>OODT01000065.1_pt1 | contig 167246 bp, 144 predicted proteins | sample 1671841 | NCBI WGS metagenome assembly OODT01 (sample SAMN06348198, study PRJEB24527) | human gut metagenome | biome: human gut; feature: ankylosing spondylitis patient; material: feces | host: Homo sapiens | place: China | collected 2015-10 | reverse complement strand
TGTAAAGAAGATGCAATGAATGAGGCAAATCATTCAGATAAATTATATGAAACAGCCTAGGAAAATCTAGAATCTGTAATCGAAGCATTGCTATCACCGATTCTTGAACATGAAGGGTATTCGATTCAGTGGTAAAGTGTGATAAAAAATGGAGAAAATAAAATGAAACGAAAAAAATACTTTGTCTTTTAGTAATCAGTATGCTGTGTCTTACCGGGTGTGCAGATAAGAAAGAGGAAAAAAAGAGGCTGATTTTTCAGCAATTCAATCCGTCTGTGAACTGGCAACTTTAAAATGCTATTATCACAATGTAGCAAAATCAGAGACAGAAGCCAGCGGATTGTTTAAATGGCTTGGAACAGGATATAAAAAAATCCGGACTGAGTACAGTGGAATTGTAGAACTTGGGGTAGATGTCAGCAAGGTGTCTGTTTCCAAACCAAGCAAAGACGGAGTGGTAAAGGTGACCATTCCGGATGCTGAGATTTTGAGTGTGGATTTAGACGAGGATTCTATGGGAGAGCCTCTTACCGATACCGGATTTATGACTAAAATCACAAAAGAAGAAAAAACCGAGGCACTTGCAGAGGCGCAAAATCACATGGAAGAAACTGCAAAGGAGAACGGAAATCTTTTAAATCAGGCAAAAGAACGGGCGAAAAGCCTGATTGAAGGATATGTGAAAAATGTAGGAGAACAAATCGGAAAAGAATATACCGTAGAGTGGGTTGATGCGAAGGCAGAAGAATAAAACAGAAGAATAAAAAGAGAAGGAATGAAAAAATCAGTATGATAAAAGCAGTCATTTTTGATATGGATGGAACATTAATTGACACAGAGAAATATTACCGGATTTTCTGGCCAAAGGCACTGGCACATTTTGGATATGAGATGAGTGATGAACAGGCACTTAGTATGCGCTCTCTTGGAAGACCCTATGCGCCAAAACATTTAAAAGAGATGTTTCATGATGAGAATCTGGATTACACTACAATTCGTAATTATCGAAAAGAAATCATGGAAGAATGTCTTCAAAAGAATGGAATTGAACTGAAAAAAGGAGCAGTAGAACTGCTTGAATTTTTAAAAACAAAAAATGTCAAACGTGCGATTGCTACGGCAACGGATGAAGAACGTGCCAGAAAATACTTAAAACAAATTGGTTTAGAACCATATTTTGATAAAATTATCTGTGCAACAATGGTAGAATACGGAAAGCCATCGCCTGATATTTATGAATATGCCTGTAGGCAGCTTAAACTTTTGCCAGAAGAATGTATGGCAGTGGAAGATTCGCCAAATGGAGTCTTAAGTGCCTATCGTGCAGGGTGTAAAGTTGTGATGGTTCCGGACCAGACAGAACCAGAAGAAGCATTAAAAGAAATCTTATATGGATGCGTAGAGAACCTCTTAGAGATTAGAAAATACTTCTAATTGTGCAACTTGTTGCAGAGACATCGCAAAAAAGTACCGATAGTAGACGAGAGATACTTTGATATAGCGGAGAATCGCCTGTATTCAGAATTAGAACTGGTGCTTGGAAAAAATAGAAATGAGATTTATGAACTGATAAAAAGTTATTGTGAATAATCTAAAAAGGGACGGGGTTTGTGGCTTAGTCAAGCTACGAATCACGTCCCTTTTACAATTGACAATATGGCATATATACCATATAATTAATATAAAGGAGGTCATATGGCGGATTTTAAATTAATAGCATATGAAAAAGAAAATGGAGAAGTTCCTGTAGAGGAGTTTCTCAATTCTGTTAATCCTAAAATGCGAGCTAAGATATATGGATTAATGAGTATTTTACAAGAAAAAGGTAACATGCTCAGAGAGCCATATAGTAAGCATTTAGAAGACGGAATTTTTGAGTTACGCTGTAAATTTGGAAGTGATATTACCAGAGTTTTGTATTTTTTCTATTATGAGGGAAAAATTATAATGACAAATGGTTTTGTAAAAAAGACACAAAAAACTCCAAAAGAGGAGATACAGATTGCAAAAGACAGGAGAAAAGATTTCATAGAAAGGATGATGAGAGATGAGGACATTTGATGATATGCTCTCTAAGCAGTTAGAAAATGAAGAATTTAAAAAAGAATATGAAGCAATTCAACCAGAAATGGATGTTATCAGAGCGATTGTAGATGCAAGAACTTCTCAGAATCTTACACAGAAGGAGCTTGCTGAGCGTACGGGTATTAATCAGGCAGATATTAGTAAGCTTGAGAATGGAACTAGAAATCCTTCTATTAATTTACTGAAACGGTTAGCAGATGGTATGGGAATGGCTCTCAAAATTGAGTTTGTACCTAAGCAGAAGGCGTGACAGAGAATAATCTAAAAAGGGACGGGGTTTGTGGCTTAGTCAAGCTACAAACTCCGTCCCTTTTTTATGTTATCTCTTTTTGATAAATTTAATGCTTCGTCTGCGCTAGAAAGACCGCCATTTCCTAACTGATTGGCAGTATCTGCGATAGGACTGGTAACACTGGTATTACGCTCTCCATTTAAGGTATAGCTTCCTTCGAGTTTTTCTGGATTTAATGCATCGTTAAAACGGGCGTTATCGTTGTTTTAAGGTAACAGAAGGCATGCCTTTTACTTCGGTCAGTTTATTTAATTGAAATAAGCAGGAATATTGTAATTGATATTATTTAACCATACCAGAAATTTTATAAAGGGAAAAGTCTATTTCAAAAATAAAACACACAAACTACCTGAATTTATGGGTTCAGGCAGTCTGTGTGTGTCGTAAAGAAAGAAACTGCTTTTTTCGCATTTTCTGGGTTGTCCCCTTTTTCAGTTAGACAGATAATATAATTTCCTGCATCAATCCCCATAGGAGCAGGTTCAGATTTAGAAATGATTTTTCCGTCTGTGTCGGTATCAACAATAGAAGCCTCTTTTAACTGCGAGGAATAAGCAGAAAGTTCCTCTTTTGAAAGCAGGGTACTTAAATCTGCAAACATTCCCTGTGGAGCAGAATCAGTAAAACATTCTTCAGAGCAAAGAATCACATCGACGCTTCCGGCAGAAAGATGAGCCAGATAAGACATGTTATTTTGATATTCGTTGAGATTGTAATAAGTGACGTTTACGATGGCATCTTCATCTAGTTCAAGACTTTCTTTTATCTCATCACAAAGGGCATCCGTATCCGAAAGGTAGACTTCATTGATGAGTGCGACAGAAAGTACGGGGGTATGTTGTTTTCCATTGATACTTGCGCATATAATAAGGATGATGCAGATGATAAGGGCAAGAACCACAAGACATTTTGCCAGATAGTAGTCACAAAAGTAAGCGATACGTTTTTTGGGCGGCAATTTTTTGATATCGTCTTTTGTGGCTGATTTTGTGCCGTGCTGATAAATCTCTGCATCATCTTCTAAAGCAGTCTTTTTGAATTTTGTATTCATAAAAAGGGCTCCTCTTAAAATCGTTCACCGGAGATTTCTAGGTCGTGTTCTAATTCATCGGGTACATATTTACGAAAGATAAAAACAAATAAATTCGCATTTAAATATCCAAGCAATCCGACTCCACAGCAAAGTGCCAGTCCAATAAATGGAACGAAAGAAAAGAAAAGCAGAATAAAAGTGGCATCGATTGCAATTAAAAGCAGAGTCAATGGAAAATGACGGATGGCCATAAAAAAAGCATTTTTTAAATTATTGTAGATGGTATTTTTAAATTTTGCCTGTACCGGAAAAATATAAAGGCAAATGAGAAGGTATGGAATAAGAAAACAGGAACAGGTCACCAGCATCAGACGACCGAGTGTATTTTCAAGTGCCATGGCAATTCGAAAGTCTGTAAAAAATACAAATCCGATAATCATTAGCCCAATCCAGATAAGTGTGGATTGCTTAAAATTTATTTTAAAAGAAGAAAAAAAGTTTTTAAGCGGGTATCCTTCTTTCGTACGGATACGTTTCATACAACTGTAATAAAGAGCAGTAGTGGAAGCTCCAATGGTGATAATTGGAAGACTGCATAAAATCCATAAAAAATGAAGGGTGATGATATCTCCTACAAGATAGAAAAATCGAGACAGCAAGCTGTCATGGGTAAAAAGATTCATAAAAAAATCGTCTCCGTTCTGCCATTTTTGGCGGTAAAATCTTAAATGTTTTGGTTTCCGTATAATATTATAGAATAATCTAATATAAAATTCAAACAAAAAGCCGCAAAATCATTCACAAAAAAGCCGAATTGGAATCAGTAATATTTTACAAAAGTCTAAAATACTATTGAAATTTATATTTAAATAATATAAAATTAATTTACATTAATCTAAAAGGAGAAAAAGGAATGAACAAAAATAACTATAAAGAAACCAAGTACAACAAACCATTGATTTTACAGAGGGCGGATCCGTATGTGTATAAGAGTCAGGATGGAACGTATTATTTTACTGCTTCCGTACCGGAATATGATAAGATTGTGCTTCGTTCTTCCGATACAGTAAAAGGACTTGCAGAGGCCAAAGAGAAAACACTTTGGGTAAAGCATGAAGAAGGACCACAGAGTATTCATATTTGGGCTCCGGAAATCCATTATGTAGACGGTGGATGGTACATTTACTACGCAGCAGGGGATAAAGATGACATCTGGGAAATTCGTCCTTACGTTCTTCATTGTAAAGGACAAGACCCGATGAAAGATGAATGGGAAGAATTAGGAATGATGCAGGCAGCAAATGAAGATGAATTTTCTTTCCATGCATTTTCACTGGATGCGACAGTATTTGAACATAAAGGGGATTATTACTATATCTGGGCAGAAAAAACAGGGGTTGGCAAACAGATTTCAAACCTGTACATTGCAAAAATGGAAACACCAAACAAGCTTGCAACCGTTCAGGTACTTTTAACAACACCGGATTATGACTGGGAAAGAATTGATTTCTGGGTAAATGAAGGACCGGCAATTTTAAAACATAACGGAAAAATTTATATGACTTTCTCAGCAAGTGCAACCGGAGAATGTTACTGCATGGGTATGCTTTCTATCGATGAGGATGCAGACCTGTTAGACCCAGCGTGCTGGACAAAACTGCGCTATCCGGTACTGAAAACAGATGTAAAAGCCGGTGTGTTTGGACCGGGACACAATTCATTTGTAAAAGCGGAAGATGGAGAGACAGACCTTTGTGTTTATCATGCAAGACCTTATGATGAGATTGTGGGAGACCCGCTTTATGACCCAAATCGTCATGCGATGATAATGAAAGTGCGCTATGACGAAAATGATTTCCCGGTGTTTGAATATCAGACAATGGAAGAGGTATTTGCATAAGAAATATAGTTTAGGCTAATCTAAATATTTTAGAAAAATATGCACAAAAACAAAATGACAGAATTGTAGAAAAAAGCGAAAATCATGTGAATATTTAGAAAAATGTAAAAAACTATTGCTAAATCTAAAACTAAGTGCTAGTATGGCTTTAGAAACGAAGTACGATATAGTCTATCGAAGAAAGAGGAGGAGCCCTTAATGAAGTTAAAGAAATTAGTTTCAGCAGGACTGGTAGCAGTAATGGCTACATCACTTTTAGCAGGATGTGGCGGAAGCAAAGATTCATCAGAAACAGCAGACGGAAAGAAAAACCTTTCTATTTTTATCTTTGCAAATGATCATGAATCAACTGTATACAAAAGCATGATTGACCAGTATAAGAAAGACCATGCAGATACAATTGGAAACATTGATGTACAGATTACAACTCAGGACGAATATTCCAAAACATTAACAGGTATGATGACAGCAGGGGATTTGCCGGATATCTTTTATGTTGGACCGGAATCAGTAGAACAGTTTGTTGAGAACGGATATATTGAAGACCTTCAGCCGATTCTGGATAAAAAAGGAATCAGCACAGATGGAATGTTAGCACAGGAAGCTTTAGACAGCTATCGCTATGATGGAGATAAGACAGGAAGTGGCGATTTATATGCACTTCCAAAAGATGCATCCGTATTTGCTTATGCATACAATAAAGATTTATTTGATGAAGCAGGACTTGATTATCCGGACCCGGAAAATCCATATACTTATGATGAATTCGTTGAAGTCTGCAAGAAACTTACAAAAGATACAGACGGTGATGGAGAAATCGACCAGTGGGGATGCGGATTTGCAAACGCATTCATGCTTCAGCCATTCGTATGGTCAAACGGAGCAAGTTACTTAAGCGATGACCACAAAACTGTAACAGTTGATACTCCGGAATTTAAAGAAGCACTTCAGAAATATGTTGACTGTACACTGGAACTTGGAATTACTCCTACTGTAGAACAGGATGCTTCTCTTGGTGTATATCAGAGATGGCTTGCAGGACAGGAAGCATTTTATGCATGTGGTACTTGGGACGTAGCGGCATTTATGGATAAAGAAACATTCCCATTCAACTGGGATTTATGTGCATATCCGACACTGTCAACCGGAAAATCCATGACATGGCTTGGAACAGTTGGTTTCTGTGTATCTGCAAACAGTAAAAATAAAGAAGAAGCAACTGAACTGGTTTCTTATCTGTGTACAGATGATGCCGGACAGAAACAGCTTAGTGGTATCGAAGGTGGGCAGTCCATCCAGTTGCCAAATATGAAAGACCTTGCTGACGGTGAATTTATGACAGCAATTGAAGATGGAACACTTGCATTCCCATCAAATGTAAATGTATTCTTTAACTATTTACAGGGAACAGACAAATACGAGGGAAGATTCCAGGAAACAACTTATACTCCAAATGCTGAATGGAACGACATTTTCCTTGAAGGACTTGATAACGTGAAAAATGGCTCTATGACAGTAGATGAATACATCGAGCAGGTACAGCCTCAGATGCAGGCATCTCTGGATGAAGCATGGGAGAGTGTAGAATAGTAAATTCAAGCAGAACCGGATTATTCCGGCTTTGCTTCCTTAAAGATTAAGGAGCGGAAGAGATGAGCAAAACGAAAACAAAGCAAAAAATGAACCGTGCGGCATATAAAGAACATTGCTGGGGACTGGCATTTGTAGCACCGCCGTTCATTGGTTTCTGTATTTTCATGGCATTCCCGATTGTGTTTGCACTGATTGCCAGTATGACAAAATGGAATGGTATGAACAGCATGTTAGATAATTTTGTAGGATTTCAGAACTATGCAAAATTATTGACAGATGCAAAATTCTGGAAGGTATTAGGAAATACCATTGTTTACATGCTTGGTATTCCGATTGGAATGGCACTGGCTATGTTGATTGCAGTTGGAATGAATCGTAAAATGAGAGGAATTAAGATTCTTCGTACTTTATACTATGTACCGGTTGTATCTTCCTTAGTTGCAGTTGCAATTCTGTGGATGTGGGTATTCAACTATGATTATGGTCTGTTAAACAGTATTATCAAAGCGGTATCCGGTATACACGGACCAAACTGGTTAGGTGACCAGTTCTGGGTAAAAGTATCCATGATTATTTTCATGGTATGGAAAGGACTTGGTGGTTCTATCGTCCTTTACCTGTCCGGTTTACAGAGTATTCCAAGAGACTATTATGAAGCAGCAAAAATTGATGGAGCCAGCGGCTGGAGATTATTCCGTCACATTACACTTCCACTGGTATCACCGGTTACATTCTATCTGTTGATTACCGGTTTGATTGGAGGGTTCCAGGTATTTGTAGAAGTACTTGTTATGGTTCCAAATGGTGGATTAAACTACAGTGCGGCAACCGTTGTATTCTATATGTATGATAAATCCTTTGGAAATAATCAGATGGGATACGGTTCTGCAATGGCATTTATACTTGCTATCTTAATCTTTATTGTAACAGCAATTAACTTTAAAGGTCAGGATAAGTGGGTTAAGACAATCGAGTAAGGAGGTGGGAATATGGCAAAATTAGATGAACAGAGTTCAGAAGTAAAAACAAAAAAAGCAAAAACGATAGATGGCATTATATTTTTACTGCTTTTAATCGGAGCGGTTGCAATGGTATTCCCGCTTTTGTACATGGTATTAAGTTCTTTTATGACAAAGAACCAGATTCTTTCTGCAAACTTTAGTATTATTCCGGACCCTTGGAAATTTGGAAAATACTCTGAAGTATTGCAGAAGCCGGAATTTTTAAGAGGTTTAAGAAATACCTTAACTGTTGCAATACCGGTGTTGGTAGTGGGAGCATTTACTTCTTCCCTTGCAGCATTTTCCTTTAGTAAATTAAAATTCAAAGGAAAAAATGGTATTTTCTTAGGACTTCTTGCAACGATGATGATTCCATTTGCAGTTGTTATGATTCCGCAGTATGTAATGTTTACAAAAATGGGATGGACAAATAGTCTGCTTCCACTTATCATTCCGGGATTATTCGGAAATGTAAGCATCATTTTCTTCTTAAGACAGAATCTGACCAGTATTCCGGATTCTATCGTAGAAGCTGCAAAACTCGATGGATGTAGTTACTTCCGCATGTACTGGAGCATCTTCCTTCCGTTGATGAAAGGTGCATTAATGACACAGTTGATTCTCTGGTTTATGGGAATCTGGAATGATTACCTTGCACCAACCATCTTTATTCAGAATGAAGAATGGTTTACGTTACAGGTTGTCATCCGTTCCTTTAATGCATATTATGCGGTAAACAGTGATTATCCTCTGATTATGGCTGCGTCAGTGCTTTCGATTCTTCCAACGCTGTTGTTGTTCTTCTTCTTCCAGCGTTACATTATTGAATCTATGGCTGTATCCGGTGTAAAAGGATAAGAAAAGAAAAAGAGATAGGGTTGTCTTCAGATATTCTGAAAACAGCCCTTTTTTAAAAAGAGGAGAAATTTTGAAAACAGGAATATTAACATTAAATGAAGGCAGCGTTTTTAAAAATGCATCTCTGTGGTCCCATGACCCTTCTATGATGTGGGACCCGGTGACAGAAAAATACTACTCTTATAGTACGGATGTATATCAGCCGGAAGATGGGCTGACAGAAAAAATCGGAATTCCGGTCAGAAGCTCAAAAGATTTGATTCATTTTGAATATGAGGGAATTGCGCTTTCCCAAAAGGCCATCAAAGAAGGAAGAGACAACGGAGAGTATCCACAGACTGTGAATTTCTGGGCTCCTTATGTGGAATATACACATGGAGAATACCGGATGTATTATTCAGCAACAAAAGCATTTGGCAGTTCGGAATCAAGAATCTGGCTTGCAGTTTCTAAACATCCGCTTGGACCGTTTGAAAACAGAGGAATTGTAGCAGATACCTGGGGGACGGATGATACAGCACCAAATGCAATTGATGCACATATTATCTGGGATAACGAGAGGTGTTATCTAGTGTATGGTTCTTTCTTTGGTGGAATTTATATCAAAGAGTTAGATGCCACAAGTGGTCTTTCTCTCTCAAATGATGCGAAGGAGCTTGGCAACTGTATCTCAAGAAAAGCAAAAAAGTCATTGATTGACGGACCGGAGGGGGCATCGGTCATTTATGCGCCTGAGACAGGTTATTTTTATCTGTTTCAGTCTTATGGCTGGCTTGGAGATACTTATGACATCCGTGTTGGAAGAAGCAGGTGCGTGACAGGGCCGTATCTGGACTGGCATGGAAATTCACTTGTAGAAGAAGGAATGGGGATAAAACTTGCAGGGAGTTATCAGTTTGAAGCGGTAAATCCAAGAGTGGGTAAAGCAAAAAAAGACTGGAAGTGGGGAGGATTTCGTGGACCGGGACATGGTGTCCCATTTTATGACCCACAGTCGGAACATTATTATTTTGTGCATCATGTACGGGATGGTGCAAAGGTAAATCGTATTTATGAGGAAGCAGAAGACAGGGATAGCTATCAGATTCATTATATGATGATACGGCCGATGTTTTTTATCAATGACTGGCCGGTATTTGGTGCAGAACCATATCAGGGAGAGAACTTTGAGCCGGTATCGAAACCGGATATGGAAAAGCTCCAAGGCGACTGGGAATTAATTATATTTGATGAATTTGATAACAATATGAAACAGTCAAAGGTCTGTACACTGGATAAAGAGAGTGAATATTTTCAGAATGGAATTATTTATTCATGCTGTGATATTGAAAATCAAAAAAAAGGGTATGTGCTGGCCGGAATCGACAACTTAGGTCTTGTGTATTGGGGAAAATTCGTGGTATAGTATACTTTAGACCAATCTAAAGGTATTTTGAAGATACGAGGTATTTATTTCTGAGAAAGTAGGACTTATAAGATGTTGCATGTGAAAAATTTGGACGAGGGCCTGGAGGTTTTCAAGGCGCTTGGTTCAGAACTGAGAATTAATATTATCAAGCTTCTTCAGGAAAACCATGAGATGAACATGAATGAACTTGCAACAAGTCTTGGAATTACAAATGGTGCACTGACCAGTCATATCAAGAAACTGGAAGAAAGTGGAATCATTCAGGTTATGACAGAACGCGGAGGACATGGAAATCAGAAAATCTGTAAAGTTGCAGTTGATAAGATTGTGGTTGATGTAGAATCTGAAGAAACCGAAGAAGACCAGAATATTTATAACACGGAAGTGAAAGTAGGACATTATTCGGATTATAATGTATATCCGACCTGTGGACTTGCTACAAGTAAGGCAATTGTCGGAGAGGTAGATGACCCACGTTATTTTTCTCATCCGGATAGAATCAATGCTGGAATTTTGTGGTTTACAAAAGGTTATATTGAGTATATGATTCCAAATCTGTTGCCGAGTGCAACCAAAATTGACCAGATTACGGTTTCTCTTGAAATCAGTTCAGAGGCACCGGGAATTAATAATGACTGGCCTTCGGATATTTCAATTTTCCTGAATGATGTAAAAATCGGTACTTGGACAAGCCCGGGAGACTATGGAGATGTACAGGGAATCTTTACACCGGACTGGTGGTTTCCAAACTGGAACCAGTATGGATTGTTAAAGATGATTGTAATTAATAAAAAAGGAACGTTTGTAGATGGATTGAAAATCTCAGATGTTACAATTAATCAATTTAATCTGGATTATAAAAGCACGGTAAGATTTAAATTTGAAATTGAAGAAGATGCAAAAAATATCGGTGGAATTACCATTTTCGGAAGTGAATTTGGAAATTATAATCAGGATATTAAAGTTCGGATTGCCTATAGTCCGATGGAAATAGCAAAAAAATAAGAAAAGGCTCAAATGGATAGAAGGTAGATGATATCCATTTGGGCTTTTTTTACAGGAGAAGGATTTAATTTATGAAACGAAAAAAAATAGCAATTGTGTTTGCTGCAATGTCTCTCATGTTAATGACAGGTTGTGGCGCACAAAAAGAAAAATTAAAAGCAGATACTCTGGTGGAAAAAGAATTTTCTGAAGTATCGGTTCATGACCCATCGATTATAGAGGGAGAAGATGGAAGCTATTATATTTTTGGCTCACATCTTGCAGTAGCAAAAACAGAGGATTTAATGAACTGGACGTATGTCAATCAGGGAGTAAAAAATAATAATACGGTGATTCCAAATGTATTAAAAGAAATGAAAGAAGCATTTGAGTGGTCACAGAGCAATACGTTTTGGGCTCCAGACGTCATAAAATTAAACGATGGAAGTTATAAATTATATTATTGTAATTGCAAAGGGGACTCTCCGCTATCCTGTCTTGGAACAGCAGTTTCAGATTCTGTGGAAGGACCTTATAGCAATGAGGGAATTATGCTAAAATCCGGAATGAGTGCAAGTGAGAAGGACGAAGATGGAAATCTGTATCAGGCGACAACAGACCCAAATGTGGTAGACCCGGTTGTATTTTATGATAAAGAAGGGAAACTCTGGATGATTTATGGCTCTTATTCCGGAGGAATCTTTGTAAAAGAAATGGATGCAGAGAGCGGAATGCCTTTAGAGAGCGGATATGGAGAAAAACTGCTTGGAGGAAATCATCTAAGAATTGAAGCTCCTTATGTCATCTATAATGAAGAAACCGGATATTATTATATGTTCTTATCGTTTGGAGGCTTAGATTCAGATGGAGGCTATAATATCCGTGTGTGTCGTTCCGAGAACCCGAATGGTCCTTATGTAGATTCCATGGGACAGGACATGAAAGATTGTAAAGGTCCGGCGGGAAGTGCCTTTAGTGATGCAACGGCAGAACAGTACGGAACAAAATTAATGGGTGGTTATAAATTTACCTGGAAAGAAGGAGAAGAAGGAGAAGATCGAAAAGGCTATCTTTCACCAGGTCATAATTCCTGTCTGTATCAGGAAGAAACCGGAAAATATTTTATTATTTATCACACACGATTTGAAAATAGCGGAGAAACTCATGAAGTGCGTGTACACCAGATGTTTTTTAATGAAGAAGGCTGGCCGGTTATTGCGCCATACCGCTATACCGAAGAAAGTGCAGAAAAACTGGAAAGTAAACAGCTTGTTGGAACGTATAAATATATTAACCACGGACGTGATATCTCTCCGGATATGAAAGAGTCTGAAGAACTGGTATTGAATAAAAACAATACGATAAGTGGGGCTCTTGAGGGAACTTGGGAATTAAGTGGAGATTATAATATTACCATAAAGACCGACGAGGCAGAGTATAAAGGGATTGCTTTAAAACAGTGGGATGAAGATGGGAAGAAATATGTCATGACATTTACTGCACTTGACAGTAAAAGTGGAGTTGTAATCTGGGGAAGTGGCTTAAATGCGATAGACTAGGAGAGAGGTCAGGTAATGAGAAAAAATCATTATCTGACCTTTTTTATCTGTGAGATACCGATTATTCATGTTATAATTCATTAGAATCCAGACTTTTCTTTAAAAGAAGTCATTACGCTGTGTAAAGAAGATGCAATGAATGAGGCAAATCATTCAGATAAATTATATGAAACAGCCTAGGAAAATCTAGAATCTGTAATCGAAGCATTGCTATCACCGATTCTTGAACATGAAGGGTATTCGATTCAGTGGTAAAGTGTGATAAAAAATGGAGAAAATAAAATGAAACGAAAAAAATACTTTGTCTTTTAGTAATCAGTATGCTGTGTCTTACCGGGTGTGCAGATAAGAAAGAGGAAAAAAAGAGGCTGATTTTTCAGCAATTCAATCCGTCTGTGAACTGGCAACTTTAAAATGCTATTATCACAATGTAGCAAAATCAGAGACAGAAGCCAGCGGATTGTTTAAATGGCTTGGAACAGGATATAAAAAAATCCGGACTGAGTACAGTGGAATTGTAGAACTTGGGGTAGATGTCAGCAAGGTGTCTGTTTCCAAACCAAGCAAAGACGGAGTGGTAAAGGTGACCATTCCGGATGCTGAGATTTTGAGTGTGGATTTAGACGAGGATTCTATGGGAGAGCCTCTTACCGATACCGGATTTATGACTAAAATCACAAAAGAAGAAAAAACCGAGGCACTTGCAGAGGCGCAAAATCACATGGAAGAAACTGCAAAGGAGAACGGAAATCTTTTAAATCAGGCAAAAGAACGGGCGAAAAGCCTGATTGAAGGATATGTGAAAAATGTAGGAGAACAAATCGGAAAAGAATATACCGTAGAATGGGTTGAGGCAGAAGAATAAAATAAGTTTGCCAGAAAAAAATAAAAATGAGGAGAAAAAAGAGAATGAATAAAGATGATTATAAAGAAACCAAATATAATCAGCCGTTGATTTTACAAAGAGCAGACCCTTATGTCTATAAGAGTAAAGAGGGAACTTATTACTTTACTGCATCTGTTCCGTCTTATGACAAAGTAGTTTTACGCTCAGCAGATACAGTAAAAGGACTGGCAGAAGCAGAAGAAAGAACGCTTTGGGTAAAACATGAAGAAGGTCCGCAGAGTATTCATATCTGGGCTCCAGAAATTCATTATGTAGATGGTGGATGGTACATATATTATGCAGCAGGAGACAAAGATGATATCTGGGAGATTCGCCCTTACGTACTTCATTGTAAAGGACAGGATCCGATGAAAGATGAATGGGAAGAACTTGGAATGATGCAGGCAGCAGATGAAGATGAATTCTCTTTCCATGCGTTTTCATTGGATGCAACGGTATTTGAACATAAAGGGGAATATTACTATATTTGGGCTGAAAAAACAGGTGTTGGAAAGCAAATCTCAAACCTGTACATTGCAAAAATGGAAGCCCCGAACAAATTGGCTACCGTTCAGATACTTTTAACAACACCAGATTATGACTGGGAACGAATTGATTTCTGGGTAAATGAAGGACCGGCAATTTTAAAACATAATGGAAAAATTTATCTGACATTCTCTGCGAGCGCAACCGGAGAATGCTATTGCATGGGTATGCTTTACATTGACGAGCATGCAGATTTATTAGACCCTGCATGTTGGAAAAAACTGCGTCATCCGGTATTAAAGACAGACAGAGAAGCAGGCGTCTTTGGACCTGGTCATAACTCATTTGTAAAAGCAGAAGATGGAGTGACAGACCTGTGTATTTACCATGCAAGACCTTACGATGAAATTGTGGGAGATCCGTTGTACGATCCGAACCGCCATGCTATGGTAATGAAAGTACATTATGATGAGAACGATTTCCCGGTATTTAAATATCAGACTTTGGAAGAAGTATTTGCAGAATAAGTTCGAACAAAAAGAAATTCCTGGGCAAATTCAAGGCTTTTTTCAATAAGTATTATTGAAAAGAAAGCGAAGCAGATGATAAAATAGGTTTGTGCTTATAAATTTTACAGAATACAAATCGGAGCGTACGCTCTCAAGATAAAAAAGAAGGAAAGAAGAAAATGAAAAGTTTATTAATTCTTGGTGCAGGCGGTTTTGGAAGAATGATAAAAGAAACCGCACTGGCACTTGGTTATGAGGAAGTCTTATTTTTAGATGATACAGCAAAGGATGATGATGTGATTGGCAGATGCTGCGATTATCATCTGTATCATAGAGATTATTCAGTAGCGGTAGCAGCTTTTGGAAATAACAAGACGCGTTTATTTTGGACGCAAAAATTGCTTGAAGAGGAGTATGAAGTACCGGCAATCGTACATCCATCTGCAATCGTCAGTCCGAGTGTTCGCTTAGAGCCGGGCTGTTTTATTATGCAAAGAGCAGTGGTAAATATGAATACAACAATCAAAATGGCAGCACTTATTAACAGCGGTGCAGTGGTAGACCATGATTCGATTGTAGAGGAAGGTGCACATGTTGGTCTTGGCAGCGTAGTAAAAGCACATTGCGTGATTGAACCGGGCAGAAAAGTGGAAGCAGGAGAAGTGATTTTCTCTACCAGAAGAACCATCGAAGGCGCAGATAGCCGAAGTCTGGAAGATGCGATTTATGCGTTTGGGTTTGGCGATTGCTGTAGTTATGTAAAGCCATTTGGAGAAGGTCATATTAATGAGACTTATGCAGTCTATTTGCCGGATGAAAATGGAAATGATGTGCCGCTCTTTGTATTGCAGCGAATTAACATTAACGTCTTTAAAAATCCGGATCAGGTGATGGAAAATATTTTTGGAGTGACGGAATATTTACGTAATATTATTCGTCAGGACGGTGGCGATTTAGACAGAGAATCCTTATCTTATATTAAGACAAAGAGTGGCGATACTTATTTTGAGGATGAGAAGGGACAGCCATGGCGTTGTCTGCATTATGTGCCGAATTCCGTGTGCTATCAGCAGGTGGAGCGTCCGGAGCAGTTTTATCAATCTGCACTTAGTTTTGGACATTTCTTAAAGCAACTGGGAGATTACCCGGCAGACAGTCTTTATGAGACGATTCCGCAGTTTCATGACACTGCAAAGCGTTTTCGTGATTTTGAAGATGCGCAGCGAAAAGATGTGAAAAATCGCGCCAGATTATGCCATCCGGAGATTGAATTTGTGCTTTCTCGTAAAGCAGATTGTAATGTTTTGATGGAGCAGTTAGAAAAGGGAGTCTTACCGCTTCGTGTGACACATAATGATACAAAATTGAATAACATTTTGTTTGATAAAGATACGGATCAGGGCTTATGTATCATTGATTTGGATACGATTATGCCGGGGCTTGCGTGTAACGATTTTGGCGATTCCATTCGTTTTGGCGCCTCTACCGCAGAAGAAGATGAAAAAGATTTGGACAAAGTACACTTTGATATCAACCTTTATGAAATCTATGTGAAGGGGTATCTGGAGATGGCAAAAGATGTGCTGACTCCGGCAGAAATTGAGAGCCTTCCATGGGGAGCCAGATTGATGACTTTAGAGTGTGGAATGCGTTTTCTTGCGGATTTCCTTCAGGGCGATGTATACTTTAAAACGTCATATCCGGAGCACAATCTGGTGCGCGCAAGAACACAATTTCGCCTGGTAAAAGAGATGGAAGAGCAGTTTGAGAAGATGCATGAAATTCTGAAAAAGTATTGTTAATGAGAGTAAAGTTGGTAAAAAATGAAAAAATTATATGGTTTTATGCCAATTATTACCGGAATCTGTTTTGGTTCTGCCGGGATTTTTGTGCGCAAATTGAGCGGAAATATGAATAACACCACAATTGTGGCTTCGAGATTGATTGTTGCAGTACTGTTGCTTGGAATCTGGCTTGCGTATTCGCATCCGGAGTATTTTAAAATTCATTTAAAAGATTGCTGGATTTTTATTGGAGCAGGGCTTCTTGGGTCACTTGGTGTGAATGTATGTTACAATTTTGCTATCAATGAGTTGTCGCTTTCGCTTGCAGCGGTGCTGCTTGCACTTTCTCCGATTGTGGTCATGATTGTTGCATTTTTTCTCTTTCATGAAGCGATTACGCGAAGAAAAGTATTAAGTATTTTTTTAGCAATTTGTGGCTGCGTGTTGACAAGTGGGATTTTTGAAACAAATGAGAGTATGCATTGGAGTTGGATTGGAATTTTAGTCGGAAGTGTCGGCGCCATTTTTTATGCGATGTACAGCATCTTTTCTAAAGTTGGGATGAGACGTGGGTATCCGGCGCTTACGATTACTTTTTATAGTATCCTTTCAATTGCAGTAATCCTGCTTCCGTTTGCAAAATGGGGCGATGTGGCGCAGTATATTATGCAAAATCCGTTACCGCATTCGGGGTTTATGTTGGTGCATTCTTTATGTGTTGCGGTGGCTCCATATGCATTTTACACAGTGGCACTGGACCATATGGATGCAGGTAAGGCATCCATTTTGTGCTCATGTGAACCGGTTGCGGCAATGGTATTTGGTATTTGCTTTTTTGGAGAAATCCCAACTGTGCTTTCCATTACAGGGTTAATTATCGTATTAGCAGCGCTTGCAATGTTGGTGCTTCCGGAGAAAAAAACACATAAAAAAAGGGACTGAATTTCAGTCCCTTTTCTTCCGTTTTACAGGGCAATATGGTAGAATAGAGTTAATATCTGAAAGGATAAAAAACATATTTTTTGAAAGGATTTATGAGATGTTATGAAGGCACAGACGCAAAATATGACTTCGGGAAATGCCGCAAAATTAATCTTCTTTTTTGCGCTTCCGTTAATGCTTGGGAACATTTGCCAGCAGCTTTATACTATGGTAGATACTATGATTGTCGGTCAGGTTGCAGGTGTAGAGGCTTTGGCAGCGCTTGGCTCAGTTGATTTTTTAATGTGGATTGTGACAGGCATTTCAACAGGAATTACGCAGGGATTTTCAATCTTGATTTCGCAGCATTACGGGGCAGGCAATGGAGTCGCTTTAAGAAAAGTAATTGCGCATAGTTATCGTTTAACTGCGATTACTGCCGTTTTGGTTTTTGCTTTGAGCCAGCTGTTGGCTTCAGCGGCATTGACCGGACTGCATACCCCGCAAAACATCATTGGAATGGCGCTGCTTTATCTGCGAATTATCTTTTGTGGAATTCCATTTACGACGGCATATAATATGTTTGCCTGTGAGCTGCGGGCAATTGGAAACAGTAAAGCACCATTGACGGCAATGCTGATTGCATCGCTTATCAACATTGTACTGGATTTATTGTTTGTTGCTGTGTTTGGCTGGGGAATTGCCGGAGCAGCAATCGCAACAATTATTGCACAGCTGTTTTCTGCAATCTATTGTTTTGCAATTTTAAAACAAATTAAGCTGGTACAGTTAGCAAAATCGGATTTTGAGCATGAGGCAAAACTGGATTTAAATTTACTACAACTGGGAATTCCGGTAGTTTTTCAAAATATCATTATCGGAGTGGGAGGCTTGGTTGTTCAGTATGTAATAAACGGCTATGGTTTCTTATTTGTTGCCGGATTTACTGCGACTAATAAGTTGTATGGCTTGCTTGAGATGGCAGCGATTTCTTATGGTTATGCAATCGTAACTTATGTCGGACAAAATTTAGGAGCAAAGCAATTTGATCGAATTAAAAGTGGAGTTCGGGTCAGTCTTTTGATTTCGCTTGCGACTTCAATCGTGATTTCCGTTGCAATGTTTTTATTTGGGAAACCAATCTTATCCTTGTTCCTCTCCGGAGAGCAACAGCAGATCGAAGCGGTACTTGAGATTGCGTTTCATTATCTTTCTATTATGGCGGCGATGCTGTGGGTGTTATATTTTTTATACGTGTATCGTTCGGCACTTCAGGGACTTGGAGATACCTTGCTTCCAATGTTAAGTGGATTTGCGGAGTTCTTGATGCGAATTGGTGCGGCTTTGATTCTTCCGATTTTTATCGGTCAAAATGGAATCTTTTTTGCCGAGATTGCTGCCTGGAGTGGAGCTGCATTGTTACTTTGCATTAGTTATTATATTCGGATTCGTGCGACAGAAAAAAAGCTTAATGAAAATAATTGTTAAAATCAAAAAGTTTTAAGAAATTTTCAGAAAAAACGTTGGAAAACCTCGAAGAATATAGTACAATATAAGTACTAATAATCCGAGAGGAGGAAACGTTATGAAGAGAAAAAGATTAGGGGGATTGGCAGTTGCTTTAGCACTTGGATTGGGGGTCACTTCGGTTGTACCTGCACCGGTAGCAGCCGCCGCTGTGGAGGCTGGCTGGTCCGATGAAATGTCGACCGGTGAAGTGGTGCAAGGCGATGAGTGGACACAGGAAATTGTAACTAATTTTTACAGTGGAGAAATTCAAAAAGTAATCTATCGTAATTATGATAATGCACATACGAAGAATAAGCTTGAAAGCAAATGGGTTTATACAGCAAATGACAAGCGCTGGAGATGTTATAATAGTGATGCTCCGAATGCAGTGCCGGATACGCTGGACACCGGAACATACATGGTAGGACTCAGATATGAATATGAATTCGGAGAGATTCCTTTAAGATATCGTCTGATTGCGGATTACTCTGATCGATCGGCAGGAATTCCGGATGGAGGATACTATCTTATATGGTCGGATGGAATGACAGGAGAAGACAGTTATCATTATTATATGGCAGAGGGAGACTATGATAATGATGAAGGGTTCCCAATTGAAGGGCTTGAAGTTCCATCGGAATACATGTCCTATAAAATGCTTGAAATTGAAATAGATGGAATCAATCATACTTACATCTTAGATGATTCTGGAATTCCGATGACAAATTACTGGTATTGGGATATTTATGATCAAGCTCATTATTTTGATGAATATGGAGATATGGCTCGGTACTGGAATTATATCTATGATTCCTACTACTGGTTTGGTAATGACGGTGTGATGAAAACTTACTGGCAGAAAGTTTATGGTAAATATTACTGGTTGGCAAGTGATGGAGCGATGAGAACCTGTTGGCAGAAAGTATATGGTAAGTATTACTGGTTAGGACACTCCAATGATGGAGCGATGAAGACCGGATGGCAAAAGATCTATGGCAAATATTATTGGCTCGGACATGAAAATGATGGAGCGATGAAGACCGGTTGGCAGAAAGTTTATAACAAATGGTACTATCTTGGCGGAGCAAATGACGGAGCAATGAAGACCGGCTGGCAGACCATTGGAGGAAAGAAATATTATCTTGGCGGAGCAAATGACGGAGCAATGAAGACCGGCTGGCAGACCATTGGAGGAAAGAAATATTACTTTGGCGGAGCAAATGACGGAGCAATGAGAACCGGCTGGCAGACTATTGGAGGAAAGAAATATAACTTTGGTTCCGATGGTGCATTAAGATAGTAAATTAGAACATAAAAAACAAAAAGAGATTTGCCATGGCAGGGATGCCATGGTTGTGAACTTTCGAAAAAATCTCCCCTAAACAAATTTTAGGGCTGATGAGGAATAAAAAGATATTAAAAATCCGGCATTTGCAGGCGATTTTGCTTGCAAACGACCGGATTTTTGTTGGATCTGGTCTGTTATTCGATTAAAGTATGATGTGAATATCAAAAATTTTGGTGTACATCACGAATAAATTAGTTGTTTTATCGAATCGTACCAAGTATAATGGAATGAACAACATCCAATGTTACACAAAAACGAGGAAAGGAGTATGAGCGATGCCTGAATACTTAAAAAAAATTAACCGGTCATCAGTTGTACAGCGTGTAATTGACCGTCTTACACAGGCGATGCTGAGTGGGGAATTAAAACCGGGAGATAAGATTCCTACAGAAATGGAGCTGTCAGAGCAGCTAGGAGTGGCACGCAATTCCATACGTGAAGCAATAAAGATTCTGGTTTATATTGGGGTATTAGAAATTAAAAGAGCAGAAGGAACTTTTGTATGTAATGGCTTCTCAGAAAGTCTGATTGACCCAATGATTTATGGAATTATCTTGAATCAGCAAAATGAACAGGAACTGCATGAATTAAGAGCAATGGTAGCGACAGGTGTGATGCGTCTTGCTGTTGAAAAATGCAGTGAAGAAGAGATTGCACAGCTGAAAGAAAGAATGATTCATTTAAAAGAAACAATTATGGTAGAACATCCGGATGTAGATGCTGTATTTGAGGCAGATAACGAGTTTCATGATGCAATCACAGATATGGGACATAACTCTATGATTTCTAAAATAAACGCAATTATGCGCGTTCTCACATATTCTACGAGATATGAATCAGTAAAGGGAATGTTAGAGTCCGGAAGGAAAGAAGAATTGTATGAAGCACATGAACGAGTGTATCAAATGATTGAAAACCGCCAGAAAGAGGGTCTGCATCAGTCTGTAGAAGCAACTTATTTTTTTAGGGTTTTTGGGGAGAACTTAAAAGTTTGAGAAAAAATAGAAAACCAATAATCATTGTATATTTTGTCGAAAAAAGAGCACAAAAATAGGTGCAAAGTCCTCCGGCTTTATTGCGGTTTTACCAAAAATATGGTATAGTATAGTTACGTTTTATACATACATAAAAAATAGAATAGTAGGAGTGGTTAAAAATGTATCAAGAAGAATATGAACGCTGGCTGGCAGCAGACCTTGAAGATGCGGATTTGAATCCGGAATTATCAAAAATTAAAGGAATCGATGAAGAAATCAAAGACCGTTTTGCTGTAGCATTAAAATTTGGAACTGCAGGACTTCGTGGTGTACTTGGAGCAGGAACAAACCGCATGAACATTTATGTGGTACGTCAGGCAACACAGGGTCTTGCAAACTGGGTAAAAACACAGGGCGGAAATCAGACTGTGGCAATCAGTTATGACAGTCGTTTAAAGAGTGACGTATTTGCAAAAAATGCAGCAGGTGTACTGGCTGCAAATGGAATTAAAGTCAGAATTTATGACGCTTTAATGCCGGTACCGGCACTTTCCTTTGCAACACGTTACTATGAATGTAACGCAGGTATTATGGTAACCGCTTCTCACAACCCGGCAAAATATAACGGATATAAAGCTTATGGTCCGGACGGATGCCAGATGACAGATGACGCAGCTGCAATTGTATATGAAGAGATTCAGAAAACAGATGTATTAACAGGTGCCAAATATATGTCCTTTGCAGAAGGTGTGGAAGAAGGACTGATTCGTTTTGTAGGAGATGACTGCAAAAAAGCACTTTACGAAGCAATCGAATCTCGTCAGGTTCGTCCGGGTCTTTGCAAAACAGCAGGTCTTAAACTGGTTTACAGCCCATTAAACGGTTCCGGTCTTGTGCCGGTTACTCAGGTATTAAAAGATATCGGAATTACAGATATCACAATCGTTCCGGAACAGGAATATCCAAATGGATACTTCACAACCTGCAGTTATCCGAATCCGGAAATTTTTGCGGCTCTGGAATTAGGATTAAATCTGGCAAAAGAAACAGGTGCAGACTTAATGCTTGCAACTGACCCGGATGCAGACCGTGTTGGTATTGCAATGAAATGCCCGGATGGCTCCTATGAACTGGTAACAGGAAATGAAGTTGGTGTACTGCTTTTAGACTATATCTGCGCAGGTTGTATCGAAAAAGGCACAATGCCGAAGAATCCGGTAGCAGTAAAATCTATCGTTTCCACACCACTTGCGGATGCAGTAGCAGAGCATTACGGAGTAGAACTCAGAAGCGTACTGACAGGATTTAAATGGATTGGTGACCAGATTGCACAGCTTGAAGAAGCTGGTGAAGTAGACCGCTTTATCTTTGGATTTGAAGAGAGTTATGGATATCTTGCAGGACCGTATGTACGTGATAAAGATGCTGTAATCGGTTCTATGCTGATTTGTGAAATGGCTGCATACTACAGAAGTATCGGAAGTTCCTTAAAACAGAGAATGGAAGAAATCTACGCACAGTATGGTCGTTACTTAAATAAAGTAGACAGTTTTGAATTCCCGGGCTTGAGTGGAATGGACAAGATGTCTGCATTAATGCAGGGACTTCGTGACAAACCACTGACAGAAATTGCCGGACATCAGATTGTCAAAGTAACAGACTATACAAAACCGGAAGAAACAGGACTTCCATCTGCAAATGTTTTAATTTACAAACTTGATAACGGTGAAACTGTTGTTGTTCGTCCATCCGGAACAGAACCGAAGATTAAGATTTATTACACAACACTTGGAAAGAATCTGGAAGAAGCAGAGGCTGAGAAGGAGAAATTAGCTAAAGCGTTAGAACCAATTATGAAATAATATGAAGAAATCATACTGCGTCATATCTTGAGCATTGTTGATGTGCCAAAAACTTAATAGATAAAAAATAAAACAGAGGTGTATTGCTTAAAAACGATACACCTCTGTTTTTTATTTCGTGAAATATTCCGGATATTGTTTCATAATTTCCGTTTTTTCTGTCTGATATCGGGTCAAATGTCGGGTCATAAAAATTTCTGCCATTTCAGCATCTTTTCGTTTTAATGCATATAAAATATCTTCGTGATCCGGAATCGTTGATTTCGCATATCCGGATTTTGCTGCAAGTGCACGAAGCCGGTCAAAGTGAACCATCTGTTCTTCTACAAAATGATAGGACCACATTTTGCCTGCACATTCAAAAATAAGACGATGAAATTCATTGTCGATTTCAAGAAAACGGTCTCCGTCTTTGGTAGTCTGGCAGGCTTTCTGCTGTTCAATGTTTTGTTTCAGTGCAAGCAGGTAGTCATCTGTAATAGACTCACAGGCAAGTTTGATAACTGCTGTTTCCATAACAAGACGTACAAAACGGGATTCTTCGACAATTGCATAATTAATTTTAGAAATATAACTTCCTCTTTGTGGAAGAATTTCGACAAGTCCAATACGGTTTAATTCGATTAAAGCTTCACGAATCGGGGTTCTTGAAAGGGAAAGGGCAGAAGAAAGTTCATTTTCACTGACTGCACTTCCGGGCTGAAGTTCAACGTGGATAATGTTATATAAAAGAACCCGCATGGCATAGGATCTTGCTGTTTCAGAAGAATTTCTGTTAAGTATTATCATATAAAATACCCTCTCTTTGCTAATAGTAGAAATGATACCCTAATTTCTAATTATACGCTATGAAACTGTTTTTTACCAGATGAAAATTAGAGTTTGTTATCCTTTTAACAGCTTACATACTAGTATACTGAAAAGCAAGACTTAAAGTCAATGGTTTAAACTGAAAATAAAAAAACTTGTACAAAATACACAGAAAAATAAAAAAATATATAGTGAAAATGTGAATTGAAAAAATTTTGAGTTTATACTACCATACTAGTATACGAGAAAGAGATACACATAAACTGAAAACATAAAATAAAAAATCAAAATGATAAGGAGAATGTTTATTATGGAAATGACAATGCGTTGGTATGGAAAAGAGTATGATACAGTTACATTACAGCAGATTCGTCAGAGCTGTTATGTAAAAGGAATTATTTCCACACTGTATAACAAAATGCCGGGAGAGGTATGGGAATTAGATGAAATCCTTGCACTGAAAAAAGATGTTGAAGATGCAGGACTTTTCCTCGCAGGTATCGAAAGTGTTAACGTAAGTGATGCAATCAAAACCGGCGGTCCGGACAGAGACAAAGACATCGAAGCATACATCAAAACATTAGAGAACCTTGGTAAAGCAGATATTCACATGGTATGTTACAACTTCATGCCGGTATTTGACTGGACAAGAACAGAACTTGACCGTATGAGAGAAGATGGAACAACCGTTCTTGCATATAATCAGGATGTAATCGACAGCATGGATCCTGAAAAAATGTTCGACGCTATCAAAAACGATATGAACGGAACTGTAATGCCGGGTTGGGAACCGGAACGTATGGAAAAAGTAAAAGAGCTGTTTGAACTTTACAAAGATATTGATGAAGAAAAACTGTTTGAAAACCTGAAATACTTCCTGGAAGCAATCATGCCGGTTTGTGACAAATACGACATCAACATGGCAATTCATCCGGATGACCCATCATGGAGCGTATTTGGACTTCCACGTATCATTTCTTCTCAGGCAAAATTAAAACGTCTGATTGAAATGGTGCCAAATAAACACAACGGTGTTACATTCTGCATGGGTTCTTATGGAACAAACTTAAACAACGATTTAGTTGCAACTGTTAAGATGTTAAAAGGAAGAATTCATTTCGCGCACATCAGAAACCTTCGTTTTAATGATGGAATGAGAGATTTTGAAGAAAGTGCTCATTTAAGCTCTGACGGAACATTTGACATGCATGCAGTTATGAAAGCTTTATATGAAACAGGATTTGAAGGACCAATCCGTCCAGACCATGGAAGAATGATTTGGGGCGAAAAAGCAATGCCAGGATACGGTCTGTATGACAGAGCACTTGGTGCAGCTTACCTTTGCGGATTATGGGAAGCAATCGAAAAAGAAGCAAAAAGCGAAAATAAATAATTATAGTAAATAAGAATAGAAAGGTGAAAATGAAGATGAAGCTGACATTAGACGGTATTAAAGATAAGAAAAGCTGGGAAGCAGCAGGCGTTGTGCTTCCATCCTATGATATTGAAAAAGTAAAAGAAGAAACAAAGAAATCCCCAGCTTGGGTACATTTCGGAATCGGAAATATTTTCCGTATCTTCATTGGTGGAATCGCAGATACTTTAATTTCCAACGGAGCTATGGACAAAGGTATTACCTGCGTAGAGACATTTGACTTCGATGTAGTGGACAAAATCTACGCTCCTTATGACAATCTGGTTCTGGGTGTTACCTTAAAAGCAGACGGAAGTACAGATAAAAAAGTAATCGCTTCTTTAACAGAGGCAATCAAAGCACAGTCTAATGTAGAGGCTGAGTGGAATCGTTTAAAAGAAATCTTCCAGAATAAAGACCTTCAGATGATTTCCTTTACTATCACAGAAAAAGGTTATGCATTAAAAGGCGCAGATGGAACTTATTTCCCATTCATCCAGAGCGATATCGACAATGGTCCGGAAAAAGCAGGTTCTGCAATGGCTGTTGTATGCGCACTGCTTCATGAACGTTTCAAAGCAGGAAAAGCTCCGTTAGCTGTTGTTTCTATGGATAACTGCTCTCACAATGGAGAAAAACTGAGAAATTCTATTCTTACAATGGCAGAAGAATGGAACAAAAAAGGATTCGTAGAAGATGAATTCGTAGCTTATATCTCCGATGAAGCACAGGTATCTTTCCCATGGTCTATGATTGATAAAATCACACCAAGACCGGCAGAATCTGTATGCAAATCTTTAGAGGAACTTGGAATCGAAGACATTGCACCGGTTATTACTTCTAAGAGAACTTATATTGCACCATTTGTAAATGCAGAAGGACCGCAGTATCTGGTAATTGAAGACCGTTTCCCGAATGGCAGACCGGCTCTTGAAAAAGCAGGTGTTTACATGACAGACCGTGACACTGTAAACAAAGTAGAACGTATGAAAGTTACAACCTGCTTAAATCCACTGCATACAGCACTGGCTACTTACGGATGTGTATTAGGATATACTTTAATTGCAGACGAAATGAAAGACGAACAGTTAAACAAATTGGTTCATGAAATCGGTCCTGTAGAAGGTATGCCGGTTGTTACAGACCCGGGTATCCTTTCTCCGGCAGAGTTCGTAGACGAAGTTATCAACACTCGTATTCCGAATCCATTTATGCCTGATACTCCACAGCGTATTGCAACAGATACTTCTCAGAAAGTTGGAATCCGTTACGGAGAAACTATCAAATCTTATGTGGAAAAATACGGAGATGCAAAGAAATTAAAAGCAATCCCGCTGGCAATCGCTGGATGGTGCCGATATCTTCTTGGTCTTGATGACAATGGAGAAGCGTTTGAACTTTCCGCAGACCCAATGCTGGATGAATTAAAAGCAGAATTAAAAGGAATCGAATTTGGCAAACCGGAAAGCTACAACGGACAGCTTAAATCCATTCTTTCTAATGAAAACATCTTCGGAATTGACCTCTACAAAGCTGGTATCGGCGAACTGATTGAAGAAATCTTTGTAAAAGAGATTGCAGGTGTTGGTGCAGTAAGAGCAACATTAAAAGAATACTTAGCATAATTAAATTAATAGATTTAGCATAAAAAATCCCCCTGGGTTGTTTTTGGTAACAACCTCGGGGGATTTTTTACAGTTCACGTTTTAAAATTTCTTCTTTTCTGCTTAAGATGTCTCCGTTTAAAATTTCATTTTCTACATTCTCAAATCCAAGACGGTCTACTGTCAGTGCAAAACGTTCTCCCGGTTTTCCGTTTTCGCGGAAGAATAAGATGGTCTTTTCAATGATATCCATTGCTTCTTCTTTGGAAGTAAAGACTTTATTTAAGGCACGACCCTGTGAAATCTGTTTTCCCCAGCGTCCGCCAATGTAAATTTTAAATCCGTAAGTACCATCTTTAATGCTGTCAAAATGGCAGTTTCCAACACAGCGACCACAGTGGATACAGACCTTTTTATCAATGTTTAAGACACCGTCAACAACTTTAGCGGCACCGGACGGACATACTGCTTCGATGGCACATTTTTTACAGCCTTTACAAAGAGCTTTATCAAAGTTTGGAACTCTCTGACCAATGATTCCAAGGTCATTTAAATCTGGTTTTACACAATTATTAGGACATCCGCCAACGGCAATTTTAAATTTATGAGGAAGTTTTACTTCATGATATCCCTCATAAAAACGTTTGTGAATTTCCTCGGAAATTGCGAAAGAATCTAACAGACCATAATGGCAGGTGGTTCCTTTACAGGATACGACAGGACGAACACGTGGACCGGTTCCGCCAACGGTTAAGCCTTCTTTTGCAAGATGAGCCTGAAATGCTTCTACTTTATCATAAGGGATGCCCTGAATTTCTACAGTCTGGCGGGTAGTGAAGGTAAGCACTCCATTTCCGAATTTTTCTGCGGCTTCTGTTAAACATTGAGCCTGAGCAGCGGAAATTTTTCCATTTACAGTGATAACCCGTGCAGAAAAGTTATCGGTTCCTTTGTTATTTAAGAAGCCAAGTCCTTTTAAACGTTTTTCTTCTTCTTTGCTGACAGTTAATGCTGACATTTTATTCCTCCTTGAGCTTTTTATGTACCAGTACAGCGTAAATATAGCAGCTGCTTAATATTCAATGTACCAGTTTTAATAACTATAATATAACACTTGTTGATGTATTTGAAAAATGATATTATTTTATAAAAATGATAGGTTTTACCTATAGATAAAAGGGAATGATAAAAACAATGACGATTCGATACCTTACGATTTTTTTGGCTGTTGCAGAGTATGGAACGATGAGTGCGGCGGCAAAACATCTTTATCTTTCACAGCCGACCGTCAGTCAGGCAATTCGTGAAATGGAACAGCATTATCATGGGTTATTATTTGAACGGTTTGGAAAGAAATTATATCTGACAGAGAGGGGAAAATTACTGCTTTCTCACGCAAGGGATTTGGTGAGCCGGTTTGAACAGTTAGATGAGTTGATGCTCAATCAGGGACAGAACGAACGATTTCGGCTTGGAACAACGCTGACAGTGGGAACATGCCTTGCACCGGCATTGATTGGAGAATTAGAACAGAGTCTGACGGGGCTTGAGGTGTATTCTTTTGTCAGCAATACGCATGAAATTGAAGAGAAATTATTGAAATCTGAACTCGATGCGGCAGTCGTGGAAGGAGAAATTCAGTCGCCGGATTTGGTTGTGATTCCGATTATTGAGGATTGTCTGGTACTTGGATGTGGAAGCCGGCATCCATTTTTTGAAAAAATTCAAATTTCAAATTCAGAATTAAATGGTCAGTGCTTTGCAATGCGTGAGCAGGGAAGCGGAACAAGACAGCTTTTTGAGGACTATGTGAAACGGCATCACATTTCAATCAAGGTAACGTGGGAGGCAAATTGTCCACGTACGATTATCAATGCAGTGATTTGGAATAAAGTGCTTTCTGTTATGTCGCTTCGTCTTTTAACACATGAGCTGGCACATGAAAAAATTCGGGTGTTTTATGATGAAAAACAGGAATGGAACCGCAAATTTAAGTTGGTGTATCATAAAAATAAATTTCTGACACCTGCGATTTATGAATTGGAAAAAATTTTATATCAGCATAAAGAAATGAAATTACCGAAAGAGTATGGGATTCTGGCTCATGAGTGAGCTGGAATCCTGTATTTTTGTTTGGGAAAGAATATATATATAAAATTTTTACATATATATTGACAATACGATGTTCTGGCACTATACTATATATAAAATTTATATATATAAATATTTTACATATTAAAAAAGGAGATGATTGCATGTATTTTCCGGTTTCTGCTTTATTGATTGAATATCTGATTCTGACAATTGTGGAAACTCAGGACTCTTATGGATACGAAATCAGTCAGACAATTAAACTGGTGGCGGATATTAAGGAATCAACGCTTTATCCGATTTTGAAAAAACTTGAAAAGGCAGGATTTCTTACCACGTATTCACAGGAGTTTCAGGGAAGAAAAAGAAAGTATTATTCGATTACCGAAAGTGGAAAAGAGCAAATCGAATATTTAGACGGTGAGTGGGCTGTTTACCGTGATACAATTGATGGAATCGTAGAGGGGAGGATTCGAAGGTGAGTAAAGAAGAATATTTAAAACAGCTACAGAAATATTTGAAAAAGCTTCCGAAACAGGACTATGAGGATGCGATGGAATATTTTATTGAATATTTTGAAGAGACAGATGAAGCCGGTGCACAAGAATTAATGAAAGAACTTGGAACACCAAAAGAAGCAGCAAGGGATTTGATTTCTAATCTTCTGGATAAAAAAATAGAAGAGCAAGAACCAGTGTTTGGAGTGGAAGATAAAAAGGTTGAAAAAGATAAGAAACAGTCAAAATGGAACATTTTCTGGATTGCCTTACTTGCGATCTTTGCAGCACCGATTGGGGCACCGCTTGTTTTTTCTGCCCTTGTCGTTTTATTGTCTTTGGTTTTGTGTGCGGGTATTTTAGTCCTATGTGTGTTTATTTTTGGGCTTTCATTCTTTTTGGTCGCAGGCAAACTGGTGATTCGTGGTATTTTAGCAATTCCGTATTCAATATCCGGATTTGCGCTTATAAGTGGAAGTGGAATTTTTTTTGTCGGTCTTGCAATTCTTAGCGTGATTCTTGGTATTTATCTTGCGAAATGGTTTGGGCTGTTATTTGTAAAACTGGCACAGTGGATTTCAAAACACTCTAAGAAATCTAAACAAGGAGGAAAGAGTCATGAATAAATGGATGAGAAATTGTTTGGCAGCAGGAGCTGGCTGTACAGTCGCAGGGATGCTTCTTTTTGCAGCGGGATTTTTAACCGGAGGAAAAAATTATGTGCTTGCAGCTGATTTAAATCAGCTCAAAGGTTCAGCGACAAAAAAGAATTCTGCTTGTGAATTAGAGAAAACAAAAATAGATACCTATACCACGTTAAATGTAGACCTCTCTTCTTTAAATTTACAGATGGTATCGTCTGATGATGATTTTTATTATATCAGTTATACGACTTCAGATTCAAAGGAAAAAGAACCGGTTTCTTATGAGGTGAAAAATAAAATTCTTACGCTTAAAGAAGATTCAGACTCCAATTCTTATACACATATAGATATTGGATTTCTTACAGCATTCCTGTCAAAAGACAAAGACTTTACGACGGATGAAAATGTTGTAACATTATATGTTCCAGAGAATGCAAAATTTCAAAATGCAACGCTAAATAGTGACTTGGGTAATATTTTGCTGAATCATGTCTGCTTTGAAAGTGGAACAGTTTCATCAGGTGATGGAGATATTTTTATTAAGAACAGTACATTAAAAGAGGTTGCTGTTTCAGCTTCTTTAGGTGATGTGAAAACTTATGATTCTAAGATAAAAACCTGTAACTTTGTTTTGTCAGACGGTGATTTTACCGCAAAGAATAATGAATTTACAGGCGAGACTTTAATCAACGATGACTTAGGAAATATAGAAGTACAAGGTTCAAAAAAACAATGGTCATCGCTTGGAGTAGATGCTTCTACCGATCTGGGGGATATTGAGGTGTCAGAGACTCTTGAAGGAACACTAAAAGAAAATGATTCGGATGAAAGTGAATACCAAAGAAGTGGAAAAAACGGAAAAGTAAAGTTACATGCAGAGGATGGAGACATTACAATGAAATGTAATTAGTTAATAGAACTTCTTCTTTTTTTGCCATTGTATTGCTGTTTTTTGTATAGTATGATAGAAAGTGTCAGAAAGAAAAAAGTTGCTTAATAGAAGAGACGGGAGATGAAAGCGAAAAATGAAACAAAATAAATATGAAATTGATATGTGCAATGGCTCGATCATGGACAAATTAATTTCGTTTTCGCTTCCACTGATGCTTTCCGGTATTTTGCAGTTAATGTTCAATGCGGTGGATATCGTTGTAGTAGGAAGATTTAGTGGAAGTTCAGCACTTGCGGCTGTCGGTTCAACGACAGCATTAATCAATGTGTTTACAAATCTGTTTATTGGAGTGTCGCTTGGGGCAAATGTACTGGCTGCGCGTTTTTATGCATCAGGGCGGCAAAAAGAGATGTCCGAAACGGTACATACTTCGATTTTACTGGCACTTGTCAGTGGTGTTGCTATGGCAATTATTGGACTGATATTTTCAAGAGGAGCGCTCGAATTGATGGGAACACCGGGAGATGTCATAGACCAGTCCAGCCTGTATATGAAAATTTATTTCTTAGGCATGCCATTTTTTATGCTCTATAACTATGGGGCGGCGATTTTAAGAGCGGTCGGAGATACAAAACGTCCGTTAATCTTTTTAATTATTTCAGGTATAACAAATGCAGTTCTTAACATGATTTTGGTGATTGTATTTGATATGGGAGTGGCAGGTGTCGCAATTGCAACTGTGATTTCTCAGCTGATTTCCTGTATTTTAGTACTTTGGTGTTTATATAAAACAGAGGGAAGTTATCAGCTTCGTTTTTCAAAATTGAAGATGAAAAAAGAATATTTAAAACAGATTTTTCAGGTGGGAATCCCTGCCGGAGTACAAAGTACGGTTATTAATTTTTCCAATGCACTTTTGCAGTCTTCCGTAAACTCATTTGGTTCAACAGCGATGGCCGGATATACGGCAGCAAATAATATTCTGGGATTTTTATATGCGTCAATCAATGCGGTGACACAGGCGTGTATGAGTTTTACCAGTCAGAATTATGGTGTAAATAAGCCAAAACGAATGGATCGAGTGATGATAGACTGTATTATTTTAAGTGTAGGTGTTTCACTTGTACTGGGGTGTGGTTCCTATGCATTTGGTGGTGAAATCTTAAAGATTTATACAGAAGATCCGGAAGTTATTCGCTGTGGTCTGGAAATTTTAGCACTGACTACGGTGACATACTTTTTGTGTGGAGTGATGGATTTATTTCCGGGTGCGCTTCGAGGAATGGGAGCTTCGGCAGTGCCAATGATTTTATCGATTATCGGAACAGTTGGAACAAGAATTGTGTGGATTTTTGGAGTTTTCCCGGCTCATCGTTCCTTAAAGATTTTATTTGTGTCGTATCCGGCGTCTTGGACATTGACGATTTTGATGCAGGCAGTTTGCTTCTATTTTGTAAGAAAAAAGGTACATCGGGAATTAAAACAACAAAGTTAAACAGATAAAACAGAAAGGAAGAAAAAAATGAAATTAACAATGCTTGGAACAGGAAATGCATTAGTAACAGAAGTTTATAATACCTGCTTTGTAATTGAAAATGAGAAGCAATATTTATTAGTTGATGGAGGCGGTGGAAGCGAAATTTTAAAACGCTTAAAAGATGCGGATATTTCTATCTCAGACATTCATCATATTTTTGTGACTCATAAACATATCGACCATATTTTGGGAATTGTATGGATGACCCGTATTATCTGCCAAAATATGCAGAAAGGTGCTTATGAAGATGATGCTTATATTTACGGACATGAAGAAGTGATTTCTTTAATTCAGGAACTTGCTGAAAAACTGCTCCAGAAAAAACAGACCGATTTTATTGGAAAGAGAGTACATCTGGTTGTGGTTTCCGATGGAGAGGAAAAAGAAATCATTGGAAAGAAAGTGACATTTTTTGATATTCATTCTACTAAAGCAAAACAGTTTGGATTTAGCATGGAATTAGAAGAAGGACAGAAATTAACCTGTTGTGGAGATGAACCATACTGCGATTGGGAAGAAAAATACGCAAGACAAAGTAAATGGCTGCTTCATGAAGCATTTTGCCTGTATGGACAGCGAGATACCTTCCATCCGTATGAAAAAAATCACTCTACCGTAAAAGATGCCTGTGAGCTGGCAGAAAAATTGGGAGTAGAAAATCTGATTTTATATCATACAGAAGATAAAAATATTAAAGAGAGAAAGGTACTTTATACCGAAGAAGGAAAAGCCTATTATCATGGAAATCTCTATGTGCCGGATGATATGGAAGCATTTGAATTGTAGTAAATGAGGACATTATGTATAAAATATTAATCGTAGAAGACGATGTTGTAATTGCAGATGGGCTAAAAACACACTTTGAAAAATGGGATTACCAGGTGGAATGTGTGACAGACTTTAAGGCAGTGATGGATGCGTTTTTTGAATTTGAACCACAGCTTGTCCTTTTAGATTTGGTTCTGCCATTTTTTAATGGATTTCACTGGTGTCAGGAAATCAGAAAAGTATCGAAAGTACCGGTTCTGTTCATTTCTTCTGCAAATGAAAGCATGAATATTGTGATGGCTATGAACATGGGTGGAGATGAATTTATTGAAAAACCGTTTGATTTAAATGTGGTGACGGCAAAAGTACAGGCAGTGCTCAGACGGACGTATGAATTTCAGGGCAGTGTCGATGTGATGCAATGGCACGGGGCATACTTAAATCTTGCCGATGCAACGATTGAGTATCAGAAGAACAAAATGGAACTGACGAAAAATGAATTTCGTCTGTTTCAGATGCTGTTAGAACATGCCGGGAAGATTGTATCAAGGGATGCACTGATTACACGACTTTGGGAAAGTGACGAATTTATCGATGATAATACATTGACCGTCAATATGACAAGGCTTCGTAAAAAACTGGAACAAATTGGTCTAAAAGAAGTGATTCAGACCAAAAAAGGAATCGGATATATGGTGGCAAAATGAGAATATTTGCAGGATTTTTAAAAGAGCGGGCAAGGGAAATTTTGCTTTATATAATAACGCTGGCACTTTTGAAATTTGTATTTTTCCTCTATAATCTTCCATCTGATGCGTTGAATTATGGTTTTTTGCTGGTTCTTGTACTGGCTGGAATTTTATTTTTCATTGATTTTTGCGAGTTTTATAAGAGGCATAAAGAGCTTGTTTTAGTAGAGAAAAATATGCAGGATGCGCTTCTGGATTTGCCGGAACCGGATACTTTAATTGAAAATGATTATCAGGATTTGCTTGATAAATTAGAAGAAATCCGAAGAAAATTAAAGTCCGAAGAATTGATTTTCAGACAGGAAATGCAGGATTATTATGGGATGTGGGTGCACCAGATTAAGACACCAATATCTGCAATGCGGATGCTGTTACAAACGATGGAAGAGGAGTATCCAGAAGAGAAAAAACTACGGGAATTAAAGGTAGAATTATTTCGGATTGAACAGTATGTGGAAATGGTGCTGACGTATCTTAGAATGGAAGATATGGCTTCGGATTTGAAATTTGAGCATTATCCGCTTGATGATTTAATTCGGGCAAGTATTCGCAAATATTCCCAGATGTTTATCCTAAAGAAAATTCAGCTGGAATATCAGGCGGTGAATCAGAATGTAATTACAGATAAAAAATGGCTGTGTTTCGTAATCGAACAGATTTTATCGAATGCGTTAAAATACACCGAAAAAGGTGGAACGATTCAGATTTTTACAAAACAGGAATCCAATCAGTTATGGCTTGTGATTGAGGATAATGGAATTGGAATCTGGGAAGAAGATTTGCCACGAGTATTTGAGCGGGGATTTACCGGATATAACGGCAGGGCAGATAAAAAATCCACCGGAATCGGGCTGTATCTTTGTAAGAAAGTGATGGGACGGTTACGGCATCAGATTCGGATAGAATCCAAAGTGGGTGTGGGAACACAGGTATTTTTGGGACTGGCAAGAGAAGAACTGCATCCGGAATAAAAAAATAAAAAATAAAGATATATCACAGGGAAATAAATCCCCCTTTTGGATGTTTATTTTCTATAAATTTATTATACTAATTTGGTGATGTATGGTCAAATTAAAAAAGTATTGATCTATTTTAATGTGTATGACAAAATTATGAAGAATAAAAAATTTAGTTTTACAGTGAAATTTTAACCTTACAACAATGTAAGATTCAAAGAGAAAATGTAACCTGATTCAATGGTAATACATTTTCTCTTTTTTTATAATAAGCATTGTAAGGTAAAGAAATAAAGACGAACAAAACAAGAGAGGATGAGAAAAAATGGCATTACTGGATGTAAAGAATGTGAAGAAAATATATACCACCCGATTTGGAAAGAATCAGGTAGAAGCACTAAAAAATGTAACGTTTTCCGTGGAAGAGGGAGAATATGTAGCGATTATGGGTGAGTCCGGTTCTGGAAAAACGACGCTGTTAAATATTTTAGCAGCACTGGACAAGCCGACGCAGGGAAAAATTTATTTAAAAGGAAGTGATTTGGGAGGGCTTCGTGAGAAAGAAATCTCAGCCTTTCGCAGAGAAAATCTGGGATTTGTTTTTCAGGATTTTAATTTGTTAGATACGTTTTCTTTGAAAGATAATATTTTTCTTCCACTGGTGCTTTCCGGAAAGAAGTATCAGGAAATGGAAAGACGGCTTGCTACGATAGCAGAGAAACTTGGAATTACAATGTTGTTGGAAAAATATCCCTATGAAGTATCTGGCGGACAGAAACAGAGAGCTGCGATTGCACGTGCGTTAATCACAAAACCGCAGTTGATTTTAGCGGATGAACCCTCGGGAGCATTGGATTCTAAGGCAGCAGACAGCCTGATGCATTTATTTCATACAATTAACATGGATGGTCAGACGATCGTCATGGTAACGCACAGCGTGAAAGCAGCGAGCAGTGCAAGTCGAGTGTTATTTATCAAAGATGGTGAAGTCTTTCATCAGCTGTATCGTGGAAATATGACAAATGAAGAGATGTACCATAAGATTTCGGCAACGCTTACGGTACTTACAACAGGGGGTGAAATACATTGAGACTCTATCTTCGTCTGGCAGTAACGAACTTAAAAAATAATCGCAGAACTTACGTGCCCTATATGCTAACTGCGATTTTAAGTATTATGATGTTTTTTATGATTGATACTTTGGGCAGAATAAAAGAAATCGCAGGAGAAGGAACGATGCAGGTCTGCCTCCAGTATGCAGCCGGAATTATGGTGATTTTCTCCGTTATCTTTTTATTTTATACAAACAGCTTTTTGATTAAGCGAAGAAAAAAAGAAATCGGTGTCTATAACATTCTTGGAATGGGAAAATTTCACATTGCAAAAATGATGGGAATTGAAAGTCTGTTGATTGGCGGTATCAGTATTTTAGGTGGAATTGGACTGGGCAGTCTGTTTAATCGCTTGATGTATCTGCTGTTTTTAAAAATTCTGCATCGAAATGCAAGCTTAAACATTGCATTTTCAAAGCCGGCATTAGTGGATACTCTTGTGGTATTTGGTGCAATCTTTTTACTGACTTATTTCTATAATATCATTCAGATTCGTCTGTCTAATCCGGTGGAACTTCTTCATGGAGGAAATGCAGGAGAACGAGAACCAAAGACAAAATGGCTGATGGCACTGTTTGGAGTGGCAACCCTCTCGGCAGGATATTACCTGGCGCTTACCACAAAAGACCCGCTTGCGGCACTTGGGGTATTTTTTGTAGCGGCAATTCTTGTTATTATTGGAACGTATGCGCTGTTTACTGCAGGAAGCATTGCATTTTTGAAACTGCTTCGCAGAAATAAGAGATATTATTACAAAGCAAATCATTTTACGACAGTTTCGGGAATGATTTATCGAATGAAACAAAACGCAGTCGGACTTGCAAATATCTGTATTTTAAGTACGATGGTGCTTGTACTAATTTCCATGACGGTATCTTTATATATGGGAATGAATAATATTCTTTCCGTAAGATTTCCAAGTCCGGCAAAGGTTGAGATTCTTTCAACAAATGAAGAGACGGAACAACAGGTAAGACAGATAATAAAGGATGAAGCAGAAAAAGCAGGTGTGACAGAAACTTCTGAGATTACCTATCATGGGGCAGTTCTTATGGCAGAATCAAAAGGAACTTCCTTTACCTTAAGACCGGCATCTGATTTTTCTGTTTTTGGAATTTGTGGGATGACTTTAATTCCGGTGGATGAATATAATCAGATGGAATACCAGAATGTTTCTTTAAATGAAGATGAGGCATTATTATATTGCACAGATAGAACTTATGGTGCATCTCAGATTACGATAAATGGAACAACTTATCAAATCCAGAAAGAATTAAAAACGCTGAAAGCAGAACCCAAAAATAAAGCCGGTACTTATGGAACATTTTATGTGATTCTTCCAAAGCTGGAACAGATACGCCAGTTTTCCGAAGCGACAAAAGAACGGGCATTAAAAAATGGACAGGAAGAAGAATCTGCAAAAGCGATGACAGATGTTTCTTATTCGATTGGATTTGATTTAAAAGGTGATAAAAAATCCTGCAAACAAGCCTTAGAAGCAATGCAGATAAAATTCGGAGAAAATACTAACATTAATTTTGAAAGCCGGATTTTAAGTGAAAAGTCTTTCTATAGTTTGTATGGTTCATTCTTCTTTATTGGAATCTATCTTGGAATGATGTTTGTGATTGCAACGGTGTTGATTATTTATTACAAACAGATTTCAGAAGGCTATGACGATAAAGAACGCTTTAAGATTATGCAGAAAGTGGGAATGAGCAAACGAGAAGTCAAACGTGCAATCCACAGCCAGGTATTAAGTGTGTTCTTTTTGCCACTTGGCGTTGCAATCTTGCATGTGGCAGTTGCATTTCCTGTTATGACTAAACTGCTGGCGGTGCTGAATCTGGCAAATGAAACGCTGTTTGCAGAATGTACGGCTGTGAGTGTGGTGGTGTTTGCGGTGTTCTATGCGATTGTGTATGGGGTGACTGCGAAAGAGTATTATCGAATTGTGAATTGAGGTTAAAAAGAGACGAGTACAGGTGGAATCAAAAGCCATTTGTACCCGTCTTTTTGTGTTTGCTTAGTAATCATTGCAATACGTAAAATAAAGTTTTAATATGGTGAAGGATGGCTTGAAAATTAAGGTTTGTTAAGAAAATAGTTAAGATGATTTGTAAGATTTAAATATTAAAATTTGAATTGTTCAGATAAAGAATTAAAAATATATCAGGAAAGAAGGAGATATTTTATTTATGAAACTCAAATATTTTATGACAATCCCTCTGGGATATTTGATTTTATTTTTTTCACAACGCTTTGGTCTTTATGAAACCCGGTATGATATGCCTGTTTTATTAGAGGAATTTATTTATGTGAGTCTGGATATTTTTGCGGTATTATTTTTTGTATATTTATACAATAAGTATGTTTTGAAAGAGCAATGGTCAGATATTTATGTATGCAGGCCGGCTCCAAGTGTGAAATGGACAATAATTGCACTTCTATTATCAACAGGGGTTTTATGTTGCTGCATTTTTTTGACAAAGGGAACTTTTGCAAAGGGAGATTTTTCAAGAGAATCTGTAATAGGAGCAGTGAGTAATACAATACTTTCTGGTGGACCACGTGCTGGCATAACTGAAGAAGTGGTATTTCGAGGATTAATCTTTAGCTCACTGAAAAAGGCATGGGGTTCTAAACGTGCAGTAATCGGCTCGGCGTTTTTATTTGCATTAATGCATTTGGTGAATATAGATACCTCTAATTTGTATAATGTAATTTCGCTACTTGTAGCAATTACGATTGTTGGAATTGCGTTTGCTTTAATTGTTCTGGAAACGGGTTCTATCTGGTCAGGGGTTGTGTTTCATGGTGTTTATAATATTATCTCTGGAGACCTTGATATTCTTCATGTATCTGTAAATCAGGGATTTCCGGCATTTTGGACATATACACCGGTTAGAGAGTATCGCTGGATTACAGGTATTATAGGCTCGGATGACATAGAAACTGGACTTCCTGCAATGATAGGATTTATAATCGTGATTATAATTGCATTGAAATCAATGGAAAAGAAAAAAAGCTAAATGAATAAATTGATTGTGAGGTTTCTATGAATATTCAAAATATTTTAGTGATAGAAGATGACCCTGATATTCGAGAAGGAGTTCGTATTTTAATGGAAGGAGAAAACTTTCATGTTGAGGAGGCAGTAGATGGATTTGAAGGTTTAAGAAAATTAAGTGCAGATATTCATCTGGTAATCCTTGATGTAATGATGCCGGGAATTTCTGGGTATAAAACTTGTGAGGAAATTCGAAAGAAAAGTAATATTCCGGTTTTGTTTTTGACTGCAAAAGATAAGGAATCTGATAAGCTTCTAGGATTGATGTCTGGAGGAGATGATTATCTTGTAAAACCTTTTTCTTATGCAGAATTGCTTGCAAGAGTAAAAGCACTTTTGCGCAGACATCTGATATATGATAAAGCCGGAGTAGAAAAGCAGGAACAAGAAGAAACAGAAGAATGGATTGAATGGAAAAATATTCGTATTAATATGCGGACCAATATTGTGTATTTAAACGGAAGGGAAATCAGTCTGACGGAAATAGAATATAAAATTTTACTACTTCTGATGAAAAATTCTGGAAAGATATTTTCTGTTCAGAATCTGTATGAAAGTGTATGGGATGTACCATATCTGTATACATCTGGAAATACAGTGATGGTACATATCAGGCGGTTAAGGAAAAAAATAGAACAAGACCCTCAAAATCCGAAGAGAATTGTATCGGTATGGGGAAAGGGGTATCGTTTTGAAAAAAATGGTTAAGAAAAATCTGACTTCGAAAATGCTATATCGTATGATGAAAGACCTGATAATTGGTGTAGTGGCTTTTTTGATATTAAGTGGAGGTGCAACCTCTATGTTTCAGGAGTATTTACTTTCAAGTGGGCATTTCTCTAAGCTGGAACAGAAAAAAGTTGAAGAATTTCAGGAATATATTGATGAAAATCAATTAAAAATTACAGATAGTAAAAAAATCCGAAGTTGGATAAAAAAGAAAAATGTTCGAGAATTTATCATATCAAAGGGAACAAAGATTTATTTTGATAATCGATACGAAGAAGATATTTTTCCGGGCTCGATTAAAAATAATACATTTAATTATCTTTATTCAATAAATTTTGTAGATGGACAGGCAAATCTATATGTTTATGATGGATTTGCAGATAAATATTATGATATGATTTCCGGTGCATCTATTTTTGTCAGTATTGTAATTTGTATTTTGATTTTTGGAAGCGAACTTCAAGATGAAATTAAAAATATTCAATATTTGGAACAAAAAGTTAAGAAAATAGGAAGTGGAGAATTGGGCGAAAAAGTTTCAATTGACGGTCAGGATGAAATCTGCCAGCTTGCTGTTGGGATTGATACTATGAGAAATCAGCTATTAGAACAAAAGAAAACACAGGAGAAAATGAAAGAAGCTCAGGATGCACTGGTTCTGGGAATGGCACATGATATGAGAACTCCTCTTACGGGTCTATTTTCTTATCTTGAAATTATTAAAAAAATGGAAAAAGAAGGAAAACCTGCGGGAGAATATGCCTCCAAAGCATTTGATAAGGCGGAACAGTTACGCTCTGTTTCTGACCAGCTATTTGAATATTTTCTTGTAAGTAATGAAACAAATATGGAATTGGAAGAACCAGAAATAGCAAAAAGTGCGTTTGAAGATTATTTATCAGAATTTTGTGCATTTCTTGAGTGTAATAATTTTAAAATAGACGTTGAAGATGTTTACTGGCATCCGGTTAAAGTTCGGATTAATACAAATTATTTTGGTAGAATTATGAATAACTTAATATCAAATGTAGAAAAATATGCGATGAGGGATAAGCCGGTTTACTTGAAAATAATTTACACTCCTGCACATATAGGGCTTGAATTTCAAAATGAGATTGTTAAACCGAATCCCTATGTAAAAGGAACAGGCATTGGTCTAAAGAATATTGATCTCATGATGAAACAAATGAATGGATATGCAGAAGCAAGAATTTCAGAAAATACCTATCGGATGAGATTATGTTTTCCGGTAGTTAAAAAATAGTAGTTGACTTTTTATCTGAATTGTGATATAAATAATTTCAGTCATAGTGTGTTACTGAGTAAGCAGGCATTAACTGTGCATAAATATTTTTTTGAGATATTTGTGTAGGGTTAGTGCCTTTTTTTATTCCATAAAAAAATTTTGTGGAAAACAGCCGGCTAAAAAAGACTTACCTATATAAAAACTCAAAAGCGGATATACTAAAAAAAAGAAAAGAGGAGAAAATTATGAAAGACAAGATTTTTGGGATTTTGCAGAGAGTTGGACGTTCTTTTATGCTTCCAATCGCAATCCTTCCGGTAGCCGGTCTGTTACTGGGACTTGGTGGTTCTTTTACAAATGAGACCATGTTGAAAGCATATGGCTTATTAGATGTAATGGGACCTGGCACCATAATCAATCAGGTTTTACAGATTATGAATGCCGCAGGAAATATTATTTTTACGAATCTTCCGATTATATTTGCAATGGGAGTTGCAATCGGAATGGCAAAGAAAGAAAAAGAAGTTGCCGCACTTTCAGCGGTAATCGCATTTTTTATCATGCATGCATCTATTGGAGCATTAATTGATATTAATGGCGGAGCAGAAGCTATGCTTTCCGGTGCAACTACAGATGTATGTGGAATCACTTCCTTACAGATGGGTGTATTTGGAGGTATTATTGTCGGACTTGGTGTTGCAGCGCTTCACAATCGTTTTTATAAAATTGAGCTGCCTCAGGTATTATCCTTCTTTGGAGGAACCAGATTCGTGCCGATTATTTCAGGGCTTGTCTATGTAGTGGTTGGTATTGCAATGTTTTTTATATGGCCGACCATTCAGGCAGGAATTTATGCAGTTGGAGATTTAGTACTTCGTTCCGGTTATGCCGGTACCTGGGTCTATGGATTTATGGAACGTCTCTTAATTCCGTTTGGTCTTCATCACGTATTTTATCTTCCGTTCTGGCAGACAGCAGTTGGTGGTACCTTAGAAGTAGGCGGACAGATGATAGAAGGTGCTCAGAATATCTTCTTTGCACAGTTATCTGATCCGAGTGTAGAACATTTTGCGGTATCTGCTACAAGATTTATGTCAGGTAAGTTCCCACTTATGATTTTTGGTCTTCCGGGAGCTGCATTTGCCATGTATCGTACTGCAAAACCGGAAAAAAGAAAAGCGGTAGAAGGTCTGCTTTTATCTGCAGCTTTAACTTCTATGCTGACAGGTATTACAGAGCCACTTGAATTTACATTCTTGTTTGTAGCACCATTATTATACGGAGTTCACTGTGTATTTGCCGGACTTGCTTATATGCTGATGCATATCTTAAAAGTCGGAGTAGGAATGACATTCTCCGGTGGATTTATTGATTTATTCTTATTTGGTATTTTACAGGGAAATAAAAAGACAAATTGGATTTGGATTGTAGTTGTCGGAGTGGTATACTTCATTGTTTACTATGTGCTGTTTAGTTTCCTGATTAAAAAATTAGATTTAAAAACTCCGGGTAGAGATGATGCAGAAGAAGTAAAACTTTACACAAGAGCAGATGTCAATGCCAGAAAAGAAGGAGAAAAAAGTGCATCTGCAGAGGACCAGGTTTCCGAAGGAATCTTAAGAGGTCTTGGTGGTAAGAAAAATATTTCAGACGTAGATTGTTGTGCAACCAGACTTCGTTGTACCGTGCATAAATCAGAGCTGGTAAATGATGCAATTTTAAAAGCAACGGGAGCATCCGGTGTGGTGCATAAAGGAAATGGTGTGCAGATTATCTACGGACCAAAAGTTACTGTAATTAAATCAAACTTTGAAGATTATCTGGAAACAGCTCCGGATGAAGAACTTCATACAATGGAAGAAACAGCCGATTCAAAAACAGAAGAGAAAACAGAAGAAAAACAGACTGGAAAAGTAAAAGAAACGATTATCGTTTCCAGCCCGATTACCGGAATTGCAGATGATCTGGCAAATGCGCCGGATGATGCATTCGCAGGAAAAATGATGGGAGACGGAGCGGTGGTAACACCTACAAATCCTGTAGTTGTTGCTCCGGAAGATGGGGAAATTGCTTTTGTTTTTGATACAAAGCATGCAATCGGATTTATGAGTGACAGCGGACTTTCCATGTTACTGCATATCGGAATTGATACCGTAAAACTGGATGGAAAAGGATTTACCTGCTTTGTAGAAAACGGACAGAAAGTGAAGAAAGGTGATAAATTGCTGGAACTTGATCTGGAGTATCTTAAAGCCAATGCGCCTTCTTTATGTTCTCCGATTCTGTGTACAGAATTAGAGGATAATCAGAAAGTCAGATTGCTTGCAAGCGGAGAAATCAAAGCGGGAGAACCGTTATATGCAATTGATATTTATGAAGCATAAAAAAATAAGAAAATAAAAAATAAAAGGAGAAATTACCATGAAAGAATTTACTTACACAATTAAAGACGAACAGGGAATTCATGCAAGACCGGCAAGTGTTCTTGCAAAAGAGGCGAAGAAATATGAAAGTTCCATTACAATCAGCAAAGGGGAAAAAACAGTGGATGTAACAAGACTGATGGCAGTTATGGGACTTTGTGTAAAATGTGGACAGGATGTTCGAGTAGAAATTGATGGTGCCGATGAAGAGGCAGCATTTGAAGGAATGAAAGCATTTTTCGAAGAAAACTTATAAAAATAAAAATATTTTTCAAGGAAAATCTATAAAAAAATGGCGGTCAGATTTTTATCTGGCCGTTTTTAAGAGAGGAAATGAAAATGGAACGTGAATATAGAGGAAAGTCCGTGTATAGAGGTCTGACAATCGGACCGATTGCGGTATTAAAAAAGAATGATGTTCAGGTAAAACGTGAAAAAATCGAGGATGCTAAGCAGGAAATAGAACGGGTAAAACAGGCAGTTGCAGATTCCCAGGCACAGTTACAGCATTTATATGATAAAGCGGTAAAAGAAGTCGGAGAAGCAAGCGCAGCAATTTTTGAAGTGCATCAGATGATGTTGGAAGACGAAGATTATCAGGATGCAATTCAGAATATGATACAGACAGAGCTGGTAAACGCAGAGTATGCGGTTGCAGTAACCGGTGATAACTTTGCGGAAATTTTTGCAAGTATGGATGATGAATACATGCAGGCAAGATCAGCAGATGTAAAAGATATTTCGAATCGTCTGGTTCAAAACTTAAGAGGAGATGTTTCTGTTGATTTAAGTGAAATGGAGCCATCCATCATTGTTGCAGATGACCTTTCTCCAAGTGAGACTGTGCAGATGGATAAAGAAAAAATTCTTGGATTTGTGACCGTTCATGGTTCTACGAATTCCCATACAGCAATTCTTGCAAGAATGATGAATATTCCGGCATTGATTGGTGTTCCGGTTGATTTAGAAGAGTTGAAAACCGGAATGGAAGCCGTTGTAGACGGATTTGAAGGAAGGTTTGTTGTTGAGCCTGGGGAAGAAGTGAAACAAAAAACAGAAGAAAAAATGCGTGAAGAAGCAGAAAAATTAAAACTGCTGCAGGAATTAAAAGGAAAAGAAACCGTAACAGCAGACGGAAAGAAAGTGCATCTTTATGCCAATATCGGAAGTGTAGGCGATATTGCCAGCGTACTGGAAAATGACGCCGAAGGAATCGGTTTATTCAGAAGCGAGTTCTTATATCTTGGAAAAACAGATTTTCCAACAGAAGAAGAACAGTTTAATGCCTATAAGCAGGCGTTGCAGCTGATGGCAGGAAAAAAGGTCATTATCCGTACCCTTGACATTGGAGCAGATAAACAGGTAGATTATTTTAATCTTGGAAAAGAAGAAAATCCGGCACTTGGATATCGTGCGATCCGTATCTGTTTAAAACAGCCGGAGATTTTCAAGACCCAGCTTCGTGCACTGCTGCGTGCAGCAGTTTATGGCAATCTGTCCGTTATGTATCCAATGATTACTTCTACAGAAGAAGTAGAGCAGATTTTTGCGATTGTGGAAGAAGTAAAACAGGAACTGGATGCCGCAGAAATTCCGTATAAAGTACCGGAACAGGGAGTAATGATTGAAACTCCGGCGGCAGTTATGATTAGTGAAGACCTGGCACAGATGGTAGATTTCTTCAGTATTGGTACGAATGATTTGACTCAGTATACGCTGGCTATTGACCGTCAGAACGAGAAACTGGATGATTTCTATAATGCGCATCATAAGGCAATCCTTATGATGATTCGAATGGTAGTGGAAAACGCTCATAAATATGGAAAATGGGCTGGAATCTGTGGAGAGTTAGGTGCAGATTTGGAACTTACCGATGAATTTATGAAGATGGGAGTGGATGAGCTCTCTGTTGCTCCGGGTATGATTTTGAAACTGAGAAAAAGAATTTGTGAGTTCTCAAAAAACTGAAATTTCAGTGGGAAAATAACAAAAAATATGCTAAAGTAGAGATAGAAAGTTGGGGTCAAAAAGGTTTTAGAAAAAAACGGGGGAATCCTGGGAAAAGGTGGGAGAACGGTGTATCGTATTTGCAAAGTCTTAAATCATAATGGTGTGATTGCGCTTGATATGAAGGATAATAAAGAATATGTGTTGCTCGGAAAAGGAGTCGGGTTCGGAAAAAAAGTAGGCGAACGAATGGAACAACCAGAAGAGTGTACCGTTTATTCATTGCAGGAAACTTCATCAAGAGGAGCTGCATCTGAACTGGCAAGGAGTATAGAGCCTGAATATCTGGAAATGGCAAATCAGATTTTAAATCGGGCAAGAGAGCAGTTTGGAACAATTGATCAGAGCATTTTGTTTCCGATGGCAGATCATATCGAGTTTGCAGTAAAACGAATGCAAAAGGGAGAACAGATTTCAAATCCTTTAACCCAGGATATTAAGACGTTATTCTATGGAGAATTTAAAGTCGCGCTGGCACTAAAAGAACGCTTAAAAAAAGAAAAAGGAATTGATGTGCAGGATGATGAGATTGGATATGTCGCACTGCATATTCATTCAGCGCTTGAAAAAGAGTCCGTTGCGGTTTCTATGCAGATGGCAAGAGCGGTAAGAGAATGCATTTCGCTGATTGAAGCACAGAGAAAGATTCATATTGATGTAATGTCTTTGAGTTATAACCGTTTGATGAACCATGTAAAATTCATGGTAGCACGGGCATTAAATAAAGAGTCACTGAAAGTAAATATGAATGATTATGTGGAGCACAATTTTCCACAGTCTTATGAACTTGCAAGAATTGTCTGTGACCATTTGAGTAAGGCACTTCGGGTTCAGCTTGAAGAGATTGAGATTGGATATCTTGCGATGCATATTGAGCGGGTAAGTATGGAGTAATTTAAAAATATAAAAATATAAGAATATAAAAAAGACGAGTACAGGTGGTCGAAATCACCGAGGCTCGTCTTCTTTTTTTATCCATTGACAGCTTAAGCCCAATCCCTTTATAATTAACTTAAATTTAAGTAGATGAAAAAGATTAAAAGAATAGATGAGGTGAAAAAGATGGGAAAAGTCAGGCTGGCAGACATTGCGAAAAAAGTGGGTGTCAGCACGGTTACGGTTCATAATGCGCTTGCCGGAAATAAAGGTGTCAGTGAGGAACTGCGTGAAAAGATTCAAAGTGTGGCAAGTGAGATGGGCTATCAGATTTTGTCAGAACGAAAACAGAAAGCAAGAGAGGCAGCAGGAGAAGCAAGTTATACAGTTGGTGTGCTTATTGCAGAAAATTATCTTGCACAATACGAAACATTTTATTGGAAAATGTATCAGGAACTTGCGGTAGCTGCAACAGAAAAACGCTGTTTTGCAGCAGTTGAAATCTTAAGAAAAGAAGATGAAAGAAATACTTTAAAACTTCCGGCATGTGTGGAAGAAAATAAAGTGGACGGACTGATTGTTCTTGGAAAAATTAATAAAGAATACATTGTAAAGCTGACAGAAACAGCAAGGATTCCGGTGGTATTTCTGGATTATTATGATAAAGACTTTGCAAAGGATGCAGTCGTTACCGATAATTTTTATGGAACATATCTGTTGACAGAATTCATGTTTGAACAGGAAATTGAAGAACTTGGCTTTGTCGGCTCGATTTATTCAACAAGCAGTATTATGGATCGATACTGCGGATTCTTAAAAGCAATGATGAGCCACAAAAAAGAGATAAAACCACAGTGGCTCATTGAGGACAGGGGTGAACTGGGACAGATGGGATTTAAACTTCCAAAGAGACTGCCGAAAGGCTTTGTCTGTAGCTGTGACCTTGCAGCATATATGCTGATTGATAAGCTGAATGAAAGAGGATATAAAGTTCCGGAAGATATTTCTGTTGTTGGATTCGATAATTATCTCTATCCAGGACTTGCGGATAGAGAGATTACAACTTATGAAGTAAATACAAAAGCAATGACAAAAGTAGCATTAGAAAAAGTGCTGAAACAGATTAAAAATCCAAAACGTGGACATGGAATGGACATTGTATCTGGCCACATGGTGATTAAGAAAAGTGTAAAACTTAAATAGTAAATTAATTAAAGAACTTAAAAGACTGGTGAGAATATGGCAAATACTACTAAAAAATCGGAATTAAATTAATTAAGTGTTAACAAAATGTTATTTGGTACCATATGTTAGGCATTCTTGCAGTCCTTGCTCTCTTGATTTTCCTGGTTGTCCATTTTGCATTTCCAGAAGAAAAACCGTTTTTTAAATGTGCCGTGGTGAATCAGAAAATTGATTCAGACAGGGATGTAGTTTTATCAGAAGAATTTGCCACATTTTCAGGTCTTGATGCAAAAAGAATCGTATTTGATTCAGACTATGTGATTTCTTATAAGAAAACTGAAGAAAAACAGGATGCAGGAAATGAAAGCGGATTTGATAAATTTTTCTTCCAGTGGTCTAAGGGAGAATTAGATGCAGTGATTCTGACAAAAGACTTTCTGAAATACTGCACCAGTGTTGGCGGAGAGTATTACTCTGCCGATGAATTTGAGATAAAAGACTTGAATCTCTGTGAAGCTGGAGGAACAAAAGCAACTGATTTAACTGGTACAAAACTGGAAAGTGAGCTTGATGGAACAGAGAAAGAAGACCTTGTGCTTGTTTTTCAGGCGACCGGAATCCATAAAGAAATGTGTCAGAAATATATTGATTTTTTAAGTGAGAAATGATAGAGGCGGATAAAAGATGAGTATTTTAAAATTGAAACCAAGCTGTAAAGATTATCTGTGGGGTGGTCATAGACTGGCAGAAGAGTATGGTGTAAAATATGATGGAAAGGTACTTGCAGAAGCCTGGGAGCTTTCCTGTCATTCGGACGGGCCATCTTATATTGCAAATGGAATGTATGCAGGGAAAACACTGCAGGAATATATCGACATCAAAGGCAAAGAAGTGCTTGGACTCAACTGTCGAAGATTTCGTGATTTCCCAATCTTGACAAAATTTATTGATGCAAAACAAAGTCTTTCCGTACAGGTGCATCCAAGTAATCGTTATGCGTTGAAAAATGAAGGCCAGTACGGAAAAACAGAAATGTGGTATGTCATGGATGCGGATCCGGGTGCCTATTTGTATTATGGTTTTAAAACAGAAATCAGTAAAGAGGAGTTTGCAAAACGAATCGAAGAAGACACATTACTTGAAGTATTAAATGCAGTTCCGGTACAAAAAGGAGATGTGCTTTTTATTGAATCCGGAACCATTCATGCGATTGGCGCAGGCATTTTGATTGCTGAAATTCAGCAAAATTCGAATGTGACTTATCGTGTGTATGATTACGGCAGAGTGGGAAAAGATGGAAAAAAACGAGATTTACACATTGAAAAAGCACTTGCTGTAACCAACCGTGTTCCGATTATAAAAGATAAAAGCAGTTATCCACATGTTGCAGACTGCGCAGCACTTGGAAATGATGCCGGAATGATTGGAACTGCAAGTTTGCTTTAAGATTAAAACAAGAACAGGAGTGAAAATAATGGCAAAAACAGAAGTTAAATTTCCAGAAAACTTTGTCTGGGGCGCTGCAACAAGTGCTTACCAGATTGAAGGTGCCGTGACAGAAGATGGAAAAGGGGAACACATCTGGGATGTATATACAAAAGAACCAGGAAAGATCTACTCCGGACATACAGGAGAGGTTGCATGTGACCATTATCACAGATACAAAGAAGATGTACAGCTAATGAAAGCAATCGGTTTAAAAGCGTATCGCTTTTCAATTGATTGGTCACGTGTACTTCCGGAAGGATATGGCAGAGTGAATGAAAAAGCAATCGCATTTTATAATGCACTGATTGATGAGTTGCTGGAAAATGAGATAGAACCTTATATTACGCTGTATCATTGGGAACTTCCTTATGAGATTTATAAAAGAGGAGGTTGGATGAATCCGCAAATTGTGGAGTGGTTTGGAGAATATGCAAAGCTTGTCGCAGAGCGTTTTACTGATCGAGTAACACATTTCTTTACCTTAAATGAACCACAGTGTTTCGTAGGACTTGGCTTTCTTACAGGAGAGCATGCGCCGGGTGTAAAAGCACCGTTAAGAGATACGTTTGAGATGGCACATAATGCATTAAAAGCACATGGGCGTGCAGTGCAGATGCTTCGCGCTTATGGAAAACAAAAGCTGACGATTGGATATGCTCCGACTTCTTCTGTCTGCTATCCTGAGACTAACCGTCCGGAAGATATTGAAGCCGCAAGACAGATGTACTTTTCCATGCAGGAAGATGACAGTAACTGGACCTGGAATGTAGCGTGGTGGTCTGACCCGGTACTGCTTGGACATTATCCGGAAGAAGGCTTGGTTCGTTATGAAAAATATCTTCCGAAAATTACAGATGCAGATATGAAATTAATTTCTGAACCAATTGATGTCTATGGACAAAATATCTATAATGGCTGCGCTTATCGTATGGGAGAGAATGGAAAGCCGGAGGCCGTTCAAAGATATGAAGGTTTTCCGAAAACAGCGATACAGTGGCCGGTTACTCCGGAATGTTTATATTGGGGACCAAAATTTTTATATGAAAGATATCAAAAACCAATTTATATCACAGAAAATGGTTTATCTTGCCATGACGTGATTTCACTGGATGGAAAAGTGCATGATCCGAATCGAATTGATTTTCTTGGAAGATATCTGCATGAACTAAAAAGAGCTGCAACAGAGGTGGATATCAGAGGATATTTCCAGTGGTCATTGATGGATAACTTTGAATGGGCAAAAGGTTATTCTGACCGATTTGGACTTGTGTATGTGGATTATCGTAATCAGCAGAGAATTCTAAAGGATTCGGCGTATTGGTATAAACATGTCATTAAGACAAATGGGGAAGAAATATGAAGGAAATAAAAAGTCCATTTGAAACAGTAGAGTCAGAGAAAATAAAGCTGGGTCGCTTTACACTTGTACAGGATAAAGTACGGGTGAAAAATCAGATCCGACCTTATGATTATCTTGAAATGATTGAAGGAGTAAGTATTCTTCCGTTTCATGGAGAAAATATTATTACGCTGAAGGAATATCGTTATCCAATCCGCTTGTGGCAGACGGAGCTTCCGGGAGGACTGATAGACCCGGGGGAAACAGCAGAGCAGGCAGCAGTACGTGGGTTAAAAGAAGAAACGGGATATGAAGCAGAAGAGGTAATTCCGCTTGGAGAGTTTTATCCGTCGTTTGGTTCGACAAATGAGAAAATCCATCTTTTTGCAATTCGTTGTGGAAAACAGGGGGAGGAATCTTTGAACCCGGCAGAGGTGCTGAAACTTCATGAAGTCTCGATAGAAGAATTTAAAAGAATGGTGGCATCAGGTGAAATAAAACATGGAGCAGGGCTGGCAGCCTGGGCAAGATGGATGAGCCGGTAGAAAAATAAAATTTTGAAGAAAGTCATAAAAACGTAAAATAAAATCTTGAAGAAAGTCATAAAATGCGAGATTGAAATCTTGAAGAAAAGCATATAACAAATTATTGGAGTGGAAAAGGCTTTACCTCGATCGTAAGAACGATGAAGGAAGATGGCAGGTGCGACAGATTATCATATCAGTTGCACCTGCTATTTGGGTTCAAGGTAAAAATAGCATCAAAAACTTGTAATTTCAAGATAAGGGTGTATAATAAAATTGTTATAAAAAGCGGGGTGCTTGCATAAGCAGGCTGAGAGTAAGCGGATGCTTTAACCCAGAACCTGATTTGGGCAATGCCAACGTAGGGAGATAATGAATCACAGATATGTGTTTTAGATGCAGGAATCTTTCGTTGGGTTCCTGCATTTTTGAATACATTGAAAGATTCAAGGCATAACAGCGGCAGATTGGGGGCACCACCTTTTGTCGCTCTATAAAATTAATGCAAAGAACAAGGAGGAAAAAATGATGTACACAGCATTAACAATTGCTGGAAGTGATTCCAGTGGAGGCGCCGGCATTCAGGCAGATATTAAGACAATGACCGCAAATCGCGTGTATGCGATGAGTGCGATTACGGCGTTGACTGCTCAGAATACAACTGGCGTAACAGATATTATGGAGGTAACACCAAAATTTTTGGCAGAGCAGCTTGATAGTATTTTTACAGATATTTATCCGGATGCGATTAAGACAGGAATGGTTTCTTCAAGTGAGCTGATTGAAACCATTGCAGAAAAACTGACTGAGTATCACGCAAAAAATATCGTAGTAGACCCTGTTATGGTGGCAACCAGTGGGGCAAGACTGATTAGTGAAGATGCTATCAGTGTATTGAAAAGTAAACTATTACCGCTTGCAACAGTGATTACTCCAAATATTCCGGAAGCAGAAGTTCTTTCTGAGATGGAAATTAAATCAGAAGCAGATATGGAAAAAGCAGCAGAGCTTATTTGTGAGAAATTCGACTGTGCAGTTTTATTAAAAGGCGGACATCAGTTAAATGATGCGAACGACCTGCTTTTTCAAAAAGGAAAAGCGCCGGTATGGTTCCATGGAAAGAGAATTGATAATTCTAATACACACGGAACCGGCTGCACTCTTTCTTCAGCGATTGCGTCAAATCTTGCAAAAGGAAGAGATTTGGAAACTTCCGTAAAATATGCAAAAAATTATATTTCCGGCGCACTTGCCGCTATGCTTGACCTTGGAAAAGGAAGCGGACCGATGAATCATGCGTTTGCAGTCAAAGGAGAGTACGAGGGATGAGTGAAAAGAGAACTTCCGTTTTTTCAAACGGACTGATTTGGTTTGGTGCAGGGGTATCTTTAGCTGAAATCCTGACCGGTACTTATTTTGCACCACTTGGCTTTGGAAAAGCAATGGCAGCGATTTTACTGGGACATCTGATTGGCGGACTTATGATGTTTGCAGCGGGAATGATTGGTGCAAAAGAACGAAAAAGTGCCATGGAAACAGTAAAAATGAGTTTTGGTGAAAAGGGAAGCCTTTTATTTGCCATCTTAAATGTCTTACAGCTTGTGGGTTGGACTGCAATTATGATTTATGACGGTGCACTTGCTGCAGATGGTGTGCTACATACCGGCATTTGGATTTGGGCGATTATTATCGGTGTTCTGATTATTGTATGGATTCTGATTGGGATTACAAATCTTGGTAAATTAAACACCGTTGCAATGACTGCACTTTTTATCTTATCGTTGGTACTTTTTAAAGTTATCTTTTTTGGAAATGGAAGCATGCCGGCAATTGTAGATGATGGAAGTCTGACATTTGGAGCCGCAGTAGAGCTTGCGGTAGCAATGCCGCTTTCCTGGCTGCCACTGATCAGTGACTATACAAGAGAAGCAGAAAAACCATTTGCAGCGACATTTGCAAGTGTAGTTGTTTACAGTCTGGTCAGCATTTTTATGTATATGATTGGTATGGGAGCAGCTATTTTTACCGGTGAATATGACATTGCGCAGATTATGTTAAAAACAGGTTTTGGTATTGTGGGACTTTTAATTATTGTATTTTCCACAGTTACAACTACCTTTTTGGATGCTTATTCCGCAGGAGTTTCTAGTGTATCGGTTTCCTCTAAAATTCAGGAAAAATGGGCGGCAATTGTCGTTACGGTAATTGGAACGATTGCCGCAATTGTGTATCCAATGGATAACATTACAAATTTCTTATATCTGATTGGTTCTGTGTTTGCACCGATGATTGCAGTGCAGATTGCAGATTACTTTATGCTAAAGAAAGCAGATGCCCAAAAATCTGCATTTCAGTGGAGAAATCTGGCTGTTTGGCTTGTTGGCTTTGTGATTTACCGTCTGCTGATGCAGGTAGATACACCGGTGGGAAATACATTACCGGATATGGTGATTACAGTTGTGCTTTGTGTAGTTGTAGAGAAAATTGCAGAAGCAGTGAAAAGCAAGTAAAATAAAAATAGAATCAAGATAGAACAAAAACCTTATTGAGTTAAAAAAACGGAAGCTCAATAAGGTTTTTTTGAAAAGAATCATGTAAGTGTCAAACGTATCATTGCTGACGACGGTATTCTCGTGGCGTCATATGAAATTCTCTTTTAAAGAGTCGATTAAAATACGAAAGATTATCAAAGCCGGAAGAGACTGCAATCGTCAAAACAGAATCATCGGTCGAAACTAAAAGTTTTGCCGCCATGCTCATTCGATAATGATTGAGATACTGGGTAAATCCCATATTCATATGTGTTTTAAAAAACTTCATGAAATGAGATTTGCTGTAATGAATGAGATTTGCCATATCTTCAATGTTTAAAGGCTCGTTGTAATGTTCTTCGACATATTTTAAAATGGTTTTCAGTTTATCCATATGTTTTTGGTGAGACTGAGAAGGCTGTTTTAGTGTCTGCTGATTGGAAACGAGAAAGAACATAAGCTGGAAGAGCCAGCCTTTGACTGCAAGCTGATAGCCTTTTGGTCTGGAATCGCAGAGATTATCGATTTTTCGGATGCATCCGGAAAGAGATTCATAAGCAGGGGTATCTGGAGTGAGAAAGGTCTGAATGGTAGCAGGATTTTCCATAAGAGGAAGAATGAAATCTGTTCCGCACAAATCCGGTTCACCACAAAGAAGCATAGATGGATGAAAGAGAATGTTCTCATATTCCATCCGTGCTTCTTTTTTTTGCTTAATAGAATGAAGCTGACCGGGAAGCACAAACACAATATCTCCGGCTTTTACTTCATGGGTAATAAAGTCTACGGAGATGATTCCACTGCCTTTCTGGATGACAATTAATTCCATTTCATTGTGCCAGTGAATGGGAACATGCGTAAAGTCCATAGGGATACAGCAAAGGTAAGTATTATAAGGAAATTCGAGAGAAGTATGAGATTTTGACTCATGGTAATTTTGGTATTCTGTGAGGTTCATGAACAAATTCCTCCATTTTTATACAAAATTTGTAAATTATATTTTGATAGTATTGTATTATAAATAGAGAGTATTTTGCAAGAAATAATTGAAAAAGCATAGTAAAATGCAGATAAGAAACACGACAGGATAACAGGAAAATAGAATTTAGAGCAAGATAAAGAAAGAGAATGATGGAGGATTTTTTTATGATGAAAATTCAGGAATTATTAGAAACAAAACTTGGAAAAACAATCAAAGAAGCATCTAATGCAGAAGTGTATTATGCACTGTTACATGTTGTTCAGAACATGGCGAAGGACAAAGAAGTACCGGTAAAGAAGAAAAAAATCTATTATATTTCAGCAGAATTTTTAATTGGTAAATTATTATCCAACAACATGATTAACCTTGGTATTTATGATGATGTGAAAAAAATGCTTGCAGAAAATGGAAAAGATATTTGCGAAATCGAAGAAATTGAACCGGAACCATCTCTTGGAAATGGTGGACTGGGACGTCTGGCTGCCTGCTTCCTTGATTCTATTGCAACATTAGGATTAAGCGGAGATGGAGTTGGATTAAACTATCATCTTGGATTATTCAAACAGGAATTTAAAGATGAATTACAAAATGCAGTTCCAAACCCATGGATTGAAAAAGAGAGCTGGCTGACAAAAACAGAGGTGAGTTATCCTGTAACTTTTGGAAATCTGACTGTAAATTCCAGAATGTATGATATCGAAGTAACCGGATACAACAATCAGAGCAATAAACTTCACTTATTTGACTTAGAATCTGTAGATGACAGCATCGTAAAAGAAGGAATTGATTTTGATAAAGAAGAAATCGAAAAGAACCTTACCCTGTTCTTATACCCGGATGACAGTGATGATGCAGGTCGCCTGCTTCGTATTTATCAGCAGTATTTCATGGTAAGCAATGGTGCACAGTTAATCCTGGATGAATGTGTGGCACGTGGTTCGAATCTGCATGATTTGTATGAATATGCTGTTATCCAGATTAATGATACTCATCCAACTATGGTCATTCCGGAATTAATTCGTTTGCTGGTTGCACGTGGAATTCAGATGGATGAAGCGATTGAGATTGTAACCAAAACCTGTGCTTACACAAACCATACCATTCTTGCAGAAGCACTTGAAAAATGGCCGATGGAATATTTAAAGAAAGTTGTTCCTCAGTTGGTTCCGATTATCGAAATTCTAGATGATAAAGTAAGAAGAAAATTCGATGATGAAAGTGTTGTAATTATTGATAAAAATGATGTGGTACACATGGCACACATTGATATTCATTACGGATTCAGTGTAAATGGTGTAGCGTCTCTGCATACAGAAATCTTAAAAGATACAGAGTTAAATGCATTTTATAAGATTTATCCGGAAAAATTCAATAATAAAACAAATGGAATTACATTCCGCAGATGGCTGATTCACTGCAATCCGGAACTGACTGCTCTGCTTGATGAATTAATCGGAACCGGATACAGAGAAAATGCAGAAGAACTGGAAAAACTCCTGGCTTACAAAGATGATGATGCAGTCATTGAAAAATTACTGAGTGTAAAAGGAGACAATAAAAAAGCACTCTGCGATTATTTAAAACAGACTCAAAATGTAGAATTGAATCCGGAATCTATTTTTGATATTCAGATTAAACGTCTGCATGAGTACAAACGTCAGCAGATGAACGCATTATATGTGATTCATAAATATAAAGAAATCAAGGCGGGTAAGAAACCATCTACTCCAATCACAGTTATTTTTGGAGCAAAGGCAGCACCGGCTTATGTGATTGCAAAAGATATCATTCACCTGATTTTATGTTTACAGGAATTAATCAACAATGACCCTGAAGTGAGTCCATACTTAAAGGTTGTTATGATTGAAAACTACAATGTCACAAAAGCAGAAAAACTGATTCCGGCATGTGATATTTCAGAACAGATTTCTCTGGCTTCTAAAGAGGCAAGTGGAACAGGAAACATGAAGTTCATGTTAAATGGTGCGCTGACTCTCGGTACAGAAGATGGTGCAAACGTAGAAATCCATGAACTGGTAGGGGATGATAATATCTTTGTATTTGGAGCTTCCAGCGAAGAAGTAATCAAACACTATGAAAATGCAGACTACGTTTCCAGAGACTTCTACGAAAAAGATGAGACAATCAAAGAAGCGGTAGACTTTATCACTTCTAAAGAACTGCTTGCAATCGGTCATGAAGAAAACTTAACCAGACTTCAGAATGAACTGTTAAATAAAGACTGGTTTATGACACTCTTAGATTTCAAGGCTTATACTAAAAAGAAAGAAGAAGCCTTAAAAGCTTATGAAGATAGAAAAGCATGGGCAAAGAAGATGATTGTAAATATCGCAAAGGCAGGATATTTCTCATCTGACCGTACAATTGCAGAATATAATAACGATATCTGGCATGCGTAAATCATGTAGTTAAGATGAACTGATGCAGATAAAGGGCAAGATGCAGGTTCAGACGAACAGAAGCATCCTGTAAATCAACACGTAACAGTTCTTCAATTCTTGTAATGCGGTATTTAATGGTATTTCTATGGGTATAGGCAGCATCTGCGGTATGCAGAATATTACAATTATTTTGTAAATAAAGAGATAACGTTTCAACTAACTGGGTGTGGTTATCTGCGTCATAGCGGATGAGTACACCCAGTTGATTTTCCATGAAAGATTCGTATAAAGGAGTCTGGTTTAAATCGGAAAACAGCTGATAAAGACCGAGCTGGTTGTAGCAATGGAAGGAATCGGAAGTAAAACAACAGCCAGCCATACCTGTTCTTTTGGTTCTGCAAATAACAGCTATGCCTTTCGTTTGATGAAATTATTGAAGAAAGCAGAAATTAATTTTATCTCCTGTCCGACAGAAAATATTTATCTTCAGGGACGTCAGGACACCTATCCAAAACGAAGAGGGTTAACCAGAGTAAAAGAATTGAATGATGCAAAGATTAATGTCTGCTTTGCCCAGGATTCGATGTCAGACCCATGGTATCCTCTTGGAAATGGAAACATGATGATGATTCTGGATCACGGAATTCATATTTGCCAGATGATGTCATTTGAAGAAATCGACAATGCACTGGATTTAATTACTGTAAATGGAGCAAAAACCATGCATATTCAGGACGAATATGGTTTAGAAGAGGGCAAACCGGCAAACTTTATTGTACTTGAAGCGAAATCAGAGTTTGATGCAGTATGCGAACGAGCCGGAATTCTGGCTTCTGTACGAAATGGAGAATATTTATTAAAAAAAGAACCACAGGTAATACAGACAGATATTGAAATTTTAAAATAATCTTAAAATATTTTTAGAAAAAAGTTCTCAACAGGCATGAAATTTCAGCTTATTGGGAGCTTTTTTTGACTTACGTTCTTAGACTTGACAAAAGTCTCTTACTCACCCTATGATAGTAGCAACGAAACACTTGAGGGAGAAAATTCTGAACGTAACGGATATAGTATTTATACCAAAAATGTTTTTACTATTTTAAAGATGTAGGAGTGTATGGATGATTCGCAGACATATTATTTTTTATGGGCATGTACAAGGCGTGGGATTTCGATATTATTGCGTACATAAAGCAAGGCAGCTTGGATTAACCGGCTGGGTAAAAAACAAATACGATGGGACGGTCGAAGCCGAAGTGCAAGGTTTAGAAGAGCAAATTGACCAACTCATTCAGTATTTGAATTCACAGACGTATATTTTGATTACAAATATGGATGTGAAAAAGCTTCCGGTGATAGGAGAACATGATTTCATAAGGAAAGGATACTAACAATGAAGGTAGAAATGAAAAAGGGAGAGGTTATAATTCGTTCCATGCAGGAGAAAGACAGAGCAGAGGTTTTAGAAATGATGCAGATCTTTTATGCATCGGATGTGGTCATTCATAAAGCGGATGACGAAACATTACAGAAAGATATTTCAGATTGCGTTGGAGACTGCCCATACGTGGATGGATATGTGTTTGAAATCGAAGGTGAAATTGCCGGATATGGAATTGCAGCGACCGGATATTCAACCGAATTTGGCGGAGTGTGTATCTGGTTGGAAGATTTGTATATGAAACCGGAGTATAGAGGACACGGAATCGGAAGAAAATTTTTTGAGGCAGTAGAAGAAATCTATACAGATGCAGTACGATTCCGTCTGGAAGTAGAAAAAGAAAATGCAGGTGCGGTTGCGCTATATCAGAGATTAGGATATAACTTTTGCACTTATGATGAAATGAGTAAAGAAATTTAATTAAGGGAGAGATGGATCATGAAAATTGTATTTCTGGATGCAAAGACAATAGGAGATGACATTGATTTATCAGCCTATGATGCGCTTGGAGAAGTGGTGAAATATGGATTTTCCACATCAGAGGAAGTGCCGGAGCGTGTAAAAGATGCAGATGTGTTAGTAATTAATAAGATTGAGATTAATGAGCAGACGATTGGAACAGCAAAAAATTTAAAGTTAGTCTGCGTAACAGCTACCGGAACAAACAATCTGGATAAGGAATATCTTGAAAAACGTGGAATTGCATGGAGAAATGTAGCCGGATATTCGACAGAGTCGGTTACCCAGCATACCTTTGCGCTGTTATTCTATTTACTGGAAAAAATGCGTTATTATGATGAGTATGTCAAAACGGAAAAATATGTAAATGATACGATTTTCACTCATTTTGCAGAGCATTTTAATGAAATCAGCGGAAAAACCTGGGGAATTATCGGGCTTGGAACGATCGGAAGACGGGTTGCTGATATTGCGAAAGCATTTGGTGCACATGTGGTTTATTATTCGGCTTCCGGAAGAAGCGCACAGGAAGGATATGAACAGGTAGATTTTGATACTCTGCTTTCTAAATCCGATATTGTTTCTGTTCATGCTCCGTTAAATGAATATACAAAAGATTTGATGAATAAAGAAGCATTTGCAAAGATGAAAAAGACAGCGATTTTCTTAAATTTAGGACGTGGACCGATTGTGGTAGAACAGGATTTGTGTGAAGCTCTGGAGACCGGAGAAATTGCGGCAGCAGGTCTTGATGTGTTATGCGAAGAGCCGATGAGTGAAACCAATCCATTGGTAAAAATAAAAGACAGCAGGAAGCTTATCATTACTCCGCATATTGCATGGGCAAGTGTGGAAGCGAGAACCAGACTGATGCAGATTATTGTGGGACAGATTAAAGAGTTTTTTGCATTATAAACTTGTATGATTTTTGAAAGGATTCTCTGATTTTGCTTGCCATAACAGGACTCTCTCCTCTATAATGGGGAAGATGTACTCTCAAAAAAATTCCGAGAGCACATGAAAGATAAAAAAACGAAAGAGGAGAGAAAAAATGGGAGAAAGAGGAGAAGCAATTCGTGACGCCAGAAAACTTGGCGTGCCTAAAATGCTGATTTTAGGCTTACAGCACATGTTCGCCATGTTTGGTGCAACAATTTTAGTACCGATTCTGGTCAACAGCTATTTTGTTCAGGCGTGTGGGGAACCGCTTACAACCGGTCTGACTGTTTCCGTAACCTTATTTGGTGCAGGATTTGGTACATTGTTGTTCCATGTGTGTTCCAAATTCAAAGTGCCTGCATTTTTGGGTTCATCCTTCGCATTTTTGGGAGGATTTTCCACAGTGGCAAACTTAAACAGTGGAATGTATGCATCTATGGGAGCAAATGAAAAAGCAGCTTATGCCTGCGGGGGAGTTGTAGTAGCAGGTCTTTTCTATCTGATATTTGCACTGATTATCCGTATCGTGGGAGTCAAACGTGTGATGCGTTATCTTCCGCCTGTTGTAACCGGACCGGTTATCATCTGTATCGGTTTAAGTCTTGCAGGCTCTGCAATTTCCAATGCATCCACAAACTGGTTTCTTGCACTGGTTGCTCTTGCAGTTATCATTGTGTTTAATATCTGGGGAAAAGGAATGTTTAAAATCATTCCGATTCTGATGGGGGTTGTGATTTCCTATGCAGTGGCAATGATTATGAATGCGTGTGGAATTAAGAATCCAGATGGTTCTGCAATTTTAAATTTTGCATCTATTGCAAGTTCAAGCTGGGTGGGACTTCCGGGATTTCAGCTTTGTAAATTTGATGTAACTGCGGTTCTTGTTATGGCACCGATTGCCATTGCAACTATGATGGAACATGTAGGAGATATGTCTGCGATTTCCGCAACGGTAGGAGAAAATTTCCTTGCAGAACCGGGACTTCACAGAACTCTGCTCGGAGATGGTCTTGCGACAGCTGTTTCCGGTCTGTTTGGAGGTCCGGCAAATACCACTTATGGAGAAAATACAGGAGTACTCGAATTAAGTAAAGTCTATGACCCGAGAGTTATCCGTATTGCTGCCGTGTTTGCAATTATCGTCAGCTTTATTCCAAAAGTATCCGCTGTTATCAGTACCATGCCAAGCGCAATTATTGGTGGAGTCAGCTTCATGCTTTACGGAATGATTTCCGCAATTGGTGTGCGTAATGTCGTAGAAAATAAAGTAGACTTAACAAAATCCAGAAACCTGATTATTGCAGGCGTTATCTTTGTCTGCGGTCTGGGATTCAGTGGTGGAATTACCTTTACGGTAGCAGGAACTTCGATTACTTTGACAGCACTTGCGATTGCAGCGATTGCAGGAATTGCCTTAAATATTATTCTGCCGGGAAATGACTACGAATTTGGAGTTAATGAAGCAGGAGATGAGAATAGAGGAATTCATACCAATAGTAAACGAAAAGAAGAAAAATAGATTATAATTTTCAATAAAAGGAACCAGATGTCAATCAAATTCAGCTGAAAAATTAAATGAAAGTAAAAAACAATACGAATAACAGCTAAGGAATGTGATGAGATTCCATAAAACAAAACGAAAGCCTTCAGAGTGCCAGCTTTGGAGGCTTTTGTTTTATGGAGAATTCTTTTGTTTATTCTTGCGTGGCTTAAATCAAAGGCAGTATAATAAGAGTACATTAAAAATTTAGGAGGCACGGCGTATGGGAACTTATTTGAATCCAGGAAATGGATTATTTCAAATTGCATTAAATTCTCAGATTTTTGTGGATAAAAGTAATTTAATAGAAGTAACGAACCGTTGTGTGGGAACAATGCAGAGATTTGTTTGTGTAAGCCGTCCGAGAAGATTCGGAAAATCAATGGCTGCGGATATGCTTACTGCTTATTATGAGCGAGAAGAGGAGTCAACAGAATTATTTCAGAATTTAAAGATAGCAGAATGTGAATCTTATCAGAAACATAAAAATAAATACGATGTGATTAAGATTAATATGCAGGAATTTTTAAGTGAAACGACAAGTGTAGAAGAAATGTTAGATATGTTGCGCAGATATTTGATATTTGATTTACAGGAAGCATTTGGACAAGTTCGGCTTAGAGATGAGAAAAATTTAATTCAGGTAATGAAAGATATTTATGCGAGTACGAAACATTCTTTTGTGATTTTGATTGATGAGTGGGATTGCTTATTCCGAGAGTATCAAAATGACAAAGAAGCGCAGAAACGATATCTGGATTTTTTACGAGCGTGGCTGAAGGATAAGGAATATGTGGCACTTGCTTATATGACAGGAATTTTGCCAATTAAAAAGTATGGTTCTCATTCTGCATTGAATATGTTTTCAGAATACTCGATGACAAATCCACGAGAGATGGCAGAATTTTTTGGATTTACAGAGGAAGAAGTGAGAAGTCTCTGTAAAAAATATGGCAGAAGTTTTGAAGAAACACAGGCTTGGTATGATGGGTATGAATTAACTGTGATGAAGGAAAATCAGCTGGTTACTTATGCAATGTACAGTCCAAAATCTGTAGTTGATGCAATGTTAAGTGGAATTTTTGATAATTACTGGAATCAGACGGAGACTTATGAAGCCTTAAAAATTTATATTCGCATGAATTTTGAGGGATTAAAAGATGATATTGTAAAAATGCTGGCAGGAGAAGCTGTTGCGATTAATATTGGAACATTTTCTAATGATATGACAACATTTCAGGGAAAAGATGATGTATTGACTTTGTTAGTTCACTTGGGATATCTGAGTTATCATTGGATGGAAAAAACGGTATCAATTCCGAATAAAGAGGTTTCTCAGGAATATATTAATGCAATCAGTACAATGGATTGGAAAGAAGTAATTGATTCTGTAGATGCATCGAAAAAATTATTAGAGGCACTGTGGAGAAAAGATGAAGTGTTTGTTGCACAAGGGATTGATAAGGCACATCGAGAAATCTCTATTTTAAAATATAATGATGAAAATTCATTGAGCTGTACCATTAATCTGGCGTTTTATTTTGCAAGAGAATATTATACGATTGTTCGGGAACTTCCGTCGGGAAAAGGATTTGCTGATATTTGCTTTATTCCAAGAAAAATTCATAGCGAAAAACCAGCGGTAATTATTGAACTAAAATGGGATAAAGATGCAAAAGGAGCGATTGAACAGATAAAAGAACGGCATTATGTGGAAACATTAAAAGAGTATAAAGGAAATTTACTTCTTGCAGGGATTAACTACGATAAAAAGAGTAAAAAACATGAATGTGTAATTGAAGAAATTTGTCTGTAAGAAAAAAGAAACTTCAGGTGGAAAGTTGAGAGTTTTGCTCAATTCATTTGTTGTAGTCAAGCTTTTGGTAATTGGGTGGATGGATTGAATAGTGTGAAGAAGTGATAAAAAATGGCAGAAATACTAGTAATCATATTTCTGCCGTTTTATGCTAAGAAGTAGAAGGATGAAATGGGAGAGAAAAATGCTAAAAATATGGTATTATTCGGGTACTGAGTATATGAAAGATGCTCAGTCATATTTTGATAATGTATATGAAGATGAGAGGATTGAAGATTCTTTTGTCAAAGAGATGATTTTAGATGTGGACAGTTCAACTGTAATTAGTTCACATATTATTGACAGCCCTATTTTGGGAGCGATTACGCCAAAAGAATTATCTGGGGGAGTAAAGGTTCTTATTTTAATGTTGAAAGATGATTCTTTTGTATATAATGCGTCAAATTGCGGAGATAACTGTGCAAAGTGGATTTTGAAAATTGCAGAACAGAAAGATTTAGTTATATACTTGAGGCATATTATGCATTTTAAAGGAAACTTTGAAATTGAAATTATGAATACAGGAAAAATTGTGCATAATCCGCGGGAATATGTAGAAGAATTGTTGGAAGCGGAGGAAATGGCAGATGAAGGGTAATTATGAGTTTCGAGTGAAGAGTAAAAATGTTGGATAACAAAGATGTACTAGTAATTGCAGATGGCGCGGCATTTGGTGCACTGATTGAAAATTGTGTTGATTATTTTGAAACGCAGTTTAACCGCAGAATATCTCTTTGGCTTCCGGAATCTTTTGAATATTTAATATTAAAATCAGGAGTTATAAAATACGAAAATTTAGATGATATCTTAGAAAATACATCAAAATATGTAGAATGTGAGAAATATGTAAGTTGGGAACGTTTTTTTACAGATATGTTGATAGACGCAACAAGGAATAAAAGAGAAAAATATTTAAAAGATACATTAAATGAGTATTATCTTGAAGATGCGATTGCTAAGAAAATTATTGTACAAATGCCAAAGGATATTCAAGAAAAAAGAGAAATTCGAATCAGTTAAAAAATTGATTGAAAGCCTTCAGAATATTAGCTTTAGAGGCTTTCGTTTTGCTTTATGGAGAATTATTTTGTTTATTCTTGCGTGGCTTCAAGCTGTAGCTGTATAATAAAAGGAAAGGTGTCAGGCACCAACCAAATGGAAATTTGTAAACAGCTTGCCAAAGGGGAAGTCCAACAACTATATCAGAGAATTTTGAACGGAGAATAAGCAAATGAGAATTTTAAATTTTGAAGATGACGTGTATAAAGCAAATGATATCAAAAAAGCGTTAAATGATAGATGTGGCGTAACAGATGTTACACAGGTTGATAATGTGGAAGAGGGATTAGAATTATTAATCCAGGAGAAAGAAGCAGGAAATCCCTTTGATTTAATTATTACAGATATGCATTATCCGATGAGAAAAGGCGAAGAGGGAGATTTCGATGCCGGAGAAAAACTGCTTGGAATTTTAAAAGAAAGAGGAATAGATACGAAAGTAATTATCTGTTCGTCTTTAAATATTAAAATTCGTGAAGCTTATGGATGTATCTGGTATTCCAGAATCAGTGACTGGGAAATGGAATTATTGGAATTGATGAATCAATTGAAAAAATGAATTGTACAGTAGTTGAAAAGAGTAGTGAGATATTGATAAAGACACTGGAGAAAATAAGATGGTAATTCTATTCATATGGATTCTGCTGTCAGTGAGTTTGGTAATCGGCTGTATCAAAGTACATAATACAATAATAAAAGGTTTGTTTGGGATTCTGGCAGGACTTTGTATTACGGTATTGTGCTTTGTAGGAATCTTTTATTATTTAATTGTTTTTAAAGTTTCGAATGTAGACACAAGTGTTTCTTCGGATGGAGAGTATTCTTTGACTATGCAGGCAGTGGGGGAGCCGTTATTTTTCGGTTCTGCGGATGGTCAGTTTATCTTGAAAAAAGGGGAAAAAAGAATCAGTAAAGTTAAATTTTCGCTAAGAGATGATGGGGGAAATATTTCGCAGGACACCTGGCATGTTACGTGGAAAAAGAACCAGGTTGAAATTATTATCTATGGAGAGGAGCAAAACGATGAGCAGTTTCTTCTTTTTTTTGATGGAAAATATAAAATAAATGAACTGAACACGAAATATGGAAAAACTTTAGACGAATTAAATGAGATAGCAGAAGAACAAATAGAAGAAGAACAGAATCAGCAGAAAAAAACTGAAAAATCTCATTCTTTAGATGATGCAGATGAAGAAGAGAATACGAAATATGATGAAGATAGATATCCGATGACAGAAGAATATCAACGATACAAAAAAGAATTGGCAGAGGTATCGGATTATATTCAAACGAAATCAGATGTATTCTTGGATTCTTATCCAGATACGAAGTATCAGCTGGAGTTTCGTCTGACTTCAAAAGGCTGGCCATTTGCTGTTATTAATAAAAAGATTGATGAAAATACCGGAGCAGTAACAGAACTGCATTTGCTGTATAATGAATCGCATATAGATGAAGAAACGGATGAATATGTATTGCAGGAATATTATTATGATTCTGATAATACGGAAGCTGCGTCTCCTGCGATTGTGGATTTTTTCTTAATACAAAAGGATACGTTAAAAGTTACAGATGAAAATACAAAAGAATGGCATTAATTGAGAAGAAATAAAATGAATTTTTGAATTGTAGAACCCTTGGACAGAAGTCTGAGGGTTCTAATAATTTATGAGCTTTAACGATTTGTTTTATTTTTAAACCGGCGGTTTATTGTGGAGGTACCGACAGTATGATAAGATAAGCTCAGTTGATGAGGGAATAATAAAAAAAGAAAAAATCCACTCCAATTTCTGAAGATAAGGATTATTCTAATCTTGTCAACAAGATAAAGTAAATATAAGGCAGTAGCTCAATGGTAGAGTATGAGATAAAGCACGTTTCATGTTTGTGGAATATACAGCAATTTTAATTTCTTATTTCTAATTTAATGTAAGTAAATTGATGCAGGTTCGAATCCTGCCTGCCTTATCTGAGTGAGGTAGCTTAATGGTAAAGCACGAAAAAGTGTTTCATGTTTGTGGAACATACAGCAATTTATTCCAGGAGAAGAGGACGAAGTGCAGGTTCGAGTCCTGCCCTCACTCATCGTAACTCTGTAGAATCAAACACTCATAAGAGTTGGTGTTTGGCTTGAACTTATAGGGGGAAGTACAATGAATTTCGTAGAATTATTAGAAAAAACATCAAATAAATTAACTCATACAGAAAATGGTGCAAGAGCAGTGAACACAACAGATAATGCAAATCTGGATTTGTTTGCAACAATCGGTGCACTGAGAACTGCAGATGAAGAACGAATCAAAATTTTATTTGAGAAGGCTTATGAAGAAGACTCATTGTCTGCAGTTAAAATTTTATTTTATGCAAGAGACATCCGAGAGGGTCTTGGAGAGCGAAGAGTCTTTCAGATTTTATTAAAGAATCTGGCTGAATATCATCCGGAGGCAGTGATTCCAAACATTGATTTCATTGGTGAATATGGTCGTTTTGATGACTGGTACTATCTGATTGGTACACCGGCAGAAGAGGCAATGTGGACTGCAATGAAAAGACAGTTACTGGAGGATTTAAAAAACTTTCAATTAGGCAAACCAGTGTCTCTGCTTGCAAAATGGGTGAAAACTGCTGATTCAAAAGTAGAAGAAACAAGAAAATTAGGTATTTTAACTGCAGAGAAATTAGGATATCCAGTTTATAACTTTAAAAGAATAATCCGTACGTTAAGAAAATATATTGATGTTACAGAAATAAAAATGTGTGGCAACAATTGGGATGAGATTGATTATTCTGCCGTTCCGGGACGTGCGATGATGAAGTATCGAAGAGCATTTGACAGACACGATACGGAAAGATTTGAAAAATTTATCAACCTGGCACTGGAAGGCAAGGAAAACATTCATTCTAAAACACTGTATCCTTATGATATAGTAGAAAAGATTTTATACGGAAACGAGGATAGTAAGGTGTTGGAAGCACAGTGGAGAAATCTTCCGGATTATGGAGTTGGTGATGAAAATATGCTTGTTATGGCAGATGTTTCAGGCTCTATGTATGGACGACCAATGGCAACCTCGGTTGGTCTTGCAATTTATTTTGCAGAAAGAAATAAGGGAGATTACCATAATCGTTTCATGACGTTTAGCGCTTTACCAAGCATTGTGCATTTGGAAGGTGAAACTTTAGCTGAAAAAGTTGCTTGTGCAGTAGAGGCAGACTGGGGTTTGAATACAAATCTGGAAGCGGCTTTTGATAGTATTCTTAAAACTGCGGTGGAAAATCATGTACCAGAAGAAGAAATGCCAAAATCTTTAATTATTATTTCAGATATGGAATTTGACTCTGCAACTTATGATTCTGACTGGCTGTTTTATGAAACTATGAAAAAGAAATTTAAAAGAAATGGTTATACAATTCCGAATGTTGTGTTCTGGAATGTAGATTCCCGTCACAATGCCTTTCATGCAGATAAAAAAAGAGAAGGAGTACAGCTTTTGTCTGGAAGTGCTGTCACAATTTTTGAGCATCTGGATGAAGGAATAGGAATGACTCCGGTTGAGATGATGCGAAAAATCATTGAAGATGAACGGTATGCATGCATTACAATCGCAGAGGCAGCTTAAAAAATATCTTATAAGCTCTCGGACTTAAAGTTCGGGGGCTTAAATTTTTGCGTTATCTTAGTGGGTATCTCGATTTCCGATTAAGATAAATGCTATGCGAGATTTTTTCTTGTGGGGTTCTACAGACAAGAGGTATAATAAAGAAAAAGAGCACGGACAGAGGGGAGAGAAGTACATGGCTACTTATGTTATTTCGGATATTCATGGAGAATATGAATTATTTATCAAGCTGTTAGAAAAAATTCGATTTACAAGTGCAGATACTTTGTATGTTTTAGGTGATGTGATAGACCGAGGTCCGCATCCGATAAAGGCTTTGCTGAAATTGATGGAAATGCCTAATGCAGTCTGCCTTGTTGGAAATCATGAGGTGATGGCACTGAAATGCCTGAAATTTCTTCGACAGGAAATTACAGAAAGTTCGATTGAAAAAATAGACGAAAAACTTCTGGATAATCTGGCAACCTGGCAGTATAACGGAGCAGAGACGACAATCAGTGAATTTCGTAGATTAGATGAGGAAACACAGCTGGACGTGCTGGATTTTATGGAAGATTTTCTGGTATATGAAACACTTACAATAGAAGGGAAAAATTATTTACTGGTACATGGCGGACTTGGAAATTTTTCACCAGAGAAAGACATAGAAGATTATTCTCTGCATGATATTGTATGGGAAAGACCAGATTATGGACGGCAGTATTTTGAAAATACTTATCTGGTAACAGGACACACTCCAACCCAGCTAATTGCAGAAAACGAGAGACCAGGATACATTTATCGGGAGAAAAATCATATCGCAATAGATTGTGGAGCGTGCAATCCAAGAGGAAGGCTTGCTGCAATTTGCCTGGAAAGTGGCGAAGAGACTTATGTAGATAAGAGAGTTCAAAAACAAAGAGAAGAATAACAGAAACAGCAGAAGAATAGAAACAGCAGGAAAAGGAAGAAGAAGATAAAAGAAAACAGAAGAAATTAGAACCCTTGGACAGAAGTCTGAGGGTTTTTGATACATTTGAAATGCAACGATTAGCAGAAAAATGTCAAAATTTGCAACGAAAAATGCAACGAAAAAAATACGTTGCATTTAAAGTGAAACGATAATGCTCTAATTATAGAAAACGTTTGAATTTATAAGCTTTTGGATTTAAGATTCGGGGGCTTTTTAAATTTCTCCAATTATGATACGATAAATCAAAACCATAAAAGATAATGAGGAAAAAATGGACAACGAAGATAAATTATATTACAAACAGGTTTTACAAGGCTTATCAGAAGAATTGCCGGATGAATTTTTTAAACTGGCACAGCTTGTAGAGGTAGAACAGCTTGAATTTTTAGCACCAAAAGACAGCAGTAATAACTGGCGTCTGGTTTATCTGATGAACGATGCAGTGGAAAGTTTTCTGGTATTTGAAAATGCAAGATTTACAGGAGAATATCTGCCGGATTATGAGGGTACAATCAAGGCAGTTTTGGAAAAAAAAGAAAAAGAGTACATTCTGGTGGTAAATCAGGGTGAAGATTCGGTATTTACTATCTTTTTTGAGTCATTAAAACTGGAAATTCAATGTTATGACTATGGAAAAATCGGACATTTCTGGGTAGAAGGTTATGAATATCTGCGCCAGTTAGAATATCGGATTGCAATTCTAAGAGACAAGGTGGATTACCTGGGAGAACAGAAAAACTGTTGTACGAAGGAAGAACGAAAGCTTGCCCTGCTGGCAGAATTTCCACCATTAAATTATTGCTCGTATCCTTCTGTTAAACCAGAATATGTCGTTCCAAAAAGTGAACCCTGGCAAGTGAATCTCGATGCCACCCGTCTGATGAAAGAACTCGCAATACAGGTAAAGGATAAGATGCTGATACAGATGCTGGCGCTTTATGAGCAGTATCCGGTAAAAACGATTGCGAAGATTATAGCGAAAATGCTGCACCGAAAAAGACATCTTGCGGTAATCAGACTCTTGGATAAGAAGCTGCAAAAAGAGGCAGGAAATTATCCGAAACGTTCGTTTGGAAAGAAATCAAACGCAGAACATAAAAAACAAATCGAACAGGCTTATGAAAGACAGAAAGCATTAAAAGCAAAAGGAATCGAATCGGAAGTGCTGTGGCAGGAGCCATTTGTGTATGCACAGGATTCTGTAGAGTTTGAAGTGTATGTGATGGTGTGGAAGAAAGGCATTTTGAACCAGAAAGTGGAAGTGGAACGGATGGGAAAATAAAGAAAGGCTGGTTTTTATATGTGAAACTCAGAAAAAGTGGCTGTCGCACTAAGTAATTAGTGCAACAGCCACTTACTAAATATAAGATATTCTACTCGTAATCAATTCGCCATTTTGAATTGTCTATTGATAGCTGATATCCACAATAGGAACAGCAGCCATTTTTATCCGGCATGAAATTTGCACCGCAGCGAGGACATTCTTTTTCTTCAAACACTGCTTGTCCTTTTGATTTCATGCGTCGTGGATAACGGGCTCTGTACAATTTTAAAGTTATTTTTTCATTTTTATTTAGAATCTTTTGATTTGGCTGAAGTGTAAGTTTGTGCAGCACTGCAGAAATAGTAATCGTTGTGCGATTCTCTGTGTTTTCTACGTCTTTCAGCTGTAGTTTATCGACACTGTAAAACAGGGCATCGGCGGTTAGCTCGGTACCATAAAGTGCTTCATTGAGATCTACAATTAAAACTTTTTCATCGTAACGCACGATTTGGTCAGTCGAAACGTGAGCTTTCTTTTCTTGTTTTAAGAGTAAAATCCAGATTGCGCCAGCCAGTAAAAGTGTAAGCGCAAAGGCAGTACCAAACATCAGATAATCGTTATGGATGAACCGAAAACAAGGAATAGACGGAAAGAAAAAAGTGAGTATGGTTGCAAGAACTAATTTATAATAGGATGCATTCGGATTCAGGCTTCGATAAACTAAAAATTCTTCTGTCTGCCAATCAAAGAAATCACTTTTGATATAACCACCGCAATAAGGACAGTGCGCTTCGTCCCCTTTTAATGTAATCTCGGCACCACAGCTTGGACAAATAATATTTTGATACTGAGCATAAAACTGTTGTTCTTCATTTCTGTTTTTGCTCCCCACTTCGTCATGGCGAATGTGTCTGGACTGTCTAAGCAGGACAGAGCCATGTGGGAAAAAGTCTTCATATAAAATTTTTCCGTTTTTGAGACTTCGATATCTGTTTAATACCGTGCCCTGAAGTACGATTTCGCGCCATTCACGTCCAGCGTCGCTCCAATGACGAAAATCTTGTTTCTTTTCATTTTCCTCTGTCAGTTTTAAATGAGTCATGCGAATTTCATGTTTGATTTCATTTTTTTTCAGTAATGCAAGTTCATGCTCCAGCTTTTTTCGGTAAGATTGTCCGATACTTGCAGATAAATTTTGAAAGTCTCCGGTTTCTAAAATCGAGAGAACCTTCTTAAATGCGCCTAGTACTTTTGGTGGAATTGCAGAAGCATTCAAAAAGAAATCTTCTGTCTTATTTAGTTTCTTTTTTAGAAAAAGAAACCAAAGTTTTGGCTGCATCCATTCGATTTTCCAATCCAGAACATAGCAGGTAAGTACAAGTCCCCATCCAAAGGACCAGGCGAAGGAAAGACCAATTGCATCTGACCAGGAAGAAATCATAAAAATCACCTCAATTTTTTTGGAATTTTTTTGCGGATGATAAAATCACCTCAATTATATTATCACATGACTTCAAAGCGTCCACACTAGCCCTTACGATAGTGACAAAAGTTTACTTTTTTTTTATTCTTTTAGTATAGAAGAGTGGGATGATGGATGAAAAAAAATTTCAATACTTAATGCTTTTGAGTTGTGTCATATTTACGCTTTGTGTTCAGCGACAGTTGGGATTCGATTTTGGAAAACGAATATGATATAATAAAAATAATACGATTGGATATGAAATTGCTTTCAGATGAAGAAAGGAATGAGTGATGTCTTAGATGTCTTATAAGAAAAAAAGGCTGTTATCCTATATCGCAATTGCGAGCCTTGTTATATTGGCTTACATATGTCGGCAGATCTCATTTAAAAGCTTATTTTTGATTCAGTTTGCCGGTCAGTGTCGAAGCAGCATTTATATCGGTTTATATTGTGCTTGGGTCATCTATTTGGAGAAACATGTGGTGGATGCGAAAATGCGTCAATGTTTGACGTGGATTGCTTGTCTTATGGTTTTTTGGTTTTTAGTAAGAACGATTAAGTTTCTTATTTTCATGGAACCGTTAGAGATGCGCATCTGCTGGTATCTTTATTATATTCCTATGATTTTGATTCCGACACTCGGGCTTAATGCGGCATTATTAATGGATAAAGAAGAAGGAGAAAATACAAAAAACCAAAGTGCATGTTTAATAATACCGGCACTATGTTTGATTTTTGCAGTATTGACAAATGACTTGCATCAAAAAGTGTTTTATTTTCCGAAAGGATTTTTCTTTTCCAATGAGGTCTATGAATATCGCTTTATTTTTATTTTGATTCAGATTTGGATGATGCTGTGTCTGATGATAATGGAAGTGGTGTTGATGCGTAAGAGTGCCGCTTCCGGAAGAAAGTGGACCTGGTTTCCGGTGCTTCCGGGACTTTTATTGCTTGGCTGGAATCTTTGTCATATTCTGGGGATGCCATTTATTAAAGCATATGTAGGAGATATGACCGCAGTATGTTGTTTTTTGATGGCCGCAATTTATCAGAGTTCTATTATCTGTGGACTGATTCCAATTAACAGCAGGTATATTGAGTTGTTTCAAGCTGCGGGCGGATTAGATGCAGAGATTACTGATTGGAGCTTTAAGAAATGTTATCATTCAGGAAAGTTTTTGGACATACCACAGGAAGTAAGAGAAACACTTTTAGTTGGCACCCTTGTGATAGAAAACGGAACACGAATGAATCATTTGTTAGTGCGAGGTGGTCATTTATTTTGGGCAGAGGATGTTTCTTTGCTTATGGACCAGTATCAGGATATTGAAGAACAGCAAGAAGAATTAAGAGAGCGAAATCGCCTTTTGCAAAAGAACTATCAGCAGGAGGCAAAGCGGAGAAAAGTGGAAGAACAAAACCGGCTCTTAGATTTGATACAAAGCCAGACGGCCGGTCAGATTGAACTGATTTCACACTTTATGGAAGAACTGGAAAAAACCGAGTCGAAAGAAGTATATGAACGACTTCTGGGGAAGATTGTGGTTGTCGGAACCTATTTAAAAAGGCGAAAAAATCTTACGTTAACGCTTCATAATGAAAAGAATGAAAATAGGGAAGCACTGAAAACAGAGGATTTGATACAGAGTCTGGCAGAATCGTGTATGGCTTTAAAGTTGTGCAAGATCCGGGCACTTTATTATGTGAATATTCAAAATCTGGAATTCCATGATGAAGAATTAATTAAATGTTATGACTATTTTGAGTGGCTGGTAGAGCAACTGTTTGATCGAATGCAAATGATCTTTTTTCGTGTCGTTGAGATGGAGGCACATTTGATTATCTCGGTAAATGTCATTTCGGAAAATGACGTTTATGCATTGCTTTCCGGGCAACATGGTGCAGAAGTAGAACAAGAAGACGAGAAAGAGTGGCTGATTCGATGTCGAATTTTATAGAGTGCAGTGTAGAAATACAAAATTTAATAATGAGTGTTATGGAATTTTGTCTGGTGCTTGAGTTTATTCTTATACTTTTAAGAATGACCGGTTCTGCTCATTTAAGAAGAAAAATTACAGTAACCGTGCTTTTTGGGGTTACTTTTTTGGGAACGGTTTTATTGCAATGTGTACAGAAATACGATGCAAAAGCGCTGGAGCAATCGCTTTTTTTGAATGTTCCGATTGTGGTAATATTATGCGGAATTGCAGGATTGACTTTTTATCTGGTGCGGAGCATTTTAAAGGAGATAAGACGAGAAAAACAGAGGTTGTCACCATGGTCAGTAAAAGAAGCAGTAGACAATGCGCCATGCGGTGTATGTTTTGCAAATGCATTTGATCAGATTATTCTTTGTAATTCCAAGATGAGAGAAGTAAGCAAAATGCTGCTTGGAACAAAATTACAGAATTATACGATGCTGCATCAGGCTATTTCGGAAGGTAACCTCAGAGAAGAGATTATTTCGATGAGTTCTGATGGCAATGTATTTGCTTTTCCGGATGGGAAAGTCTGGATGTTTCAGGAGTATCAGCTTAAGGACAGGGAACTGGCTGGATATAGACAGGCAATTGCGCTTGATGTTTCCGAAATTTATTATAATAGCGAGAGAATTAAGTTTAATAATGAAAAATTGGAAACGCTGAATCAGCAATTAGAAGAAATGTATGAAAAGATTGGCGAGAGAATACGCAAACAGGAAACATTGGCAATGAAAATGCAGGTGCATGATAATTTTGGGCGCAGCTTGCTTACAATACGAAGAATTCTGGAAAATAAAGAAAATACAGAAGATACCCTTTCTATTAATAAACAATTGGATTTGTTAAGGCAACAAGTGTATATTCTTACAAGTATGACAGTTGAAAATTTAGAGGACTTATATCAGGATACAGAAAAGCATGCCAAAGAACTTGGGATTACCATTTGTCTGGAAGGAAATGTTCCGGAAAATTCAACATATCGAATTTTGCTTGACCGTGCAATTCGTGAGTGCGTGACAAATTGTGCGAAGCATGCACATGGAAAAAGAGTAAATGTGAAGATAGAAGAAGATTGGAGGGAATATCTGCTTAAGCTTACAAACGATGGAATGGTTCCAAAAAAAGGTGCAAGAGAAGGTGGAGGATTATCCGCGCTTCGCAGAGCATTGGAGATAGAAGGATGCAGGATGTTTACCGTGTTTGAGCCAGAGTTTTGTTTACTTATAAAGATGCCAAAGACAAAGTAAGCAGTGGAGACAGGATTGAAAGAGGGGAAAAATTATGGTGCGTGTACTAATTGTAGAAGATCAAAAGATTATGCAACGATACTTTGAGTATATCCTTTTGCAGGATCCGGAATTTCGACATGTTGATACGGTTGCAGATGCAGAGGAAGCAGTGAAAATTTGTACTTATTCCGCGATTGATATTGTATTGATGGATGTCCAGACCTTTCATAATCATGATGGATTAAAAGCAGGAAAAGCAATCAAAGAGGCATGTCCGTATACAAAGATTTTGATTGTGACTTCTCTTATTGATCCGAAGGTGCTGGAGCGTGCCAAAAGTGGGTGTGCGGACAGCCTTTGGTATAAAGATCATGGAGAGGAAGAAATTCGGGATGTGATTTGGCGCACTGTAAAAGGAGAACATGTTTTTCCGGATGTTACGCCGAGTGTGGAGTTAAACTGGATTACGAGCGGGGAAATTAGCCCAAGGCAGCTAGAGATGCTGAGATTGTATATTTGTGGATTTTCTTATGCAGAGATTGCTCAAAAGATGAATTGTTCAAGGGCAGGCGTAAGGTGGAATTTTCAGGAAATGATTTCAAAAGCCGGTTATAGCTGCAAAGAAGATTTGATTGCCGCAGCATTGGAAAGTAAGTTGATTGTTACGACATTAAAATGATATTTTTAATAAAAATCAGATAATTTTTAAATTACTATCAGAAGTAACAGTGAACAAATAGTGTTTCCCTTGTATAATGTGAATATAAGAGAAAATCACATTATGCAAAGGAGGAAAAAGAGATGAAGAAGAGTATAAGATATTTGCTGAGCGTGATTCTGGTTGTAAGTACGTTATCCTTAATCGGATGTGGAGGAGGTGGAAAAGCTGCGAAAAAGAATCCATATGAGGGGAAATGGATTGCGGTTGTAGCAGAAGCGCTTGGAACGCAGATGCCAATTGAAGAGTGTTTTGAGGGGGATGTAAATCTCGAAATAGAGCACAGCGGAAAAGTAAAATTTACGATTGACAATGACAAAGGCACCGGAAAACTGGCAAAGAAAGATGAAAAAACCGTTTTAAAAATTGAAGGGGAGGAAATGTCAGTTACCCTTGATGGAGATACCCTTACTCTTGATGATTTGCTGGGACAGGGAGTAAATATTATCTTCGGAAGAGAAGGGACAGATGCAACAAATCCGGAAAATTATCTGTCAGAAGATGAATTGGCAGTGATTGGTGAATGGTATTCAGAAAATGTAAAGGAGTTGCTTGACGAGGAAGCACAGACGACACTGGACGGTGTAGATAATATTAATGATGCAATGCGTTTGAAATTCGCAAAAGATCGCACAGTACAGGTGATTTATAAAGGCGCAGAGTTAGGCACTTATCCGTGGTCTGCACTTTATGGATATTATACAATCGAAATGGATGATGAGGCACCGGAGAATGTACTTATCACAATGGAAGAGGATGGGTCACTGTCTGTTCAATACAGTGATGAAGACGATTATCTAACCTTCAAATGTGTAAAAAGTGCAGGGGAAGAGTAGGATGCTGAAAGATATGTAAGAGACGGGAGGAATAAGATGGGATTATTCGATAAGAAATATTGTGATATCTGTGGAGAAAAAATCGGATTGCTTGGAAATCGCAAACTAGATGATGGAAATCTATGTAAGGAATGTGCAAAGAAGCTGTCTCCATGGTTTGAGGAACGCAGACATAGTACCGTAGAGGATATTAAACAACAATTAGAATACCGTGAAGCAAATAAGGAAAAAGTACAGAATTTCCGTATCACACGACGGATCACAACAAAAAAGTACACGGTATTTCTTGATGAAACGCAGGGAAATTTTACCATTGCGCATAACCTGGATACAAAAGAAAATCCGGATATTCTGTCACTGTCAGATGTGGTTCAGTGTAATATGGATGTAAAACAGGATCGGATCGAAGAGACATATACGAAAGATGGAAAGACAGTCAGTTATCAGCCACCGGTTTATAAATACGAGTATTATTACAGTATGAAGATTCAGGTGAGATCTCCATGGTTTGATGATATGGATTTTCAGTTACACAGTTTTGCAATTGAGCAGGAAAATCGAGCAGAGATGATGGAGATGGAACGTGTCGGAAATGAAATTATAGCGGCGCTGACCGGACAGGCACCGAGAATGCAGAGTGGAATGCCTATGAACCAAGGCATGAATCAAGGAATGAGTTATGGCATGAATCAAGGTGTGAATTATGGTATGAACCAGGGCATGCAGCAAGACATGAATTATGGTATGAATCAGGGCATGAATCGGGGAATGAATCAAGGCATGCAGCAGGACATGAATTATGGCATGAATCAGGGGATGAACCGAGGAATGAACCAAGGAATGCAGCAAGATATGAATTATGGTATGAATCAGGGCATGAATCAAGGCATGAATCAGGGAATGAACCAGGGCATGCAGCGAGACATGAATAATATGCAGCAGTCAGGTGGTACCTGGAGATGTCAGTGTGGTGCGGAAAATACCGGAAGATTCTGTGAGTATTGTGGCTCTCCAAGACCATTTTAAAAGTGAATTATGAAGAGAGAACACCCCTGTATTTTGTGAAAAAACAGAATACAGGGGTGTTTGCGTTAAAGTGTATATAATAATACCATGATTGGCATTGTGACAATGCAGACAACTGTTGTAAATACATTAATTGCACTTGCATAATCCGGATGATTATCATAAATCTGTGCCATTTGTGTAATGGTTGTCGCAGATGGAGTGATCGTTGCAAGCAGGCTGATTAACAGTATTGTAGATGCATTTGCGAGGGAGCAGTGATGCGCAAGAAGCCGCATACAGCCGACCATAATAAGTGGCAGAACAAGCATTTTTAATGCTGTCATTAAGTAGATCCGTCTGGAAGTAAACAATGCTTTCCAGTCTACTTCTGTGAGTAACATTCCAAGCATAATCATGCTGACCGGCCCGATTAAAGAAGCAAGGGAGTTAATGGTGTCGGATAGAATAACAGGAAGTTTGATGTGGAAAAAGAAGAGAATGATTCCGACTACAATGGCAATTAAGTTTACATTCTGCAAAATCTTTTTCCAGTTAAATTCTGTTTTTCCCTGCATAATGGACTGTGCATGTGTCCACAAAAGCAAGGTCTGGACACACATAAATCCGCTTGAATAGATGACCCATTCGCTTCCGAGAACGGAAGTAACAAGCGGAATAATCAGATTTCCGGCATTGGAATAAATCAAAGATGCTTTTTCTACGGAAGTTAAATTTAAAAATTTTCCAAGGATTCCGCAGATAAGAAACAATAGAAGATGAAGGATAACAGCGGCAAAAAGTGCCAGTAAAAATCCATCTTGAATTTCTTTTGAATAGTCAATCTGGAATGCATTTATAATAACGCAAGGCATAATCAGATAGACACTGATAAGGGACAGGGTTTTGCTGTCTCTTGACTTTACAATTTTTGTCTTTACAAGAACAAAACCACAGCCCATCATGAGAAATAACACAGTGAGCTGTTCGGTAAGAAGTAGGGTAACCATAAAAATTTCCTCTTTTCATTAGATTCGGTTTCGATTATAAGTCAAGTGAAGGGGGAAAACAAGACTAGGAATGGATTTTACCAGAAACACCTGCTATAATTTTGTGTAAATAAGATAAAAACCAGGAAAAGAGGAAGAAAAAATGGAGTATTTCGTAAAGCGGATTGATGAACCGGATTTTGGCTGTGAGGGGCGTCCGGAGGGAAAACCGGCAATGGATAAGGTGTGGTTAGAGGATGAAAACCAGCATACAATCGTAATTGAAATAGAAGATGAAAAATTGTATGCGCTGGATATTAATGAAAAGGACAGAGTATGGTATAGTGAAAATGAGTTTCGCAAAATCTGAATAAATTGTGAACTTTATTGAATTAGAGAAGAAAATGATTGACGAAAAAAAGTAGTTCGTGTATAATGCGGGTAGAGTTTTTGAAAAGAATAAGGGATTTTAAAAGCAGACAATGGCGTCGTGAAGTAAGGTGCTATTTGTCTGCTTTTTTTGTTTACGCTCGATTGAAATTTCAAAAACCTGCAGACTTAAAAACTGACTTTTAGAACCTTTAAGAGGAGGAAATGTTATGAGGCTTAATCCAAAAGAGCAGGAAAAATTAATGCTTCACATGGCAGGAAATCTTGCGAAAGAGAGAAAAGAGAGAGGACTGAAATTGAATTATGTAGAGGCACTTGCCTACATCAGTTCAGAACTTTTAGAACTTGCCAGAGATGGAAAAACGGTGGTAGAACTGATGCAGCTTGGCACAAAAATACTGACAAAGGATGACGTAATGGAAGGTGTAGCAGATATGATTGGAGAAGTTCAGGTCGAAGCAACCTTTCCGGATGGAACCAAACTTGTAACAGTACATAACCCGATTCAGTAAAGGAGGCAATCAGATGAAAATTGGTGAAATTATTCCGGCAGAAAGGGATATTACATTAAATGAAGGCAAAAAAACAGTAACCATTCTTGTTGCAAATAAAGGAGACAGACCGGTTCAGGTAGGTTCTCATTATCATTTTTTTGAAGTAAATAAATGTCTGTCTTTTGACAGAGAAAAGGCTTATGGATATCATCTGGATATTGCATCCGGTACTTCGGTTCGTTTTGAGCCAGGTGAAGAAAAAGAGGTACAGTTAACCGAGATGGGTGGAAGAAAACGTGTCTTTGGGTTAAATGATTTAACCCGTGCCCAGACAGGTGAAGATACCAAAGCGACATCGATGGAAACAGCAAAATTAAAAGGATTTCTGTAAGGAGGTACGAAGATGAGTGTAAAAATTTCCGGAAGTAAATATGCAGCAATGTACGGACCAACTGTCGGAGACAAGGTTCGTCTGGCAGATACCAGTCTTGTAATTGAAGTAGAAAAAGACTATACCACTTATGGGGATGAAGTCAAATTCGGTGGTGGAAAAACCATTCGTGATGGTATGGGACAGTCTGTAAAAACCTGTAGTAAAGATGGAGACTTAGACCTGGTTATTACAAATGCATTAATCGTGGATTCTACAGGAATCGTAAAGGCAGATATCGGAATTAAAGATGGCAAAATCAAGGGAATCGGAAAAGCCGGAAACCCGGATATTATGGATGGTGTGACACCGGGAATGACAGTCGGTGCATCCACAGAAGCACTTGCAGGCGAAGGCATGATTGTCACAGCAGGTGGAATTGATACCCATATTCATTTCATTAGTCCTCAGCAGATTGACTGTGCGCTTTACAGTGGAGTCACAACCATGATTGGTGGTGGAACAGGTCCGGCAGATGGAACAAATGCGACAACTTGTACTCCCGGACCATGGAATTTAAGAATGATGTTAAAGGCAGCCGAAGAATATCCGATGAATCTTGGATTTCTTGGAAAAGGAAACTGCTCCGATGAAGCGCCTTTGATTGAACAGGTAAAAGCAGGAGCAATGGGATTAAAAATCCATGAGGACTGGGGTGCAACACCGGCGGTTATCAATCATTGCTTAAATGTTGCAGATGAATACGATGTACAGGTAGCCATTCATACCGATACCTTAAATGAGGGCGGATGTGTCGAAGATACTCTTGCAGCAATCGGTGGAAGAACGATTCATACTTATCATACAGAAGGTGCCGGCGGTGGACATGCACCGGATATCATCCGTGCGGCAGCAGCACCAAACGTACTGCCATCCTCAACAAACCCGACGATGCCTTATACTGTAAATACTTTAGATGAGCATTTGGATATGCTTATGGTATGCCACCATCTGGATAAAAAGATTCCGGAAGATGTAGCATTTGCAGATTCCAGAATTCGTCCGGAGACCATTGCAGCAGAAGATGTGCTTCATGATATGGGAATTTTCAGCATGATGAGTTCTGATTCACAGGCAATGGGACGTGTCGGCGAAGTCATTACCCGTACCTGGCAGACTGCAAGCAAAATGAAAGATGAAAGAGGCGCATTGCCGGAAGATGAAGGTCATGAAAATGATAACTTCCGTGTAAAACGTTATATCTCCAAATATACTATTAACCCAGCTCTGACACACGGAATCGCACAGTATGTAGGTTCCGTTGAAGAAGGAAAGTTTGCTGACCTTGTACTTTGGAATCCGGCATTTTTTGGAGCAAAACCGGATATGATTATCAAAGGCGGTATGATTGTGGCATCTAAGATGGGAGATGCAAATGCATCCATTCCGACCACTCAGCCGGTACAGTATCAGCCAATGTTTGCTGCTCATGGAAAAGCAAAAAATGAAGCATGCTTAACCTTTGTTTCACAGGCAGCAATGGATGAAAATGTAAAAGAAAAATACGGTCTTGAAAAGACAGTTGTTCCGGTAAAAGGTTGTCGTACCATCGGTAAAAAAGATATGGTATATAATGACAGAACACCGGAACTTACCGTAGACCCTGAGACTTATAAAGTGACGGTAGACGGCGAGAAAATTACTTCAAAACCAGCTGAAAGACTGCCGCTTACACAGCTGTACAGCTTGTTCTAAATTCAAGTTTTACGTTCAATTGACATAAATAAAATAATACTCAGGAGGGAGCTTATGCTGGGAGTTTGTCTTTTATTTGTAGGGATTGTATTAATTAATAACGGAATGTGCGCCTTATATAAAGTGGATGGAAAATCTACAGCGGTCATGAATATTTTGACCGGTGGATTGTCTTTATTTATTAATTTTGTCAATCTCGTTATGGGAAATTATTATGCAGCAGGAACTGGACTGTTATTCTGCTTTACTTATTTATTTGTAGCATTTAGTAAGATTTTAAAATTAAGTCCGATTCCGTTTGCCTGGTTTTCTACATTCGTAGCAGTCAACGCCGTAGTATTTGGTACAATCGAGGGTATTACAGGAAGCAGTGCACTTGGAATTACTGCAGATATCCGCTGGGCTGCTATCTGGTACTTATGGGCAATTCTGTGGGGAACTGCTTTTGTAGAGGACATTATGGGAAAGAAACTTGGAAAATTTGTACCTTGCCTGCAGGTCTTTGAAGGCGTGGTAACTGCCTGGATTCCAGGGGTTATGATGCTGTTACAGGTTTGGTAGAGAGTGAGGAAAAAATATGCTGTGCGAACAGGTACTTGGAAAGCTTAATGAGTTTGATACAACCGGAAAAGAAATCGAAACAGTTGATATTGAATGGCATGAAGCATTTAAAAGGATCCATAAGAAAAATACAGATAAAGGCACAGAAGTTGGGATAAGAATGGATGATTCCATTCTTTCCCGCGGTCTTTATCAGGACGATGTCATCTATGCAGATGATGAAAAATTAGTGGTAGTCAATACCCCTCCATGTGAAGTGATTCGTGTGACTTTGATACCGGGACATGAGAAGATGTCTGCGAAGGTATGTTACGAAATTGGAAACCGTCATGCACCGCTTTTTTGGGGTGAAAATGATACCTTTATTACGATTTATAATGAGCCAATGCTTGTGATGCTTGAAAAAATTCATGGTGTAAAAGCAGAAAAAGAAGTGATGAAACTGGATTTTGATAAACGGATTTCTGCTTCCATTCATAATCATCATCATTAAAAGGAGACGTTTACATGTCACAGAAAAAATTTTATCTGCTTCAGGTAAATGATGCTTTATTTCCAATTGGTGCGTATTCTCATTCACAGGGATTGGAAACTTATATACAAAATGGAATTGTACATGATGAAAAAACAGCAGAAGAGTATATTAAAAATAAAATTAAATGGAATTTTGCTACAACAGAACTGCTTTCGGTAAAGCTGGCCTATGAGTCAGCAGAGGCAGAACGTCTTGAAGAACTGGAAGAATTAGAAGAAATTTTAGAGGCATCCAGAATTCCGATGGAACAAAGAGATGCAGTCAGAAAAATGGGCTCTCGGTTTGTAAAGACGATTGAAAAACTGGATTTGGAAATTAATGAAACAGGAATTTATAAAGAGTATGTGACAGCAAGAAAAGGAAAAAATATCAGTCACAGCTGTGTTTATGGAGTGTTTTGTTCGGCGCTTGGAATTGAGTTAGAAGAAGCATTAGAACATTATCTTTATGCGCAGACCTCTGCAATGGTGACAAACTGTGTAAAGACGATTCCGTTAAGTCAAAGTGTAGGGCAAAAGTTGTTAAGCAGATGCTTTTTTGAATTTCAGGAAGTGCTTGAAACATTAAAAACACAGACCAAAGAGGAGCTTTGTCTGTCTGCGCCGGGGTTTGATATCCGTGGAATTCAGCATGAAAAACTGTATTCCAGATTATATATGTCGTAAAAAGTAAATGTGAGCTAAAAAGTGAGGAAAGCAATATGTCTTATGTAAAAATTGGAGTAGCAGGACCGGTCGGTTCAGGAAAAACAGCGTTGATTGAAGCCTTATCAAGAAAAATGGCAAAAGAATATAGCATTGCTGTTATCACAAATGATATTTATACCAAAGAAGATGCACAGTTTCTGGCGAAGAATAGTGTGCTTCCTGTAGAGAGAATTACGGGTGTGGAAACAGGTGGATGTCCACATACAGCAATTCGTGAAGATGCTTCGATGAACTTAGAGGCAGTGGATGAGATGGTAGAGCGTTTTCCGGATATTGAACTTTTATTTATTGAAAGTGGTGGAGATAATTTGTCTGCAACCTTTAGTCCGGAGCTGGTCGATGCGACGATTTTTGTCATTGATGTGGCAGAAGGCGATAAAATTCCGAGAAAAGGCGGTCCAGGAATTACCCGTTCTGATTTGCTGGTAATCAACAAGATTGATTTAGCACCTTATGTTGGAGCAAGTCTTGAGGTAATGGACAGAGACTCTAAAAAAATGAGAGGAGAGCGTCCTTTTGTGTTTACCAACATCCGTGGGGATGAAAATGTGGATATTGTGGTAGAATGGATTAAGAAAAACGTACTCTTAGAGGGCATGTAGAATGGAAAATAAATTCGGAAAAGTATCCCGTGTCTCAATCTGTGCAGGAAAAAAAGACGGAAAGACCATTTTAGAGGATGTATCCTTTACCGCTCCGTATAAGATTATGACACCATTTGAGAAAGAAAATAGTGGGATTCAGGTCATGCCTCTTTGTGCATCCGCCGGAATTATGAGCGGCGATTTGCAGGAATTTTCCTATCAGGTACGACAGGGCGCAGATTTGGAAGTACTGTCACAGTCATTTGAAAAAATCCATAAAATGGATGGCGGTGAGGCGAAAAGAAATATCAAAGTAAACGTCGAAAAAGATTCGGTGTTATATTATTATCCTCAGCCGGTGATTCCATTTGCAGATTCTGCTTTCGAGAGTACGATGGAAATTCAACTGGAAGATAAGAGTGCAAAACTCTTTTTTCTGGATGTGATTTCCTGTGGAAGAACGGCACATGAAGAGCGCTTTTTATACCGAAAGTTTGCTTCAAAAGTGACAATTTACCGAAGTGGAAAAATGATTTACCGGGACAATACCAGATATGAACCAGAAAAAATGCCGATGGAAAAAATCGGTCTGTATGAAGGGTATACGCATGTCGCAAACCTGTTTTTATCCGAACTTGAGGACGGAAAAGTGATGCCTGAAATTACAGAAAGAATCTGGGAAATCCTTGAAATGGAATCAGAATGTGACGGCGGTGTGACAAAGCTTTGCAGTGGAGATTTAGCAGTGAGGATTTTTGGATATCGTGGACAGAAATTACAACAGATAGCAGAAAAAATAAAAAAACTGTGGGCTGATTATTAAGATTAGCTCACAGCTTTTTTTGTGGTAAAATAAAAAGAAAAACAAAAAGGAGTGTGTGCCGAATGAAAATTGCAGTGCTATCGGATACGCATGGATTATTACGACAGGAAGTGCTTGAACAAATTGAAAGTTGTGATGCGCTGATTCATGCAGGAGATATCGGTTCTCAGAGAATTATAGATGAGATTTTTATACATTTAAAGCCAAGAGTACCGGTGTATTTTGTACGTGGAAATAATGATGGAGTGTGGGATTGTCATCTTTTAAAATGCCAGCGCTTTACGCTTTCAGGAGTGAACTTTTGTGTGGTTCATGAGAAAAAGGATGTGCCATGGAATCTGGAAGAAACGCAGATTGTGATTTACGGTCACACTCATAAATATGAAGAAAGAGAAAAAGAGGGAAGGCTTTGGCTTAATCCAGGCAGTTGTGGGGAAAAAAGATTTTTCGATGCACCGTCGATGGCTCTTTTATATCTGGAAGATGGGAAGTGGAGGGTAGAAAAGGTGGAGATTTAATAAAAAAATGAATAAAGGACGGAGTTTGTGGCAGATGCCATAAACTCCGTCCTTTATTCATTTTACTACTTAGGCTTCAGCAGCTTCTTCGTCAGCTGTTTCATCTTCAGCAATTTCCATGTTTTTTGCATGGTCAGCAATGTGGAAAATTAAGGAATCAGCCGGTGTGATAAGCTGAGCACCTTTTTCTTCCAGACCCAAATCTTTTACATACAGAGCATCGCCTGTGTGGAATTTGGTAAGGTCGATTTCAATAGGCTCAAGCAGATGTGCAGGGTCTGCTTTGTAATGAATTTCAGTCAGTTCCTGGTCAACAAATCCCTGAACAGCGCCTTCATTTTCCAGTTTTACCGGAACAGTCGTAGAAATTGCTTCCCCGGCAACCAGTGCCTGAAAGTCCAGAGCCATTACCTGACGTTTCATTGCATCGTAATCAATATTTTTAACGATAGCGCTTGTCTTGGTATCCCCGAAATCAAGGATAACCTGAGAGCCTTCTTTATGTGATTTGATAAAGCGGCTGGCGTCTACCGCACTAAACTGAAGCGGAATGTTTTCGTCCATTTCTCTTCCGTAAAGAACACCTGTGGCAAAACCGTCACGTCTTAATTTTTTTGCTTTTACTTCCGGATTTCTTTTTGTGGTTTTTAATGTAGTCATAATATCTATTCCTCCTGAAAAATCAAAATAATTATTCGTGTAGGTATAGAAGATGTGATAACAGAAGTTCTATATGCACTATCTGTATTATAACACTACAAATAAAAAATGAAATAGGAAAAATGTGAAAAATTTGTGAAAAAGAAAAAAGCCATCTTAAAAAAATTAAAAAAGATGGCTTTTTTCTTTGTAATCATGCGATGAGTCTTACAAGTGTTGAATCTGAGTTAAATATTTTGCGAACAGATAATAGAAATATGAGGTGTAATATTTGTAGAATCTGGAAGGGTATCATTTTTTAAATATTCTTTTAAGTAAATAATCGGCAGGTAACCCTGACGATAAAGATTTTGAGTAATTGTGAAATCAATACTTCCATCTTCTAATAAAAGTTTTGTGTTAGCAGCAACGTCATGGCAGATTACTTTGATTTCTTTTTCAAGTCCAAGTGCTCACAGATGGCAGCAGAAATTTGTCGTCTGATCGGTTCACCAAGATTAAAAGTACTTTATGATATTTATCATATGCAGATTAATGAAAGCTGTATTTGCGACACCATTACAAATTATGGAGATCAGTTTGGTCATATTCACGTTGCAGATGCACCGGGACGTCATGAGCCGGGAACAGGAGAAATTAATTATAAGACACAATTAATGCACCTTATGGCGCATTATCTGCATTAATGACAAGAGATTCTTATCAGCAGGATTTATTATCAATTTTCAGAATGATTATCTCTCCGTTTGGAAGAATTATTTCTGTAACTTTTACAATGCCAATCGTAAAATTATTTGGAAATGATCAGGCTGCATGGATTAAAACAATGGGGTTATGGGTTGTTATTGCAATGGCATTATTGTTATTCTGCTTCTTAAAATGTGAAGAAACTATAACAACAGAGCAGAAAAAAACAGTAGAAAAAATCCCGGTATTGACTCACTTAAAAGCATTGGTTAAAAATAAATATTTCTGGTGTGTATTGGTATTGTGGACAGTTCAGGTTACTCACATGACAATTATTGGTATAAGTCTTCCATATTATTGTAAATATATCTTCCATAATGATTCATGGATGTACAGTGTATTATATTTTGCAGAGACGATTGTAATTATTTTGGGTGCGATGGTTTGTCCTATGTTTATCAAGAAATGGGGGAAAAGAAATATTACACTCGCCGGTGCAGTAGTTGCGATTGCAGCGCAGGTATGTCTTATGCTAAATCCAAACAACTTTTACTATATGTTTGCGATTGCATTGATTCGTTCAGCTGGTGTAGCACAGCTAAATGCGACAGTATTTGGTATGCTGGGAGATGTGGTAGAGTATAGTTACTGGAAAAATGGTTTCCGTCAGGAAAGCATGATTTTTGGAGGAGCAAGTCTTGGATTTAAAGTAGGTTCAGGAATTGCAAGTGCAGTGATTACTTCTTTAATGACTGCAAGTGGATATATCAGTTCACAGGGAGCAAATGTAGTACAGCCAGGAAGTGCGATTTCAATGATTGCTGATATCTATAAATGGGGTCCGGTCATCATTTGGGTGGTTGCAGCAATTATGCTGGTGATTTACAAATTAGACCGTGAAATGCCACAGATTGCAGAAGAATTGGCAAATCGAGAAAAATAAAAAATAAATGGGCTAATCCAGTTTGAGGATGGCCCATTTATTTTTGGGACTCTAAAATCAGGAGGCTTTTTATTCATATTCTCGAAAAAATTTTATTATATTTTTTGCTATCCAGATAATTTCTATTACGATACCCAAAATAAAAAACACCAATACTGCACCCTTCAATTCCCAGTTCATCGCAACTCGCATTGTCAAGAAAATCATTGCAATAACGCTAAGAATAAACCATACAATAGAGGATTTGTTCTGTTTTTTCATTACATTTTCCCCTTTCCTTGAAAGAATTAAAAAAATGAATACGCAAATATTTTCTTAGATATTAATATTATATCATTAATATTATATCATACCAACAGTTTAGCGGCTATTTCTACTTATTTATTTAATTTTCAGATTCTTTGTCTCATTGTTTTACATTCCCTTCTTTTGAATTTTACATAAACAGGAAAAACCTTCCAAAACCCCCCTGCAAACTACGGATTTCTATTGCTTTCTTCTGTACTCGATGCTATAATAGCCGCAGATAAATAATATGCAAAATAGGATTCTATGCGTTAAGTGTTCAGTGGATGGGGAGTTGCCGCAGAAACGAAAAGCTCGTCTTACGATATGGAGTCCGCACCCGTTGCAACACACAGATGACAGCAACATCTCGATTGTGAAGGGATATAAAAATTATTATTTATTCCAGATGACTTATTCACATCGGGATGTTTTTTTTGTGTCTTTTAAACTTTTCTTGTCTTACATCCCGAAACATTATTCATTTATATTAGAGGAGGATTTTTAGAAATGATGGACCATGAGAAAATCAAACAGGGCGTTCGCCTGTTATTAGAAGGTATTGGAGAGGATGTAAACAGAGAAGGACTTTTAGAGACACCGGACCGTATTGCCCGCATGTGTGAACAGATTTACGGCGGACTTTATGAAGATGCAGGTGTACATCTTGAAAAACAGTTCCATGCAACCAACAACAATATGGTAGTAGAAAAAGATATTACGTTCTATTCTACCTGTGAACATCACTTACTTCCATTCTACGGAAAAGCACACGTTGCTTACATTCCAAATGAAAAAGTAGCTGGTCTTAGCAAACTTGCCCGTACCGTTGAAGTATTTGCAAGACGTCCACAGATTCAGGAAAATATGACTGCACAGATTGCAGATGCATTAGAAGAACACCTTCAGCCAAAGGGAGTTATGGTTATGATTGAAGCAGAGCACATGTGCATGACCATGCGTGGAGTTCAGAAACCGGGAAGCAAAACCGTAACAACTATGGTTCGCGGTGCTTTTGCAGAAGACTTTAACCTTCAGCAGACTTTCTTCCAGATGGTAAAAGGTTGATTCATTTATGGAACGAATCCAGAAAATTTTAAATCATCCATTGTATCAGGAACAGTTTAAATTATTACAGGATGCAGAAAAAGATCGTGAGTTCTGCCGTCATACAATGGAACATTTTGTTGATGTTGCAAGACTGATGTACATCTATACCTTAGAAGAAAAAACAAACGTAAGTAAAGAACTGATCTATGCGGCAGCCCTGCTGCATGATATCGGACGCTATGAACAGATTTCACTTGGTACTCCACACCATATTTCCGGTGCGAGGATAGCGGATGAAATTATGACTTTCTGTGATTTCTCTAAAGAAGAAGTTATACAGGTTGCAGAAGCCATCGCCGGTCACAGAAAAGAATCTTCTGAGGAGGATTCTCTTCTTGCAAAATATCTTTACCGTGCAGACAAACAGTCTCGGAACTGTTTTGCATGTCCGGCAATCAAAGAATGTAACTGGCCGGATACCAAGAAAAATTTAGCGTTGTTTTATTAGAACGAATTTGTTAAATACTAAATTTGGAGATAAAAGACTATGAAAATCGGAAATCGTGAATTTGATGTAAAAAATGAAACCTATATTATGGGGATTTTAAATGTAACTCCGGACTCTTTCTCAGACGGAGGAAAATTTAATAATCTTGATGCAGCTCTGCATCATGCAGAAGAAATGATTAAAGGAGGGACAGATATCGTAGATATCGGTGGAGAGTCCACACGCCCGGGACATATCGTAATTTCAGAAGAAGAAGAAATCGCAAGAGTTGTCCCGATTATTGAAGCTGTCAAAGCTCGTTTTGATGTTCCGGTATCAATCGATACTTATAAAGGAAATGTTGCAGAAGCTGCTCTTCAGGCAGGCGCAGACCTTGTAAATGATATATGGGGCTTTAAATTTGATAAAAAAACGGCACTTATGACCGCAAAATATAATGCAGCCTGCTGTCTGATGCATAACAAAGATGAAGCAGTTTACAATGATTTCTTAGAAGACATGGTAAGTGAGATGGCTGAATGTGTTAAAATCGCAAGAGAAGCCGGAGTTGCTGATGATAAAATCATGTTAGACCCAGGTGTTGGATTTGGAAAAACTTATGAAATGAACCTCGCTGCAATCAATCATGTAGACGTTCTGCACAGACTTGGTTTCCCAATTTTACTTGGAACTTCCAGAAAATCTGTAATCGGAAATACGTTGAATCTGCCGGCTGACCAGCGTGTAGAAGGAACACTTGCCACAACTGTAATCGGTGTGATGAAAAACTGTGCATTTGTCCGTGTGCATGATATCAAAGAAAACAAACGTATCATCCAGATGACAAAAGCAATTCTTGCTCACTAATAACGAATCGGAGAACTTATTATGGATAAGATAACTGTCAAAGATTTAGAAGTATTTGCCAACCACGGTGTGTATGAGCAGGAAAATTTTCTGGGACAGAAATTTGTGATTTCAGCAGTTCTTCACACAGACACCCGCATGGCAGGCTTAACCGATAACCTTGAAAATTCGATTAACTATGGGGAAGTGTCCCATCTGATAAAAAAAATCGTAGAGGGAAATACTTGGAATTTAATTGAAAAAATCGCAGAAGAAGTTGCTCATACAATCTTAGTCACTTATTCTACTCTTGTGAAGCAGGTAGATATTACAGTAAAAAAACCATGGGCACCAATCAATCTTCCACTTGATACCGTTTCAGTCGAAATCAGCAGAAGCTGGCATACTGCCTATATTGCTCTTGGCTCTAATATGGGTGATAAAAAAGCATATCTTGACCGTGCGGTTGCCTTGCTTGATGCAGCAGAGGACTGCAGTGTTGTTCAGGTTTCTGATTATCTTGTAACCGAACCTTATGGCGGAGTGGAACAGGATGATTTTTTAAATGGAGCATTGGAACTTAAAACTCTGCTGCCACCTTATGAACTGCTTGATCTGCTTCATGAAATCGAAGCGGATGCTAACCGAGAACGAATCATCCACTGGGGACCTCGTACTTTGGATTTAGATATTTTACTCTATGATGACGAAGTAATCGATGCACCGGATTTACATATTCCACATATTGAAATGCATTTACGTGATTTTGTATTAATTCCAATGGCAGAAATTGCACCGTGGAAACGTCATCCAATTACAAAAATGACAATGCTTCAGATGCTTCAGGCACTGCAGTAAGAAATAAGGGACGGAATTTATGGCGTTTGCCACGAACTCCGTCCCTTATGTTTAATGTTTTTTTACATCACCTCTTGCCGTTACAATCTGATACCCCGCTTTTTTTACCCTTGCTTCAAGGCATCCTCGGCACTGTGCAGCTTCTTCTCCGGTGCAAATCTTATTTTCATAGAGTTCGTATTTTTTACGAACCGAGACAGGAGAAAGATTTGGCATGACGACATTGCCTCCGGCTTTTAAGCCGAGTTCTCGTCCTTCCGGATGAATTGTTCCAAGTGCCGTGGTGGATGGAATCAGTGCATAAGGAAAGAGCAGTCTTAAAATCGAAACCAGACGCAGGGTCTTAGTCAGGCTTCCGCTTGGAAATTCAGCAAACGGGGTATCCTGATGGGTAATATAAGGTCCGATTCCTATCATATCAGGCTGTAATTCCTGCAAAAATCGAAGATCCGAAACGAGATTTTCGGCAGTTTGATAAGGAGAGCCGACCATGAATCCGGAACCGACTTGATATCCGATTTCTTTTAAATCAAAGAGACAGCGTTTGCGGTTTTCAAGGCTCATGCTGTCAGGGTGTAATTTCTGATAATGTTCAGGCTCGGCTGTCTCATGGCGAAGCAGATAGCGTTCTGCACCGGCATTGAAATAAGCCTGATAGCTTTCTTTTGATTTTTCTCCAATCGATAACGTGACGGCACATTCCGGAAAGCGTTCTTTAATAGCAGAAACAATCTGACAGACTTTCTCATCCGTGTACCACGGGTCTTCTCCACCTTGCAGTACAAAGGTACGGAAACCGAGAGCAAATCCTTCTTCACAGCAGGATAAAATGTCGTCAAAAGAAAGGCGGTAGCGGTCTGCTTTCCGGTTTCCTTTTCGGATACCGCAGTAGTAGCAGTCATTTTTACAATAATTTGAAAATTCAATTAAACCACGTACATAAACTTCATTGCCATAATTGGCACGGCGTACCTTATCGGCTTCTTTTCCAAGGGCTTCGGTTGCTGTTTCATCTTCAATCAGAGAGGCAAGTTCTTGATCGGTGTATCTTAAAATTTGTGTCTGAAAGCTCATATTTTTCACCTGCTTTGTTAAAATTTTTGGATTTTATTTGTGAAAATCGTACCATTTAGAGTGGGTCATGTCAATAGAGTTTGTGGATTCTGCCATGATATCAGGTAAGAAAATTATAGATAATGTGTAGATGGTTCTATGTTTTTTATAGATTTTTTTTGATAATATTAGATTCATCAGGAAAGACATTTCGTTCGCAGAAATGAAAATGGAAAATCAGGAGGAAAAAGAGAATGAAAAAGAGAATGAAACAACTTGCAGCACTTTCTATGTCAGCTTTAATGGCAGCATCTTTAGCAGCTTGTGGTTCAAGCGGTGGAGACAGCAGTGACAGCAGTTCTGGTTCTTCAAGCAAGGGCGGAGACGACAAAGAAATCGTGTATTGGAACATCGGAACAGAATCACCGGATAAAGATGTTATTGATAAAGCAGTAGAAAAATTCAATTCTGAAACAAAATCCGGATATCATGTAACAAGCGTTCCAACACAGAACGATACTTACAAAGAAAAACTGGTTGTAGCAATGAGCTCAGGTGAGTGTCCGGATATGTATTCCAGCTGGTCAGGCGGTCCTATGTTTGAATACATTGATTCTGGATATGCACAGCCAATCGATGATTTATTTAACAACTCTGATATCAAAGACAAATTAATGGATGCTGCGATTGCTCAGGCAACCTATAATGACCATATTTATGCAATACCTTATCAGAACGTATCCTTAGCTGGTATCTTTTATAATAAAGAAATGTTTGAAAAATATAACTTAGAAGAACCAAAAACATTATCTGATTTGGAAAATATCTGCGCAACTTTAAAAGACAACGGAATTACACCATTTGCACTGGCTAACGGTTCTAAATGGACAGGTTCTATGTACTTTATGTGCTTAGCAGCTCGTTATGGCGGACTTGAACCATTCCAGAATGCAGTAGCAGGTGAAGGCAAATTTACAGATGACTGCTTCATCAAAGCAGGTGAAAAGATTCAGGAATGGGTAAATGACGGATACTTCCCAGAAGGTGTTAACTCCTTAAGTGAAGATGATGGACAGGCAAAACAGTTAATGTATCAGGAAACAGCAGGTATGCTGCTTTGTGGTTCCTGGTATACAGGTACATTTGCAACAGATAGTGAAGAATTCTATCAGAAGGTTGGATGGTTTCCATTCCCGGAAATCGAAGGTTCTGATGCAGACCCAACTATCCAGATTGGTACTGTAGGTGACCAGTTCGTATCTTTCAATTGTACAGATGATAAATTAGCAGCTGCATTTGAATGTGCAGAAGACCTGTTATCTGATGAAGTTGTTGACTTTGAAGTAGAAAGTGGAAAAATTCCTCCAATCAAAGGTATTGAAGACAAACTGAAAGACCCGCTGACAAAAGAAATTGTTGAAGCTGCAAACAATGCACCGGAAATCCAGTTATGGTATGACCAGTACCTTGCTCCTTCAGTAGCAACTGCTCACCTTGATGGTTTACAGGAAGTCTTTGGTTTAACAAAAACTCCAGAAGAAGCTCAGCAGGAAATGCAGGATGCAATGGATGAATATTTAAGCACAAAAGCTGAATAAGAATTAAGTATTGAGCCTCATGTACAAAATGTGCATGAGGTTCTTTTTGATATAGAAAAATCTATAATTTCTGCACAAACAAAGTCAAATAATTATAGATAATGTGTAGATTGTTCTATGTTTTTAATAAAGGTTCTTTGTTAATATATACAATAAGAAAAGCGTTGAGAGAAATAAGAAGGAGGGCTTTTATTATGAAAGAAAAAAGTATTTCTTTGTTGGAATTAAGACAGAGAAACACAAGAAAAGTAGCGGCGTTGTTCCTTGCACCGGTAGCCATCTTGATGTTGGTTTACGTGTTCTATCCGATTGTAGATACTTTCATCACAAGTGGATACCAGTGGAACGGTATTTCGTCCGCTAAAAAGTTTATCGGACTTGGCAACTGGACAAAACTGTTAAAAGACAGCAACTTCTGGATTGCATTTAAAAACAATGTCATTATCATGATTTTATCTATTGTGATACAGATTCCGATTGGTCTTGCACTTGCAACATTCTTAGACTTCGGTGGAAAGAAACTGACTATCTTCAAAATTATCTGGTTTATTCCACTGTTAATGTCATCTGTAGCAATCGGTTTCTTATTTACTTATGCATTAGCAACAAACGGTGGTATCGTAAGTACAATTTTCGGATGGTTCGGAGGTGGAAATGTTGACCTGCTTGGTAATCCAAAAACAGCACTGTTTACAGTTATCCTGATTATCTGCTGGCAGTTCACTCCATTCTACATGGTTTATTTCATGGCAGCCTTTACAAACATTCCTTATGATGTATTTGAGGCAGCAAGAATCGACGGAGCAACAAGAGGACAGTACTTCTGGAAAATCGCACTTCCGTTATTAGTACCATCCATGAAGAGTGCAGCAATTCTTTCCATGGTAGGTTCTTTGAAATACTTCGATTTGATTTACGTTATGACAGGCGGTGGTCCTGGTACATCAACAGAGTTGATGGCAACGTATATGTACAAACAGTCATTTAAGACGTTCAACATGGGTTATGGTTCTGCGGTAGCAGGTGGTATGTTTATTCTGATTTCAATGGTATCTTTGATTACCATGAAACTATTAAATGGAAAGAAGGAGGATTAATTCATGGATACTTATAAGAAAAGTAAGAGAAAAAGTATAGCTGCCTGGATTGTAGCATTTTTCTTTGCAATTGTATGGCTTATCGTTTCCTTTACACCATTTATTTTTATGGTACTGAACTCTTTCAAAGAGAAATTTGAAATGTTAACCAAAGGTGTATTCCAGCTTCCGGATAAATTAAACTGGGCAAACTACACAGAAGTATTAACCGGTGGATTTTTAAACTACTTTAAAAACAGTGTGATTGTACTTGCAGTTTCTCTGATTTTACTGTTGTTTATCTCAGCTTGTGCTTCTTATCCACTGGCAAGATTTAAATTCAAACTGGCTCAGCCGATTTATGGATTGATTGTAGCATGTATGTCAATTCCGGTACATATTACTTTGATTCCGGTATTTAAAATGTCGAAAGCAACCGGTTTATATGATTCTATCTGGGCATTGATTGGTCCATACATTGCATTTGCAGTACCGATTTCAGTCTTTATCTTAACAAGTTTTATGCAGGAGATTCCGAGAGAAATCGAAGAATCAGCAGAAATTGATGGATGTGGAAAAATTCAGATGTTCTTCTCCATGATTTTACCACTGGCAAAACCTGGTCTTGCAACACTGGCAATTTACAATGGTGTAAATATGTGGAATGAATTTTCATTTGCTTATACCTTAACACAGTCCTCACCGAACAGAACTCTGCCACTGGCAATCTGGGAATTTCAGGGACAGTATTCCATGAACACTCCAATGATTATGGCTGTTCTTACATTAACATTGCTTCCAATGATTATCATGTTCATTATCTTTCAGGATAAACTGGTAAAAGGTATGACAGCAGGTGCAGTAAAAGGTTGATTTCCTTTGCTCGAAATTGATTTTCTAAATAAGAAAATATCCCTTAAACAAACGATGTGTTTCACAACTTGATACTTGATGAAAAAGCTGTTGCTACCCCTTTCAATTAATTAATTGAAAGGGGTAGCAGTTTTTTGTTATAATCAAAAAAGGAGAGGTAGAAGTGAAAGGCAGGAGAAAAAATTGGGAAAAATAAAAAAATGGATGGAGCGGGTCGCTGACTGGAAATTTGATAAAAAAATGCAGTTACTGGTTAGTGTGGCGATTGTACTTACAACGGTGATTATGTTGCTGGTTTCAACGATATCGACGGTAATGTCAATTAAGAAACAGTCAATGGAGCTTTTGAAAACGCAGAATGATGTGATTGTAGAAAATTTTGAAAGCTCATTGGAAAACTATAAAATGATGGCAATTGCGACAGTAATTGATACGTCAGTACAAGATTATGTCAAATGTAGCAATAAGACGGATTTGAGATCTTTAAAGAGCATTGATAATGCCAATAATGTGCTTTCAAGTATTGTAAATATGCATTCAAGCTTAAATTTTATAGCGGTTGTAAATAACAAATTAGAGGATTATCTTTATAAAGGGAATCAAAATATTTATTATAGTAAATTCGATAAAGTTTATCGGGCAGATTATGGGAGCAGTAAAAAGTTACATAGCTCTACTTTGAAGATGCATTACTGCAATGCTTATTATGAAAGAGAGACGTATACGTTAAATTTATATTTTCCGGTCTATGATACAAATATGGTAAAAAAAGAGTTGGGACTGTTATGTATGAATATCACTGATCCGACCTTACAGCAAATTTTAGCAAGTTCTCCTGATTCTTCAGTAGAAAATGAGGTAGTTCGTCAGGATGGGAAAATTTTTGCTTCAAGAGCGGGAAAAGATATTGGAAAAAAAGTTTCTTATTCTGATAAACTGAAAAAAACAGAAGGTGCATTTACAGAAAATGGAAAACTTTATCTGTATGAAAAAGTACCGGACTGGGAGCTTTATGTGATAAGCAGTGTGTCGACTTATGAACTTTACAAAGGAAGCATCGCAACGATTGGATTTATGGCAGTGATTATGCTTATCTTGATTGCAGTCAGTATTTTGAGTGTAAAGGCGGTTATTCAGATGGTGTATCGTCCGCTTGATAAAGTGGTGAGAAAAATGGATGATGTTGCTTCTGGTTTCTTGAAAACGAGAATCAATGTAGATCACATGGGAGAGGATTTTATCAAGCTGGCAGTAGGATTTAATTCAATGATGGAAGAAATTGAAGTGTTGATGGAGCAGGTGAAACTTGAACAGCATCAGATTGAACAGATTCGATTGGATGCCCTTCAGTCTCAGATTCAGCCACATTTTCTTTATAATACGCTGGATTGTATTCACTGGCAGGCAGTTGCCGATGGGAATAAAGAAATTTCGACGATGGTAAAGGCACTTGCCAAATATTATCGAATTTGCTTAAGTGGAGGTCATGATATTATTCCGCTGAAAATGGAACTGGAACATGTAAGAAATTATCTTGTGATTCAAAATATGCGCTATGATAATATTATCGGCAGTGAGATTAGTGTGGACAGTAATGCAGAAGAGACTATGATTCCAAAATTAACGCTTCAACCGCTTGTGGAAAACTCGATTTATCATGGAATGAAAGTAAAAGAGGGAAAGACAGGAACGGTCTTTATCAAAGTGAAACGAAAGGGAAAAGATGTATTGATTACGCTTGCAGATACCGGAACCGGAATGACACAGGAAGAGATTGACCGGATGAATGAACAGCTTTCTCAGTATGAAGAAACCTTTGGATATGGAGTGCGCAATGTCAATAAGAGGATTCAGCTTCTTTATGGAGAAGAGTATGGGCTTTATTATTTGAAAAATGAAACAGGTGGTGTTACGGTGGAGATTCGTCTGCCTTATGAGACAGAGGCAAAAGAGAATGTATTAAGAGGAGAAATGATTCATGTATAAGGTTTTAATCGTAGATGATGAGAAAATGATTCGCATGGGAATGAAAAAAGTGCTTCCATGGCAGGAACTGAAAATCGAAGAAGTCTATACTGCGGCGTCTGGAAAAGAAGCGCTTGGAATTTTAGAAGAATATCATCCTCAGATTATGATTAGCGATATTCAGATGACAGAAATGACAGGACTGGAACTGATTGAAAAGGCAAAAGAAAAAGTACCGGATTTGCGTGTGATTGTTCTGACAGGATATGATAACTTTGAATACGCCAGACAGAGTATCAGACTCGAAGTACAGGATTTTTTCTTAAAACCGATTGATGAAGAGGATTTGGCTGAAGCGGTAAAGAAACAGGTGAACTATCTGGATGAACAAAAACAGGCAGAAAAGACTCAGCCGGAACAGGTACGGACACAGGGATTTGAACAGCAGAATCGTCTGGAACATTACTTAAGAAGTCTGGTGCATCAAAGAGAAGAAAAAGAAACGATATTGAATGACCTGAAAGAGCATTATCATTTTGATTTCAATCAGTCAATGAAAATGATTTTAATTGTGCCAACCCTGTATATGAATCGGGAAAGACCGGAAGAAAATTTTCGTGCCATGTCGGTAAAACATATCTGTATGGGAATGGTGGATTCTCAGGGAAAAGGAATCACGTTTACGGATGATGAGGGAGTCATTGCAATTGTCTATTTTGAAATCGAAGAGGGAGAGTCGATTATAGAGGAAGTGCAACAGCTTTCGAATGTGTTAAGTGATGAATTTGATGTAAAACCCAAAATGGTAATGGGAAGCACGGTGCAGGGCTTTTCTAATCTGATGGTCTCTTATAATGATGCAAGATATCTGCTGGAAAATGAGAAAGAAAATATTTGCGATATTATCCAAAATTTTGGTGCGGAAAGTAAGAGTGAACTGTTTTTGGATGTCTATGCAGAATTAAAAGGAATTATGTGCAATAATATTGGTAATTCCGAGTATGTGCTGAAAGTATTTCGTACATTTTCAAAGGCAGTGGAATCTTATAATCTTTCTAAAACTCTGGCACGCAGATGTTGTTTTGAAATTGCTTCGACTCTGCTTTTAACCTACATGGGAGATTCAGGAGAAGTAGAAGATGGAAAGCTTGATGCCCTTTCCAAAAATCTGGTGTCAGCGGGCAGAGAAGAAGCCTGTGAACTGACAGAAATGTTTATCACAAATCTGTTGGGGAAAGGCGAAGAAAATGTGCATGATATTGTGTCTTCAGCAAAACGATACATAGACGAACATTTGGCAGAAGATTTATCCGTTTCAAGCATTGCCAATAATTTATACATTACACCGAATTATTTTTCAAGATTATTTAAGCGTGTGACAAAAGAAGGCTGTAACGAATATATTGTCCGGAAACGAATTGAAAAAGCAAAATCTTTGCTTGAAACCACCAGCATTAAGACCGGAAAAATTGCGATGATGGTGGGTTATCGTGATACCAATTATTTTTCGCTTGCGTTTAAGAAACATACCGGAAAGTCCCCGACAAAATATCGCGAAGAAATTCGGGGTGGGGTATAAGTTCACATGGATAAAATATTATAGAAAAAAAGCAGAAATTAATTTTGCTATTTGAAAGAGAAAGTGATAGTATAAAGGGGAATCCGAAAAGATTCCCCTTTTTAAATAAGGAACAAAAAGGGCAGGAAAGGATGGACAAAAAAAAGATGCGAAAAGTATTACAAAAACTTGCACTGTTAGGAATTATAGCGTCATTAAGCACATTTACTCTCGGGGGATGTCAGAAAACAACAGAATCAAAAGAAACACAGACTGAGGCAAAGAGTGAAGCAAAAGCGGACGAAACGAAACAGGAAGAAGAGACAGAAAGCACAGACAAAGCAGAAAATACAGAGGAAGCAAAAGATACAGATAAGGCAGAAGAAAAAACAGACGAAACAGAGGAAAAAACAGAGGAAAAAGCAGAAGAAGAGAAGATAGTCGAACTTGAAAAGACAGAACACCCGACTTTTACTTCTGATGGAATCCGTAAACTCGTACTTAACCGAGATGGAGAAGAAATTTTCTCTTTGTCAAAAGAACCGGCCGATTACAAGATGGAGTTTGATTACTGGGAGATTTTAAATCCTTACGATGAGACAGCGACTGTAAATACGGAAACCATGTATAAATTGTTTGATGTGTTAAGCGGATTTGATTTTTCAACAACTGCGGAAGTTCCGGATGGAACAGATACTGGTGTAGCGGGAAGTACAACAACGATGCAGATTGATTATACAGAGAGTACTGATACCTCTGCCGAAGCAGATAAGACGGTTACCTTACTGCTTGGAAATGAAGATGACCTTGGAAATCGTTATGTGGCAGTAGCAGGCTATGAAAATGAAGTGTATACAATTCCTACCAGTACACTTGAAGCAATTTACAACTTAAATCCGTTTGATTATATCTTAAAAATTCCGGCACTTGTAAATATTGATACCGTAGAAAGCATTGACATCAAGACAAAAGAGTCTTCTTATACAATGAAAATCAAAGATGGAAAATATTATATGGGCGATAAAGAAGTAGAAAAAGAAACCTTTACAACCCTGTATCAGGCATTGTTGAATGTGATGCTGGATTCTAATTTAGATACTCCGAAGGCGGATAATGAAAAAGAAGAAGTGCTGCGTATGGTATTTCACAGAAATACAAAAGAAGCACCGGAAATTACACTGACGTATTATACTTATGATGGAAATTATGACAGTGTTGCAGTCAATGGAACGGAACGATATCTGGTAAAAAATGCAGATGTAAACACTCTGGTACAACAGATAGCAGAAGCGTTTAAATAAAAAAATGGCTCACAGAGTTTTTTCTGTGGGCCATTTTTTGTATGTTTTACTTGCAGAGGCAAAAATTAAAATTATTCACCCTGATAAGAAAACCAGTCAAAGTCAGCATGGTTAAAGCTTTCGGTATGATTCGAGCTTGTATACATACCCATATAAGCACCGGTAAATCCTTCGTTTACAACAGAGCTTAAAAGAGAAGCGTCCAAGCCGGAAGCAAGTAAAATCATTTCCTGCTCGTCATATCCATAGTAAAAGCTGTAGTCTGTTACATTTCCCTGAATAGAAAGGTAAATACGCTTGTTTCTCTTTACAGGAACAGAAGAGATGAGGCTTCTTGTACCATTTTCGGTTTTATGAAGTTCCAGTCGCAGTTCATCGTCTTTTTCTATGACAACCATAATATAGTTAAAGCGATCATCCTGAAGAATAGCAACACCGGCTTCTTCCGATTCTGTCTGTGGAATAAATTCCATGGCAGTGCGGGCTAAAAATGTTTTATGCTGCTGGCGTCGTCCAACAAAAGATGGAGTACAGATTTCTTCAAGCACTTCCGGGCGGGTGGAAAGACGTAGAAATCCGGGACGCTCGGTTAAAGAATAAAATGGCTCTACCGGTGGGTGAATCGTATTCCACTGCATTGCAAGGGTTTCGCTTTCAAAATTATCGGTAGTAGGAATCAGCGGAACAATGGTTCTTGGAAGATTGGGAAGACGTTCTTCGGTCTGAACCATTCCGGTTTCATTGTCAATCATTGGCCAGCCATCTTCAGCCCATACAAATGGAACCATAAATGTTTCACGGCCAAGGTTATAGTGACCTCCGACATAAGGACGAACGGCAAGAAGTACCATCCACCATTCTCCATTCTGAGTTTCCACAATATCAGCATGTCCGGTAACAGAAATCGGATTTTCGATCGGAAGATGACGGTGAGTAATAATTGGATTTCTCGGACAGATTTCATAGTCACCATTGATGGTACGGCAACGAGCCATCTGTACACTGTGGTTTACAAATGTGCCCCCTTCTGCAACCAGAAGATAATACCAGCCGTCTTTTTTATAAATATGAGGGGCTTCAATCCATTTACTTCTGGTTTTGAAACCATCCCAGATAATGTAGCGTGGACCTTTAAACTGGAAAGTTTCGGTATCTAATTCATTTAAATAAATTCCGTGGTGTCCCTCATAACGACATTCTTCACTGATAAAGTTTCCCACATACCAGAGACTTCCGTCTTCGTCGAAAAACAGACTGGAGTCGATTCCGTCTGCACCCTCTACAAATACCGGGTCACTCCATGGACCGGCCGGGTCTTTTGCGGTTACAATGTAGTTATCGCGTCTGGCTTCTCTGCCCTCAGACACAAAAGTATTGATAATATAGAATGTACCTTCGTGGTAACGGATGCTTGGTGCCCATAATCCTAAAGAGGTCTCACAGTTTTTATAATCTAACTGATCCGGACGATGGATTGCATGACCGATTTGTTCCCAGTGTACCAGGTCACGGCTGTGGAAAATCGGAAGTCCTGGATAATAAACAAAAGAAGAAGTAACAAGATAATAGTCTTCGCCTACACGACAGATAGACGGGTCTGGATAAAATCCGGAAAGAAGTGGATTTTTAAACGTATTTTTTAACATAATTAATGCTCCTTTACATGAAAAATTAATAAATTATAAAGTAAGTGAAGATGCTTTGATGATAGCACAGGAAATCGGGAATGACTATGCAATTTGTGCGAATAAAATGTCAAGAAACAGGAACTGTAGTTTGAGCAGATTTTAGAAAAAATGTCTCCCATAAAAAAACACTTGTATTTGGCATGGGAATATGCTATAGTAAACGTTGTCGAAAGACAACACTCTGGAGAGTCTCAAGTAAGAGCGCCGAAGGTGTACGGCAACAGTTATGTTGTTAATCTCTCAGGCAAAAGGACAGAGTATACAAAGGTTATCTTGTATATGTTTTGTCGTACTCTTATGAGACTGTGGAATGAGGATTCCACAGTTTTTTTGTTTTCTGAACTGAAAAATTCAAGAGAGGTTCTAGGAAATGCACCAAAGAGGTGCATCGAAAAGAAAGAGAGGACGTAAAAGAAATGTTTGAAACAATGAACAATGTAATCAGTTGGATTGACGGAGCGGTATGGGGATTACCGCTGATTATTCTCATCTTATGTACAGGTATTTATTTATCTGTCAGCATGGGATTTCTTCAAATCCGGCATCTGGGCAAAGCCCTGAAATTTATGGTGAAAAATGAAGAAGGCGGAAAAGGCGAAGTCAGCAGTTTTGGTGCCCTTTGTACTGCAATGTCAGCAACAATCGGTACCGGAAATATCGTCGGTGTTGCAACCGCACTTGCAGCAGGTGGTCCGGGGGCATTATTCTGGATGGTTGTTGCGGCGTTTTTTGGAATGGCAACCAAATATTCCGAAGGTGTGCTGGCAATCAAATATCGTACTATTGATAAAGAAGGTCATGTACTTGGCGGACCATTCTACTATATCGAAAATGGTATGGGGGCAAAATGGAAATGGCTTGCAAAAATGTTTGCATTCTTTGGTGCGGGTGTAGGTTTACTTGGAATCGGTACATTTACACAGGTAAACGGAATTTCCTCAGCAGTCTGTAATTTCTTTGACCCGGATAAAGTAAATACTATCGCATTATTTGGCAGAGATTACTCTATCGCAACAATCATTGCAGGTCTGGCTCTGACGGTATGTGTTGGGCTGGTTGTTATCGGTGGATTAAAGAGAATTGCAAGTGTTTCACAGGTTGTTGTGCCATTTATGGCGATCATCTATTTCGTATTTGCTTTTATTGTCATTGTTACACATATTACAGCACTTCCGGCAGCAATTGTCGCAATCATAAAGAGTGCATTTACAGGAAGTGCGCTGGCAGGTGGAGCAGCAGGAACGATGGTAGTTGCGATGCAGAAGGGTATTGCACGTGGTATCTTCTCGAATGAAGCAGGTCTTGGTAGTGCCCCGATTGCAGCGGCAGCAGCACAGACTCATTCTACCGTACGTCAGGGTCTGGTTTCTATGACAGGTACATTCATTGATACCATTGTAATCTGTACGATGACAGGTCTGACCATTGTTATAACAGGTACATGGAATACCGGTCTTGAAGGTGTGGCAATTACAACAGCTGCATTCCAGAAAGGACTCCCGTTCCCTCCGGCAGTTGCGTCCTTAGTACTGATGGTATGTTTGGTATTTTTTGCATTTACCACAATTCTTGGATGGAATTACTATGGTGAAAGATGTATTGAATATTTATTCAACCGTAATAAAAAAGTAGTAAAAGGATACCGCTGGTTATATATTCTTGCAATTTTTATCGGACCTTACATGACAGTAGAAGCAGTATGGAATATTGCAGATATCTTTAATGCATTGATGGCATTTCCAAACTTAATTGCACTGATTGCGTTAAGTCCGGTTGTATTTGCAGAGACAAAAGCGTTTTTTGGAAAACAGAAAGCGAAAGTAAAAAGCGCAGAAGTACAGGCAAATTAGAAAATAAATAAATGAATGAATTAGTTCGAGCTGTCAAAGAATGTCTGCTTGAAAAAACAACAGAAAGAGGTTAGTCAGAAAATGGCTAATCTCTTTTTTCATTTGTAACACTTTTGTAAAGGAAAATTAAGAGTGTAGAGGTTGCATAATGTCGAAAAAAAAGGTATGATTAACAAAGGATTTGAGTGTGAAAAGGAAATGAGGGATAAATAAAAATGGACGAAGAACAAAGAGACGAGCTAGAGCGTCAGCGTATCCGACATGAGAGAATGATGCGCCGTAAGCAGGAAAAGATACGTCAGTTACGTCGCAGAAAAATGATGCGGATTGGTGCAATGGCAGTTGTACTGGTATTCGTATTGGTTTTTGCAGGAAGAGGAGTTGGAAAACTGTTCTCCGGTGTTCATATAAAAAACAGTAGTGCTAAGAATGCAAACAGCAGTACCGTAGAAGTTCAGGCAGCAGAAGACACCGGCGAGGCAGGAAAACAGCCGGTCATGAGTGCTTCTGATGTAGATAAGTTAAAGGCAGCGCCAAGTATTGGATGGCATCAGGATGAAAACGGCTGGTGGTATCAGAATCGGGATGGCAGCTATTATCAGGATGGCTGGCAGGAAGTAAATGGCAGTACATATTATTTTAATTCAAATGGTTATATCCTGACAGGATGGCAGACAATTGATGACAAAGACTGCTATTTTGATGAAGATGGAAAATACGATGAGACAAAACAGCGTCCAATGATTGCATTGACCTTTGATGATGGTCCAGGTGAGTATACCGAAGAATTGATTAATTGTCTGGTAGAGAATAATGCAAAAGCAACCTTCTTCATGCTGGGACAAAATGTAGAAGCATATCCGGAAATTGCAAAGGAATTATCGGATGCTGGAATGGAACTTGGAAATCATTCTTACAGTCATCCGGATTTGGTGACAATTGGAGCAGATGCAACAGCACAGCAGGTAAGCAATACGGATGCAGCATTAAAAGCTGCAACTGGATTTGAGGCAACCGTAATGCGTCCGCCAGGTGGTTCTTTCAACGATTCTGTCAAAGCAGCAATTGATCATCCGCTGATTATCTGGAGTATTGATACTAGAGACTGGGCAACCAAGAGTGAGGATCAGACTTATCAGGTTGTTATGGATAATGCACAGGACGGTTCCGTTGTATTGATGCATGACATTCATGAATGGTCGGTAAAAGCGGCAATCCGAATGATACCGGATTTGATTGCAAAAGGATTTAAACTTGTGACTGTCAGTGAACTGGCAGAAGCAAAAGGAAAAACCCTTCAGAGTGGTAATGCTTATTATTACTTCGGAGAAGGCGAACAGCAGGTCGAGTAAAGAAAAAATCAAAACAATTATTTATTATGACAAGAAAAAACAACCGCCCACAGGTTTCCCTGTGAGCGGTCGTTTTGCTATTTAGGTAATAGCGCGAAAGGAGTAATTCAAATTTAACGAAAAGTGAATAAGCGGTAACAATGATTCAATTATTCACCATAGTAAGCTTTTAAGTACATATCTTTGATTTCAGACATAAGTGGATATCTTGGGTTTGCGCCAGTACACTGGTCGTTGAACGCATTTTCAACCATTTCGTCTAATGTAGCGAGGAAAGCAGATTCTTCGATACCGTAATCTTTAATGGTTCTCTTGATTCCAACTTTTTCTTTTAATTCAGCGATTGCTTTGATGAAGTTTTCAAATACTTCATCGTCATTCTTTCCGGTCACACCTACAAAACGTGCAACTTCACAGTAGCGTTCTTTTGCGTGTGGATATGGATACTGGGAGAAGGTTCCCATTTTAACCGGTGCCGGGTCTGCATTGTAGCGCATAACAAGCTCGATTAACAGAGCGTTTGCGATACCGTGTGGCAGGTGATGATAAGCACCGAGTTTGTGAGCCATGGAGTGGCAGACACCGAGGAATGCATTGGCAAATGCCATACCGGCTAAGGTAGATGCATTACCCATCTTTTCTCGGGCAATTGGGTCAGCTGCTCCTTTATCGTAAGCAGATGGCAGATAATCAAAGATAATCTTAGCTGCCTTTAATGCCATACCGTCTGTGAAGTCAGTTGCCATAATGGAAACGTAAGCTTCGAGCGCATGAGTCAGAGCATCGATACCGGAAGCACTGGTCAGTCCTTTTGGCTGGCTCATCATGAAATCAGCGTCAATAATTGCCATATCTGGAAGCAGTTCATAGTCTGCGATTGGCCATTTTGTTCCTGTTGTAGCATCTGTGATGATAGCAAATGGAGTTACTTCAGAACCTGTTCCGGAGGAAGTCGGGATGGAAACCATCATTGCTTTTTCACCCATCTTCGGGAAGGTGTAAACTCTCTTACGGATATCCATGAAGTCCATAGCAAGGTCTTCAAATGCACATTCCGGATGTTCGTACATCATCCACATAATTTTTGCACAGTCCATAGCGGAACCACCACCGAGAGCGATGATAACGTCAGGACCAAATGCTTTCAACTGCTCTAAACCTCTCTGTGCACACTGCAAAGTCGGATCCGGAGTAACTTCGAAGAAGCAGTCATAAGGAATACCCATTTCATCGAGTTTATCGGTGATTGGTCTGGTATGACCGTTCTGATATAAGAAAGTATCAGTTACGATAAATGCTTTTGTTTTATGATAATAATTCTTTAATTCATCAAGAGCTACCGGCAGACAGCCTTTCTTAAAGTAAACTTTTTCAGGTGCACGGAACCACAGCATGTTCTCTCTCCTTTCGGCAACTGTTTTAACATTGAGCAGATGTTTGACACCTACGTTTTCTGAAACAGAGTTGCCACCATAAGAACCACAGCCTAATGTTAAGGATGGAGCAAGCTTAAAGTTATAAAGGTCACCGATACCACCGTGGGATGACGGAGTATTTACCAGAATACGGCATGTTTTCATACGAGCGGCATGTTTGGCAAGTTTTTCAGTTTCTGATGGATGTACATACAGAGAAGAAGTATGACCGTATCCACCGTCTGCGATAAGCTGTTCTGACATATCAAGTGCAGTATCGAAATCTTTTGCTTTATAAAGAGCAAGGACAGGGGACAGTTTTTCATGAGCAAATGGTTCGGAAACATCAACGGATGTAACCTCGCCGATTAAGATTTTTGTATCAGCAGGAACAGTAACACCTGCCATAGCAGCAATCTTGTATGCCGGCTGTCCTACAATTTTCGGATTTACAGTGCCTGCTTCTGTTAAGAGAATGCCTCGAACCTGGTCAAGTTCTGTTTTGTTCAGTACATGACATCCACGTTTGACAAATTCTTTTTTCACTGCATCATAGATATCAGCGATTGCAGTAACGGACTGTTCAGAAGCACAAATCATACCATTATCAAATGTTTTGGAATGGATGACAGAGTAAACAGCGGTAGGAATATCACAGGAGCTGTCCATGATAACAGGAGTATTTCCAGGACCTACACCGATTGCCGGTTTTCCGGATGAATAAGCGGCTTTTACCATTCCAGGACCACCGGTTGCAAGGATGACATCGGCAGCTTTCATCAATTCATTGGAAAGTTCGATGGTCGGCTCTTCGATACATCCGATGATTCCTTCCGGAGCACCTGCTTTTACAGCTGCTTCTAAAACGATACGGGCAGCTTCAGCGGTACATTTTTTTGCACGCGGATGCGGGCTGATTAAGATTGCATTTCTGGTTTTTAAACAAATCAGACATTTGAAGATAGCGGTAGAAGTCGGGTTTGTGGTAGGAATAACTGCACCTACAAGACCAACCGGTTCAGCGATTTTCTTGATTCCATAAGATTTGTCTTCTTCAATCACACCGCAGGTTTTTACACGTTTGTAAGCGTTATACATATATTCCGCAGCATAATGGTTCTTAATTACTTTGTCTTCAACGACACCCATTCCAGTTTCTTCCACGGCCAGTTTGGAAAGCGGGATACGTTGTTTGTTTGCAGCCATTGCAGCCTCAAAAAAGATTTTATCAACCTGCTCCTGAGTAAACGTGGCAAATTTCTTCTGCGCCTCTCTCATAGCAGCAATCTTTGTCTGGAGTGCTTCTACGCTATCGATAGTTTCAGGTACTTTGGATTCGACTTTTTTTGCCATTCAGAGACCTCCTAAAATAAAATTGGTTGCTTTGCATATAAAAACCATTTGTTTATGAAATTATTTTAGCATAGTAACGAAGTGATTGCAAGAATTGTTAAAAAATAATCGAAATTTTCTGAAAAATGTTAAAAATTTAACCAAATCAAGGAAGTCCCCTGCTTCAATTGCAAAAAGCAATAAGCAGGGGTGGGGACTTGCTTGTATCAGGAGGGGGCAAGCCCCTTCTGATAAGCTGCGTAGCAGCTATTTGGTTATGAGCAAGTAGCGAAGCGGATTGCGAATATCCGCTTGACCTGTATCAAAAAAGTAAAAAAAAGAGAACATTTCCAGTCGGTAATGTTCTCTTTTTTGGGAGTTTTATTCGATATTTAATGCTCCGATTTTACTATTTTTTCATATTGTCACGTTTACGGAGTCTGGAATCCAGAATTTTTTTACGGATACGCAGGGACTCTGGAGTGACTTCAAGCAGCTCATCGGTATCAATGAATTCGAGAGCCTGTTCAAGACTTAACACTCTCGGCGGAGTCAGTTTTAAGGCATCATCGGCAGAAGAAGAACGGGTGTTGGTCAGATGTTTGGTCTTGCAGACATTTAACTCAATATCCTCTGATTTTCCACTCTGTCCGATAACCATTCCGCTGTATACTTTTTCACCAGGTCCGATAAATAAAGTACCACGATCCTGTGCGGAGAAGAGTCCGTAAGTGACAGCTTCACCGGATTCAAAAGCGATTAATGAACCCTGTTTTCTGTAGTTCATATCACCTTTGTATGGTGCATAGCCGTCAAAAGCAGTATTGATGATACCGGTACCCTTTGTGGAGGTCATAAATTCTCCGCGGAAACCGATTAACCCACGGGATGGAATGTGATATTCCAGACGGACAGTTCCATCACTTGCCGGACTCATGCCCTGCAGTTCACCTTTTCTTTCATTTAAACGGTTGATAACAGTACCGGAAAATTCTTCCGGAACATCAATGTATGCGATTTCGATTGGTTCGAGTTTTTTACCGCGTTCATCTTCGTGATAGATAACTTCTGCTTTGCTGACTGCAAATTCATAGCCTTCACGACGCATGTTTTCGATTAAAACAGACAGATGAAGTTCTCCACGTCCGGAAACTTTAAAGCAGTCTGTGCTTTCTGTTTCTTCTACACGTAAGCTGACGTCTGTATTTAATTCTCTTAAGAGACGTTCTTTTAAATGACGGGAAGTGACGAATTTGCCTTCCTGTCCGGCAAGCGGGCTGTCATTTACAATGAAGTTCATGGAAATTGTCGGCTCGGAAATCTTCTGGAATGGAATTGCCACCGGATTTTCCGGAGAACATAAGGTATCACCGATATGAATATCTGCAATACCGGAGATTGCAACAATAGAACCAAAGCCGGCTTCTGTTACTTCTTTTTTGCCAAGTCCGTCAAATTCGTAAAGTTTGCTGATTTTTACGCGTTTTTTCTTATCAGGATCATGATGGTTTAAAAGTAAAACGTCCTGATTGACACGGATTGTTCCGTTTTCTACTTTTCCGACACCGATACGACCAACATATTCGTTGTAGTCGATAGTACTAATCAGTACCTGAGTTCCTTCATCTGGGTCACCTTCCGGAGCCGGAATATATTTTAAGATAGTTTCAAAGAGCGGCTCCATATTTTCAGGAGTGTCAGCAAGGTCAAGTACAGCGTGACCTGCTTTTGCAGATGCATATAAAAATGGACAGTCAAGCTGTTCGTCTGATGCATCTAAGTCCATTAAAAGTTCTAAGACTTCATCGATAACTTCGTTTGGTCTTGCTTCCGGACGGTCGATTTTGTTGATACAGACAATAACATGTAAATCCAGTTCCAGTGCTTTTTTCAGCACGAACTTTGTCTGAGGCATTGCACCTTCAAAGGCGTCAACTAACAGGATAACACCGTCTACCATTTTTAAAACTCGCTCTACTTCGCCACCGAAATCTGCATGTCCTGGGGTATCGATAATATTAATTTTTGTATCTTTGTAGTAAACAGCAGTATTTTTAGAAAGAATTGTGATTCCACGTTCTCTTTCGATGTCATTGGAGTCCATGACACGTTCCTGCACTTCCTGGTTTTCACGGAATACACCACTCTGTTTTAAGAGCTGGTCAACAAGGGTGGTTTTACCGTGGTCAACGTGGGCAATAATTGCTACATTTCTGATATCTTCTCTTTTTGTTTTCATAATAACCTCTTTTCCAAATAGAATGTACCTATATAAAATAGTAAATGGCACATTAGAAACCGTAAAAAACATTTTTAATCACAAGCCATTCTATCACAATTAGCCGTAAATACAAAGAAAAAATTTAGTTTTCAAAAATTTTTTCAAAAAAAAATAAAAAAACAGGAATAAATCCCCACTCTCATGAATAGATTAATAAAGATAAAATACCAAAAAGAGGAAGGGGAAAGTGATTCATGGCAGATAAAATTATTGAAAACAATCAGGTATCAATGGTGGGCGTAGTTGCATCAGAGTTTGTAAAGAGCCACGAAGTATATGGGGAGGGCTTTTACATGGTAGACATTTTGGTGAAACGCTTAAGTGGTTCGGAGGACAGAATTCCGCTTATGGTCTCAGAAAGACTGGTGGATGTTACGCAAAGTTACTTAGGTGAATATATACAGGTGCAGGGACAGTTTCGGTCCTATAACAGACATGAAGAAAAGAAGAACCGGCTGGTGTTGTCGGTATTTGTCAGAGAACTTACCTTTGTAGAGGAAGAAGATGATTCAGTAGAGACGAATCTGATTGAATTGAACGGTTACATATGTAAGCCGCCGGTTCACAGAATGACTCCGCTTGGAAGAGAGATTGCGGATGTGCTTCTGGCAGTGAACCGTCCTTATGGAAAATCGGATTATATTCCCTGTATCTGTTGGGGAAGAAATGCAAATTTTGCCCGTTCATTTGAAGTTGGAGGACGTCTCCATATCTGGGGAAGAATCCAGAGCAGGGAATATATAAAGAAATTAAGTGAAACCGAGACAGAAAAGCGAACTGCGTATGAAGTTTCTGTCAGTAAACTGGAGTACGGAGAAAATTATGGAGATACAGACCTGCTGAACGGATAAAAACAGAGAAGTTTTGCCGGACAGGAATTTGGATTGCAATCTTTGGTCAGGTGTAGTAAGATATACACAGCATGTGGAAAACGCAAGAAACAGAGGAAAAAGGTCTATATCGAATCTGTAAGAGGTGTAAATATGGAAAACAAAGGAATTGTCCAGGTATATTGTGGCCCGGGAAAAGGCAAAACAAGTGTGGCAATTGGGCAGGCAATTCGAGCAATCGGTCATGGTAAAACGGCGATTGTAATCCAGTTTTTGAAAGGCAGAGCGACTTCCGAGGTGGATTATCTTTCGGTTCTTGAACCGAATGTAAAATTGTTTCGATTTGAAAAAAAGAACAAGTGTTATGAGGATCTGACCGAAGAAGAGCGTCAGGAAGAGAACTTCAATATCCGTAACGGGCTGAATTATGCGAAAAAAGTTCTTGTGACACAGGAATGTGACATGCTGATTCTTGATGAAGTATTAGGTGCTGTGGAGTTTGGAATCATTTCAGATGATGATGTCGTCAACCTGATACAGGCAAAAGATGAGGAGATGGAAATGATTCTGACAGGAAATGTTGTAACTCCGAAATTAAAAGAAGCAGCAGACCGAGTGGTATCACTCGAAATTATCAAGTAATACAGCGAAAATTAAGGTAAAACAATAAGTGGATTACTTAATATTTGCTGTAGTAGCATGAGAATACAGGAAAAAGAGGAACGAAAGATGGTAAGAATTATTATGAGTGGCTGTAACGGTCACATGGGACAGGTAATCAGTGGTCTGGTTGAAAAAGATGCAGATGCAGAAATCGTAGCAGGAATTGATATTGTAGATAACAGAGACAATGGATATCCGGTGTTTACAGATATTGATACATGTGATGTAGAAGCCGATGCAATGATTGATTTTTCATCTGCAAAAGCGACAGACAAGGTATTGGAGTATTGTGCGAAAAAGAAACTTCCATTAGTACTGTGTACAACAGGACTTTCTGAAGAACAGCTTGCAAAGACTAAAGAAGCTGCAAAAGAAACAGCAGTACTTCGTTCTGCAAATATGTCCCTCGGAATTAACACGCTTTTAAAATTACTGCAGGATGCTTCAAAAGTGCTTGCAGCAGCAGGATTTGATGTAGAAATCGTAGAAAAACATCACAATCAGAAATTGGATGCACCAAGCGGTACAGCACTTGCACTGGCTGACAGTATCAATGAAGCAATGGACAATCAGTACGAATACATCTATGACAGAAGTCAGGTAAGACAGAAACGAGATAAAAAAGAACTCGGAATTTCCGCAGTTCGTGGCGGAACAATCGTAGGAGAACACGAAGTATTATTCTGTGGTCCGGACGAAGTGATTGAGTTCAAGCATACTGCATACTCAAAAGCTGTATTTGGAAAAGGTGCAGTAGAAGCAGCAAAATTCCTCAAAGGAAAAGGCGCTGGAATGTATGACATGAGCGATGTTATAGGTTGATAGAATAGAAAATTTAGCTGAAAATAAAAAGCGTATGGATATAAAAAAATGCTGGGAAATTTTTCCTGGCATTTTTTTGTTATCTGAAAACATAAAAATCCGGTTTTTGTCGCATATTATAAGCAGGAAAATTATTTTCAACAGGAAAAGGAGAAGAAATCGATGAAAAAATATGTATTTACTTTACTGCTTGCAGGAATGATGGTTGTTATGACCGCATGTGGAAATAACATGAATGATGCGACAGGCGGAAATCAAAATGATACAGTAAATGATAGTACGACAAATGATAATGGTACGACGAATGATGATACAATGAATAATGATAGAAATAATAATGGGGACGGTGTCATCGGAGATATTGGAGAAGACATCGGTGATAGCGTGGAAGATATCGGTGAAGGATTAAAAGACGGCATCAATGATTTGACAGAAGATGGGAACAACAATAATAATGATAACAATAACTTGAATAACGATAAAAATAATTAATAAAGAAGATTTAACACAGCTGCAATCAGACTGCAACTGTGTTTACATAATAATGATGTATACAAAAAAGATAAAATAGTTAAAATTTTCTAAAAACTGTTGAATAATTGACTGAATATTGATATAATAAATTTACATTACAGGAACGAAAGTAAAACACCTGTAAAATACACGTTAAAGGGGTTGGACAGCATGAAATTTATTATAAGCGGAAGAAACATTGATATTACGGACGGACTTAGAACAGCAGTCGAAGATAAGTTAGGAAAACTGGAACGATATTTTACAGCGGATACAGAAATTATTGTAACATTAAGTGTAGAAAAAGAACGTCAGAAAATTGAAGTAACGATTCCAGTAAAAGGTAATATCATTCGTTCTGAGCAGGTAAGCAATGATATGTATGTTTCCATTGACCTGGTAGAAGAAATCATTGAAAGACAGCTAAGAAAATACAAAACAAAAATTATTAACAAGAAACAGAACGTGGAAACATTCCAGCCGGAATTTATTGAAAAAGATTACGAAGATGATACAAACGAAATTAAAATCATTCGTACCAAAAAATTTGGATTTAAACCAATGTATCCGGAAGATGCATGCGTACAGATGGAATTACTTGGACATAACTTCTTTGTATTCTTAAATGCAGAAACAGAAGAAGTCAATGTTGTGTATAAGAGAAAAGGAAACACGTATGGTCTGATTGAACCGGATTTCTCTGATGAAGATTAAGAATGAAAGATTAAAAATTGAATAGGCTATGGATAGAGGCTGTAGAGAAGTTCTACAGTCTCTATTATATTCTGAGGAAATATAATTAACATGGAAGATTCAAAGAAAATATTAAAAATTATTGAAAATTTAAAATTACAAATGCAGGAACAAAAATGTATTTATCGATGGTTGGAAGATGGAACAATTGATAAGGTAGTATGTAAATTTAATGCCCCTATTGAGTTAGAGGAATTGCAAAAAATTTACCAAAAGTATCCAAATATAAAACTGCCAGAATCGTATATTGCCTTTTTGAAATGCTCTAATGGGGCTCAGCTCTATGAAAGCTTAACTTGTAAAGCATCAACTATTTGTACAATTTATTCTTTGCAAGAAGCGTTTGTACATAGAGAAAATTTACATCAGAGTATTTTATTTCAAAATGAAGATACGAAGGATTTGCTTCCAATTTTACTTCTGGAAGATATTGGAGAAATTTTTTTGGATACAAAAGTTTCGGATGGAGAAGAATATCTACTATATCCTTTTCCAGAAGATAAGAGATTTCCCTATTCATTTGCTGATTGGTTAGGAAAATTTGTTGTTGCACAGGGAAATGAATATTGGAATTGGTAAAATGGATAGAGGCTGTGGAGAAGTTCTACAGTCTCTATTTTTGCGTGCAAAATGAAAAAAGTACCTTGAATTTCCAAAACTACCATGCTAGTATACTAGTTATAGAGAACCTGATAACAAAATCTATAAAGATGAGATAGGGATGGTGGATACGAAGGATGATAGAAATCTTAGAGGGAACACACGAGACAATCAACTATGGTAATCCATTAGGACTTAGATTGTTTCATAATGTAGACTACGAGGATTACCCGGAACACTGGCATACTGCAATTGAAATCATTATGCCGATTCATGAAGGATATAACGTGATTATCGGAAGTAAAAAGTATTGTTTAAAAGAAGGAGATATTTTAATTATCAACCCGGGTGTACTGCATGGATTGGAAGCACCGCCAACTGGGGAACGTATTATTTTACAATTCAGTGACTACTTATTATATTCGTTAAAAGAAATGGAGACACTGTTAAATGTGCTTCCGCCTGTGCTGTATTTATCAGAGGAAGAAGACACGCAGAGATTATACAGTTTTGTAAAACGTCAGATGGATTCCATTATTGTGGAGTATGATGAGGAAAAGGCATTTTTTAATGCAGTCATTTACGCAAAATTAATTGAAATATTTGTACATATCGGACGAAATGTTATAAGCGGAGGTCGAAAGAATAAAAATCAGGTTTTGCGCACAGAAAATAATCCGGAAAAGAAAAAGGAATATATGGAAACGATTATGAGTGCCTGTAATTATATTAATCAGCACTATCAGGAAGCTCTTTCTTTGGAAGAGGTGGCAGAATTCAGTGGATTTTCCAAGTTCCATTTTACAAGGATTTTTAAGCAGTGTATGAATATGACATTCTATGAATATCTGAATCAGAAGCGGATTTCAAAGGCAGAGGAATTGCTTAGTACGACCGGAGAAAGTGTGACGGAAATCGCAATGAGCTCCGGATTTTCTTCGATTAGTGCATTTAACCGTACCTTTAAATCAATAAAAGGATGTTCACCATCGGAGTATCGTGGAAAAAGCAGTACCGATGAGATGTGCAGGAAAAAATAAGAATCCCATTTTCGGGGTTCTTATTTTTGTTGTATAAAAAGAAAGCAAGAATCGGGAAACACTCGGCAACATTAAGGGAGAATTTTTACAGGGAATCCTTTATGATAAGGGTAAAATAAAGAAACGAGTAAATTCAGAATAGAGTAGAAAAAAGGAGACCGTTATGAGTCAGTCAATTAAACTTCCAAAACTTCTGCAGGAAGGCTGTGTATTACAGCGTGGAGAAAAAACAAGAATCTGGGGATGGTACAAACCACAGGCAGAGCTTGAGGTTACATTTCAGGAGAAAGTTTACAGAACCAAATGTGATGCGGAAGGAACATTTGAGACAGAAATTTCCTGTGAAAAAACAGGTGGTCCTTATGTGTTGAGCATAAAAAGTGAAGATGGACAGGAGACAGTCGTAAAAGAGGTTTATGTGGGAGATGTATTTGTCTGCTCTGGACAGTCTAACATGGAACTTCCGATTACAAGAGTGCGTGAAATGTTTCCGGATGAACCGGGAAATGCAATGGTACACCAGTATAAAGTGGAAGAATGTCCGGTGTTTACAGGGGCATTAAAAGAACATAAAGAAGCAGGCTGGAATGAATGTGTGGGAATGCCACTAGAAGAGACAACTGCACTGGGATATTTCTTTGGAGATATGATTCAGAAAAAAGAGCAGGTTCCGGTCGGAATTATCAACATCAGCAAAGGGGGAACTCCGGTAGAAGCATGGATGAGTGAAGAAGCCTTGGCAGATTACCCGGAGTTTTTAGAAGTAAAAGAGCGTTTTGCACAAGACGGATATATTGAAAATCTGCTCAGTGCACAGGATAAAAAAGAAAATGCATGGCATGAACTGCTTTCAAAGAAAGAGGCAGAGACAGAGGATGCACCGTGGAACATCTTGGAAGTTCCGGGCTGGTTTGATAAACAGGGACTTGAAAACTTCAGTGGATTACTACATTTAAAGAGAACTTTTGAAGTGCCAAAAGAACTGGCAGGAAAATCTGCAATTTTAAAAATGGGAACGCTTGTGGATAGTGACCGTATCTTTATCAACGGAGAAAAGGTGGGAGAAACCGGTTATTGTTTTCCGCCAAGAATTTATCCGGTACCGGAGGGACTTTTAAAGGCAGGAGAAAATGAAATCTTTATCCGTCTGGAGTGTCGTGATGGAAAAGGTCGTATCACTCCGGATAAACCTTGTGATGTATGTTTTGAATCAGGAGAAAAAATCAGCCTTCGTGGAACATGGGACTATCAGGTGCGTGTAGTCAGCGAACAGGCTCCGATACTTACCTTTATTACAAGACAGTCAACCGGAATGTATCAGGGAATGGTTGCACCGTGTACCAACATGACCGTAAAAGGAGTGCTGTGGTATCAGGGAGAATCCAATGAGTGGTATCCGGAAAGTTATGAAGATTTGATTCAGAAGATGATTTTGAACTGGAGAGCACATTGGAAACAGGAAGAACTGCCGTTTATTGTGATTCAGCTTCCGGCTTGTGGAATGGATAACCGTGGAGATGGCGCATGGGCAGTCATTCGTGAAGCCCAGAAAAATGCAGCAAAACTTCCAGATGTGGCAGTTACTGTAAACTTAGATTTGGGAGAATACAATGATTTGCATCCACTTAATAAAAAAGGTGTGGCACACCGTGCTTATCTTGCAGCAAGAAAAGTGATGTACAAAGAAGAGATTATCAGTGAAGGACCAAAGCTGATTTCTTATGAGAAAACAGCAGATGGCGTAGAATTTATTTTTGATACACAGGATGGTCAGCCACTGGAAATTGCCTGCGGAGACAGCGTAAATGAATTTGAAACTGCAAAAGCAGATGGAGTATTTTATCCGGCAAAAGCGGAAATTGAAGATACGAAAGTAAAAGTATTTGGAGAAGAAATTAAAAAAGTGCGTTATGCATGGAAGGATTCCCCACTTGATGGTCTGTTAAAAAATAAAGAGGGATTTTTGACAGCTCCGTTTGAGATGGAAATAAAGTAGAGAATCAAACCTAAATCGGACAGAAAAAAGTAAAGGAACAGGAGCGGAAGATGAAACGATTATTTAATGATGGATGGGAGTTTTGTAAACAGCCCCTTGAGACAAGCTTAGAACAGGTACAGAAAAAAATGCAGGATTTTTATGCAGTAGGAATCCCGCATGACTGGATGATTTCCCAGGTGGAAAATTTATACGAAGACGGAATGGGCTGGTATCATAAAAAGTTCAATTGGACAAAAGAGGAAAAAGGACTGGTTGTACTTCGATTTGATGGAATTTACATGGACAGCCGTATCTATGTAAATGGAGTACAGGCAGGAGAATGGAAATACGGATATACGACATTTGAAGTAGACGTTACGAACCTGTTAAAAGACGGCGAGAATGAAATCTTTGTATCGATTACTTTTCAGACTCCAAACAGCCGTTGGTATACCGGAGCCGGAATTTACCGTAATGTATGGTTAAAGAGGCTTCCTTTGGAACATTTTGTATCAGATGGAATTTATTTTTCAGCCAAAAAAGAAGATGAAAATATATGGCAGGTAGAGATTGATGCCGAGGTTGAAGCAGCAAGCGAACTGCAGGTGGTTTATGAATTAAAAGCAAAAAATTCAGAAACGATTCAGAAACTTGTCGGGGAAGAGACTGTAACAAAAGAAGACGGCATTTATGTGCATCATTTAAAGGTAAAAGTGAATCACCCGGATATCTGGGATGTAGCACATCCGGATTATTATGATTTAATCGTTTCTTTATATAAGGGAACAGAATTAATTGAGCAGGAAGTGCAGAATGTCGGTTTCCGTACAATTGAATTGAATCCAAATCAGGGATTTTTATTAAATGGAAGAAAAGTAAAATTAAACGGTGTCTGTGACCATCATGACCTGGGATGTCTTGGAACTGCTTTTCATAAAAAGGCAATGAGAAGAAAATTTGAACTCTTAAAAGAGATGGGAACCAATGCAGTCCGTCTTTCTCACAATATGCCGGCACCGGAAGTCATGGAACTGGCAGATGAGATGGGACTTTTGATTGTGACAGAAGCTTTTGATATGTGGGAATCTTCTAAGAATCCGTATGATTATGCAAGATTTTTCCCTGAATGGTATGAAAGAGATGTCAAAAACTGGGTGAAACGTGACAGAAATCATCCAAGTCTGATGATGTGGAGTATCGGAAACGAAATTTATGATACCCATGTCGGTGATAAGGGACAGTACTGGACTCGTATTTTAATAGAAGAAGTACGAAAATACGACCCGAGAAACAATGCCGAAGTGACGATTGGTTCGAACTATATGCCGTGGGAAAATGCACAGAAATGTGCGGATATCGTAAAAAATGCCGGATATAACTATGGAGAGAAATATTATGCAGACCACCATAAAAATCATCCGGAATGGGTCATTTATGGAAGTGAGACTGCTTCGATTGTACAGAGCCGTGGAATCTATCATTTCCCATACCGCCAGTCTGTACTGACAGATGAAGATGAGCAGTGTTCTGCTCTTGGAAATTCCACAACAAGCTGGGGTGCAAAATCGGTTGAAGCATGTATTCAGGCAGAAGCAGAACATCCGTATTCCTGTGGACAGTTTATTTGGACCGGATTTGACTATATCGGAGAGCCGACTCCGTATCACACAAAAAATTCTTATTTTGGACAGATTGATACAGCCGGATTTTTTAAGGATTCTTTCTATTTATATAAGGCGGGATGGGTCGATTATAGAAAAGAACCATTTGTGCATATTTTCCCATACTGGGATTTTAATGACGGACAGTTTATTGATGTAAGAGTCTGCTCCAATGCGCCGGTTGTGGAATTGATTTTTAATGGCAAGAGTCAGGGAATCTGTACATTAGATGCAAAGAGTGGAAAACAGCTTGCCGGACACTGGCAGATTCCTTATGAAGAGGGCGAACTGCGTGCGGTTGCCTGTGACGAAGAAGGAAATGAAATCGCAGAAGATGTTCAACATTCGTTTAAAGATGCGGAAAAAATCTGCTTAAACGCATCCGAAAGTGAACTGCTTGCAGACGGTGAAGATTTATTATTTGTAGAAATTTCAATGAGAGATAAAGACGGATATCCGGTTCAAAATGCAAACAACCGTGTCTGGATTGAAGCGGAAGGCGCCGGAGTCTTAGTTGGAACAGATAATGGAGACAGTACCGATACCGAGCAGTATACTTCCGGAAGTCGAAGGTTATTCAGCGGAAAACTCTTAGCAGTATTTAAGACAAAAGACAAAGCAGGAGATTTAAAAATCCGTGTCAGCAGTGCAGGAATGAAAACAAAAGAACTGGTCATTCCGGTAAAAGAAGCAAAAGTAAGAGAAGGAATCAGTCTGCTTGCTTATGAAGGAGTAAGAAAAGCAGAACCGGAAAAAACAGAGGATGTGGAAGTGAGAAACATTTATCTGGAAAGCGAAAATGGTCTGCATCTGCATGAAGAAAATCAGGAAACGATCGTAAAAGCACATTTTAGTCCGGCAAATGCAAAAGATAAAGAATTAATCTGGAGTATTGTAGATGATGCGGGGATTCCGTTAAAGATTGCAACAATTGAAGAAATCGGGTACGGTCGCGTAAAAGTAACCGCAAAGAGTGATGGGAATTTCAGACTTCGCTGTATGTCAAAGAGCGGAACAGACCATATCTGTATTATTTCTTCCCTGGAATTTATTATTACAGGACTTGGAAAAGCCTTTACCGACCCTTATGAATTTGTAAGTGCCGGTCTGTATAACTACAGCAAAGGTGAAATCGGAAACGGGAATGAACATGGAGTGGCGACTGCAAGAGATGGAGAAAGTCAGGTTGGATTTAGAAATATTGACTTTGGCGTGTATGGTTCTGACGAAATTACCGTTCCGGTTTTTGCACTGACCGATGACCCTTATGAAATTGAAATTTATGAAGGCATGCCGGATGAAGGAGGCAGTCTGCTTGGCAAATTTATTTATCAAAAGCCAAAAATGTGGAATGTTTATCAGTTAGAAACTTTCCATTTGAATAAGAGATTGCGTGGAATCAGCGAAATCTGCTTTGTACTTCGTGAGAAGGTTCATATCAAAGGATTCTGGTTTAAACGCTATAATCGTGCATGGCAGATACTTGTGGCAGGAGAATGTGACAAGATTTACGGAGACAGCTTTGAACGTGCAGGAGAAGAAATTCATCAGATTGGAAATAACGTTACCATTCGTTTTGAGCAGATGGATTTTGGCGAAAAAGGAACAAAGAGTCTTGTAATTTGTGGAAGTACTCCGCTTGAAAAGAATACGATTATTCTGAAATTTGCCAAAGATGGAGTTGAAGAACAGAGAATGGTTGAATTTATGGGAACAAAGACGAAACAGAGCTTTGAGATAGAACCGATTTACGGAGTTAACGATGTAAGTCTGGTATTCCTTCCGGGAAGCAACTTTAACTTTACGAGTATCTGTTTTTGCGAAGCATAAAAAATAAGACAGGGACTGCATGGGAAAAACAGGCAGTCCTTGTTTTTATTAAGGTGTTAATTCGCAAGATGTGAGCAATTTATGAGGAAAGATATAGAAAATAGCCAGAAGAAATAGCAAAAATTGGGCATTTTTTAGCAAGATGTGACTAGCCAAATGGGAAAATGCATAAAGACATACAAGTATTATGCACATGTTGCTAAAATAATGGCAAAAAAAGAAATGCATAAGCGCTAACCGTACGATATAATTGGTTTATCAAGTGGAACACAAGAAAGTTTAGTTGAAAGGGAGGAGCAACGAAATGAAAAAACAGAAAGACAATGTACAGGTTCCGCAGTCGGGTCAGATAGCAGTTAATACAAAAGAACATTCACTGCTGAGACATATTAAAAAAGAGTGGAGATTATATTCTTTAATGATTATCCCTCTTTTATATTACATTATTTTTAAGTATGTACCGGTAGTCGGAAATATCATTGCTTTCAGACGCTATAAGGGAGGTCCGAATATCCTTGGTGAATATTGGGTAGGATTTCGGTACTTTGAACAGTTTATCAAAGACCCTCAGTTCTGGCAGGCATTTTGGAACACACTGAGATTAAGTATCGGATATTTATTAGTGCGTTTCCCGGTTACTTTAATCTTTGCACTTCTTCTGAATGAAATCAGAAAGAAAATGTGGAAAAAATCCGTGCAGACGATTTCTTATCTGCCACACTTTATCTCACTCGTAGTTGTTTGTGGTATGGTAAAAGAACTGTTAGCAGCAGAAGGACCAGTCAATAAACTGATTCATATGTTTGGAGCTGATAAAATCGCATTTATGTCTGAACCAGGTTGGTTCGATTTTGTATACATCGCATCTGGTGTATGGCAGGCATTAGGATGGGGTACGATCCTTTATCTGGCAGCAATGACAGGTATTAACACTGAATTATATGAAGCAGCATCTATGGATGGTGCAGGAAGATTCCAGCAGGTTATTCATGTAACAATTCCGGGAATCATGCCAACAATCATGACCCTGTTAATCATGGATATCGGTGGTATCGTAACATCAAGTAATATGCAGAAAATCTTGTTATTATACAACCCACTGAATCAGCAGAGAGCCGACATCATCGGAACTTTGGTATACAGAATGGGTATTACAGGTGGTAACTTCAGTTACGCCGCAGCAGTTGGTCTGTTTGAAGGTGTAATTGGTCTGATTCTTGTTACATCTGCGAACTTCTTATCTAAGAAATTTACAGAAACATCATTATGGTAGAAAGGAGTACAGGAAGAAAATGAACAATATGAAACCAACAAAAGGATATCGTGCCTTTCAGGTAATCAATACGATTATTATGATTTTTGTCATCTTTATTACCCTGTATCCTTTTGTATATCTTGTAGCACAGTCATTCAGCAGTGATGCTGCTGCAAGTGCCGGAAAAGTTACTTTTTATCCAATCGGATTTAACGTAAACACTTACAAATATATCTTAAGAGATAATCAGTTCTTCCGTTACTATGGAAATACCATTTTTTATACAGTAGTCGGAACTTTTATCTCTGTAGCATGTACAGCGCTGATTGCATATCCGCTGTCAAAGCCAAGATTAAGATTAAACAAAGTAATTACACCGTTAGTTGTATTCACCATGTATTTTGCAGGTGGTATGATTCCAAACTATATCGTAATCACACAGTGGTTAGGTCTTCAGGACAGTATGTGGTCAATCATTCTTCCAAATGCAATCAGTACATTCAACTTACTGGTTATGAAATCTTTCTTCGCAGGACTTCCGGAAGAACTTGAAGAAGCAGCAGCAATCGACGGAATGAATACTTATCAGATTTTCTTAAAAATCATTATTCCGTTATCCAAACCAATCATTGCAACCATGTGTCTGTTCTATATGGTAACCATGTGGAATGAATGGTTCACGCCAATGCTGTACTTAGATTCAAAAGACAAATGGCCGGTTGCTCTGTATGTAAGACAGTTAGTAGAGGGGGCAAATAATACGGAAATCGGTTCTTCCGATGCAAGTAGTGTACAGGCAACTGTAAAATCTGCAACCATGGTATTAACATCTATCCCGATTATCTGTGTTTATCCATTCGTACAGAAATACTTTGTACAGGGTATGACAATCGGAGCAGTAAAAGGCTGATACTTAACAAGTTTTAACAGGGTACGCCAAGGCGTACCCGCATATAAGGAAATTTATAATTTAACTATGTGAATTGCGTATGATTAAACGTACGTTAAAAAATCATAACTTAAGGAGGTAATTATGAAAAAGAAACTCGTAGCAATGACACTTGTGTTAGCTATGGCTGGCACTACATTAGCAGGCTGTGGCGGCAGCAAATCATCAGACAGCAAAGACGGACCGACTCTTTCAGCAGAAGATGCAGACAAAGACCTTGATTACACTTATGGAGAAGACGAAACTTTCCATTCAGACGAAGCAGTAAAATATTCCATGATGTACTCTGACCATGAAAACTATCCTTATAATAAGGACTGGTTACTTTGGAAAGCAATCGAAGAAAAAACAAATGTAACATTTGACCTGACAATCGTTGCAAGAACAGACTACAATGATAAAGTTTCTGCTTCTGTAAACAGTGGTAGTGCTCCTTACATCATTCCAAAAACTTATGATTCTACTGCTTACGAAGACAGCGGTCAGATTGTTCCAATCAGTGACTGGGTTCAGTACATGCCGAACTATCAGAAATGCGTAAAAGAATGGGGCATGGAAGACGACTTACAGCAGATTCTGGCATCCAACGGTAAATATTATCGTCTGCCGGGTATGTGGGAGACAACCGCAGGTGGTTACTCTCTTGCAATTCGTAAAGACGTATTTGAAGCAGCCGGTGTAGACCTTTCAAATGAAAGTTCATGGACATGGGATGATTTCTATGAAGCATTAAAGAAAGTAAAAGAATATACAAAGGCGGACTATGTATGGTCTGACGGATTTGGGTTCGGAAGTACCATGAATATCGCTGCAACCGTTTACAACGTAACAGGTGGTTACTCCAATGACGGTGGTGACTGGGGCTTAAAAGATGGTACAAAATTTGACTTTGATAAAGGAGAATTCTACTTCGCTGATACAACAGACGAATACAAAGAATACCTCACAATGTTCCACAAAATGTACGAAGATGGCTTAATTGACCCTGAAACATTTACACAGGATACCACACAGGCGCAGGCAAAATTCTTCCGTGGTGATTCTTATGTCTTAAATATGAACTATCAGATTTATTCTGATATCCAGAATGGTAAAATGCAGGTCGATGGAGCTGAATTATACTTCCTGACTCCTCCGGCAGGTTCCGCAGGACAGTTAAAAGTTTCCAGCGCAGCTGGTCGTCTTGAAAATGGTATTATGATTACTCAGAATGCTTTAGATGAACTTGGTGAAGAAGGATTTATCAAAATGCTTCGTTTCATCGATTGGTTATGGTACTCAGACGAAGGACAGACTTTATGTCTGTGGGGTGTTGAAGGTGAAACCTATACAAAAGATGATGATGGAAATATCGTATTAAACTCTGACATCTACTACAATGGTATTAACCCAGGTGCAGAAAAACAGTTAAACGTAGACTATGGATTTGGTAACGGTGTATTTGCTTACGGCGGTTCTAAAGAACTTCAGTATTCTAAATTCTCTGATGGAGAAAAAGAATGGAACGAAAGAGTAAATGCAAGCAAAGAAGATATCCAGTTAAAACCACCAATTCTTGCTGATGAAATGCAGAAAGAAGAAATGAACTTAGTTAAGACTCCTCTTATGGACTATGTAAATACAGCAGCTCTGGAATTCATCACTGGTAAACGTGATCTGGATAAAGACTGGGATGCTTACGTAAAAGACTGTGAAAACAAAGGCAGCCAGAAATACGTAGACGAAGCAAACGAAATTTATCAGGATACAAAAGACCTTCTTAAATAATTAAAATAAGCAGTAACCAGAGAAAAGAATCTGGCAGCGCAAGCTGTCGGGTTCTTTTTAGAACAAAAAACATGGAAATAAACCTGGAGGATGTATGGCTACATTAGAAATTTCAAAGAATAAGGGACTTTATTTTGTAATTCCAGAAGAATGTGGAACTGGTGTGAAAAAAGTAGCAGGCAAAGTGGCAAAAGATGTAGAGGGGACACTCTCATTTTGTCCTGAAATCTGTGAAACAGCTGTACCGGCAAAACAGGCAGTGATTGCAGTGACTGCAGGAAGCGGAAAACTGGCAGAAACACTGTGCAGTAAGATTTCAAAACTTGGACAGGTAGAAGGAAAACGGGAATCTTATGCGTTTATTGTGGCAGAAAATCCGGTAGAAGGAATTGAAAGCGCACTTGTTATTTACGGAAGTGATAAACTTGGAACCATTTATGGACTGTTCCATCTGTCAGAGTTGTTAGGCGTGACAGCAATGGTTGACTGGGGAGACTGCCAGTACGTGAAACAGGACTCTTTTATTTTAAAAGAAGAGGATTCTTTTGTATCAAAAGAGCCGTCTGTGAAATACAGAGGATTTTTCATCAATGATGAATGGCCATGCTGTGGAAACTGGGCAACTTCTCATTTTGGAAGTTTCAATGCAAAAATGTATGACCATATTTTTGAATACCTCCTCCGTATGAAAGGAAATTATTTATGGCCGGCGATGTGGGCGGAAAACTTTATGTTAGACGGTCCGGATTTGGAGTCTATGAAACTGGCTGATGAATACGGAATTTATATCGGAATGTCTCATCATGAACCTTGTATGCGTTCCGGTGCAGAATACAGCAAGGTGAGAGGACCGAAAAGTCCGTATGGAGATGCATGGAGCTATGTGACAAACAAAGAAGGAATCTTAAGATTCTGGGAGGACGGTGTGAAACGAAGCATCGGTCACAATGTATTTCCAACAGTCGGAATGAGAGGAGAAAACGACAGCAAGATGCTGGGCGAAGATTCTCTGATTTCCGATAATGTACGTCTGTTAAAAGAAATTATTACAAAACAGCGTGAGATGATTCATGAACATCTGGAAACAGACGGAAAGAAAGTTCCGCAGTTATTTGCAGTTTATAAAGAAGTAGAAGATTACTATTTTGGTGGTGGAAGCGAAGAAGGACTGCGTGGATTTGAAGAACTTGAGGACGTAACCTTACTGCTTTGCGAAGACAACTGGGGAAATATGAGAGCACTTCCGGAAGCATTTGAGAGAAATCATAAAGGTGGATTTGGAATGTATTTCCATCTGGATTATCATGGAGACCCTGTTTCTTATGAATGGGTTTCTTCTACCGAACTTTCCAAGATTTGGGAGCAGATGACAGAAGCTTATGAATACGGAGTAAGAGAACTCTGGATTGTCAATGTCGGAGATGTGAAATTCCAGGAATTTCCGTTAAATTACTTTATGGATTTGGCATATGATTTTGAAAAATGGGGTTCTTCTGCTCCAAACAGCACAAAAGAGTATACCAAAGCATGGATTTCATCCATGTTCGGAAGCTATACTTCAAAAGAAGAGCGAGAAGAAATTCAGGAAGTATTAGAAGGCTATTTAAAAATCAATGCATTAAGAAAACCGGAATCTTTAAATGATACGGTTTACCATCCGGCACATTACTTAGAATGTGAAAAACAATTATCTTTTTGTGGAAAACTCGAAGAAAAGAATGAAAGGCTGTGGAAAACTTTAGAGGAGCGTGGTATGGGAGATGCTTACTTCAGCATGATTTATTTCTCAGCAGAAGCATCCTTTAATTTACTGAAAATGCATCTTTATTCTGGAAAAAACCACTTATATGCTTCTCAGGGAAAGGCAGTTGCAAATGAGTATGACAAGTTAGTGGAAGCTTGTATTGAAAAAGATGAAGCCTTAAAAGCTCAGATGGCAGCATTTAAAGATGGAAAATGGGCAGGAATGGAATTGGCTTCTCATATTGGATTTACAAACTGGAATGATGAAGACTGGAGATATCCGGTGCGTCACGTAATTCGTCTTCCGAAAAAACCGAGACTGGTCGTGACAAGAGCAGATAAAACCCAGCATTATACGAACCAGTATTTCCCGATTACACTTGTGATTGATGATTTCGTAGTTTCTTCTAGCAAAAAGGCTAAAATTCAAATTGCTAACGGTGGTCAGGGAAGCGTAAAATGGAAGATACAGGAAGGCGCAAGAAAAGTCGGATTGGATGGAATTGCACATGAATCTCAGGATGAAACTTCATGCGAATGGCTGGAATTTTCCAAAATGTCCGGAGAGACTGCACTTCAGGACGAAGTTGAAATTTCTTTAAAAGAAGAAAACCTTCCGCTTGGAGAAGAAGTATCCTGCAGTTTTGAAATTAAGACGGAAACTGAGTTTGTTCCGGTTCTGGTAAAAGCACTGAAAAAAGATACCAGTGCACTTCCGAAAGGTGCATTTCTTGCAGAACATGGCATGTTTGTAATCGATGCAATTCATTATGCAGATAAAAATGCAGGAACATATGAGAAAGAAACTGTAGAATTTAAAGAGTTATACGACTTTGGGAAATATCAAAGCGGAATTAAGGCATTTCCGGTAACGGCGGCGTTTGATTCAAAAGAAAATGCTCCGTCTGTAACGTATGAACTCTTTAGTGAAGAAGAAAAAGAGTGCATCTTAAAACTTTATACTTCTCCTGCAAATCCACTGATTTATGGAGGAAAACTTTCTATGGGAGTTTCTGTAAATGGCGAGGTGGATAAGCTGGTTACATTTACAGAGGATGGCTATAAAGGTGGAGAACCGGGCTGCATTCCATGGGAACAGGCAGTTTTGAATCAGGAACATGCAGGAAGTACAGAGATTGCTTTGAAAAAAGGTTTGAATAAAATTACAGTTTCCGCAAGAGAAGCGGGACTTGTATTGGAGAGATTGGTTGTTTATCCAAAAGACATGGAAAGAGACACTTCTTATCTCGGGGAAAAAGAATGTAGCAGAGTAACATTATCAATAGAAAAATAAAAAAAGAAAGTGAGGAACAAGACAATGGCAGTTAAAATGAAAATGAAGACAGCAGTAATGACAGATTTACAGAAAGTAGAAATTCAGGAACGTGAAGTTCCGACACCGAAGAGTGATGAAGTACTTGTAAAAGTAGAATATGTAGGAATCTGTGGTTCTGACTTACATTACTATGAATCAGGAAGAATCGGAGATTTTATCGTAGAAACTCCTTTCGTACTGGGACATGAAGCAGGTGGTACTGTTGTGGAAGTTGGCGAAAATGTAAAACACTTAAAAGTTGGTGACAGAGTTGCCTTAGAGCCAGGAAAAACCTGTGGAAAATGCGAATTCTGCAAACAGGGTAAATACAATCTGTGTAAAGACGTTGTATTCTTCGCAACTCCGCCGGTAGATGGTGTATTCCAGGAGTATGTTGCACATGAAGCTGACCTTTGTTTCAAACTTCCGGAAAACGTAAGTACAATGGAAGGTGCATTAATTGAACCATTAGCAGTTGGTATGCATGCCGCAAATCAGGGAGGCGCTCATCTTGGACAGACAGCAGTTGTGACAGGTGCAGGATGCATCGGCCTTGTAACTCTGCTTTCTTTGAAAGCAATGGGTGTATCTAATGTAATTGTAGTTGATATTATGGAAAAACGTCTGCAGAAAGCATTGGAACTTGGAGCAACAGCAGTTATCAACGGAAAAGAAGAAGATACGGTTGCCCGCATTATGGAACTGACAGGTGGAAGAGGATTTGACCTCGGAATCGAAACCGCAGGTTCTCAGATTACAGCTTCCCAGTTAATAAAAGGTGCAAATAAAGGCGCAACTATCGTATTTGTCGGATACAGTGCAAGCGGTGAAATGACACTGCCAATCGGTATGGCACTTGACAAAGAACTGACATTTAAAACTGTATTCCGTTACAGAAATATTTATCCGATGGCAATCGATGCAGTTGCTTCCGGAAAAATCAATATCAAAGATATCGTAACAGACTACTTTGAGTTAGATGATATTCAGAATGCACTGGATTCCTGCGTAAAGAATAAAGCAGATATCGTAAAAGGTGTAATTAAAGTCTGCTAATAAAATAGTCTGCTGGTAAATAAAGAGAGGAATTGAGGAAAAAGATGAGAGACAGAAAAAAAGCAAGAGAACGGGCAGAAGCACTGGTTTCACAGATGACAGTAGATGAGATGGCAAGTCAGTTAAAATTTGATGCTCCGGCAATTGAAAGACTTGGAATTCCTGCATATAACTGGTGGAATGAAGGACTTCACGGAGTAGCAAGAGCCGGTACAGCAACCGTATTCCCACAGGCAATCGCAATGGCGGCAGCGTGGGATACAGATTTAATGAAGGCAGAGGCTTCTGTTATTTCAGAAGAAGCACGTGCAAAATATAATGAGTCTATAAAGCATGGAGATAGAGACATTTACAAAGGGCTTACTTTATGGTCTCCAAATGTAAATATCTTCCGTGACCCAAGATGGGGAAGAGGACATGAAACTTATGGGGAAGACCCGACTTTAACATCCAGACTTGCAGTTCCATTTATCGAAGGACTGCAGGGTGATGGAGAATACTTAAAGACAGCAGGATGTGCAAAACATTTTGCAGTTCACTCCGGACCGGAAGCACTTCGTCATTCTTTCGATGCAAAAGCAAACAAGAAAGATATGTATGAAACCTATCTTCCGGCTTTTGAAGCCTGCGTAAAAGAAGCGGATGTAGAAGCAGTGATGGGAGCTTACAACCGTACAAACGGAGAACCGTGCTGTGCAAGTGAAGAACTGATGGAACACATTCTTCGTGAAGACTGGAAGTTTGAAGGTCATTATGTGTCAGACTGCTGGGCAGTCCGTGATTTCCATGAACACCATATGGTAACCAAAAACGGTGTAGAATCTTCAGCACTGGCATTAAATAAAGGCTGTGACTTAAATTGTGGCTGTACTTATCTGTGTTTAAAAGAAGCATTAAATAAAAGACTGACCACAAAAGAAAAAGTAAAAGAGGCTGCAATCCGTCTCTTTACTACAAGATTTCTGCTTGGAATGTTCGACGAGACTGAATTTGATAAGATTCCGTATACAGCAGTAGAATCCAAAGAACATCTGGAACTTTCCAGAAAAGCAGCAGAAGAAAGCATTGTTCTTCTTAAGAATAATGGAATCTTACCGCTCAAAAAAGAAGAACTTAAGATTATTGGTGTTATCGGACCAAATGCAGATAACAGAAGCTCTCTGGATGGAAATTATCATGGGACAGCTTCCCGTTATATTACAGCACTTGAAGGAATTCAGGATTATGTCGGCGATGATGTAAGAGTCATGTATGCAAAAGGAAGTCATTTATTTCTGGATAAAGAAGAAGCGCTTGCACAGGAAGATGACAGAATTGCAGAAGCACTCAGCGTAGCAGAGCATAGTGACGTGGTTGTACTATGTATTGGTCTGGACGAATCACTTGAGGGAGAAGAGGGAGATACCGGAAATGCTTATGCGTCCGGAGATAAAGAGAATCTTGAATTTCCAAAAAGTCAGCAGAGACTGATGCATGCAGTATTAGAAACCGGTAAAAAAGTAATTGTATGCAACTTTACCGGAAGTGCCATGAATCTTTCTGAGGCAGAAGAAAAAGCAGAGGCAGTCATTCAGGCATGGTATCCGGGTTCACAGGGTGGAAAAGCACTGGCAAATATCTTATTTGGCGAAGTTTCTCCAAGTGGAAAACTGCCGATTACCTTCTATCGTACCTTAGATCAACTGCCAGATTTCACAGATTATTCTATGAAGGGCAGAACTTATCGTTATCTGACCGAAGAACCATTATATCCATTTGGATATGGTTTAAGCTATGGGGATGTGCAGGTGGAAAAGGCAGAATTTGCAAAAGCACCGGAAAAAGAGCAGGATGCTGAAATTTGCGTTACCGTGAAAAATTATTCTGAAGTAGCAACAAGAGATGTAGTAGAAGTGTATATCAAGAATCAGGATTCCAAGTATGCACCGGTAAATCCGGCTCTGTGCGGATTTGCAAAAGTTTCTCTTGGAGCAGGGGAAGAAAAAGAACTGACCATTACAGTTTCAAAAGAAGCTTATAAAGTCGTAAATGACGAAGGAGAAAAGATTTTTGATTCTTCTTCCAGTATTCTCTTTATCGGAACAAACGGTCCGGATAAGAGAAGCGAAGCTTTAACAGGAAAGGTAACAAAGCAGTTAGTAATTAACTGGTAAAAATCAGAGCTGCGAGGGCAGGAATTTCATAATTCCTGCCCTTGTTTTCGTTACTGGAAAGTGATACAATAAATAGTACTGTGGTATAGTGTAGATACGCTTACAGTATGACACTTATGTTTAAGCTAGTAATAAAATCAGGAGTATAATTAAGTATGAATATAATTGAGAAAATGTTTGGTACTCACAGCCAGCGAGAATTAAAACGTATCATGCCGATTGTAGATAAGATTGATTCCCTTCGTCCATCTATGCAGGCGCTTTCCGATGAAGAACTTCGTGGAAAAACAAGGGAGTATAAAAAACGTCTGGAAGAAGGCGAAACACTGGATGATTTACTTCCGGAAGCATTTGCAACCGTACGTGAGGCAGCAAAGCGAGTATTAAATATGGAGCACTACCGTGTTCAGTTAATCGGTGGAATTATTCTTCATCAGGGGCGTATCGCAGAGATGAGAACCGGTGAAGGTAAAACATTGGTATCTACCCTTCCGGCTTACTTAAATGCACTGGAGGGAAAAGGTGTCCACATCGTAACAGTCAATGACTATCTGGCACACCGTGATGCAGAGTGGATGGGAAAAGTTCATGAATTTTTAGGACTGACGGTAGGTGTTGTACTCAATTCCATGAAAAATGATGAAAGACGTGCACAGTATGCCTGCGATATCACTTATGTAACCAATAACGAATTAGGATTCGATTACCTGCGTGATAATATGGTAATCTATAAAGAACAGTTAGTGCAAAGAGATTTACATTATGCAATCATCGATGAGGTTGACTCGGTATTAATTGATGAGGCAAGAACGCCTCTTATCATTTCCGGACAGAGTGGAAAATCCACAAAACTCTATGAAGTGTGCGATATTCTTGCAAGACAGTTAGAGCGCGGAGAAGCCAGTGGTGAAATGACCAAGATGACAGCTATCATGGGTGAGGAAATCATCGAAACCGGTGACTTTATCGTAAATGAAAAAGATAAAATCGTAAACCTGACGGAACAGGGTGTTCATAAAGTAGAAAAATTCTTTAATATTGAAAACCTGGCAGATCCGGAAAATCTGGAAATCCAGCATAATATTATTCTTGCGCTGCGTGCTCATAATTTAATGTTCCGCGATCAGGATTATGTGGTAAAAGATGATGAGGTTTTAATCGTTGATGAATTTACCGGACGTATCATGCCGGGACGTCGTTATTCAGATGGTCTGCATCAGGCGATTGAGGCAAAAGAACATGTAAAAGTAAGACGTGAGAGTAAAACGCTTGCAACGATTACCTTCCAGAATTTCTTTAATAAATATACAAAGAAATCCGGTATGACCGGTACAGCCTTGACCGAAGAAAAAGAGTTCCGTGAAATCTATGGAATGGACGTTATCGAAATCCCGACCAACCGTCCAGTTGCACGTATTGACTATGATGATGCCGTTTACATGACCAAGAAAGAAAAATTTCATGCAGTTGTTGAGGCGATTAAAGAAGCACATGCAAAAAACCAGCCGGTACTGGTTGGTACGATTACCATTGAAACGTCTGAATTAATCAGTAAAATGTTAAAGAGGGAAGGAATCCCTCATCAGGTCTTAAATGCAAAATATCATGAGAAAGAAGCCGAAATCGTTGCACATGCAGGTGAAGCCGGAATGGTTACTATTGCTACGAATATGGCAGGTCGTGGTACCGATATCAAGCTGGATGATGTAGCAAGAGAAGCCGGTGGTTTGAAAATCATTGGTACAGAGCGTCATGAATCCAGACGAATTGACAATCAGTTGCGTGGACGTTCCGGTCGTCAGGGAGACCCGGGTGAATCTCGCTTTTACATTTCTCTGGAAGATGATTTAATGCGTTTGTTCGGTTCTGAAAAACTGATGGGAGTATTTAAATCTCTTGGTGTTGCAGAAAATGAACAGATTGAACATAAGATGCTTTCCAATGCAATTGAAAAGGCACAGCAGAAGATTGAAGGAAATAACTATGGTGTTCGTAAGAATCTGTTAGATTATGACCAGGTAAATAATGAACAAAGAGAAATCATTTACAAAGAAAGACGCCGTGTACTGGACGGAGAAAACATGCGTGATTCTATCTACAAGATGATTACAGATACCGTAGAACATGCTGTAGAAATGTGCTTCTCTGATGATGTAGATACCGAAGAATGGGATTTAGAAGAATTTAATTCTGTACTCTTACCGACGATTCCATTAAAAGCTCTGACCAAAGAAGATGTCAAAGGCAAAAAGAAAAAACAGGTAGAACAGGAATTAAAAGAAGCTGCTGTCAAACTCTATGAGGAAAAAGAAGCAGAATTCCCGGAAGCAGAACAGCTTCGTGAATTAGAGCGTGTTATCCTCTTAAAAGTAATCGACCAGAAATGGATGGATCACATCGATGATATGGATCAGTTACGTCAGGGTATCGGACTTCAGGCTTATGGTCAGAGAGACCCGAGAGTCGAATACAAAATGCAGGCTTATGAAATGTTTGATAACATGATTAACAACATTCAGGAGACAACGGTTCGTCTGTTGTATCATGTAAGAATTGAACAGAAGGTAGAAAGAGAACAGGTTGCACAGGTAACCGGTACAAATAAAGATGAATCCGGTCCGAAAAAGCCGATTCAAAGAGAAGAAAACAAAATTTATCCAAATGACCCATGCCCATGTGGAAGCGGTAAAAAATATAAACAGTGCTGTGGAAGAAAAAGAATCTAAAGCAGATACAGATAAAAGAGAACGGGCAAAAACAAAAAGCCGGAAGGTGAACAAATGGGACAGATTGTAGAATTTACAATGGAAAGAGAAGGACTGGTAAAAGAGGGTGACCGAGTAGAATTAAAAGAGGACTGTGCGAGTACCATGTCCGGACAGATGTATTATTATACAATTAAAGATGCCATTGCAATGTCAAGTAATTTAAAACGTCCACTTAAGAAATTAAGCGGTACGGTAATAAAAGTCGAGCCACAGATTTCCATTTATATGGTTTCTGTGGAAATCGATGAGGAATAAAAATAAGAAAAATATTCATGAAAGTAGGTGAAGCTATTGGTAGAATTAGATCAGTTTAAATATACATTAAACGGCTATAATGGACCATTAGTGGAAGTGAGGGATTCACTTTGACCTCGCTAACAAAGAAAAAAGGGTCGAAGAATTAGAAAGAGAAATGGAAGCTCCTGATTTTTGGGATAATCCGGAGCGTTCCCAGAAAATGATGAAAGAGCTGAGTACCTTAAAAGAGGATATTCAGATTTATCAGAAATTAGAGACACAAAAAGAAGAAATTGAGCTGATGATTGAGATGGGATACGAAGAGAATGATGCTTCGGTCATTCCTGAAATTCAGGATATGCTCGATGAATTTCAGGCGGATTTTGAAAAAATCCGTGTAAAAACACTGCTTTCCGGTGAATACGACAAGGACAATGCGATTTTGACCTTACATGCCGGGGCAGGCGGAACAGAATCCTGCGACTGGGCGGGCATGCTTTATCGAATGTATCAAAGATGGGCGGATCGTCATGGCTATTCCACTGAGGTACTGGATTATTTGGATGGAGACGAAGCCGGAATCAAATCTGTTACGATTCAGATTAATGGGGAAAATGCGTATGGATATTTGAAATCCGAAAAGGGAGTACACCGTCTGGTGCGTATTTCTCCGTTTAATGCAGCAGGAAAGAGACAAACTTCTTTTGTATCCTGTGATGTGATGCCGGATATTGAAGAAGATGTTGATGTGGAAATCAAAGATGATGATTTGCGAATTGATACCTACCGTTCCAGTGGAGCAGGTGGACAGCATATCAACAAAACTTCATCGGCGATTCGTATTACGCATCTTCCGACCGGAATTGTGGTACAGTGTCAGAACGAGCGTTCCCAGTTCCAAAATAAAGATAAGGCGATGCAGATGTTGAAAGCAAAACTGTACTTGTTAAAGCAGCAGGAACAGGAGCAGAAACTTTCCGGTATTCAGGGTGAATTAACTGAAATTGGCTGGGGAAATCAGATTCGTTCTTATGTCATGCAGCCATACACAATGGTAAAAGACCACAGAACCAATGAGGAATCCGGAAATGTAGATGCAGTTATGGATGGAGATATTGACCGTTTTATCAATGCTTATCTAAAATGGATTGCGCTTGGAAATAAGAAAAATAGTTGATAAAAATACAAGAATGTGTTAATATCTTTTGGAGAAACACAAATGTATTTTTGGAACAAACAAAGGGGAAGCGAATGTCAGATAATAAAAGGTATTTTGTAGTAACAGAAAAGGCAGTCCCAGAAGTACTGTTAAAAGTAGTAGAGGCAAAAAAACTTTTGGAGTCAAAACGGACTGTAACGGTACAGGAAGCCGTAGAAGCAGTAGGAATCAGCAGAAGTTCCTTTTATAAATACAAAGATGATATCTTTCCTTTTCGTGAAAAAACCAAAGGACAGAATATTACATTTATTCTTCAGATGGATGATGAACCAGGACTGCTCTCAGGTGTATTAAAAACGATTGCCTACTATCATGGCAATATTCTTACCGTACACCAGAGTATTCCGATTAACGGAATTGCCAGTCTTACATTAAGTGTACAGATTTTGCCTGCACAGGGTGATGCAGAAGCAATGGTGGCGGAGATTGAACACATCGAGGGCGTTCACTATCTGAAAATCTTAGGTAGGGAGTAGAGGAAAGATGATACAGATTGCGGTATTAGGCTATGGTACAGTAGGCTCGGGAGTTGTGGAAGTAATCAACACCAATCATGAGAGCATTAATAAAAGAGTAGGACAGGAAGTCAACATTAAATATGTGTTAGATTTACGTGACTTCCCGGGAGACCCAGTAGAAAAAGTTTTGGTTCATGATTATGAAACCATTATCAATGACCCGGAAGTAGATATTGTAGTGGAAGTAATGGGTGGTGTAGAACCGGCGTATACTTTTACCAAACGTGCACTTCAGGCAGGAAAGAGTGTCTGCACATCCAATAAAGAATTAGTTGCAAGACATGGTTTGGAACTGCTTAAAATTGCAGAAGAGAAAAATATTAACTATATGTTTGAAGCAAGCTGTGGCGGTGGTATTCCGATTATCCGTCCACTTCACTCTTCTTTAACAGCAGATGAGATCGATGAGATTTCCGGTATCTTAAATGGTACAACAAACTATATTCTTTCAAAAATGCAGGCTGAGAATGCAGATTTTGAAGAAGTATTAAAAGAAGCTCAGGAAAAAGGGTATGCAGAAAGAAATCCGGAAGCAGACGTAGAGGGATATGATGCCTGCAGAAAGATTGCAATCTTATCCTCTCTGGCATTTGGAAACCATGTAAATTATGAAGAGATTTACACAGAAGGTATTACAAAAATCACAGTAGAAGATATGAAGTATGCTTCAGCACTTGGCATGAGCATTAAGTTGCTTGCGACAAGCAAGAAAGAAAATGATAAATTCTATGCGATGGTAAGTCCGGTACTTGTTGGAACAGACAGCCCGCTTTACAGTGTAAATGATGTCTTTAATGCAATCTTCGTACATGGAAATGTACTCGGAGATGCAATGTTCTACGGAAGTGGAGCAGGAAAACTCCCGACAGCAAGCGCAGTTGTAGGAGATGTTGTAGATTGTGCAAAACATCTTCACGAAAATGTGATGACAAGCTGGAACAGTGAAAAATTAGATTTAATGGATATCAAAGAAGTGGTTCATCCATTCCTGGTTCGTATAAAAGGAAAGGAAGCGGAAATGGCAGATGCAGTAAAAGCTGTATTTGGTGCAGTAAAAACTGTATCCGTTCCGGATGTGGAAGGCGAATTTGCAATTATCACAGGACCGTTAAGCGAAGCAGAGTACGAAGCAAAAGCAGCAAAACTTCCGGAAATCATCTCCAGAATCCGTTTTAAAGCGTAAAAAATGAAAGAGGCTGTTCTGTCAAAAACAGCCTCTTTTTTAATTTCCAAGCACATCAATTCCCCATTTCCATTTCAAAAAATTCCGTAAAATCCATTGTACTAAAATAATGATACCGGCAAATTTAATATAGTTGTCCCGGTATCTTAAACCTATGGCGAAGTTCCCCTTTGATAAAAGTTCGATACTGTGACTGATCATGAAAATCAAATATACGACTGCTGTATAAGGAACAACCGGATGATAGAGCAGGGAACGTAAAAAATGTCCATGTAAAAAGGCGATACATGCCCGTGTTCCGCCGCATCCCGGACAGTAATATCCGGTCAGGGTACGGAAGAGACAGGGGAGATGAAAGAAGGTTCTGAAATGGGAAAACTTTGCTATCAATAAATAACTTAGAAAAATTCCGAGTAAAATCCACCCTAAGAGATATAGATTTTTTTCTTCCTGTTTATGCATAATGGAATATATCCTCTTTTCTTGACAAAATGAAAAAATAATCTTACACTAATTGAAATGGACAATTGAAATAAACAGTTAATTACAAAAGATTGGAGACTTTATTTTATGAAAAGAACTTCTGCTTCTCTTAAGCTGATTGCGAGACAGCAACTGAGTGGAAATTATGGAACTCCGATGGCAGGAATTTTACTGCTTGGACTTTGTTCCTTTCTTCCCTCTTTTTTTATTTCTTCTACGATGGGTACCGGTACAACAATGGGACTGGTTACTTCGCAGATTTTAGTGTATGTTATTTCACTTCTTGTCAGCGTGTTGAAGGCTGGATATAGTAAAATGATGGTAAATATCTGTCGTGGAGAGTCTTTTGAAGGAAAAGACCTGGCATTTGCATTTACGCATCATCCAGACCGTTTTATTATTGTACACCTGATTATTCTGATTGTACAGTTTGTAATTGGTCTGCCGTTTAATATTCCACTCTGGACAGACAGTAGCAGTATTTCTTATATCTGGCTTTCTGTACTTGCAATGTGTGTGGATACAATAGTAGCTTTGGTTTTAAATCTGTTTTTGGCTGTTACGGATTATCTGTTATTAGATGATATCAATTTATCAGCAGTGGATGCAATGAAAAAAAGCTGTTCCCTTATGAAAGGAAATAAGTGGCGTTATTTCTATATTAATTTAAGTTTTATTCCACTGCTTCTGGCAAGTATGCTGACCTGCTATATTGGTCTGTTATGGCTGATGCCTTATATGGAAGCAACGATGGCAGCGTTTTATCTGGATTTAAAAGGTGAGTTTGACAAAAAAGAAGAACCGGTAATTGAACTGGAAACAAAAGAATATGAAAATTTAAAATAAAAAAATTAGACTGGAAAAATCAGATTAGAAAAATAAAAATCCTGTTTTGAGGTTTTCGATTCCTCAAAGCAGGATTTTTTTGTTTTAGTCAAGTGGATATTCGCAATCCGCTACGCTACTTGCTCATAACCAAATAGCTGCTACGCGCTTATCAGAAGGGGCTTGCCCCTCCTGATACAAGCAAGTCCCCACCCCCGCTTATTGCTTTTCGCAATTGAAGCAGGGGACTTACTTGATTTGGTTAAATTACATTATGATGTCCGGAATCTTCCTGATGTGGAGTCGGATATTCATAGTAATAGTCGTAGCCATCGGAATCATCTCCATCATAAGGCGTATGGTCGTAGTGATAAGGCTGTGAATTTTCATAGTTATGATCGGAATCTGAACCGGCGTTTGGATAAAGATAATCATACAGAAAATTGTAGATGTCATTTTCGGAATAATCGTCCGGATGCTCGATAATGTCCAGATATTGCTTGAAAAATTCGGTGTTGGTCGAATTTGAAGTGAATCGAACCAGAAATACAGCAAGCAAAATTAAAACAGCTATTAAACTGATACCTGATAAAATCATGCCGACACGCGCATTTTGCGGACGGATTCGGTCGCCTTTGGAAAGTGCACCAAGAATCAAGGCAAGTCCTGCAAAAACAAGGGCAAGCGGTGGCATACAGCAGATTGATAACAGGGAAAGAATTCCAAGAATCAAAGAGGCGGAGGCACAGCTCGAACTGCCTTGATAACGCTGAGGCTGTTCATAATAAGGCGGTGTCTGTGGCGGAAAATTATCATTTGAATTATAAAAATTATCCATTTTGTAAAAACCTCATTTCTCAAAAATAAAAAAATTGTTATTGCTCATTTTAACACGTTGTACCGATTAGGGCAAGCGTTTGAACGCAGATAAGCATTCCGCCGCTTAAAGTGCGCAGAAACCTTATGTGTCAGGCAAATGTTTGGGATGAAAGCTGTCAATCTCTTAAAATTGACTAAAAATTATCAGAATAGTCAAAAATAGGGGATAAAAGGGCAGTTTGAAAAATATTACAATAAAAAGATAAGAAAAATTTGACCGTTGGAAATGAGGTAACACTATGGGCAGTGCATACGAAGGAGTATTGCAAAGACTGCAGATGTACAGACAAAAGAGAAAACTGAATCAGAAGAGCATGAGTCAGATGATGGGTGTTACCCAGAGCCACTATAGTAAGTTGGAACAGGGAAAGACCATTATTTCAGCAGAAGAACTCAAAAATTTTGACAGTCATGGCTGTGATATGGATTATCTGCTGACAGGAGAGGAATGTGAAGAAACGATATTAAATCACTATCTGGGTGTCTGTAAGAAAGAAATAAAAAGCGATTTCTTACAGCTTATGGTCTGGACAATAGAGCAGGGTATCAATATTTCGGGAAAAGAACAGAAAAATGGAGTGGATTATACCAAAGAAATCAGACTGCTCCGTTATTCTGCTTTTGAAAAAGAGACGGATTCAAGAACAATCTGGTATTGGATGAGAAAAGCAAGTGATATTACACAGGATAAGATGGCACAGCATTTAGATATTACGACAAAAAGGTATCGTGAAATTGAAAAAGGCAGATTAGGTGTTAATGCAGAACTTCTGGCAGTGTTGTATCAGAATCTGGGTTATCCGCCATCTGTTGTTTTTTATGAGGATGTACAAAACATTAGCAGTTTAAATAAAGTATGGCAGGAATTTGATTCTGATTTACAAAAGGAATTGGAAGTATTTTTAAAGGCAGGTCTGGAAATCTGCAATCGAAATCAAATTCAAAAACAAAATCAAGAAGAGTAAAACGCAGTGGATTTTTAATAAAAAAGTTCATTGCGTTTTTTGTTTTCTTGACAAAACTGTCATAGGTTGGTAAGGTTAGAAAGAAAGCAAATGGCAAGAATTGCTTGATTTAAAAGGAGAAAATTATGGACATTATTTTAGCTTTGACCAAAGAACTAAATGTGGAAAAGTGGCAGATAGAGGCTGCTGTAAAATTGATAGATGAAGGAAATACGATTCCATTTATTTCCCGTTACCGAAAAGAAGTAACCGGTGCTTTAAATGATGAAGTGCTTCGTAATTTAAACGACAGACTGACTTATCTTAGAAATCTGGAAGAGAAGAAAACTCAGGTGCTTTCCAGTATTGAAGAACAGGGAAAGCTGACTGAAGAATTAAAGAAACAGATTTTAGAAGCGCAGACGCTGGTTGTGGTAGAGGATTTATATCGTCCATACCGTCCGAAACGCCGTACCAGAGCAACGATTGCAAAAGAAAAAGGGTTGGAACCTCTTGCAAACATTATTTTATTACAGATGACAGACAAATCCCTTGAAGAAGAAGCGAAGGCATTTGTATCCGAAGAAAAAGAAGTGACAACAGTGGAAGCGGCTATTTCCGGTGCAAAAGATATCGTAGCAGAAAGCATTTCTGATAAAGCGGATTACCGTAGTGAAATTCGTGAGTGTACTTTCAGGAAAGGCATGCTTGTTTCAACTGCAAAAAAACCGGAAGAGACATCTGTTTATGAGAAATATTATGAATATGAAGAACGTGTGGAAAAAATGCCGGGACACCGGGTGCTTGCTATTAATCGTGGAGAGAAAGAGAAGTTTTTAGGCGTAAAAATTGAAGCTCCGACAGAAGAAATTTTAGGATATCTTCAAAGAGAGATTATTACAAGAAAAAATCCAAATACACAGGACGTATTAAAAGAAGCAATCGAGGATAGTTATAATCGTCTGATTGCACCTGCAATTGAGAGAGAAATCCGAAACAGCATGACGGAAAAAGCAGAAGATGAATCCATTAAAGTCTTTAAGAAAAATCTTCAGCAGTTGTTGATGCAGCCGCCAATTGTTGGAAAAGTAGTGCTTGGATGGGACCCGGCGTTTCGTACCGGTTGTAAACTTGCAGTGGTAGATGAAACCGGAAAAGTCTTGGATACGGTTGTGATTTATCCGACTGCACCGACCACTCCCGCTAAGATTGCATCAGCAAAAGAAACACTGAAAAAATTAATTAAAAAATACAATGTCAGCCTGATTTCTCTTGGAAATGGAACCGCTTCAAGAGAATCCGAACAGATTATTGTGGAACTTTTAAAAGAAATTCCGGAGAAGGTTCAGTATGTAATTACAAACGAGGCAGGAGCTTCTGTATACTCTGCAAGTAAACTGGCTACCGAAGAATTTCCAAACTTTGATGTAGGACAAAGAAGTGCCGCTTCCATTGCAAGACGACTTCAGGACCCGCTTGCAGAGCTGGTAAAAATTGACCCGAAGTCCATTGGTGTCGGACAGTATCAGCATGATATGAACCAGAAAAAATTAGGGGAAGCCCTGTCTGGAGTTGTAGAGGACTGCGTGAATAAAGTCGGAATTGATTTAAATACCGCTTCGGTTTCTCTGCTTGAATATATTTCCGGTATCAGCAAAGCGATTGCAAAAAATATCGTAGCATACCGTGAGGAAAATGGACGTTTTGAGAGTCGAAAAGAACTTTTAAAAGTACCAAAATTAGGACCGAAAGCGTTTGAACAGTGTGCAGGTTTCCTTCGTATTACAGGGGGAAGCAATCCGCTTGATGCAACCAGTGTGCATCCGGAAAGTTATGAAGTAGCAGAAAAATTTCTGGAAAATATGGGAACAACTGCAGAAGATATTTTCAAAGGTCATGGTGCATTTTATGTAAAAGATTATAGAAAGATGGCAGAGTCTCTTGGAACGGGAGAAATGACCCTTCGTGATATCGTAAAAGAACTTGGAAAACCAGGACGTGACCCAAGAGAAGAAATGCCAAAACCGGTGCTTCGTACTGACGTGCTTGATATGAAGGACTTAAAAGAAGGCATGATTTTAAAAGGTACAGTGCGAAATGTCATCGACTTTGGTGCATTTGTGGATATCGGAGTACATCAGGACGGACTGGTACACATTTCACAGATGACAGACCGATATATTAAACATCCACTTGAAGCAGTCAGCGTTGGAGACATCGTGGAAGTCAAAGTGTTAAGTGTGGATGAAAAGAAAAAGCGAATTTCCCTTACTATGAAAGGAATTCAGTAAATAGAAGTAAGAGATAGAAGCAAGAGAGGAAGTTTTTAACATGAGTGAGAACAGAGAAAGAATCCTGGAATTACAGGAAAAAATGCAGGAATTAAACATTGATATGTATTTGGTTCCTACAGCAGATTTTCATCAGTCTGAATATGTAGGGGATTACTTTAAAGCCAGAAAATGGCTTTCTGGTTTCAGTGGTTCAGCAGGTACACTGCTTGTAACCGATGACCAGGCATATTTATGGACAGACGGAAGATATTTTATTCAGGCAGCGAAAGAACTTGAAGATACCGGAGTTACTTTAATGAAGATGCGTGAACCAGGCGTTCCGACAGTCGATGAATTTCTGGAAATGAACCTGGTAAAAGGTTCCTGCCTTGCCTGCGACGGAAGAGTCATCAGCGTGTCACAGGGAAAAGCATACAAAAAAATGATGGAAGACAAAGAAGGACGGTTCTATTGTCAGGAAGACTTATTAGACGGCATCTGGAATGACCGTCCGGAACTGTCCAAAGAACCGGCTTATCTTGTGGATATAAAATATGTTGGAACATCCAGAGAAGAAAAAATCGAGATGGTGCGCAGAGCAATGAAAAAATATGAAGCTGACGTGCACATCTTATCCAGTCTGGACGATATCGCATGGCTGTTAAACATCCGTGGAAACGATATTATTTACAATCCGGTTGTGCTTTCTTATGTCATTGTGAAAGCAGACGAAGTCATTTTCTATGTGCAGGATGGCGTGGTTTCTGATGAAATCAAGAACGAATTAGAAAAAGCCGGAGTGGTACTCCGCCCATACTTTGCGATTTATGAAGAAGTAAAAACACTTGCAAAAGACAGTAAGATTTTATTAGATGAAGGTGTAGTAAACTATACATTATTTGAAAATCTGCCAGAAGAAGTTACCACAGTCAATGCGATGAATCCGACCAAACCGGCAAAAGCAATGAAAAATGCGGTTGAGATGGAAAATGAACGCATTGCGCACATCAAAGATGCAAGAGCAATGTGCAGATTTATTTACTGGTTAAAGAAAACGGTGCCAGAGGGAACAGTGGATGAATACAATGCTGCAGAAAAAAGCAGAGAGTTTCGTGAAGAAGATAAAGACTGTCTGGATTTAAGTTTTGAAACAATCTGTGCTTATGGATCAAACGCTGCAATGTGTCATTATGCACCGTCAAAAGAGGACTGTGCAAAAGTGGAATCAAAAGGATTTTTCCTGATTGATTCCGGCGGACAGTACTGGCAGGGAACAACGGATATCACAAGAACGATTGCGGTAGGACCGTTAAGCGAAGAAGAGAAAAAACATTTTACGCTTGTATTAAAAGGAAATATTCGTCTGGCAATGGCAAAATTCCCGTATGGCGTAGGCGGTGCACATCTGGATATACTGGCAAGAGGTGCACTGTGGGATGCGGGACTGGATTTCAATCACGGAACCGGTCATGGAGTCGGATATCTCTTAAATGTACATGAAGGACCACAGAACATCAACTGGAACAGTGGAATCCGTCCGGGTGGAATGATTCCGCTTGAAGAAGGCGTATTGATTTCCGATGAACCAGGACTGTATCTGGAAGGAAAATACGGAATCCGCTGTGAAAACCTGCTGATGTGCAAAAAAGCAGAAAAAAATGACTATGCACAGTTTATGAACTTTGAAGTCGTAACGCTTGTGCCATTTGAACGAGAAGCAATCATTCCGGAACTTTTGGGAGAAACGGAATTAAAATGGTTAAATGAATATCATAAACATGTGTATGAAGTAGTAGAGCCATTGTTGGAAAACAAAGAAGAAAAAGAATGGCTCAAAGAAGCAACAGCGGAGATAAAATAAAGTTCAAGTCGAATATTGAGATAAAAAGGGAGAATGATTATGTGGACGAGAGCAGACTTAAAAGAAAGAGGAAAACTTTGCTTCCATAGAAACTACGCAGCATCTGTCTTAGCAGGTTTGATGATTACAATTGCAACAGCTTCGATAGGTGGCAGTTATGATGTCAGAGGCACAGTGAATGGTGTCGTAAATGACAGTAGCTATTCCGCAGATATTTCACTGCCGATTGTGGGTGGAGTTACATTATTTGTTCTGATTTTAAAGATTTTTGTGTTAAATGTATTGATGGTTGGAGCAGTTCGCTTTTTTATTGAAAATCGAGACTATAATGCACCTGTTTCAAAGATAGGATTTGGATTTCAGAATGGAAATTTTGCAAATGTGGCAATGGTAATGTTCATGCAGAATTTATATATTTTCTTATGGACACTTTTGTTTGTAATTCCAGGAATTGTAAAATCCTATTCTTACCGCATGGTTCCATATATTCTGGCAGAACAGCCGGATATTAATTATCGGGATGCAATCCGCATCAGCCGTGAGATGATGGATGGAGAAAAGATGAATACATTTGTGCTGGATTTATCGTTTATTCTTTGGGGACTGCTTGGTGCAGTGACCTGTGGTCTGGGAGTAGTATTCTATGTAAAACCTTATGTGGAAGCAACAAATGCAGAATTGTATGTGACTCTTCGTAATAAATGGAATATGGGAAATACGAAAACGGCGACATTTGATTTTTAAAAAATGAAAAAGAAACAAGAAAAGGTTCGGAAGAAGTTGAATTTCTTCTGAACCTTTTTGCGTATATGTTTGATTTAAGCTATAAAGTTGTACTTGGCAGTCGTTTGATATCTTTGAGTGCATTCATAATCAGATGATAAGTCAATTCTGCCATTTGAAGCGGGGTATCTGTAGTATCTCCAGATTCCAGCCAGGATTTGACCATACCCACACAACCGGTCAGACAAAAGGCATAAGCATATTTAATATTGGTTACGTCTGTAGCAAATGTTGTAGTCAGAACATGCAGGCTGTGTTGTGAAATAATAGATTCCATACGAAGCACAAATGCCATGTCTCCGTTTGAACCAAGCAGGGCATTGCAGATATCGCGGTTATCCCATAATACTTCTAAAATTTCCTTAATCATAGGGAAACTTTCTTTGTAATAAGAATCCACAGGATGATTATTTACAATCTGATTGATTTCCCCCTCAAGCTCATCCTCGATTGATTCTAACATCTGGTAAATATCTGTGTAGTGAAGATAAAAAGTAGAACGGTTAATATCAACTTCATCAACTAATTCTTTTACCGTAATTTCTTTGATACTTTTCGTCTGCATCAATTTCGCAAGTCCGGCACGAAGTTGAGCTTTGGTTTTTCGGACTCTTCGGTCAGTTTTCTTTTCCATATATAAGACTCCTCTCAGGTTTTTGAAGAAAAAGCAACATAAATGATAAAAAATGTCTATTAATGTACATAAAAACTAGTTATTGATGGTTGTATCACTGTTGCACCTTTAGTATAATTCATCATGAAGAAAAAATCAACACAATATCTATTAAACTATTCAAAGTACGTTAAACAAATCGAAATCGGATAAGCGATTTGACGTAGAAAGAAACAGAGTTATCAATTATCTTTTAGAAATGATAAGCATTTCAAAGATAACAAATATCCGAAAGAGAAAACTGAATAAGGAAAGGGGAATGTATATGCTAGGGAAAGAGTGGAAAAGCTTGTTCAAGAATAAGTTGCTTTTAGTGGTTGTAATTGCTGTTATTGCAATACCGACGATTTACACCACACTTTTTCTGGGGTCAATGTGGGATCCTTATGGAAATCTTGATAAACTTCCGGTAGCGGTAGTCAATAAAGATAAACCGGTGACCTACAATGACAAGGAACTTAAAGTCGGAGAGAAATTAGTCGATAAGCTGAAAGATGAGGATTCTCTTTGTTTTAACTTTGTAGACCAGGAGACAGCAGCCAGAGGTTTAAAAAACGGAACTTATTACATGGTAATTACGATTCCGGAAAATTTCTCAGAAAATGCATCCACAGTTATGGATGAAGAACCTCAGAAAATGGAACTCGATTATGATACCAATCCGGGAACGAACTACATTGCTTCTAAGATGAGTGAAACTGCAATGGAAAAGATTAAAAACAGTGTGGCCGAAGAGGTAACAAAGACTTATGTAGAAACTGTATTTGATCAGATTGTAACCGTTGGAGATGGAATGCAGGAAGCAGCAGACGGCTCTGAAGAATTAAAAGACGGAGTTACACAGTTGGTCGATGGAAATAATACCATTTCCGAGAATCTGAATGTTTTAGCAGACAGTTCACTTACTTTTAAAGATGGCAGTGATACACTTGAAGTTGGATTAAAGCAGTATGTAGACGGTGTCAGTACGGTTGGCAGTGGAGCAACACAGCTCGACAGTGGAGCAGGTCAGTTAAAAGACGGTATTGCAACTGCGAAAACCGGAACCGCACAGCTTGCATCTGGAACCTCTCAGTTAGTATCTGGTTCCGGCCAGTTAAAAGATGGTTCCAGTGCATTAAAGACCGGACTTGACCAGTTAAATGGACAGGTGCCAACCTTACAGGATGGTGTGTATGCACTTGCAGATGGCGCAGTTCAGTTAAAGGGTGGAACTTCTCAGTTAGTTGATGGTTCTGGAAAATTAAAAACTGGAACAGCTAGTTTAAAAACTGGAGCAAGTCAGCTTGCAGCCGGAACAGAACAGCTTGAAGCCGGTGGAACTTCTCTGACAATGGGAATCAGTACAGCAGACCAGGCAATGGCAAAACTTTGTGCGGGACTTAATCAGTTACAGGAAAGCACAGCAAGTCTTCCGGAATCTTCCACAGCTTTAAATAATGGAGCATCTCAGCTTTCGGCAGGACTCGAGCAGGTAACTGCAGGAGCATCAAGTGCAGAAAGTGGTGCAAAAGCATTACAGGCAGGACTTGAAAAAGTAAATGGAACAGATGGAGCAAACTCCAAACAGCTTGTAGCAGGAGCAACAGGAATTAATGATGGTCTTAGCCAGCTTTCCGCAATGCTTCATCAGATGGCAGGAACAACTGCTTCAGCAAACGAGACTTCACAGAGCACAACAAAAGAAGTTAGCGTAGATGTATCTGGTGCAAAAGATGCAGTGAATGGATTAAAGAGTCAGGCAGATGCACTTTCATCAGCAGCAGACAGCGTAGGAAGCATCAGCACCAATCAGGAAGCGGTTACTTCAGTTGATGGATTATCAGAAGCACTGGCAACAGCCGTTGCAAATGGTGATATCAATCAGGTAGCAGACATTGCAAATCAGGCGATTGCAGCAGCGAATGCAAATGCAGCATCTGTAAATGACGCAAACAGCCAGCTTGCAAATGCAGCATCCCAGAGTGCAAGTGCAGCAGAAACACTTAGAGGTGCAAGCCAGAACGTTTCATCAGCAGCCGATAATGCAAGTGCACAGCTTGACAAAGTGGCAGGCGTTGAAACAACAACAACAAACACTTCAATTTCTGCACAGGCAGAAGTAAGCGCAGAACAGTTACAACAGTTAATTGTTACGGTTGATAAATTGAAATCAGCAAGTGACAGTTTAAAAACTGGTGTAAATAGTTATACAGGTGGTGTTCAGCAGATTACAGCACAGGCACCGGCACTTACAACTGGAATTTCAACAATTAATAGTGCATTAAGTACTCAGATTCTTCCGGGAAGCCAGACACTGGCAGCCGGAACAAAACAGCTTGCAGAACAGAGTCCGGCACTGACAGCAGGAATCCAGCAGGTAGCAGCAGGCGGAACTCAGTTTAAGTCAGAAGCCTTAGGCGGAATCCAGAGCGGTGCATCTCAACTTTTAGCAGGTATCCAGAGTGCAAACACCGGCGCAAAAGCATTAAGCGCAGGTGCAGAAGCAGCAGATACCGGAATGGGAACCCTTGCAGCAGGAATCAGCCAGGTAGACGATGGAGCAGGCAGCTTAAGTGAAGGAACTGGAACTTTGAAATCCGCTGTACCGACACTGGTAGACGGAGTCAAACAGTTAGACGATGGAGCCGGAAGTTTAGATGACGGAATGGGAACACTCTCAAGCGGAATCAAACAGGTAGATGACGGAGCAAAACAGTTATCTTCCGGAAGCGGACAGCTTTATGATGGCGCAAGTCAGTTAAAAGATGGAACAACAACCTTAGTATCCGGAACAAAACAGCTGGTAGCAAATAATAGTACACTGCTTAGCGGTGTCAGCCAGTTGAGTGATGGAGCAGCACAAATTAGTGACGGAGCCGGACAGCTTCGTGACGGAAGTGAAGAATTAGGCGATGGTCTTGATCAAGTTTATGATGGAAGTGACACATTGGCAACAAGCCTTGCGGATGGAGCAAAAGAAGTCAAAGAGACCAAGGCAGACGACAATACTTATGACATGTTCTCAAGCCCGGTAGAGGCAAGTGAAACAAAGATTACAACCGTAGAAAACAACGGACACGCAATGGCACCATATATGATGTCGGTTGGTCTTTGGGTTGGATGTATCGCATTTAGTTTAATGTATCCTCTGACAAGTTACAAAGGCAAATTAAAATCAGGATTCTCCTGGTGGATTAGCAAAGCCTCTGTACTTTATACAATTGCTTTATTACAGGGTCTTGTAATGATTGCATTACTGCATGTATTTGATGGATTTACACCACTTGAAGTTGGCAAGACATTAGCGTTTGTTTGTGTGGCAAGTGTGACATTTATGTCAATTATGTACTTCTTCACAAACTCACTTGGAAAAGTCGGAAGTTTCTTAATGTTGGTATTTATGGTAATTCAGCTGGCAGGTTCAGTTGGTACTTACCCGCTTGAAGTTTCCGGTGACTTTGTAAAATACCTGCATGACTGGGTACCGTTTACTTATACAGTAGAGGCATTCAGAAGCACAATCGCAGGTGGCGAAAGTATTATGAACGCAGTGATTTATCTGCTTATCTGGTTTGTAGTATTTAATTTGCTTACATTGATTGTATTCCAGATTCGTGCAAGAAGAATTAAGAGCAATAAAGAAACATTAGACCATTGGCTTGAAGTACATGGTCTGGCATAAATAATAAAGAGAGGGATTGCAGTCTTGGAAATAAGGCAGCAGTCCCTTTAAAAAAAAATTAAAAAAATTTTTCAAAAAGTGTTGACAATAGAAACAATTTGAGGTATTATAAACAAGTCTTAACGAGACAGCAACAATTAAATAACCTGCGGGTGTAGTTCAGTGGTAGAACACCAGCCTTCCAAGCTGGATATGTGGGTTCGATTCCCATCACCCGCTCTTTGCGCGAGTGGCTCAGTTGGTGGAGCGCGACCTTGCCAAGGTCGAGGCCGCGGGTTCGAGTCCCGTCTCGCGCTCTAAAAGAAACACAAAAAGATGGTATCCGGTTGGATACCATCTTTTTTGTGTTTTCGAGCCCCGCCGGGGCTCGAAGGTTCGAGGTCTCCGCTCCGCTCCGGTCGTTGCGAAACGAATGTCCACAGGACATTCCGCAACGTCTCGCGCTCTGATAAGCAAGAGGGTACATGTGGATATTATTTTTGTATTTCCAATCCCGCAGGACTCGAAGGTTCGAGGTCTCCGCTCCGCTCCGGTCGTTGCAAAGCGAACGTCCACCGGCCGTTCTGCAACGTCTCGCGCTCTAAAAGAAACACGAAAAAACAGCGAAAATACACAGAGAATCTTGCGTGTTTTCGTTACAAGGACAAAAATTTTGCGGAGAAAGACAAAATGCTTTGCTTCTTGAGCCGATTGTGATAAAATGATGAGCGAATATTGATAAAGCGATGTACTTTTGTGATATGAGGAGAGCGAGGGTACAGAGGAAAAAAGGAGAAAAGACAAAATGAAGGAACTCGTGACAAAGTGGAACAGCATCAGTCTGGTAAAAAGGATTATTGCCGGTTTGATTATCGGTATTATTCTTGGTATGGTTGTTCCGCAGTTTTCCGTAATCGGGCTTTTAGGACAGCTTTTTGTTGGTGCATTAAAGGCGGTTGCTCCGATTCTGGTATTCTTTCTTGTGTCTGGTGCGTTGTGTCAGCATAAAGAGGGAAAAAAGACAAATATGAAAACCGTTGTTGTATTATATCTGCTTGGTACTTTTTTGGCAGGTACGGTTGCAGTGATAGCAAGTTTTCTGTTTCCGGTGGAACTGACATTAACAGCAGGTGTGGAGGATGTCAGTGCTCCAAGTGGGGTTGGAGAGGTTTTAAAGACACTGTTTATGAATATTGTATCCAATCCGATCGATGCTATCGCAAATGCAAATTATATCGGAATCCTTTCCTGGGCGGTTCTTCTTGGAATTGCACTTAGAAAAGCAGGGGATGGAACGAAAAAGGCAATTACTGATATTTCCGATGCGATTTCTCAGTGTGTAAGATGGATTATCAGTTGTGCACCGTTTGGTGTTATGGGGCTGGTATTTACAACAATTTCAGAGCAGGGAATTGATGCTCTGCTCAGTTATGGACATTTGATTCTGGTTTTAGTAGGAAGTATGTTATTTGTAGCACTGGTAGTAAATCCGCTGATTACTTATATCGGAATCCGTAAAAATCCATATCCGCTTGTATTTAAATGTTTAAAAGACAGTGGAATCACAGCATTCTTCACAAGAAGTTCTGCTGCAAATATTCCGGTCAACATGAATTTATGCAAGGAACTTGGTTTGGATAAAGATACTTATTCTGTTTCCATTCCTCTTGGAGCAACAATTAATATGGGAGGCGCTGCCGTTACGATTTCTATTCTGGCGCTTGCAGCAACTCATACGCTTGGAATTTCTGTAGATTTTCCAACAGCAATTATTCTTTGTGTATTATCCGCAGTCAGTGCCTGTGGTGCATCTGGTGTAGCAGGAGGTTCTTTACTTTTGGTTCCGCTTGCCTGCAGTTTATTTGGAATTTCCAATGATTTGGCAATGCAGGTAGTTGGTGTCGGATTTATTGTCGGAGTCATTCAGGATTCCTGTGAAACAGCCTTAAATTCTTCTACAGACGTTCTTTATACTGCAGTTGCAGAACTTTCCGGACGTCGAAAAGCACAGAAACAGAAGTAAACCAATCTTTGATGCATGCCGTCAAAGGTTGAGGCGTGCAGAAGACAGAAGCAGAATAAGGAGAAAAAAGATGAAACAGAATGATATTGTTGTCGTATTAGCGGCATTTGCAGCTTACCTGATATTAATGGTAGTTATCGGTGCGGTTTATATGAAGAAAACAAAAAACTCGGAAGATTATTTCCTTGGTGGACGTGGACTGAGCGGATGGGTGGCTGCTTTGTCTGCACAGGCGTCTGATATGAGTGGCTGGCTCTTGATGGGATTGCCGGGAACCGTTTATGCACTTGGAACCGGTCAGGCATGGATTGCTGTCGGTTTGTTTTTAGGAACGGTGTTTAACTGGGTCTGTATCTCTTCTCGTCTGAGACGGTATACAATTGTTGCAAATAATTCATTGACACTTCCGGCTTATTTTGAAAACCGGTTTCGCGATAAAAAACGTGTATTACTTTTAGTATCTTCGATTGTAATTGTAATATTCTTTCTGGTTTATACGGCATCTGCTTTATCAGCCGGAGGAAAATTATTTCATTCCGTATTTGGAATTGATTATCACATTGCACTTGCAATTGGAGCAGTTGTTATTCTTGCTTACACGTTTATGGGTGGTTTTATGGCAGTTTGTGTGACCGATTTTATTCAGGGAAGTCTGATGCTGGTTGGGCTGCTTGCCGTACCTGTGCTTGCGTATTGTTTTATTGGAAGTGGAAATTTAAATGCCATGTTAGATGAAAGCCAGGTCATTGGCGGACATCAGGCATATTTAAGCATGACAAGAAATGGAGAAAGTTCTTATTCTTTTATCGAAATTTTCTCTCAGCTTGCATGGGGACTGGGCTATTGTGGAATGCCGCATATTTTGACCCGGTTTATGGCTGTAAAGAATCAAAAAGAATTGAAAAAATCAAGAGTTATTGCTATTATATGGGTAGCACTGTCTCTCTTTGCAGCAGTGGCAATCGGTGTGCTTGGACGAGCTTATCTGTATCCGGTTATTTTAGGAACGGAAGGTCAGGCTTCAACAGAAAGTGTATTTATTGAGATGATTACAAAGATATTTACACAGGATTTACGTCTGCCGTTTATTGGTGGGGTATTCTTATGTGGAATTTTGGCAGCAATCATGTCAACTGCGGATTCTCAGCTCTTAGTCACCGCATCTTCGGTTTCAAAAGATATTTATAAGGATATTTTAAAACCTCAGGCAGATGAAAAAACAGTATTAAAAGTAAGTCGTGTTACCGTTATCGTGGTTGCAGTGATGGCATTTGCAATTGCATGGAATCCGAACAACAGTATTATGGGACTGGTATCAAATGCATGGGCTGGTCTTGGTTCTGCATTTGGTCCGATTGTACTGATGTCATTGTTTTGGAGAAGAACAAATTTTGCAGGCGCAGTTGCCGGAATCGTGTCAGGAGGATTAACCGTTATTATCTGGGATTATATTCCGTTCATTAATGGACAGACTCTGGGTACTGCAACTGGTTTATACTCTCTTGCAACTGGTTTTGTAATCAGCATTTTGTGCATTGTGATTTTCAGTTTGTGTACAAAAGCTCCGGAAAAAGAAATCTTAGAAGAGTTTGACAGAGTCAAAAAAATGAAAGAAGAGTAAAAAGAAAAATGATAAGAAGGTATTTTGAAAAAGCCGGATGGGGACGGCTTCTGGTTATGGTAGTGGGAAATATCTTTCTGGGACTTGGGATTGCGGTTTTTAAACTTTCCGGTCTTGGAAATGACCCGTACAGCGGGATGGTAATGGCACTTTCAGACTGCGTGGGAATGGCTTATGCGAATTTTCTGGTATTGATTAATCTGGCGGTTTTTGTGCTTGAAATTATTTTCGGTCGAAAATTCATCGGAGCCGGAACGGTAGTCAATGCATTGCTTTTGGGATACATAGTGACATTTTTTTATAATCTGCTCAGTAACGGAATTGGAATTCCGGAAGTAATGTGGCAGAAATTAGTCGTTGTCTGTATTGGAGTAGTTGTGTGCAGTTTTGGTGTATCCATGTATCAGACACCGGATGTTGGCGCTGCGCCTTATGACAGTATGTCGCTGATTATGGCAATGCGCAAACCATCGATTTCATATTTCTGGCACAGAATTTCGACAGATGCCTTGTGTGCGCTTATCTGTTTTCTGGCAGGAGGAATCGTTGGGATTGGTACACTGTTAAGTGCATTTTGCTTAGGTCCGTTTATTTCGTTCTTTGATGCGAAATTTACACTTCCGTTACTTCGGAAAATTGAGAAAAAATAGAGTAAATAGAAACAGAATAAATAAAAGATGCGGGAAACCTTTAAAGTTTCGTTCAAAGGTTTCCCACATCTTTTTTTATTTTACAAACCGCTGATAAATCGAAGCATTTGCTTCTAACTCCTGTGTATCATCAAGTGGTGTAAGTTCATCCGTGCCATATTTTCGTTTTAGAGCATTTTTAATCAGATAGTCACTGATATGTGGATTTTTTGGAAGCAATGGTCCGTGCAGATAAGTGCCGACCACGTTTTTGTAAAGCACACCTTCTGTGCCATCTTCTCCATTATTTCCATGACCATAAAGTACTCTTCCGAAGGGGCGGTTTTCTCCAATGTAAGTTCGTCCACCATGGTTTTCAAATCCGACAATCGGATGCTCAAAGGCATCATTTTGAAGTACGATATTGTCAATCAGACGTGGGCTTCCCTGTTCGGTATAGAGGTCAACAAGGGAAAGACCTTCGATTCGTCCCTCATCGGTATCATAATAATGTCCCAAAAGCTGGTAACCACCGCAGACTGCAATGACGCTTCCTCCGTCTTCAACATAATCATGAAAATCTTTCTGAATTGTTCTTAAGCGGTCGCATACAAGCATCTGCTCACGGTCAGAACCGCCGCCAAGCAGTACAATATCAAGTTTGGTAAAATCAATTTTATCTTCTAAGGTGAACTCAATTGTCTCTGCATCGATGCCTCTCCATTGACAGCGTTTCATCATGCACTGAATGTTGCCCCTGTCTCCATAGAGGTTCAAAAGGTCAGGATATAAATGTCCAATCGTAAGCTTCATATTACTTTTTTCCCTCCATTTTCTTTAAAATATTGTGTGTAGAGTAAAGTCCGGTGTAATTAACTAGTACATAAAGATTCTTTGTGCCATTTTTAATTTTGGATTCAATGGCTTTTTCAATATCATTTTCTAAATCAGAAGCAATGTCAACATATTTCAGACGCAGGCGCATATCCGCTCCTCGAATTCCTGTTACGGTGATAGAGCTTGCATTGGCATCTTTTAAACGGTCAAAGTCAACATCCCAGAGCCAGGAGACATCCGTTCCATCCTGACTGTTATCATTGATCAGAATAATAATGTCTTTTGGACTGGTATCAGTCATAACTGCACCGATGTTCTGGTTAAATCCGGCCGGATTTTTGGCAAGGTTTAACATAACTTTAGTGCCATTGATAAAGAACTGTTCGTTTCGTCCAAACTGTGGAGTGTAATCTCCAAGCACTTTATTAAAGTTTTTTGTTGGGATTCCTGCCATGGAAGCTGCGCCAAATACGGCAAGAATGTTGTAAATATTATAAAATCCACGATAGTTGGCTTTGATATGGGAAGCTTTTACATCAAAAGCAAGCCCGTCGGACATATCAATGTGAGAAGCATCAAATTCCGGTTTTGGACGTTTGAATCCGCATTTCGGACAGTAATAATCCCCGAGCTGGCTGTAATGATAAAATTTGTATTCCATTTTGTGACCACAGCGTTTACAGAAACGACCTTCACGGATTTCTTTGGAATTCTGGTCTTTGAATACCTGTTCGCTGATTCCGTAAGTGGTATATGGATTTTTATTATCCATTGCCAGATAAGTAGAAAGGGAATCGTCGGCATTGACTAAAAGCTTCATATTTGGTGCCATTTTCATGGCGCGGGAGAGTAGATTCATAGTGATATCAATTTCTCCATAGCGGTCAAGCTGGTCACGAAATAGATTAGTTAAAACCATGTAGTCCGGTTTGAAATGAGGAAGCACACGGACAGTAGAAGCTTCATCAATTTCGATACAGGCATAATCTGCATCTAAGTGTCCATTTAATCTGGCGCTTAAAACGAAAGCAGATACTACACCGTTTAACATATTAGAACCGGTGTGATTACAGACCACTTTATTTCCGTTTGAGACGAGAAAATCGGAAAGCAGGTTGTTGGTAGTTGTTTTTCCGTTTGTACCACATACAATAAAAGTGTCTTTTCGCACTTCGGCAGCCAGTTCTTTTAAGATTGGCGGATAGATGGAGAGTGCGACTTTTCCGGCGAGCGTAACACCCTGTTTTCCGGTAATCTGGCAGGCGGTTTTAATCAGACGACCGCTCCAGATGGCTATTAATCTTCGTATATTCATCATAATTTCATTAACCCTTGTATCGTTAAAAATTTTTGTGTTATCGTGGTTAGGATACCACATTTTATGCATAATTACAACATTTCACAGGAGGTGGAAAAGTAGGAGGGTTTTTGGGGGAAATAAAAAGTTTTTGAACGCAGATAAGCATTCCCCCGCTTCAAGTGCGCAGAGCACTAAGCGACTGCGTTCATGAGCAAGTAGCGAAGCGGATTGCGAATGTCCGCTTGACTTTAACGTAATAAATTAAAAAAGGGGCTTGAAATTTTAAATAGAGTATGGTAAGATGGCTGTGTTGTCGAAATTCAAGAAAATTTCGCACAAGCCCAGATAGCTCAGTTGGTAGAGCAGAGGACTGAAAATCCTCGTGTCGCTGGTTCGATTCCGGCTCTGGGCATTTTTTTACACAGAGAATGTCTTTGTGAGAGAAACAAATATCCACAATACGAAGAATCTGGTAAAAAAGTAAAGAATGAAATGATAAGAAAGGTGAGGTTAGAAAACATGTATTCATTTGAAGAGATTCAGGCAGTAGACCCGGAAATTGCGAAGTGTATTACAGATGAAGTGGAACGTCAGAATTCCCATATTGAATTAATCGCTTCAGAGAACTGGGTAAGTAAGGCAGTTATGGCAGCTATGGGCAGTCCTTTAACCAATAAGTATGCAGAGGGTTATCCGGGAAAACGGTACTATGGTGGGTGCGAGTGTGTAGATGAAGTGGAACGTCTTGCAATTGAGAGAGCGAAAGAACTCTTCGGGTGCGAATATGTGAATGTACAGCCTCATTCCGGTGCACAGGCAAACATGGCAGTGTTCTTTGCGATGCTGAAGCCGGGAGATACCGTAATGGGAATGAACCTTGCACATGGCGGACATCTTTCACACGGAAGTCCGGCAAACTTCTCAGGAGCATATTTTAAAATTGTTCCTTATGGAGTCAATGATGAAGGTGTGATTGATTATGAAGAAGTCAGAAAGATTGCGCTTGAAGCAAAACCGAAAATGATTGTAGCCGGTGCAAGTGCATACTGCCGTGTGATTGATTTTAAGAAATTTCGTGAGATTGCAGATGAAGTTGGCGCATATTTAATGGTCGATATTGCTCATATTGCAGGTCTTGTGGCAGCAGGTGTACATCCAAGTCCAATTCCTTATGCGCATGTAACAACTACAACCACTCATAAGACATTAAGAGGTCCAAGAGGCGGTATGATTATGAGCAGTGCTGAGATTGCAAAACAGTTTAATTTTAATAAAGCAGTATTTCCAGGTATTCAGGGTGGTCCTTTGATGCACGTAATTGCAGCAAAAGCGGTCTGCTTTAAAGAAGCACTTTCACCAGAATACAAAGTTTATCAGCAGAACATCGTGAAAAATGCAAAAGCATTGTGCGACGGACTCTTAAAGAGAGGCATTAACATTGTTTCCGGAACAACAGAGAATCACCTGATGCTGGTTGATTTAAGAGGAACAGGAATTACCGGAAAAGTAATGGAGAATCTGCTTGATGAAGCAAATATTACCTGTAATAAAAATGCAATTCCAAACGACCCTGAATCTCCATTTGTGACAAGTGGTGTCAGACTTGGAACAGCAGCAGTAACTTCACGTGGAATGAATGAAGAAGATATGGACCAGATTGCAGAGGCAATTGCACTTATGGTAAAAGATAAGGAAAATATTGGAAAAGCAAAAGCGATTGTAAAACAGCTGACAGATAAATATCCATTAAATGCTTAAGATTAGGATTTTTTAACCAAATAGCGAAAGCGGATTGCGAATATCCGCTTGACAGTGATTTAGAATGAGTAAAAACTAAGAAAAGAAGCTCGGGTACAAGTTAGTGAAAAAACTTGTATCAGGGCTTCTTTTTTGACGAAAATCACATACAACTTATAGGATGTTGGACGACTTGTATGGAAAATGGGGCAAAAAAGCCCGAAATCAGCAAAAAATTCAGAAACCACTTGCAATCGAAGTCAACATCCAATATAGTGATGGAAAGAAGAAAGATGCGCATCCCATGGAGGAGCTATCTTAAGTCGGAAGCTTACCGACTGAGGTGAAAATTCCGAGAGTACAGGAGTAAAAGTCAGGAGGATTTTATGGCAAAATTATATGTAAATGAAAAGAATAAACAGGGACACATTAATCCAGAAATTTATGGACATTTTGCAGAACATCTTGGAAGATGTATTTACGAAGGAATTTATGTGGGAGAAGATTCTCCGATTCCAAACAAAAACGGAATGAGAACCGATGTAGTAGAGGCATTAAAAGAGATGCGGATTCCTCTTTTGCGCTGGCCGGGTGGATGTTTTGCAGATGAATATCACTGGATGGATGGAATCGGTCCGAAAGAAAACAGAAAGAAAATGATTAATACACACTGGGGTGGTGTGGTAGAAGATAACAGTTTTGGAACACATGAATTTTTTGAATTATGTGAACAGTTGGGGTGTAAAACTTATGTAAACGGAAATGTAGGAAGCGGAACAGTAAGAGAGATGAGCGAATGGGTGGAATACATTACATTCGACGGTGTTTCTCCGATGGCAGATTTAAGAAAAGCAAACGGACATGAGAAACCGTGGAAAATCGATTACTTTGGTGTCGGAAATGAAAACTGGGGATGCGGTGGAAATATGACTCCGGAATACTATGCAAACTTATACCGCAGATACCAGACTTATGTTCGTCATTATGACAATTCCGCACCGATTAAGAAAGTCTGCGGAGGTGCAAATGTTGCAGATTATTTCTGGACAGAAGGCGTATTAAAAACTTGTTATGCAGCACCACAGCCGCCAATGGCTCATGGATTCATGGATGGACTTTCTCTTCATTATTATGTACATCCGGAAGGATGGGAAATTAAAGGAAGCGCAACTGATTTTGATGAAAAAGTATGGTACAAAACTTTATGGAAAGCTCTGTACATGGAAGAGTTAATTAACCGCCATGGTGCAATTATGGATCAGTACGACCCGGAAAAAGAGGTTGGCATGATTGTAGATGAATGGGGATGCTGGTTTACTGTAGAGCCGGGAACAAATCCGGGATTCTTATATCAGCAGAATACGATGCGTGATGCCTTAGTAGCAGGTTTAAGCCTGAACATCTTCAATAAACACTGTGACCGTGTAAAAATGGCTTGTATTGCACAGATGGTCAATGTATTACAGTCTGTTATTTTAACAGAAGGGGAAAAGATGATTTTAACACCAACCTATCACGTATTCCATCAGTATCGTCACCATCAGGATGCAGACCTCGTAGAAAGCTGTATTACAGGAAACTCTACTTTAGACGCAGGGGAAAAAGAATATCAGGTGCCGAAATTACAGGAATCGGTATCAATCGATAAAGATGGTATTGTTACAATTACCTTAAATAATCTTTCTACAACAGACAGTGAAGAAGTAGAAGTGGCATTTACAGAATTGAATCCATCCGACGTCAGTGCAAGTATTGTAAATCAGGAAATGCATGCTTACAATACATTTGAAGAACCGGAAAATGTAACAGAAGAAGCATTTACTGCTTATGAAATCACAGAAAAAGGGCTGAAATTTACAATTCCGGCATGTAGTGTCGTAGCATTCCGTGTAAAATAAGAAGTGAAATTAAGAAAATAAAAAAGTTTTGGAAAATAAAAGCAGGGGTGATTAGAGCAGATTCTAATCATCCCCTTTTAATGCCTGAGAAATTCCTTTTACGGAAGAAGCATATTCCATCGGTGACATACCGGTGGATTTTTTAAATTGTCTGGAAAAATATTGAGGAGAGCTGTAGGAAAGAAATCCTGCAATTTCAGTAAAATTCTTACTTCCATCTCGAATCATTGCCTTAGCCCGCTGAATTTTTATGCGATTAAAATATTCCATCGGTCCACAGCCTTTTTCTTTTTGAAAGAGTTTTTGTAAAGAGGAACGGCTCATGGAAAAATGCTGGCAAATCTGGTTCGTATTGAGCTGTTCACAGATACAAAATTGCATATATTGAATGATTTCTTCGATTCTCTGCGCTTTTGTATCAGACAATTCGATTGGAGTGGCAAGTGGAAAATGTCGTTTTCGTTCTGGTGGTTTTGCATCAAGCTGAAGATAATTTTGTTCGAGTGTAATTAAAAATAGTTCGAGATAGAGCAGAATCATCTGCTGTGAGCCAAATGGTGCATTGGGTTTGAGTTTCACCTGCTCAATCGAGGGCAGATGCAGGGGTGTGGCAAGGGCTTCACGTGCAGCATTTAAAATGCAGGAGACAAGAGTGCGCTCCGACTTATTCAGGGTGAAATTTTTCTTCCGAAAGAAATTCATGGCAGGAGAGTTTGTTATAAAGGACATAACAACAAGGTTGGGCGAAGAATTTCCGACGGAACGTATGGCATGAAATTCATTTGGTTCATGAAAAATAATATCGCCGGCTTCCATCCGGAAATGATTTTCTCCGGCCTGTACAATGACGCTTCCCTGATCAACGTAAAGAAACTCCCAAAAATCATGAGATTCCCCGTGAAAGACAAAGTCTTTCATGTATTCAAAATAGTGGATTGTGATAATCGAATCGATTGCGATTTCCCGCTTCAATGTGGTTTTAATGTAGGTCATCTGTATTCCTCCTGCGGATATTTTAACAAAAAGTATGCAATAAGACAAGAAAAGTATTTAATAAGGCAACATATTGACCGAAAAACTGTATATACTGTTAATTATATTTAAAGGTGATGAAAAGAGTAGAAAAAAGTAGAAATTGAGGATTACGCTATGAGAAAAATTGAACAGGGGACAGTAGCTGTCAGTCTGGACGAAAAAAGTCTGATGGTGACACTGGAACAAGAAAAGACAAAGTGGTCTTGGAAAGAAGGATTCCGTCCATATATGGAATGTGAGGAAGGAGAGCTTTTCTTTGACGAGGCAGCTTCAATTTCTCATGAAACGTATCAGACGGGAATCGGAGTCGGAATCAGAAGTATATTTTCTGATTTTGAAAAAGAAGGAAAAAAATATCCATACAGCTTTGAAACATTAATCTGGATTGAAGGTGCAACCGGACATGTGTATTTTGAATGGATTCCTTTAAAAGAAGAAGGACTTCATATTAAAAAGCTGTTCTGGCCTGGAGCAATGGAATTTACAAATCCAAGCAAAGAATGGTATACACTGCTGACACATGAACAGGGTGTGCTCATTCCAAATGACTGGGAAACGGAGCTGGGAGCAATTCCGTTTAATGGATTTTTTGAAACTGCGGGCGGTTATATGCCGTGGTTTGGTCAGGTAAAAGAGCGGGAAGGTTATATTGCAATTTGTGAGACACCATGGAACGGAGGTTATTATGCCAATCATCCGGCGAATGGACCATATACACACGTAGGGGTTTATTTTGAACCAAGTCTTGGCAAAATGGATTATCGCAGAATTATGCGTTATACATTTGCATCGGACTGCGATTATAATACTCTTTGTAAAATTTACAGAGGGTATGTAAATGAGCAGGGAAGGCTTCGTACTTTGTCTGAAAAAGCAATGAGAAATCCATCCATTAATGATTTAATCGGATGTGCATTTGTACATAAAGGAATCAAAACTCAGGTACAGGAAAATTCTGATTTCTTTGATCCGGAAAATCCGGATAAAAATAATCACCTGACAACGTTTGAGACACGTGTGCAGGAGATAAAAGAAATTCATGAGGCCGGAGTGAAAAAACTTTATCTTCACTTAGACGGCTGGGCTGAACCGGGATATGATAATAAACATCCGGATTACCTTCCGGCGTGTAAAGAAGCCGGTGGCTGGGACGGCATGAAAAAGCTTGCAGATACCATGCATGAGTGTGGCTATATGTTTGGAATCCATGATCAGTACCGTGATTATTATCTGGCGGCGCCAAGTTTTGATGAAAATTATGCATGCAGACTGCCGGATGGAACAATTCCGAAGCATCAAAGATGGGCAGGCGGTCCACAGTCTTATCTGTGTGCGACACAGGCAAGTTATTATGTAAAACGAAATTTTGGAGAAATAAAACGAAATGGTATAGAATTAGATGGGGCGTATCTGGACGTATTCACCTGTAATGAAGGTGATGAATGTGATAATCCGGAACATCGCATGACCAGAAGAGACTGCTATGAATTCAGAGGAAAATGCTTTGAGTATTTGCTCTCTTGCGGAATTCTGCCAAGTTCTGAAGAAGTGAGTGACTGGGCGGTTCCGAGTTTGGTTTTCTGCCATTATGCACCTTATGACTTTATGATGAGACAGCCCGGAACTCCAAAAGAGGGCGTTCCGGTTCCGTTATACAATCTGGTTTATCATGATTGTGTGATTGAACCATGGATGATGGATAAGGTCAGCGATGAAGATGATTATATGCTTTATGCCCTGTTAAACGGCGGAGCACCGTATCTGATTCGTGATGCTGCATATCCGAATTTTGATGGTGCATTTGATGATAAAGTAAAACTCAGTCTGAAAGAAAATATCGAGCGCAGTAAAATCGTATCTGATTTACATGAAAAAGTTGCAAAATGTGAAATGCTGCGTCATGAGATGGTGAATGGGGATTACATGGTACAGGAAACAAGTTTTTCTGATGGTACAAAAGTAAGAGTTGATTTCAGAAAACAGAGTTATGAAATTGTTTCCGAAAGCAGATAAATCAAAAAAAATGAGCGGAGCCAAAGCGGGCATAAGAAACAGTTATTATTGTGGATAGCTGTTTCTACCCGCTTTTCTTTGATTCACAAGCAATTTCGTTCAATTGTGGGTTGAAACAGCTTGATATGAATACAGAAAGATTTTAAGGCTACATCAGAAGAAAAGAGGAGGAAGAAATGGCAAATAAAATTACAGTCGCACTTGCCGGACTTGGAAGCCGGGGAAAAGATACTTATGCCAAAGCTGCAAAAATCCATCCGGATAAGATTGAGATTGTTGCGATTGCAGATGTCAATCCGAAAAAAGTGGAAATGGTAGCGGAGGAATATCACGTTCCAAAAGAAAGATGTTATACAAGTGCAGAAGAAATGTTAAAAGAAGAGAAGCTTGCAGATGTGATGTTTATTACGACACAGGACAGACAGCATGTAGCGCAGGCAATCCCGGCATTAAGAAAGGGATACCATCTGTTACTGGAAAAACCGATTTCGCCGGATCTTGATGAGTGCCGTGAAATTGTAGAAGTAGCAAAAGAATGTGACCGCAAAGTTGTTGTCTGTCATGTCTTACGTTATACACCGGTTTTCCGTAAAGTAAAAGAAATCCTGGATTCTGGTGTGATTGGAGATATTGTTTCTATCAATGCATCCGAAAATGTAGGATGGTTTCATATGGCACACAGTTTTGTAAGAGGTAACTGGAGAAATAAAGAACTGTCAAGTCCAATGATTTTGCAGAAATGCTGTCATGATATGGATTTATATCTGTGGCTGGCAGATAAAAAATGTAAATCCTTATCTTCTTTTGGAAGCACGTATTTATTTAAAGAAGAAAACGCACCGGAGGGATGTACGAAGAGGTGTCTTGATGGTTGCAAAGTAAAAGCTACCTGCCCTTATGATGCAGAAAGCATTTATCTGGACAGTGAGAGAATTGGAGCAAGAAATGGAAATACCCGCTGGCCGTTAGATGTTGTTACAGAAATTCCGACACCGGAATCTGTAGAAGAAGCATTGAAAACCGGACCTTATGGAAGATGCGTTTATCATTGTGATAACGATGTAGTAGACCATCAGGTTGTAAATTTAAATATGACAGACGGTTCAACAATGAGTTTTTCCATGAATGGTCACACTGCTGATTTTGCAAGACATGCACAGTTTTGTGGAACGAAAGGTGAAATGAATGTAACAATGGGTTCCTGGGATGTGGAAGATGATTTCATTGAAACTACACTTTTTGGGGCAAAATTAAAAACAGAATTGATTCCGGCTTCTGAATTATCCGATGATTTTTCAGGACATGGCGGTGGAGACATTGTAATGGTAGAAGAATTTGTAGATATCTTACTTGGAAACAGAGAAGAGAGTCCTTCTATTACTTCACTGGAAAAATCTGTAGAGAGTCATTACTGTGCTCTTGCAGCGGAGGAATCAAGATTACACGGCGGAGCCGTAATAGAGCTGGATGATATCCGGCAAAAAGGAAGTATGTAAAACGGAAAACCGTTTTCATAGATAGCTGTAAAAACAGAACAATCATAATAAGAAAAGGAGAGAAGTATTATGAAAAACATGAAAAAAATGGTAGCATTCGGAATGACTGCAATCCTTGGTGCAAGCATGCTTGCAGGATGCGGTTCAAGCAGTGACAGTTCTTCTGATGAAAAAAGCGGTTCATCAAAAGGTAAAACAGAATTAACATTCGGTATCTGGGATGAAAATCAGAGACCTGTAATGGAAAAACTGATTGAAGCTTACGAAAAAGAAAATGAGAACGTGACAGTTAAAATTCAGTTAACACCATACAAAGGTGGAGAGTACTGGACAAAATTAGAAGCAGCAGCAGGCGGCGGAACAGCTCCTGATGTATTCTGGTTAAACGTACTGCATCTGGATGCTTATCAGGAAGGCGGAATCTTAGATGACCTTTCTTCTGCAATCGCTGATTCTGACATCAACGACAATTTTTCAGAAACACTGGTAAATAACTATGTTCGTGATGGCAAAAACTATGCAGTACCGAAAGACTTCGATACAAATGCGTTATGGTATAACAAGGAACTGTTCGACCAGGCTGGAGTTGAATATCCGACAGATGATATGACTTATGATGATTTAGTGGCTCTGGCAACAGAATTAAAAGACAAACTTCCGGAAGGTACTTATGCATTTGCGTGCCCGGTTGACTTCCAGACATGGTATTATCAGACAGTATACGCAAACGGCGGCTGGATTTTAAATGATGATGCAACAGAAACAGGATACGAAGATGAAAAAACTCAGGAAGGTATCCAGTGCTGGATTGATATGATTGATGCAGGACTTTCACCAAGTGCAGCTACACTTGCAGAAACATCTGCAGATGCAATGTTTGAAGGCGGACAGCTTGCAATGAACTTTGCAGGTTCTTACATGGTTCCGGAATATGCATCTAATGATACAATCAAAGATAAAATTAACTGTGTTGAAATTCCTACATTCAATGGTGTAGAAGATAACTGCATCAACGGTCTTGGATATGCAGTATATGAAGGTTCTAAAAACAAAGAAGAGGCTGAAAAATTTGCTATCTGGCTTGGAAGTGCTGAGGCACAGCAGATTCAGGGTGAGACAGGTGTAGTTATCTCCGCCAGAACAGATGCTCAGAAATACTTCGCAGAAGCAAACAGCCAGTACAACTTAGCAGCTTATACAAACCATGCAGATGAAGCTTATCCACTTCCGGTTTGTGCACAGGCAGCAGAACTGTATGACAAAGAATCTACATGGCTGACAAAAGCTTACAATGGAGAAATGTCACTTGCAGATGCTTGTAGCGGACTGAAAAAAGAAGCAGATGCACTTTTAGCAAAGTAATAAAGTAGGTGAAAGAATGGCTGAAGTGAAAGCAAAAGTACCAAGAAAAAAAGCGTCGAAAAGACAGAAAAAAGACTGGTTTGCAGGATATGTCTTGATCGCACCGGTCACAATTGGTTTGCTGGTGTTCTATATCTTGCCGTTTATCCAGAACTTCTGGTTTAGTTTTAATGATGTAAACAAGTTTAACATGTCTACATTTGTAGGACTGGCAAATTATAAAGAGATGCTGGGTGACAAAGAAGTATGGAGAACATTTGGTAATACCTTAAAATATGTTGTTATAACTGTACCGTTAGGATTGTTTTTATCAATCTTATTAGCAGCTCTGCTGAATGCAAAAATCAAAGGAAAATCAATTTATCGTACCTTATATTTCCTGCCTTCTGTAACAATGTCAGCTGCGGTAGCTATGGTATGGAAATGGATGTATAATGAACAGATGGGTATCTTAAACAGTGCGCTTAAAGCAGTAGGCGGAAAAGGTCATAACTGGATGACAGACCCGCATACCGCATTGTTTGGAATTATGGTTGTCGGACTCTGGATGACAGTGGGATATAACATGATTATTTTGCTTGCAGGTATGCAGGGAATCAGTAAATCTTATTACGAGGCGGCAGCAATTGATGGAGCAGGTGCGGTTACGCAATTTTTCAAAATTACGATACCGATGCTGACACCGACAGTCTTCTTTGTAATGATTACCTCTATCATTAGTGGATTCCAGGTATTTGATACGGTATATATGATGGTCGGAAAAGCAAATCCAGCTTATGAATCAACGCAAACGGTTGTTATGCTGTTCTATCGACAGGCGTTTGACTATGGTCATAAGGGATACGCAGCCGCAATTTCAATCCTTATTTTCCTGGCAATCATGCTGGTTACTGTAATCCAGATGATTGGACAGAAAAAATGGGTAAATTATGATTAAGAAGGAGGAGAATGAGAATGAAAACCAAAAAATCAAACTTAAATCATTTGATTGTCCATCTGATTCTTCTTGCTGGAGTTGCTGTTGTAGTATTTCCATTCTTATGGATGATTTTAACTTCGTTTAAAACATCCGGAGAAGCGATGAAGATTCCGCCGACAATTTTCCCGGAAAACTTTGTAACGACTGCATATCATACAATTGTATCCTCTGCGATTCCATTTGGAACAGTTTATATGAATACGATTATTTCTACAGCGGTTACGACACTTGTACAGATCGCATTTTGTTCGATGGCAGGCTATGCGTTTGCACGTATTGACTTTCCGTTCAAAAATGCACTGTTTGTATTAATCTTATCGGTACTTATGGTACCGGGACAGATTTTCTTGATTCCGCAGTATCAGATTATTCAGAAAATGGGATTACTGGATACGATTCCTGCATTGTTTATGCCAAACTTATTTAGTGCATTTGGTACCTTCCTTTTAAGACAGTTCTTCATGTCATTACCAAAAGAACTGGAAGAAGCAGCAATTGTAGACGGATGCGGACGATTCCGTGTCTTTGGACAGATTATGCTTCCGCTGGTAAAACCAGGTATCGTAGCGCTTGCAATCTTTACAATCAAGTTCGCATGGAATGACTTTATGTGGCCGTTGATTGTAAACACCTCAATGGAAAAAATGACACTTGGACCGGCACTGTCAACCTTACAGGGACAGTATACCACCGAGTATCCAATGCAGATGGCAGGAGCAGTACTAGCGGTAGTGCCGTTAGTTGTAATCTTCTTCCTGTTCCAGAAACAGTTTATTGAGGGTGTTGCTCAGTCTGGTATTAAAGGCTGATAAGCAAAAACTAATATACTATAATAATAGAAGAAACTCTTAAAAATGCGTTTCCATTTTTAAGAGTTTCTTTTTGTGTAAAAAATATAAAAAATATGTTGACAGATGGTGTGCAACTGTGATATAGTATCAGAGTTGTCGCTGATAAGTGACAGAGAAAATACAGAACTT
>OODT01000055.1_pt1 | contig 175961 bp, 160 predicted proteins | sample 1671841 | NCBI WGS metagenome assembly OODT01 (sample SAMN06348198, study PRJEB24527) | human gut metagenome | biome: human gut; feature: ankylosing spondylitis patient; material: feces | host: Homo sapiens | place: China | collected 2015-10 | reverse complement strand
TACGCACGGTGGTGTGAGAGGTCGGGAAATCACTCAGATTTCCCTCCTACTCGATCATAACACAACATAAAATTGCTACATTTTCTATAGCTAGTGAGAAGGCTCTGAAAAAGCAGCATTTTCTATCACTTATAAAAATGTGGATTTTTGAAAAATTCAATAAAGAAAAAAATATGGAAAAAACAGAAAAAGTGAATCAATATTTTTACTAAACAATTTATTTTTATAAAAAATCAGCATGAAAATAATACAAAAATAGCAGTTTGGGAGAATAAATAGATAGTGAGGTAAAATGTACCGATAATCACCATAGCATAAATACCTATCAAAAACAGTTCGCAAACATACCCAGCAAATTATTCAAAAAATAACCCCAGTAGAAACCGATTCAAAATTGCATAGTAAAAAATTCATATGATTGCATTAGAAGTTTACTCTGATGCAATTTTCTATTTCAGAGCAGATATATCAAAGAAAATTGCAACTATTTTTTTGGTGTTCGTCAAATTGCACAACGGACTCATCATGAAAAATGTGCATACACTTATACTTAAGTAGTTTATGTCATTTGTTTTTTTTGAATTTTAAGAGTGTAGAATACAGCCAACAGAGCAGATTTTTTCTACACTCACTTTCGCTTACATTTTGCAATTTGTGAACTATAATGTAAGTGTAAGGTACCTACAGCAACAAGAGAAAAGCAGTATTAATAAAATAAATCTATGGAGGAAAATAAGATGGACAGTATAACAACAAACACCCCAGCACCAACAGTAAGCACAGAAGCAACCCAACCAGTACAACAGGCACAGCCAGACAAGTCAGCACGCTTCAAAGAAAAAGCCGAGAACCAAGCATCAAAGGTGATGGCAGAGATAGAGAAGCTGCAAAAACTCTCAAACAAGAAATACTACACCTACTCAACAGAACAAATCAATGAGTTGTTTGGAGCAATCCAGAGTGCACTTGATGAAACAAAAGTAACATTCACAACAACCAATGCAGAAAAGAAGAAGCTGTTTACCTTTTCTGCATAAGCAACAAACAAATACAGTAGTCAGCAAGTAAAAAAGCAAATGGCAGTCCGATGCCTTGCGTGTCGGACTGCAAAAGATGAGGTGCAAAATGATTCAGTAAAATCCGATAGAAAGGATTTTGAATCAGTATGAAAATAGAAAAAGATTATTTAATGGCAAGCGAGAAGTATAATCTCACAATCAAAGAGGCGGTTCAGTACTTCAACATTGGAGAGAAAAATCTTCGTAAACTGGTGGCGAACAATCCGACAGCAGATTACATACTTATGGTAGGAAATAAGATACTTATTAAACGTAAGATATTCGAACAGTTTATTGATGAGACAGGCTCTATATAAAAGCAAAAAATACCTTGCAAAATATATGTAGTTCCGATACAATCCCCATCCCAATGGTGGGGATTGTACTAGAGTTTGGAGGATAAACCATGAGTGAAAAAAGAAGAGACAACAAGAATCGTATATTGCGAATGGGAGAGCAACAGCGTGCCGATGGAAGATATTTATTCAGCACGTTAGATCCAATTTCAAAAAAGAGAATATTTGTATACAGCTGGAAACTGGAAAGACATGATAAAATGCCAGAGGGAAAAAAGGCAGACTTATCGCTTAGAGAAAAGGAAAAATTGCTAGAGCGTGACTTGGCAAATGGTATTTCGTTATCCGGTGGAGATATGACAGTATTAGAACTGGTAGAGAAATATTTGGAGCAAAAGCGCAATGTCAGACCTACCACAGCCGCTGGATATAAAACAGTGGTTAATGTATTAAAAAGAGACAGCTTTGGAAGTCAGAAGATTAATCATATCAACACGATAGATGCAAAGGCTTGGTTAATAAAATTACAGTCGGAGGATGGAAAGAGCTATAGCAGTATCCATACAATACGTGGAGTAGTAAGACCAGCTTTTCAGATGGCTTATGAAGCAGACCTAATTAGAAAAAATCCTTTTGATTTTGAACTGCATAATTTTCTAATTGATGATTCAGTAAAAAGAGATGCAGTAACATCAAAGCAAGAAAAGGAGTTTTTAAGGTTTGTTCAACAGGATGAACATTTCAGTGAGTGCTACGATGGGATGTTTATATTATTTAGAACAGGCTTGAGAATAGGCGAGTTTTGCGGACTTACGTTAAAGGATATAGACTTGGAGAGAAGAACAATCAACGTGAACCATCAATTACAGTATGTTGGCAATAGGGGAAAGTACATAGAAAAAACAAAAACTGAAGCTGGGACACGAGTATTGCCAATGTCGGATGAAGTTTATGCAGCATTCAAGAGGGTAGTACAGAATAGAAAGAAACCTAAAGTCGAGGAAATGATAGATGGTTATACAGGTTTTCTGTTCTTGGATAAGCGTGGAAAACCAATGATGCCCTATCAATGGGAAAAACGCTTTCAGCATGTGGTTGAGAAGTACAATAGAATTTATCGAGTGCAACTTCCAAAGATAACACCACATGTGTGCCGTCATACATTTTGTACGAATGCGGCAAAGCGAGGAATATCTGTAGAAACATTGAAATATTTAATGGGACATACAGATATAAGTGTTACCTCAAATGTGTATACACACCTTAAGTTGGAAGATGCACAGAGAGAAATGGAGAGGCTTGAAAGGATAGAAAAAGAAATGAAAAAGTGTGCCAAGTAAGGAAATAAAGGGTATAGGGAAAAAGTACTGATGAGTACGAATCGGGTTTGTACCTAGATTTGTACTCATTTTACTTACCGAGATATGGTAAAATATGCGATTTTATGCTAGGATAAGACCATTGGGTTAGATGTCGGGAAAATGCGATAAAACCTAGGAAAATCAATGATAAGCAAGGAAAAATGACGATATGCAAGATAAAATAAAAGTACTTTTCATCTGCCACGGCAGGAGACTAACTTCTTGTTAAAAGTGCTTTATTTACTAGGGTTTGAGCGATACAGCATTGGATTTTAGCCCATTTTTAGGACAAATGAACAGAGAGCATCGGTATGGAAAATAGAATATTAGGACATCTAAATAAGTCCATATACTTGTATTTATTATGAGTATGTGGGCTTATTTTAGTGCCTTAAAATCGAAAGACACACAAATACCAACTAATGGTCATAAAGTGCTTATATGAGCCACAGAGAGCGTAAGAAAGCCTTTATATGACCGTGATAAGAAATATGCATTTCATTAGAAAAAATACAAGGAGGAACAGACAGCATGGCAAAAGCAATAAATAATATGGACGATTTGGCTATTGCATTGCAGCCAATAATGAAGAAAATGGTTGACAATATGGCGAATAGAGTATATGAGACATTGAATTTCTTTCTACAGAGATATTACGATTCATATGATCCGATTTATTATCGCAGACAGTATGACTTCTTGAGGTCAGGCTTTAAGGTTGATGCAAGAATCATCAGAGGTAAGGCGGTAGCATCGGTTTATATTGATGTGGATTATATGAGTAATTACTATGGTGTAACTGGTCAACAGGTCGCAACATGGGCGAATGAAGGTCTGCATGGTGGAAAGAATTTAGCAACTAATACACCGCATGTATGGGATGAAACGATGGCAAATACTGTTGATAATGGAGAATTGGTAAGAGATGCAGTTGCTTATTTGAAAAGTCAAGGATTTACAGTCAGAGTATAAGGAAGGAGGGAAAACAGAATGATTCTATACAAGAAAAATGTAATAGACAAGCTATCTGAAAAGACAGGCTTATACAAAAAGGATATAAAAGCAATGCTTGTTGCATTGAATGAGTTGGTATATGAGGAAATGGATAATGATAATGCCATTATTCTAAATAATCTTTTGAAGATTGAGCCAGTAACAATACCGCCTAGAAATAGATATGATATTGTGCGTGATAAAGTGTATCAGCATAAGGCATATCAAGTTGTGAAGATTACACCGAGTAATAATCTTAAAGATAGTATTAGAAAACAGAATACAGAAAATATATAAAAGGACGTAAAGCATGAATGATATACCAGATTGCAGCAAATGTAAACGCTGTAAAAGTATGGAATATTTATTTGATGATTTTTATTGTTGTGAAGAAAACGAACCATCACAAATATATGGATTGCTTGGTGTATATTGTCCACCAGAAGTCAGTCCTATATGGTGTCCAAAGAAAGTAAAGGAGAATGAAGAAGTAATGAGAAATATTGACACAAAGGCTACAAGAGAGAACATTAGCAAGGATTTGAATAATCTGGGAGAAAATAGAACTGAAAATATTGGAGATTTGAAAGTCGGATTATTTGGCAGTCTTGATATGAATAGGACAAGAAAAAAGATTAAAAACTCATTGGCTAAGTTATCATTATAGAAGGAAAACTAAGATTATGACAAAATTAAATATCAATATCAAAGTAAACGAGATTGAGGAAATTGCACCAGTTATTGAAAGTGTGAAGAAGTTGGAATTGAATAAAATTTCTGAATGTAACGCAGTAGTAACAGTAGAACTTGAAGTATAGGATTGGAAGGAGATTAAATAATATGACAAAAGAATTAAGCATTGAAAACATTAAGAAGGAACTGATTGACAAGATTTCAAACAATGAGGAAGTGTTAGAATATTTTGAAGAACATTATCGTGAGAATGGTGCCAATGATATTTTGAAAAGGTATGGAACAAAAGTAATAAAAGATAATTTTATCTTTGCACATGATATGTCAGTATCAAATATGGATATGTTTATATCTGTAGAAGTTAATGAAGAAGAGATATATACTCTTACTACAAGTGGAAGAGAAGTAAAAACTCTTTACAAAGTAAATATTATGGTGGCTCTTGAAAATGATAATGACCTTGATAAAATGGCTATGTTACTTGGAAAGATTGCAACAGAATTATACCCTGATAGATGCGATTACAAAAATTCTGTATATAATATTGAACATTTATACCCATATGGGAAAAAACAGATTGTAAGGGTTGTGCAGTTTAGAGTTGATAAATAATCGGCAGAAATACACCGATTCAAAAAATATGATGGATATTTCCCAACAGGCAGGAAGTAAAAGAAAGCCTGTATCAGAGATCAAGAATATCTTATGTGCGATTCTGCACAGTTTCCAATATGAGAAATTGAATAACACGACTGCTGCATATAGCAGTCTATATGACTGAAGGGATAATTCCTTTGAGTTATTTTAACGAGCTAAAAAATAAGTTGGTTAATTATATTTCCACATGTGTGCGACATATAACAGTTTATTAGGGTGCGTCATTTATGTCGCACCCATTCTTGACCTTCTGATTCGATAAAAAGGAGGAAAATGATTAGTGACAATAAGATTAAATGTATGTATTTCAATAAACGATTCAATGAGAAACCACAAGGAAAACAATGTGGATGGGTGCAGAAAAGTTTAATTGAGACAGAAATTGCAATAGAAGATTTGGCAGATGCTTTATGTCATGGAGCATCATTTAAGCCAGGAGTTTTAGTTGGCGGTATGAAAGCTGATAACTGGACACAGCAACAGTTATTTGGCTTGGATTTTGATAATGAAATGTGCATAGAAGAAGCATATAACAAGGTCATTTCTCTTGGAATTGTACCATGTTTTATGTACACCACATTTTCACACAAGGAAGAGCATCATAAATTCCGCATGATATTCTGCACTGATACAGTTATTACAGATGGCAGTATCAGAGATAAATTACAAGCTACACTTATGGGTGCGGTAGGTGGAATTGATGAGGTATGTTTTAATAGAGATAGATTGTTTTTCGGTGGAAAGGGGAATGAGGTATTATATCCATCTTATGACAGTAGAATCAATGCAGAATCAGTTATTGATAAATACTGGAAAGATGAGTATGAGCAATATATATCAAATGCACAGCCAAAATCAAAGAAGAAGCCTGCTGCAAAAAAGGAAAAAGCTGATACGGAGGTAAAACCTGTATATGAAAACTTAAATGTCAAAGCAATTAAGGATCATGATGTTGAATATCTGCGTACAGCATTAGCGCATGAACCGATTGAATTTGATACAAAAAATGAATTTTGGGATTATATCTATTCGGAACTGGATATTGCAGAGCTGATAGATATTGATAATCCGAGGTCTTTTTGCTGTATTCTGCATGAAGATCATAACCCTTCTGCAAACATCTTTACTACGAAAAATGGAGTTCAAAAGTATAGATGTTGTTCTGAAAATCTTACTCTTAACATAAAACAGTTGATTGAAATGTTAGGAGATTTCAAGTCTGAATTTAAAGCAATTCAATTCATAATGGATATTTATAATCTGTCCATAAAGGAATCTCAATGGAGCATTGAACAGCGTGAAAACATAGACATGATGATAAGTAATATCACTCTGAATAAATTTCAAGAACTATGTCCACAGGCTGATAAAAATATCAAATATGCAAAGGACACATTTCTTATGATGCTGTCTATTGCACGAAACAATATTTATAGCGAGAAGTTTTCTAATGACGATGGAGAAATAATCTTTTACGTTACCAATAAAAAGTTGGCTGAATACATGGGAAAAGGTAATAGCCAGAAGAAGATTGACAAGATCAATAAGTATGTGAAAATGCTTATCTATCACGATTTAATACGAATATTAGATAATGACCAGATACCAAAGGAATTATTGAAAAACGCATTAAAATATACGAATGGCAATAAGAATCGTGTCAATTTCTATGCTATTCCATCATGGGTAGTACAACAGTTGAAAACAATAGAAGATAACGGAATCCGTTGGAAAGATAAAGGTTATAGAATTGGTGGTGTATCGTTTGATATGTTCTATCGTTCTGAAGGTTTTGAGGTAGCCGCCTCATTATATCCCCAGTATAAGAAAAAGAAAAATGAATATGGTGAGATTGTAAACAGAACTACCACAAAGGCTAGTGATGAGCGTACATTGAAGATTTCAGAAGTGATTTTGCATTGTATTCAAAGAAAAGGATATTGTACCGAGAAAGAAGTCGTTTATATTCTTGGTAATGAGTACAGATACGAAGTCACAGAGACACAGATTAAGCGATGTTTAAATGAGATTATGGATTGTTATGGATTGAAGAAAGTCAAAGCTAATAAGGTATTAAAGAAACAATTTGATATAAAATCAGACGGTTATCCCTACATAATAATTGAAGATGAGATGTAAGGGTAGGTAAAAGGGTAGGGTTGTAACTAAGATATATATATGTTACTACCCACCCCTTTTACCCCCTATTCGATATTGATTGACTGAAAGACAGTATGAATTTGATTCTGCTGTCTTATTTTTATGCGAAGAATAAGGAGAAATTTTATAAATGGATACAGCAAAAGTATGTAAGAAATGTGGGAGGGAACTTCCAATAGATAAATTTGGAATAAACCATAATTATACAAGAAGTATGTGTAAAGAGTGTTTCAATGAAGGAATGCGAGAAAAGCGTTATCAACAAAGATTATCAGATAGCATAGAAACATATCATAAAGATAAGTCGATGAAGATACAGAGGAAATATAAGAAACCATACCATTTTCAGATATTGTATAGGTCGGAATCTGGTATTGATACTATTGCAAAAGATGAAGTGTTTGTGCGTTTATTTGACTATAAATCTGCATGGACTTCTAATTATGGCAGGATAATTCAAAGATTGAATGATGGAACATACCAGCTTGTAAAAGGTGTATATTCAAGAGCCACAAAGGAATTGACCTATACACTTGACAGGAATGTTTATTTCAAATCTAAGAACAGATGGGGATATAGGAAAGAGAAGGTAACTGCCAGTAGCCTTGTAATTAAGATGTTCATTGTCAATTATGATATGAAGCACAATACAATGGTTTGGCATAAGAACAATGATACAAAGGATAATTACTATAAGCATTTATTCCCAGTCACAGATAAACAGTACAATGAGATTTTAAGAGTGAATGAACAGGACGGAGCAATAACGGATAAGCAGATTATGGAGATTGTGAATGCTGTGGAGTTTAAACCCGATGATTGGAAACCTTGGCATAATAAAAGAACTTATGAAGGTGTCGGCTATGTCGGTGCTGATACTTCAGATATTGATTATGAATCATACTCATTTATCAAGTGGAAAAATATGATACAGCGTTGTTATAGTGATGTTGTGCATAAATTAAAACCTTATTACATGGATAAGGAAGTTTGTATTGAATGGCAGAACTACCAGAATTTCAAGATATGGTTTGACGCACATTATATTACTGGAACTAAGGTCGATCTGGACAAAGACCTACTCTATAAAGAAGGTAATATATACAGTCCAGAAACGTGTGCATTTATGACGCATTTCTTGAATACAGTATTTGAAGATAGAGGAATTGAAAGCAACATCAAACAGAATGATGATGGTACATATTCAGTATCAATGATAGTCCTTAATAAGAAGATGGATATAGGTGTATTCGATTCAGAGGAAGAAGCGCATACTGGATTTATAGATGGCAAGATTGATTATATTTGTGACCTTGCAGAAAAGTGTAAGGACAAAGTACCAGATTATGTGTATGAAGGTATGCTGAATTATAAGATTGAAATTGACTAATAATCGGAGGTGGCAGATTTAACCCTGCTGCCTCTTTACAGTTTATAAAGGAGAAAAAAAGGAATTATGGCTTATATAAAGGTCAAAGATAGAAGAAGATTTGAACGAAAAGAGTTCAGAGATTACATAAAGTTATCAGATGATAAAGTGCTTGACACAAAAAAGAATAATATAGATTTACTTGGTGATGATGAAATATTTGTACAGTTGGAAGATACACAGCATTATTGGATTTCGAGTCATGGCAGACTTACAAACAATATGAGGAAAGATAAAACATTCTTCTTTCATAAAATGGATAGCGGTGATCCCAAAAGAAGTGTGCATTGGACGATTGTAACCTATGATATTGACGGAACTGCTTTACATGAAGAGACAAGTCCAGAAATTCTTGTAGCAAAGTATTTCTTAATCAAGCCGACAGGATGCAATAAGATATGGCATATAGACGAAAATATGAATAATAATTACTACAAGAATCTGATTTATGTATCTGCGGAAGAGTATGAGGTGTTGAGAAAGCACGTTAAAACAGTTGCAGAGATTGGCAGAGAGCAGGAATATTATGATTACAATACGATAAAGGGCAATCCAGCTTATAAAATTTATGAGGGGATTTATGCAAGATGTTATGGCGGTAGTTCGTTGTATGTGAATCAATGCTACGATGATGCTTATATGTGCGACGAGTGGAAGAATAGCAGAGATTCTTTTGCTGAATGGTACTCTGCTAACTATTATGAATGTGACGGAGAACGCATGGCAGTTGATAAGGATTTATTATGTCGTGACAATAAAGAATATGCAGCAGATAAGTGTTGTATATTGCCGGAGACTATCAATTCTGCCTTGGCAAGTGCCACAAAGAGAAGAAGTCGTTATAAATCAGCAAAGGTTTATGCTATCGGTGTTGATTATGACAAAGCAAGGGATAAGTTCTTTGCAAGGATCACACCATTCGGGCATGACAAACAAGTTAAGCTGCATTATTGGGACACAGAGGAAGAAGCGTTTCAAGAATATAAGTTATTCAAGGAATCGGAGATTAGGGTATTGGCATTGAGATACAGAGATAAGATACCAGACAGACTGTTTGATGCATTGATTAAATATGAGGTGCGTCCTTATAGTCCGTATGAGAGTTAAGATTAGGGCATATTGGATATTAGTTTATCTGATATGCCTTATTTTTTTACCTTTTTTGTATGATATATGGTATAATTACACAATAAAGGGAATTTGGTTTTTGTGTGTGGTTTTATACTTGGAATAATTGGATTGCTGTAGAGAAAAAGGAGTAGTTGCATATATGGCTAAGAATTGTTTGTGTTGTGGTAAAAATATTGGATTACTTACAGTACGCATTCCTTTATTAGAAAATGAAGAGTTGGTTATATGCTCTGATTGCTTTGAAAAAATGCCTTCAGTGCTTAATGATTTATACCAGAAGAGAATACATCCGACAAAATCAGAACTGCTTACAATAAAAGAAGAAATAATTGAGCAGCTTAATTTAGGATGTTATAACAAAGATGTAATCAATGTGGTTACAAAGTATTTAGATAATAAAATTTCAAAAGCAAAAGATCCAGAGGTTAGTGAAGATGGTGCAATATTAAAGAAATGCCCAATATGCAACAAGAATGTGAATTATGATGTAGAAGTGTGTTCGGGTTGTGGTTATTCTTTTTCATCTGGGTATGAGTTTGTAAATAATGAGATTGCCAATATATACAATCAGAGAATGGAACAATATAAAAGGAATCCATTTTATGAATATGATTATATTGTTGTCCCTAATAAATCAGATGGATCTACAGATAAAGAGAAGATAGAAAAAATCATCCGTAATCATGCAATGCAAGGATGGAGATTGATTACTATGTATTCAAATGAGATTGGTAAAAATGCAATAGCCGGTGTAAATGCAACTATGTGTGAAGATATTATGGTCTTTGAAAGATGTATAAAAGGTGAAAATGTATGAGTAAATATTGTCCCAAGTGCAAGATGAATTTCTCCGATGAATTTGATGAATGCATATATTGTGGAGAAGATTTAAAAGATGGGATTATTGAAACAGAAGATACAGTGTCAGAAAAATCAATTAGTGAGCTATCTGATGCTGAAATACTAGAAAAATACTCTGATTATAGAAAAAGAATTGAGAAACAAACTGGTAGACAAATGACGGATTTTGAATTTTTGTCTGGTATCATGGAAGCTAGAAGAGATAGTTTAAATCATCAAGCAGAAACATATTTTGCAAGCAACAAAGAAGCAAATGTTAGTAAACCGAAATGCTCTACATGCCAAAGCGAAAATATTCAAAAAATTTCTACTATGACAAAAGCAGGGAGTGTAGCATTATGGGGAATATTTTCGCAAAAGATTAAGAAGCAATGGCATTGCAATTCGTGTGGGAGTGAATGGTAGAGGAGGTGTCAGTGAATGAAAAATAAAAAGGCAATCATTATATCATTTTTTGTGATGACCTTAATCTTATTTCTATGTATTTTGATTATGGTAATATCCAATAAAAATGCTAAGTTCCAGAGCAAAGATGAAATGTCAGAAGTGATAAATGGTATATGGAGAACGGGTGCTTCTGAATATGATTTTGTTTTTACTATTGATAGCGACAGTGCATATTTGAGCAATGGAGATAAAGTCGATGATCCATCTAAAATAGTGTTAGTTCCTGAAAAGGGATATTTTTATTATGAATATAAAGGTGATACGAAGAAGTCCAGATATAATGTTGTTTACGAGGATGGAGAGTATTTGATTAAGGATAAATATTGGACGTTTAAGAAAACGGAAGAGTAATTTTATTGGTACGTCTGCTGCTGTTAGGTACTTAATATAGCATAGTTTAAGTGTACCCCCTCTTGTCTATATGGTATTATCCTTTGTGAAAATAAGTGATTTTTAGGGCAAATCGGCTTTGTAATTGTGTAGGGGAAGCAGTTTACCTATGATGGATTTTGAAGCGGATCTGGTGCGATTTCTATTGATTTATTCAAAGGATATGGGGGCAAGTTCTCCGTGGGGACTAGGGAAGAATGAATCGGAATTTCAGATTCCGAAAAAGCGGTAGTCCACAGTGATACAGCGCAATTTTGCGCTCTACCCTGAAACAGATAGTGTCGGTTTAGAGGTGTTGCATATTTGCAATAGTCGAAGGGAACTAAATTTCGTTCCCCATGAGATACCGCCAGAAGTGGCGAAAACTTTAAACGCCTTGTGTCCAAATGGACACACCTTGAAGAATAAAAACCTTTCGCATACAAGTGTGCGAAAAATTTTATCTTCTAAGTGGAACAGTTTCACTTAGGGGAATTTTCCCTTTAGGTGGGAATAGAAGTGTTGTAAAACCGACTTCCGTAACGGAGGTCTTATAAAATCCTACTTCCGTTCATTTCAAAACGACAGATTTTATGATTGAAAATATCGGAGAGGTAAAATTTTCAAGTCCGTGTCGAGAACAACCAACTACAGGGCGGTAGAGAAAAACAGATCCCTTTTTTAGTTTATGCTACCCCCGATACACTATATCATACTAAGCCAGTAGGAATTAAATACAATAAAATATAACAATAAAACAGTATAAAAAATAAGGGTGTAACTTCAACGGCTACACCCTTATTTTTTTACGCTTCTTTCAGTCTCTTTGTTTCCTCTGTCTTTACTTCTGTACTTCCGTAATAGTTCCGTATATCATCCATAGATAATTTTTTCTTGCTTCTCTTTCTGAATGCTTCTGTATGAAAATACCACTTCTTTTTCTCTCTTGCCCATTTAAACCCTAGAGCCTTTAAGCTGTCTTTGTGTTCGTATGTGTTACCATCAACCCATATCCAACAACCGACTATTTCAATATTGATATTTTCCATTGTAACAATATGCTGTAATACTTCCCTTAATTTTTCATCTTCTGAAAAATCATACTTCATATTATTATAATCTGTTTTGTTGTCGGTGGTGTCGCTTGCGTTGTGTTCGTGTCTGTCTTTTAATGTCTTGAATAATGTATCATATTCAGCATTGACTTCTTGCGTTGCTTCTGTAGATCCGTTTGGGTTGTCGGGATGGTACTTCTTTAATAGCTCTTTGTACTGTTTTCTTAATTCTTCCAGTGTTTCTACATTCTTAAAATATTTCATATAGAAAAACCTCCTTTAAAAATATATTGTTGATTGATTTGATATCATTATAATACACTAACAAGTGTACAATATCAATATACAAATTCACTAAAGAGTGTACAATGATCTTGTGTAATATGTACACTAAGTAGTGAACTTGTATAATAAAACGACACTAACAAGTGTACATTTTGTATATTTCGTCAATAGACATTGCACACTAACGAGTGTACAATACAGTTACAAGGTCAAACAAAACAGACCTACACAAAATCAATCAAACATATTTAAGGAGGTAGTCATTATGACAAAAAAAGAATTAGAAGCAAAGGTTGAAGAAATCAGAAAGTACAAAACAATGATTGAGGAAGCAAGCAACATTGAAAATGCTCTGGAAGCTGAGGTTATTTCTTATATGAATGAAAACAACCTTACAGAAGAAATTACAGACACGGCAAAAATTACCTATAAGTCGCAGGTTCGCTCTACTTTAGACAAGAAAAGACTTGAGGAAGATTTAGGAAGTCTGGAAGAGTACATCAAAACAACGACATACAGTGTGTTACGAATCAAGTAATAAGCGGTTAGCAATCAACAGGACAAAGGGTGGAGCAATCCACCCGATACCCTAAAGAATAGGAGGGATTTATATATGAGTAATTTAATACATTTGTTTTCAGTCGGTCAGAAAGTCCGTTGCAATATGGACGGAACATTTTACAAGGGTACAGTTACAGAAACCCACACAGACCACATTATTATTGATATTCCAGAAGTATCTAATCACTGTTGGTTTGAAAATGATTTCAATATCGAGGATGTTTACCCGGAATATAATTTCTAATCAATTAAGGCGGTGACAGTTCAGCCGTGGGAGGTTCAGTCCTCCGCTTGCCTATCGGCTCAATAGTAGTCGTACAAAATCAATCAATCAAAATACATATTTTAGGAGGTAGCATTATGACAGAAAAAACATGGAGAAGAGGACAGAAAGCAGATTACACCGACAGACCTTTGACAGTAGAAGAAAGAGTGTTTGCAGAAGAACATCACGACTATTTATATCAGTTTATGAGATGGAATCATTTACCAGTAGAAGATTGGTATGACGAATTGGTCATCCCTTATCTTAACGCAGTAAAGAAGTATTGCAGTAGAGAAGAGTTACATATCTATCCATTTTATGCGGTTGCTGAAAAAGTTCTTTCTCGTGCGGTTTATGACAAGCATAGAGCAGATCACACACAAAAGCGTATGCCAGAGGGCGGTTTTGTTAGTCTTGATTATGAATTAGAGGGCGATAATCCTTTTTCAGGACATCCGTTAGATGCATATTGGATTGATAAAACAAAAAATGTTGAAGCATATGTAATTGAAAAAGAGTTTTTGCGTGACTTGTTTGCAAATGTTGGCAGATATGCAGAGCCTGAACTTCTTGAAATAGTTCTTGCTATGAGAATACAGGGTTATACAGATACAGAGATTGCAAGACAGGCTAGGATTGAATTAGACGAGTATAGAGAGTGGACACTTGCAGAGATAAAAGAGCTTATTAGACTTTTAACACTTAGAAGAACAGGAAATTGTGCTATGGCAAGATTATTCAATGATACAAAGTATTTTGGAAACATTGATGAATACCACAAATGGAGAGATTTACTTGATATGTAAATTGGAGTTGGGCGGTGTGTCAGAAATGGCACACTTGCCACCAATAGAAAGAAGGTTATCACATGGAAAATAAAGAGCAATTAAGACCATTGACAATGGAAGAACGCAAGTTTTCAGAAGAAAATTATCATCTAATCATGGACTTTTTGAAGAAGTCAAAACTGGATGCAGAAGAATTTTTTGATATTGTTGTGTTTGATTTCCTGTTATCAGTAGAAAAGTATTTGAATGATCCGCAATTACAAGCGAAATGCAGTTTTGAAGCGGTTTCCTATATGTATATGAAAAGGGCGGTATTTGTTCACTTTAGAAAACAGAAAGCACAAAAGAGAAGTACAGAAGCCGGATCAGATATTAGTTTAGATTCAATGGATATGAATATTTCTAATCATTCCACAATGGAAACAGCCTCTAATCTGGAATATAGGGCAATGGTAAAGCAGATTGAAAACGGATTGACAGAGGAACAAAGGAAAATATTTTCTGACAAGGTAGAAGGCTATTCACTAAAGGAAATAGCGGATAATCACGGAATCAAACAGAAACGAGTATATAAACAGTTTGACAAGGTAAAGCGAATTGTTACAGAGGTAATGGAAGCATAGAAAGGACGGAAAACAATATGTTTAATTTTAGAATCATCACAACAGCAGACGGAAACCAGATTATAGATAGAAACTTAAAAACTCCATATGATGCACTTACACCAACGCAAATGTTGGAATACATGGAAATGGATAACAGCCTTGCTTTTATGGACAGGGTGGAACGTAAAGCCAAACAGAAAACGGAGCAGACGAGGAAACTTGCAAAGAACCCATTGTATAAAATGGCTTGCATGGTTGGCTTGATATAAGGATATGGGTGATAAGGAATGTATAAAAATTATGTCTATTTTAATAAAGAAAAGTCCATTGAAAAATATAAGCAGAAAATGTTTGACAATAGTATTTTTTCAAACATGAGAAAAGTTAATCAAGGAAAAAAGGAAGAGGTATATAAAAACCACGAGGCTTTAATTTGTATAGGCAAGAGAATTGTTAGCTTTTTAATCTATGATGAATACAATGCGAAAATGATAGAGGCAGTAAAGACATTGAACGAATAAGGAAAGGACTGAAAGCAAAATGATTACATCAAAATTTTTCAATATGGGACAGGTAGTAACTACAAGATCAATCAATGATCTTATGGCAGCGGAACAGAAATTTGCGGTTGAGGTAACAGTTGCATTACAGAGATTTGCAGTTAAAGACTGGGGAGATATGGACGCAGAAGATAAACAGACAAATGAGGATGCTTTGAATTATCCAGATGATTTATACCTTATGGGTGCTTATAATACCTCAAAAGGCAGAATTTGGATTATTACAAATCGAATCTCCGAAACACCAGGAGACAATGCGACAACAATTTGTTTCCCAGATGAAAGATAAAAGGGAACTGTAAAGGATGAAAGGACAGTCTGAAATATGGCTGTCCTTAATGGAAAAGAGGTTGATATTATGGCTATAGTAATCACAAATGGAGAGTATTATATACAAAATACAAAGAATGGAAAAGTAAAAAAGACAAAGGATATAAACGAGGCAACTCAATTTTATAATGTAAACAAGGCAATGCGAAAAATATTAGGTAAACCAGCACAATGCAAGGGATATTATCTATTTGATACAGAAGATACATATGTTAAGAAGAAAAACAATAGAAAACACTATTCACAGGATGTACGAAAACTTTTGTATGATAAAGTAAAAGGAAAATGTGCAATATGTGGGAAACAGCTACTTTTTTCGGAGATTACATTAGATCATATAATTCCACTGAATCAAAATGGAGAGGATGAAGTTGAAAATTTACAGATTTGTTGCTATCAGTGTAATCAAATGAAAGGCTCAATATTACCAGTAGATTTGTTCCAAAAGGTAACGGAAATTTTTATGTATCAAACAGAAAAGAAAACAACACATTCGTTAAAATGGAAAATTGTACATAGATTGTTGCAATCGTGTATCAAGTGAATTTTGCTGACCTTGAAAAAATAGGGGAAATCAAGTATAATTGGAGGTGAACATTGAATGAAAGGTTTGGTTGATATGTCAGCAACGACAGTAATTAAGGATATATTAGAAGCAAAGGGAAAATCTCAGATAGAGCTTGCAGAGGAAATAAATGTCACTAGGCAGAATTTAAGCAACAAAATGAGTAGAGACAAATTTTCTTCCCTTGAATTGGTGGAAATTGCGGATGCTCTGGAAATGAATTTGATTTTAAAAGATAAGGCAGACGGAACAGAATATGTAATTGATTATCCAGAAGATGAAAAAGGAAAATCAAAACGGAATATGACAGAGGAAGAGAAAAAGGCTGCACAGAAGAAGTCAGAAGCAACAAAGGCAAGGAACGCAAAGAAGCAAGCAGAATCACAAGACGATTAAAAGGGGCACTTGATTTCTCAAATGCCCTAGTGTATAATCTACTTAGAAAGTGAATCGGATATGACTCCGATTTGCCCTCAGTGTTAAAATGTTTATAAGAATAGCATCCTAAACTTTGGACGGTGTGGGATGCTATTTCTTTTTATTGTTATGATTGTCTATGTAAGACAGAGCCGCAAAAATTACTAGCACTAAAGTTAAAACTTCAAGCGTGTTCATAGGGCATCACCCTCCTTTGTAAACTAGAGGGCATCTAATAATCGGAAAATCACATCCTGCTTTCGTTTCAATTACACAATAACAGTATAGCATAAAGGGAACAGATGTTCAAACAAAAAAGAGGTAAATCTACTATATTATATATAGAAGAAAGACCTCTTATTTTTATGGCTGCTGCCTCTGGTGGATATTATCAACAGCCTTTTCTAATTCTATTGTCTGCCAGCGTTTGCGGATCACATCACTTTTCAGTTGTGCAAGTCGTTTGTTGGTGTATTTCTCAAACCAACGCATAAGGGATTTTGGAATGAATTTATCTGGTGTGTGTTGTAGAATGGAAAATAACATATCTTCCAGTTTAGACTGAATCTTATGTAGCATATCTTTGAAGCGGTTCGGCTTCTGAATCTCGATGTAAATGTAAATCAACTCCTTCCTTATATAGTATAACGGAGATACGGAATATATACAATGAATAAGGCAAAAATGACCTCAATTATTTTTTCAATATAAGGGGAATATTACTGAAAAAATGTGCATTAGTAAGTAGGAAGCAAAAAGAAATTTCAATAAAATTTCTGAAAATATGCAAAATAATAATTCAATAAAATTTCTAGGAGGTGTGCGCTTATGGATGAACTGATAAGGGATTTTGAAAACAAGATGCACTTAGAGGGAAAATCCGAAAAGACAATCAAAATATATGTTGCTTCGGTAAAGGAATTTTTCAGATGGTTTAATGACAGCTTCGGGGATGTAGAATTTAAGAAGCTGTATAGGGAAAATATTCTGGAATATAAAAGCTATTTGAAGAATGTGAAAATCTGTAAGAGAACAGGACAGAATCTAAATGCAAAGTCCATCAATGCAAAGTTATCTGCACTTATTAAATATAATGAGCTGATGCAACCAGATAACATTGTAATAAGCAAAGCAGACTTAATAAAGATACAAGCGGAAATAATCAGTCCTACCAATATCACGAAAAAGGAAGTTGAAGAGTTCAGACAAAGAGTGTTGCAATCTGAAGGATGTTCCGCAAAACGGAATTATGCAATAGTCACCATTATGGCTTATGCAGGATTAAGAATATCAGAAGTATTGCATTTGAAAAAGGTAGATGTAAACACTGCTGCGAGTCAGATTAGAGTAGCAGACGGAAAAGGCGAAAAACAAAGAACTGTTATTATCAATTCTAAGGTTATCTCGGCAATAAGGGAATACCAGAGATCAGATAATGTGGAATCAGATTATTTATTCCATAACAGCAAAGGGAAGATTTTGAATCCGTCTACTATCAATAAAGTATTTGATGAATTTAGTATTGATGGCTACCATATCCATCCGCATATGCTTAGACACTTCTTTTGTTATAACGCATTAGAGAGTGGAGCATATAGCATTAATGAGGTATCAAATCAAGCAGGACATACAAGTATAAAAACCACATTAAAATACTTGAACCCGAATCTGGAACAAATCAAAAAGAAAAGCGAATTATTATAAATTTTTTCCGCACAAGTTGGGGGAAAATCGGTTACAAAATGTGTATTAGATATATGTAAGGGTCTAAAGGAAGGAGTTATTGAATGAACAGAGAGCCTAAACCAATAACAAAGCAAACTATACTGCAAATGGTTATAGGAAGCATAATTGCGGTATTGCTGATAATTTACACATAAAACGGAGGTAAGAGAATGGATAAGACATTATTAGAGTTATTAAAGGAAGCAAAGGGAATGGATAAGATGAACGGTTCACAGGAGCAGAAAACAGAAGATAGACAGCAGATTTTTAATGCAGGATTTCAGATGGGTATTCAGTATATGATGGATAAGATTGAGCGACAGTATCAGTTAGGAAAACCGATTCTTGCAAACGACAATCTGTACTGGTTGAAGGGAGCAAAGGAAAACTTGCGTGATATTATGGATGATATTGAAGCAGAGTATAACGCAGAAATGAAAAAGAATGAATAAATTGGTTATCGTACCCTATATCGCAAAATGCGGAAATGCTTGATTTTCCTATACTTCTTTGTTTAGGAAGTGCGATAGCCTACCGATATAATAGGAATTATCAAATATCGAGAATCATTCCTATGTAGTGAGTAATATTGAAAATGCGTACACTAATAAGTGTATTAACTTGCGACATTGAAAAAGCCTACTATATAGGGCATAAATAAGGAATTAAGCCCCAAAATGGCTTATCGCATATGGAAAGCAAGTTTTTAATGTAACCAGTATTATTACAACAAACTAACAAACCAACCAACACACACCACAAGAAAGGAGCAACCCAACAATGCGGAAAAGGGTAGCGCAATGTAGTTCAAAAGTATCTGTTAAGAAGTTTATGAATAAATGGGAGAAGAAGGATTTAGAAACACTAGCGGATGATTTTGGTCTTTTGCAGAGGAATGATGTTCAAGAAATAATTCAGAACTGTAAAACCTACGCAGAAGGACAACGAAAGATTATGAGAGTATATACGAAAGTATGTTTGTGATGAAAGGGCGGTATTGAAGATGGATTATAAGGAATTATTTACAAAATTATATTCAGACAAATGTTTTCACAATTTTTGTAATATGGTAGATCAACTAAAAAGGGAGGAAAATAAAATAGAGTTACCATGTGATACAGCACTTTTATTGATTGCAGCAAATGTTGACTATATTAAAGGCAATGAAAATATAGATGCAATACATATGCTGGTAAAAAATTATTTAAATCCTAATGGCAGGTCAATATCAAAAAATACTCCTTTTTATGATTATTTTGTCATCGCAAATATAATACTGATTGCAATGGATAATAAGAAATATTTTGAAGATGACAAGTTTATACAACTTCCATTGGATTTTACAGTATCTGCAAATAGTATCTGCAAATTTGATACATGTTCTTGTGGATATAAACCAAAGATAATCTTTTCGAGTTTTATTAACTCTTTAACAGGAAAGGCAATGTGTAAAAAATGTGGTCTTTCTGTAAAAAAAATGTTTGTACATGAAACCTCATTCTTTGACAAAAGTGATAATGGCGAGATATATGAAAACCTTGAAGAAGGTATAAAAAAGTTAGCTGATTCCTGGAATAAGGAAGTTGCAAAGGGGGAAAGTATTTTACATAGGACAATGAGGGAATTGTTGTCTTATGATGCAGAAGTTTGTGTTGATCCAATATTATATGATTTACACCAGAAATTATATAGCTATATGGTTGATAATAATATTTATAAAAAACCTAATTATTGGAATGAACGGGGGTATTGGGAAACTGCTACAGATAAAATGATGGAATGTGGAGAAGCTGTAAAGTTAGTAGAATACTATTTATGGGAGAATATGCCTAATAGAATAGCCGATTAGTTTTAAAATTGAAGATAAGGAGGTCACAACTAATGGCAACAGATAGACAGACACCTTGTTTATACTATGTATGTGCAGGACTTTGTACCAAAGGTAGAAAAGCGGATCACGCTCATTACTGCCAGCATTGTAACAAATATAAACCAAGAGCAAAGGTAAGATATAAAAATCGGAAGAAGGAAAAGCTAGAGAAAATTAGGAAGAACGAGAGATATTAGAATGAAGAGAAAATTGAAATTTTTTACATATGGATTCTATATAGGAGCAGTCTTGTGGGCGTGTGGTTTGGTCGCATCTATGATTGTGGAAAATGTAACAATGAAAATCCTTTTGATTCTCATACCATTAGCAATATATTGGTTTTTCATAATAGGTAAAAGTATCATTGAAGAAAAAATTAAAAAAATTCTCCACCACAGGGGAAAACGTAATCTAAAATGTGCATTATATAAGTGAAGAGGTAATGAAGCATGGCTATAACAATGCAAGATATTATTGAAAGTAACAGAATAAAGGCAGAAGCGTGGAAAGACTGTAAAGAGAGTTTAAAAGACGATCTCACATCGGAGTAGTTGGAAAAATTAGAAGAAGTGTTTTTCACTGCTGCACAAGGTTATATTTTTAGAAGAAAGGAACATTAAGCTATGGAAACAAACAGTTTTAAATACTTCTGAAATTTACATATGGAAAACGAGCTAGATTGATAGTATAATATATTGGTATTTAGGAAAACTTTCTAAATATGGTTGATTGATTGAAACGGAAAAGGTCATAGTTCACGCTATGGCTTTTTCTAATGCACAAAATAAGCACATCTCCGCAGATTCTACCTGTTTTTGATATGCTTATCAATAAATATACAATATATAGTGTATATAGAACTGATAAAACACTATATATTGTACTTTTTAATGCCTAAAATGAAAGAACAATTTCATGTGGAATTTTACTGTTTTTTGTTTCGTATAGCTTGTTTTATTCCATAAGTAATAGTATTTAATTCCAAACATTTTTTAATCAATTCATCTACATCGGTATCCTGTGTCGGCATTGTATATTCAAAATGGTAATCTAATTTTACATTACTAATAAAATCATTTAAGGATTTAATAATGTGCTCAAATAACCTTATGAAGTTAATTTTGCATGGATGATGATTTATTAGTGCTTCATTTTTGGCAGCTAAAAGATATTCATGTAATTCATATATGAAACTTTCAAATCCGAAAAGAATATCATCTAACTTTTCAATGTCGGTTTTCTCATTTATGAACATTAAATCAACAAATAGATTATAGTTGCCTTCTTCAAAGTTTATGTCACTACATATGTCTGCATACGAATATAGCAATTTTTGTTTTGCAGAAAAACTTTCAATATTACTATTGGTTTTCTGTAAATAATCTTCTCCAACAGTTTTTCCAAAACATGTTTCGGCATCACCGTGGAATAAAGGGAACTGGTATAATTTTTGAGTATATGCAAATTCTCCTTGAAAGTTTACTCGCATTGTTTTAACCAAATTGATCATATTTCTTCTATCGTCTGGTGTTTCACAGTAACTAAATTCATCAATGATCGTATCTGATAAATCCTTTAAATTCTTTTTTAGACGCATTAAATCAACTTCATATGGTTTATCTTGTATGTAGTATTCCATTCTTTTGATACGTTCTTCATCAGATATATGCAACATATCATGATCTGGGGAATAAATACCCATAGAATTTTGTAGGTAATGATTAGGTACTGAAACATTATCATTTAATTCTACTGTTGCGGTTGGAGATAAATATTTGATAACAAATTCCTCTGCATCCATATTTTTATCTTTTGCAAAATCCTTAAATAGCAATATAAGATCGTCTCGTGAAATATTTTTTGTCCGTCTATTTTCTATGTTTGGCAGCCATGATTTGTTTTTGCCGATTTTCTCTGATAATTGGTATGCTGTCAAATTATGTTCTTTTCTTGTATCTATAATTAACTGTATAAGTTCATCTGTTATTTTTATTTTTTCAGGAAACATTAGAATTACCTCCTTGAGTGATATGTACATATTATAATGCGGAATAGTAGATATGTAAAGAATAAGCCTATAAACACATATAAAAATGAAATATGTACATATTTATGTAAAAATGATTGACAATATGTACATACAGTGTTATAGTAAGACCATGCAAGAGAGATACAAAGGTTTTCGAGACACATTACAAAGTATTTCAAATGCAATTATAAAAGTGATTGGTACATAAAAAGAAAAAGCCAATAGCAACAATCTGGATGCTGGTAACATCCAATGCTAAAGGCTCATGGTAATTGTGTAAGCCTGGTAAACTTAACACATATATTGGTATCTAAAATATTATCATGGAACATTCTTTTAGTCAAGCGTTAGCGGTCTGCTAATTGCTTATTTCCAAAACACATTTATATAGAAGAAACACGGTACATTGACAACTTAATAAAAAAAATTCTGTATCACAGGGGAATTTCACTTGTAAAAGGTGCATTAGTAAGTAGAGACACATGATAGGAGGAATCAATTTGAGAATTATGTATTCTATATTGAACATCCTCTACACGAACAAGGCGCAGAGCAAATTATACGCTTTAACACAGAAAGACATTGAAGAAGCGTTGATTGCTGATGGTGAAAAGTGGTGTGAGAGGACAGTTTACAACAAGATTAGAGCATTGGTAACCCAAGGCTATGTAAAAGAAGGACTGAGAAAAAGTAACTCCAATACTTTCTATTTAACTTCTGAAGGTATTGAGTGGATGAAAGAAGTGGAAGGAGACACAGAGAATGAATAAAAACATCAACGAGAGATTGAAGATCACAGTTATTGGATGTGGACAGGCTGGCGGTTCGATCACGGCAAGGATTGAAGAAAGCGTGAATGATTTAGGCGGTAATAAAGCCAATACATCATTTGTAGGCATCAACACCAGTACAGAGGATTTGGCATCTGTCAAGTTATCCCACAAGATTCATATGAACAATTCAAAGGGGGCAGCTTGTAACCGGGAAAACGGTGTACAGGATTTAGCAGAAAGCATTGATACGATACTGGATGAACTTCACAGCTATATTATAGAAGATTCGATTGTATTCATTGCTACATCATTAGGAGGAGGCACCGGTTCGGCAATCGCACCACAGCTTGCGGAAATTCTTCTTGATGAAGGTTACAAGGTAGGAATGATCGTGGTACTACCGGCTGATAATGAATCGTTAAAAATTAGAGACAATGCAAGACAGACATTTTATGAGATCGAGGAATTGAAGCCACGAATGGGAAGTATCTACATTCTGGACAACAACGCAACCGAGAAGATGAAGATTAACAGCACATTTGCTTCATTATTTGCAAGCATTCTTTGCATCAATAATAAGTCGCAGGATGGAAACATGGATTTAGCCGAGATCGAAGCGTGCATTTTAACTCCATCATTTTCCATTATCACAAGAGCCAATAAGAACAACGGAACGACAGCGAATATTATTGATGTACTGAATCGTGACAGTAATATCTTTGCAAAGAGGGAAGATAAGACCATTACGACAATGGGTATCTCCGAAGCGGTATCTGCAAAGGAAAGCAAAATTGATATGACTGATCTTAGAAAAGAGATCGGAATTGCACCAACCGAGTTTCACGGCTATCTGTCAGAATCAGAGGAAAATGTGATTATTCTTAGCGGTCTTACAATGCCGTACAGTAGAGTGGATGCAATGACAGAGAGCATTCAAAAAGAAGCGGACATTATCAAAAATTCGCAAAAGGCTACAACAGAGGTTAGGACAGGAAAGAACATTGATATTTTCGCTACCCCAACAGTGGAACAGACGGTATCTACAGCAAATAAGCCAAAGGGATTGACAGCATTAGAGAAGTTAAGAGCAAAGAGAATTAGCAAGTAACATAAAAATTGTGGTGGGTAGGTTCAAAGCCTACTCGCCTACATTAAGAAAAGGAAGGTAAAAAATTATGAGAACAAAAATCGAAGCAGTATTAAACAATAAGGATGCAAAGGCACAGGATTATTTTGAACTGGTAAACATCTATGAGTATTCACAAGTGACATTACAGAGGGATGGAAAAGATGTTATTTCTATGGATATTAACGAGGTTGAAGCATATCCTGGTTTCTTTGAATTTAGAGAAAAATGCACCTCTACACACTATTCTGTAGAAGAAAGCAGCATTGCTTCTGTAACAGGGAGAATGCTTGACGGCATGGACACATTCTTGATCGAAGCAGATTTGAAAGATGGCAGCAAGCTGGCAGTTGTTATCTATCATGTAGATACAAATGAGAAAAGGGAAGTGTCTGAAAGCTATTATGAATCCGATGTCTTTTCACTTATGGACTATCTGAATGAGGAAGATCATAAAGTGATGATGGCAATTATCCATGATTCGTTTGGTCTTGAGATTAAAATGAATAGTGTTAGAAATTGTACTTTAACAGAAACAGAAGAAGCGTTTGAAATGCAGATCGACACAATAACATTTCCGCTTATGGATGATAGCTGCAATGAAATCTACATCAAGGAAGGTAGCGTTACAGATACAATTCTGATTCGTCCTTACGGTCAGTCATTCTTAGAAATTTCTATCCTTGTATCAAAGGAAAACAGCAAGTAAAAAAACAGAACAATATAGTAGGTAGGTTGGAAAATCCAGCCTATCTACATAACGGAGGATTTATGCAAGTACTAAAACAGGATGTTATACAAGCAAAAGGTAGTGTGTATATCAATAGAAATAAAAACGATTTCCGTTCAATGCCATTTTCACAAATAAGGTTTTCAAATCCGGATTTACTATGGTTTGAATTGTATGAGAATAAAGAAAAAATTGGATATACAGCAGTAAAGGTAGAGCCGATGAATGTACGCAAATGCAATCTTCCAAAGGAAAAATCAATAGAGTTGCAGATGCTAAGTGGTCAAAATGTATTAATTGTGTTTAGTGTTTAGAAAAACTAAAGAGAGGTAAATAGCATATGAGCAAAACAAAAGTAATTCAGTTTGAGAAGAACGAAGATACAAGGGAACAGGCAAGACAGATTCTGAGGAATGGCATCTTGAATGGAATGTGTGTTGAAAAACTTATTCAGATGACAGAATTTGGACTGATTGGAAACATAAATTGTAAGATTGGTACTTGTGGTTCAAGCCAATATTTTACACAGATGAATTATCTAAAGGCTGAAAATAAGAAAGAGCAGGATTTGATTGCTTATTCTTATGTAAAAGATGAAGAAGTTATTTCATCTACATTTATTGCAGTAAATGAGATTGCAGCAATTTCTGGTTGTGTCAATGAAGATAATCCAGACAATGTGCTTGATATTAACATTGTTATGACAGATGGTTCAGGAATCACGATCAACATAATCTATTAGGAGAATATACATTATGAGGAAAACAAATGCAAACAGATTATTGAAAGCTATCACAAACAACCTTGTATCAGTTACAAGTGCAGTAGTAAACCATGATGAAGGTATGAAAGAACCAATATCAGTTGAAAAATTTAAGGAAGATTTGGAGTTTTATGTAAATTCTGGAATATTTGCAGATACGATAGATTTTACTTATGAAAAAATTGCAGAAGATAGGTTGCTCATTTCCATCGGAAAAGCAAGTTGTTACTGCTATGACGATATAGACGTAACTTTACAGCTTAATGATGGAGTGACAATAGAATCTGTCACAAAACAATTATATGAAGATTTCAGCGAAAGATTATCAGCATAAAGAGAGAACAATATATTAGAGGTCATTCAGTTTGAATGATAAAGGAAATCACGAGATACTTTCCCATTCCTACGTTATATATAAAGAACGGAGGGTGTTATGAACACATATTTAATTGGAGTAAAAAAGTATTTTGGTGGAGAATATACATTTGAGATAGAAGCTGAAAATAAAACAGATGCTTTAATTAAAGCCAGAGGTGGCAATGCATTTATATTCTGTAGAGATAACGTTGATGATTCTACTAGAAATATATCAGTGAAGATGCTGATTACCACGAAACGGAATCACAATACCATTGAAGATAATGGTTATACATATTGGACGGAATCACAGGCACATTACCTATTATTGGTGGTGTGCCTACATTAAATTAAAAGAGAGGTACATTTATATGGAACGGAGAGAAATCATATTAAGACAAAAGTTAGGTAAGCATAGCTATAAATTAAAAGGTGCAAACGAAAGATTCTTTGTTAAATGCACATATACAGACAAGGTAGCATCACCATTAGATGATAAGAAACAGCCAGTTTATATGACATTGGATAAAGTAGAAAAATGGCTGAACGACAGAATCAATGAAGAAAAGCAGAAGGAACAGCTATGGAAAGACAAGCTCAATAAATATAAGAGCATTCTGAAATATCCACAGTATGCCGAGTGGTGCAAGGATGTTGTGTTTGATACTTTGAAGGAATATAAAGCAGTTATAAATGAAAATATCGACTTTATCAAAGCAGAGGTATTTAATTCCGAAAGTGAATTATACGCTTTTGTGGGATATAACGTAGAAAATATTTTGGATGAACTACAGATTCACAAATACGATATGTCAATGTCAGAGAGAATCAGAATTGCTTTTTCGGAGACATATTATAAAAAGTATGAAGAACTGAATGCAGATGTACTTGAAAAAGAAGTGGACGATGGAGAGTTTATCTTACAGGATTTGGTAGGAGATGGCGAACTGACAGAGAATGATTTATTGGAGATTGCTTTTAATGATATTGGTGTTGATGGTCTGAAAAAATTTATTTTGAATATGGAGGATTAACAGTATGAAATTTCATGTATTGAAACCAGATTTTGTTAATGAAGGAATGGTAAAAGTTTATACAAGCAACGATGATTTTAATAAGCAAACAGTAAAAGAATGCTTATATGGCATAGGAAAAACGGAACAATGGGAGCCAGGGTTTTATATGATTGCTGGTTATGAAAATGATAAATATATTGAATTGTTAGGCTGCTATGCACACTCAGCGGATTTTGAGCTTGCTTTATATTCCGATAAAGTACTGTCAGTTGTAGATAGAGTATGGGAAAATTTAGTTAAAGGTAAAGAAATTATACAGTAAGATTGGAGGAATGCACTATTATTACAGAAGAAAGAACAGACTATATGGATTATCTGAATCCATGTAATAAAAATCAGACAGCAAAAATATTAGAGAGATTCTTTTATGTCTCAAATGGGAGAGAGTATATATCTGTTATACCAGATGAAGCAGAAAGAATAACAAAATTACCAACACTTGACGAAGTGAAGGAAGATACAAATAGAGTAGTCACATATGCAAAAGAGATTATCCTGAATGCTGATAAATATAAGGATATGGATATAGAAGAAAGTGTCTTAAAACAGTATGCGTGCAACATAGATCCTTTACTGGATAAGATTATTGCTATAAATATTGCCGATGTTTTGAGCCAAAATAAAAAGATTCAGAATAAAGAACAGTTAAAAAATGTATGGGTTAAATCTCTTGAAGAATTGAAAAAGGATTTTATAAAAGGATTTGAAGAGGATGATAGCTTATTACTACCGCAAAATGTTGTAGGTGGTATTGATATATCAAAACTTGAAATTGGTATGACTGTTAAAAACTATAAAATGCTATGTGAATTGCTAGGGCAGGAAGTTAAAAGCGGTAAATCAAAGAAATATCAACTAGAAGATTTTGCACGTTACTTTGAATGGGAAAAGTCAGGACAGAAATTTATTATTTCAGATATATACGATACTCCATTAACGAAAGAAGATAAGCGCAAACTTGGTAATAATTCAATTTATGTGCAGTGTATAGAAGTGATTTTATTACAGTACCTATCAAAACAGGAAGGCTATACAAGAACATTTACGAAACGCAATTGGTGGGAAATGTTAGGCATGGCAAGTCATAAATATGGAAGAACACCAGAAAATAAATTAAAAAATCTCGATTATAGAATTACCTCATGGGAAGTTAGACACTTTTATCAAAGATGTAATAAAAAATTAGAGCAGATTCTTTTTTCTGCATTAAATAGTTTGAAAAATAGAAAACTAATTACTTATGAAATTCAGACAGTTGTTGTCACAAAAGATAAAAGAGGTAAAGAACAGTATTTTGAAGCTACTGATCTTCAGAAAAAGCAAATTCTTGAAGTCGAAAGACACATCTTACATAACGTTATGGGATATGAAAAAATGTTCCAAGTCTTTATCAGATTCCAACAAGCAGATTTTTATCAACAAGTGAATGATTTATTGTATCAGCAGTACGGATGGAATCACTACTTTAAGCAGATAAAAGTGATTTATACATTTGATGGAGTTAAAGAGGCATTACCAGAATTGGAAATGAAGCTACAAAAGGAATTATTAAATAAGAAAGTAGTCGATTATCTAAATTCAAATGCTAAAGACCTGTATGAAAAAAATAAAGCAGAATATCAACAGCAGATGAAAAATTTGCTTGAAGAATATTGGGGTGATACTCCAAGAATTGAATCACATAAAAAGAAAATGTGGAACCCACCAGATACATATTTAGATGCACAGAGAATTTTGACTGATGAACTAATAAGGATAGGTCATAAGGATAGAACATTTGTAATGGAAGAATTTCTGGAAAGTAATTCAGATATTGATGAATTATTTGTATTTGACCAGTGATTATAAAAAGTTGGCACTTTAAAACGGGATATATAAACAATCCTTTATATGGCATTATAAAGTGCCAATTTTTGAAAATACGAAATTCATTATATAGGAATGGGGTAACACTTTGAAAATTAAAACTAAAGTACATTCTGATTAACTCTGAGTTGGACTGACATATTGCAAGCCGATAGGCGAAGCAATGTGGCTGGACACACTCGGAGTTAATCACGGACTAAAGGACAGATGTGCTGGACTTTAGGCTGTGCCTACTGTCAGAGACAACACATAAAAGGAGAAAAAATTGTGACCATTAAAATAAAAGATAGATCATATACAGATGAAGATATTATTAAATGTCTTGTAACTTGTGAAAAGGTAATTAGTAAAAACGCATATCTTGAAAAGAAATGGAAGAATCATCAGTTACTAGGTGATTATAGTGCAGCAGAACAATACAAAGAGGTTCGTATTGAATGGATGGGATATAGAGAAAAATTACGTGCTTTATTATTGAATAATTTCTCTATGAAAGAGATTATTCGGAAAACTAAAGCGTGTAAAGATAAATCAACACAGAAGATGGTCAAGGAGATTATTTCTTTAATGCAATGATATTGTATCCTACTTTCTTTGAAACCAACCTTTTCTACTAAGCTACACAACGCAATCAAAGATTGCTGTTTCGCTAAGTGAAAAGCCTGCGCCAAAGAAAGATAGCAAAGAAAGCGCACGAATCATCGAATATATCTAATAGGAACTTAATTTGAGCGTACCTTGTATGGAAGGAGATTTTAATAATGGTATTTAAAGAAGGACAAGACGTATATTTTTTGAACAGAATAAAAAAGAAACATCATAATGCCCATATGTGGGCTGTTGAACCTGCGATAGTAGTATCTGATAAAGCAAACAATCATAGAGTTGAGGTTAAAACTTCAGATCAGAACATTGTATCAATTCGTAGAAGAGTAATATTTGAAACTAAGGAAAACGCAGAAGAAAAATGTGATTATTGGAATCATTGGGATAGATACCATAAGAGAAAACATAAGCATAAGAAGCATAAGTAGGGATAATTGATAAGTACAATTTTCATAAATAAAGGAGAGCTTAGAATGGCAAAAAATAATCAATTTTGTTATATGTGCGGTAAGTCTGTAAATGAAGTAAATAAATTAATTAAAGGTGAGTATGGTTACATCTGTGATAGCTGTATCAGTATAGCAAGTGACTTACTCAATGATGAAGAAGAGGAAAATATCGCAACTAATATGAAACTTGCTACACCTTCACAGATTAAAGCACATTTGGATCAGTATGTGATTGGACAGGATGAAGCAAAAAGGACTTTAGCAGTTGCAGTCTACAATCACTATAAGAGATTGAAACAGAATAAGAAGTCTGATGTAGAAATTCAGAAGTCCAACATACTTATGATTGGTTCTACTGGTAGTGGTAAGACATATCTTGCACAGTCACTTGCTAAATTTTTAGGTATACCCTTTGCTATTGCGGATGCTACCTGTTTAACCGAAGCTGGTTATGTTGGCGAAGATGTTGAGACCATGTTAAGAACACTCTTACAGAATGCAAACTATGACATTGAATCAGCACAAAGAGGAATTATCTATATTGATGAGATAGATAAGATTAGTCGTAAAGGCGAAAATGTTTCTATTACAAGGGATGTATCTGGTGAGGGAGTACAGCAAGCACTTCTTAAAATCATCGAGGGTACTATTTCAGAAGTGCCAGTGACAGGTAGTAGAAAACATCCACAGGGAGAGACAGTTAAGATTGATACAAGTAACATTCTATTTATTTGTGGTGGAGCTTTTGATGGTATTGATAAAATTATCGGCAAGGAAGAGACACATAATAGTATTGGATTTGGTGCTAATGTTTCCGATAAAAAAGAATCCGTTACCGACTTGTCAAAGGTTGAGCAGCATGATCTTGTCAAATATGGTCTTATGCCAGAGTTAATCGGTAGACTTCCTATTATTACTGCATTGAATCCGCTGTCAGAGGAAGATTTGGTACATATACTCACAGAGCCTAAGAATGCGATTACAAAGCAGTACCAGGAGTTATTATCTATGGATGGTGTGAAGTTGGAGTTTGAGGATGAAGCATTGAGAAAGATTGCGGAGTTGGCTATTAAAAAGAAAACAGGGGCGAGAGGTCTTAGAAGTATCATTGAATCCGCTATGCAGAAAGTCATGTTTGATGTTCCCGATATGTCAAGTGCAAAGAAAGTTATTGTAACGGCTGATTGTGTAGAAGGAAAAGCGGATGCATTGGTATATGGTGCAAGGAATAAGAAGATTGCGTAAGTGGAAGCTTCCACAGTAAAATTTTGTGAAGCTAACAACCCCTGCCGATACACAGCAATTTTAGAGTCTTGTAATTATTAGAAGACTCTAAGTGTCACACCCTAAAATTTTCGGGAGTGGCAGAACCGAATAATTCGGCTCTGGCAAGTGAAAAAGTTTTTAACTTGCCAAAACATTCCACAAAATATTGGGGAAAGTGATAGAAAAGCACAAGCCCAAGTTGGACATGTGCAAAAGGAAAAACTTTTTACTTTTGCTAACTCAGAAAGACAATCATGGACTAATTACAGGTTACACCAAATTTGGTGGAAGGTGGATAAAGGTTACGGTAAATTTACCAAAACGAAAGTAGGAATCCCAACTTGGGAATTCTATTCAGATATGCACACAATACACTTCCTACGAAATCGTGGGCGTTAAATTTCAGAAGGAGAATATACAATATATGGATAATAATTTAGGTAACGGTTACCAAAATAATGATAATGAAGAAAAAAGGAAAGTAGGAAGACCACAAAAAATAGATCCAAGAATGATGTTGAAATTAAAACAAGTATATTCTGGAACAAAAGCAAATAAAAGACATTTGCAAAATCATTATTATCAGATGTGTTCGGTAATGCCAATAATAAGATATAATACCGAACATCCCATAGATAATTTCTCGTTTTTATATAAAAACGATGTCTATATGAAAGAAACTGTTTTTACAGAATTAGGAAGAACTGAAAAAATGTTAGAAGAGTTTTTTACAAATGAAGAAGCAGAGCAATACATTATAAATATGGCTATTGAGATATGTGAGTTAGCTAAAACTCAAAAACTCACATCAAGAATAGTAGAAAGAATTGTGAGACAAGATCGACAAGAATTGAAGGAAAAGTTGAAACGTGGTGAGTGATTAAATTATGTATATCGTTGCAAGATACAGAGATAAAAAATATGAAATCTCAATGAGACAGTCATATAGAGAAAATGGAGTTGTAAAAAAGAAAGAAGTTTATTTAATGACATATAAACTGTATTGGTTAAATAAGAAAAGTGACTATCCTCAGATTGAGAGGGAGTATCCATTACAGTTTGATAATATAGCTGTAAATGCACATACATATTTTGAAGAAGATGATAATTTGATGAATAAAGTTGTATGTAAAGTCATTCAAAAGGAGATTAAACGAAAACAGTCTATTGATACTAGAAAATATAATATGGATGAGGAAAATAAAAAATTCAGAGAAAGAAAGCAGACATTACTTAATTGTGGGTGGGGGAAATAATTCCCCCCACCCACATGTGATTCAGAAGGAGAATATATTATATATGAATAAATTTACAGTTACAACAGGAAACAAAGATACAGCCGAATTAAACAGGCTTACAAGAACAATCAAGTTACATGACATATGGAACAGACAGTATCACAACACAGTTAGCAGTATGTTTGAACAAGATGATTGGTCGCAGGATGAATTGATGAAAGTTGCTCTATGCGGTGTGAAGTATATAAAATGCGTTGCAGATATTGAGAGAGAAAATCATAGATTAGATTCAAGCTACAATACACCATTTGCAATAAAAGAAGCAGGATTTAATATGATAGATGTTCTGTTTGGTATTATTGGTCGTATCAAGCTGAAAAATCTGATTAAGATATTTCCGATAGATAAGGACTATGATGGTGCTAAATGGGAATGCAAGGATTACTTTTTTACGATGGATGTATTGAGAGAAAAAGGACTTGACAATGCGATTGGTCGTGATTGAGTATTTGATTTGCTATGGGATTATGAGAATCGAGAGTTAAGAAAGGTGACAGTTTTCTACATGAGCTGTATGAGTGCCATGTATCAGCGACAAACTGGTGTTAGTTTTATGGATAAATTCTGTGAAGATAATAACATAGATTCATATAGTGTGGATCGTGAAAATGGCATCATAGTTAATAATCAGACTGGAAAAATTGCAAAATTGAGCAATAAGCCCTCATTTATGCAGATTGTGAAGTGATTTTGCAGTTTTTAAAATAGTGACATTCGATTTTCCTACTATATAGGCAGGAAAAATTTTTGAAAATACCAATGAAACTATCATTTCTTTACACAGTGCTTTCACAGGTCGTTACATGAGTTTTCTATGCTTGTATAATGAAATTTCATGCGTAATTCACGCAACTATCCATAATGGTTCAGATAACAACAGAATAATCAAAAAAGTTTCTTCTTAAGTGGAGAATATATTAAATAGAAGGTGTATTTATTTGTAGAGAGTTCAAACATCTCCATTGATAAAAGCACGTTCTGTAGTTGGCATAATAAAAAATTAGTACGATTGGAGAGATTCTATGAAACAAAAAGAAGAAGGATTTGTACCAGTTCAATATAAAATATTGAAACTGAGTTCAAAGCTGATATTATCAGCGAAGAAAAAATATGTAAAAAAAGATAATGGCAGTGGTGAGATAGAATATTATGATGTTCAAGAAACTCCATTGGTTGATTGGCTGATTACTACTCATGGCGATAGTGGTCTTGTCAGTATCGGTGATAACATTCTTTTTCAGAAAATCAGAGAGATTGTAAGTCCAGAATTATCTATGGATGAAAATGGAGAAGAGATTACACCGAATGAACAGCAATACAGAGCGTATCTGAAATTAAAAGGTATGCGTGATGAAATTAAGAAGTTGAAAATCAAAGCTAATCAGCATCAGACAGAGGGTAGAATCAAAGCTATCAATCAGAAGATAATGGATATGGAAGAGTTTCTATTTTTTCCTTATGTTATAAGCGTTGAAACAAATAAGACAGACTATGACAAGTTCTCTAAAAAAGGATTTTTCTATGGCGGTAAAAAATATGTCAGAAGAAGTGCAAGTAGTGGAAACTTGAAACAGAATACAGTGTTATTCATTCAAGAGGATATTATTGATAAGGTACTTCCTAAATTGAGAGTTGGTTTTCAGTTGGATATTAAAACCTCAGAGGTATTAGCACCTTCCAAGTTTGGAGCATATGAGGGATTATCTACTACAGGATGCACATTTGTTACAAAGCCTAGAGTTGTTGTTATTCCAGATTTTGAATATATAACCTTTAAGGATAAAAACAATAAAAATCATCTTGTATATTTTGTGAAGAAGAATATAGAGGAAGATTCAGATAATTTCAGTTATGACATTGATACAAGACCATTCTTTGAAACAAAGTGGGAACAGAACGAAAATGGTGAGCCAGTTTTAGATGAAAATGGTAACTATATTCATACAGCATATCTCAATTCATTTGATGGTATGGGATTGATTACACCAGCATTTGCAGATAAATGGGCGAAAGATTTACACATTGATTACAGACCATCTGCTTTTAATACTCGTAGTATTGGAGTAAAGGGATTATTGGTAACATTCCCGATTATGGAATATGCAAGGGCAAAGGGATTTGAAACGATTGTAGATGTTCGCTACAAAGGCATGAGTGAAGATGAAGTGCAGTATGTTCCGATTGAGGATGTAGATGTTATTCTGACAGAATCACAATGGAAATATAAGAAACTCTATAAGATGGATGGAATGGGATGCAATTTTGATTTATACAATAGCAATCCAGAAGCATTATGGGGAGTTCAGAGAGTTGCACCTAGACCAGAAAATGAAAAAGATTGTGTGCGTCAGAATTACCAGCTTACAACTACAAGTAATGTCCGTACTGATGAAGATATTGAAAAGCTGATTGCACCGACAGTAGAGTATTTGAGATTACTTGCAGAAGGAAAGCCAGAACATATATTATATATGCTTGCAAAGGATATTAAGGATTTGTCCGAACCAGATGAAGAATCGGAAGATGTAGAAGATGATAATTTGGATGGTAACAATGAGGAAGATAATACGGAAGATAATGTGGAAGATGTAGAGGAAGAAGAAAAGCTGAAAACAACCACATTGAACAAAGCGTTATTAAAGAATCCTAATTTGATAAATGATAAGTATGTGGGCGGTCAGATTCAGAAAATCATTAAAAGCTATCTTAATCGTGCAAAAGCAGGAAAGTTATATCCAGACGGAAACAGCAACTATGAATTTATGATTAGTGATCCGTATGGATTATGTCAGTGGGCTTTTAATTGGTATTACTGGATGGATGAAAAAGGGGATATATCCGATTCACACAAGCATAGAGCAACACAGGTTGCAAGAGATATTGAAGCGAATGGAATTGGTCTTATTCCACCTAATGCAGTATATAGCAAGTATTGGATGAAAAAGAGAGTTGAAAAAATTGATGCTTGCCGTTCTCCAATGACCGATATTGCAGAACATAATATTTTGGATGTTTGCAACAAAGATAACGTGTATAGGCTTGGTATCACACCAGAAATCTATGATGAAATGGAACGATATTATAAGTATATCAATAGCGGTATTATTTACAGTCTGCATGACTTATCTACAGTAAAACACAGTGATAGTGATTTTGACAGTGACATGGTTTGTACGTTCAATTCAGAGGTTTATATCAATAATGCGTGGGATGTTTACCCTACGACTTATGAAAAAGGTGTAGACAACATGACACCGAAAAAATATGACATTACAGAAGCCACGGAATCAGATAAACAGGGATTTGGTAATGAGGTCGGTGTATATTCTAATATGAGTACAAGCCTATTTGCAATGATGCCATTATTCCCGGTTGATGAAGAAAAAGCGGAAATCACAGTAGATGAAAATGGAAATAAGGTTGTAAAGCATCCAGAATATCTACACCATACTGATCTGAACTATCCAGAGTATGATTGCAGCGTTGGACAGCTTGAATTATTTAAGAGCATTAAGAAGGATAGATTCTTAATCGGAGAAGAGATTGATTCTACAAAGACAGGTGTGAAACCGAAGCTATCACAGGAATTTAAGATTGCTAATTGGAAAGAGCAGAAAGATGAAATCAGAAGATCCACACAGAAAGAAAAAGAAAAGTATGCAGAGAAACTTCAAGAGAGTAACAAGTATATTCCGAACTATTTACCATACTTTTTCATCAATGTTAAGAGTAATTACAAGGATAAGTACACAAAGTATCAGTCCAGAATGAGGGATATTTGCAAGATGTACACCTTTGAATCCATTGATACATTTGTAAAGGATGTAATGCATGGTAAGAGAAAATTAGTAACAGAGGACGAAAAATACTTCTGGAATTATTACAAGGATAACTGCCCTTTACTTCTTACAGACTGCCTTATGAATAAGATTTGTTGGAATCTGGAAATCTTTGAGGAAGAACTTGATAAGACTATGAAGGAAAAATGGAAGAGTGCAGACAGCTATATCCTTATGAGTTATGCAAAGGAAGTAAAGGTCACACCATCCGAAAAGAAGTTTATCAAGTCCACCTATGAAAAGTTTGTGTCGGAACTGATGAAGATTTACAGCAAAAAGAATCACAAGAGTACAGAAGAAAAGACGCAGACTTTTACAGTTAGTAAATTAGATGCCTTGATATTCGACACAAGGAAGGAATTACTCACAGAATTAAAGGTTGGATTTGCTGAAATCTTTAATATGCTGGTAACTGTATTAAAGGAATATCCAAAGAGCAAGTACACCAGTATCAATAATTTTATCTGGAAGGTTATGGGGGATGATATTTTAGATGTTATTCCTTATAGCAAGAAGAAAATTGATTTTGCTGTACCTTCAGAAGCAAAGAAATATACAGACAATGAGCCGATAACAATTCTTGGAAAAGACATTGTATTCTGGGAAGAAGATAGAAACATTGAGGAGGAAGAAGATGATTAGAAGTAATATACTATGTGCTGATTTTTCAGACGAATATAAATGTAGAAGCATAATGAAAACATTTGATTATGGCAAGGACAACCTTGCTGTAATCCATGATGTTATTGAGAATTACGACAGCTTATCAGAGGAAGAGCAGAAAAAGCAAATACTGCTGCATTTTGCACATATAAAGAGAGCCTTGGACATTACGGATAAACAGTTATTAGATAAAATCCTTAATGATAAAATCAATATCAGAGAGTATGAATATATCCGCAAAATTCCTACATATAAGCCTCGTACAATAGAGAAGATGATAAAATATGATATTGTCAAAATGACAGGCAAGAAAGACTGGACGATTGATGATATTGCAGAGGTTTTTAAGACCAGAAAAAATGAAATCATGGAGCGACTTTGCTTATACACCAATGAAGAGTATGTTGCGAATGATAAGGAAAATAAGGATAGCAAGAGCAAAAAGATTTTCAAAAATCTATATGAAGCCGATTCTTATGATAAAGACGGAAATCCTAAGAGAAGTGAAGCATTAGTAAACTTCATTCAAGAGTATTTGAACGACATAAAACAGGATCGTGATTGTGAGGTATTTTTTAATGACAAGCCGATTATAATATACAAGAGTGAGATTCAGAAGATAAAGGAAATCAGTAAGAAGTATCGCACAAATGATAAAGATGGTCGTAGGATAGTGAGATTGGCTTGTCTGTTATTGGCATGGCAGAAAGCAGACCAGAACAGATATTATAATCACAGGGATTATGCGGTGTATATCCTGGAACGATTACTTGAATACAATCCGATTGTTGAAGTTGAGGGCAGAAGTGACAGCAAGGCTATGATTCAAGATTATAAGAAGCTACAGGACGATGGATATTTTGAAAAGGTGTTGCCGAAAGTGGCAGTTCCTAGAGAGATAGAAGTAAATATGTATTATCGCATGACCTTTTGTGTTGATAGGGATAATGCAGATAATGAAGAAGTGGAACTTGTAATAACTGATTTTGAAAACATATGGGAGCAGATATTCGTAGTGGCATTTGGCGAGTTTGATGTATTGGAACAGCCGAAAGAAAAGGACATAAAAAAAGGTATCATACAATCATATGATACAAGAAGTAAGTCGGGAAAAGTTTTTATTGAGGATAAAGGGCGAGAGTACCCATTCACTTCTAATGGTAAATACAAGGAAGGACAGGAAGTAAACGTATTTATCATTGATAGTAAGAAGAATAAAGTGCAGATTCTGAAAAAGGATAATGAGCGTGTCTATATGAAATATAAGGCGGTTAAAAGATGTTCCTCATGCGGTAGGATGTTTTATGCAAAGCAGATGGGGAATGGTACTGGTAATTGCGATAAGTGTAACAGACGATAGTTCGTGTTAGTTTTCGTAAAATCGAACATATTTTCGCAAGTTAAAGTCCTGCAAATGGCTTAAAATAAGGGTTTTCTTGGAGTGATTATTTTCGCATATATATGGAAAGACATATAAATTGGGCTTGAAGGTGAGTTTGACACCGACAAGTTATGAGTGTACTTCTTCAAAGATACATAAGTCCTAAAACAGCTTGTGTATTTCATAAAAATAGTATCGTATTCAAAACAATAACAAATGATATTGGCACACGAAAAACAGTTTATATGACACCCCATAAAAGGGTAAAGTGGTTCGGTCGTACTAGCTACTTTACCTTTTTATTATGCCAAAATTTTTGTTGACAGAGAAAGGAGTATTATGTGAGTTTACAACAAGAATTAAACGACTACATTAAAAAGAATGGATTGAAGAAATCCTTTGTTGCAGACGAACTAGGTATGAATGGTTCAAAGCTTAGTAATTTCTTGCATGGGAAACTGCTTGTGACAGATGAAGTGAAAACCAAGGTAAGAAGATACTTAGACCAGAAAAAGTAATCCTTCGATATTTACGCATCTATACGTTTATATAAATATCAATTCTATTTTCTATGATGATTCAATCAAAAGATTCAATTATGCGAGAGTGTTTATTTCGAACCTTTTTCTTTTTTGCACGTGAAAATGTGTAAAACAAACCATTATGATTATATAACAAAAGAAATGGAATTGTCAATAAGAAAAATTCAAAAAGGAGGAAAAAGATTTATGGCAGTAAATGACTTTATTGTAAATCTTGTTGCTGGTCTTAGCAAAACAAAAAGCAAGCAACAGATTAAGTCAGACGCAAAAAGTCTTGGCGACATGAAGTTCGTCAAGCTGATTGGTAACCTTGATATGCCAAAAACAAGGAAAGCAATCAAATCACAGTTGAAGGGATTAAATAATCTTACATTCAACATCACACCGAATGTAAATACAAAAGGTGTACAGACAGCAACCAAACAGGCAATTAACAATGCACAGAGGGTTGCAAATAGTAATAAGGTTCATCTGAACTTTGATACAAGCAAGCAACAGTTAGTGAACCAGATTAAGATTCTGGGAAGGAATAATAATAAACTTTTCAATAATCATGAAATGACCGCTAAATACAATCAGTTGCTTAATGCCGCTAATGTAGCAAAGAGTACAGGAGAACTAAAAACTCTTAGAGGTGAGTTGTCGGCATTTAAGACGGAGCTTGTAGCAACGAATAATGCAGGTATGACTTGGGGAAGTAAATTCAAAGAATCTGTTAAGAGTTATACGAAATTTTTTAGTGGTGCAAGTCTGGTTTATGCCATTTCTAATCAGGTCAGAAATGCAGCAACCGAAGCAAAGACATTAGATGATAGTCTTGTAAATCTTCAGAAAGTAACAGATGAAATTTCTGACAGAGATGCGTTATACAAGTATTTTAACAAATCTCTTAGCAAGGCACAGGAACTTAATGTAAAAGTTGGTTCATTGATTGACGCTGTAACAGAGTTTAAAAAGCTTGGTTGGGATTTAGACGATGCAGAACTTGGTTCGAAGTGGGCAAACATTTTATCAAACGTTGGAGATCTTGATATTGATACGGCAATCGGTTCAATTAAAACCTCTATTGCTTCATTTGATGAAATTGGTGGATATGGTAATGACCAGATGGACAAGAAACTTGAAGCTTATGCAGACCTCATCAATAATATGTCAAATAAGTACAGTATTGATGCGGATGGATTAGCTGAAAGTATCAGATTAAGTGCTGGTACATTGACAGAAGCACATATGAGTATTGAACAAGCTGCTACAATGTTTGCTACAGCTAATAAATACTATAATGATCCGTCATACCTCGGTAACACAGCAAAAATCGGTTCATTAAGAATGAGAGCTTCATCTGGTGATACAGATGCTATTGAAGAGTTGCAGGAGATGGGCGAAGAAGTTGACGATTTAGCAACAGCCACAAGTAACTTGCGTGAAAAGCTCATGGCATTAACTGGTGTTGATATTATGGAAGATGAGCATACATTCAAATCTTATTATGACCAGTTATACGAGATTTCACAAGTTATGGATAAGTTGGATGATACCTCACGTGCAAGTGTTCTTGAGACTATGTTCGGTAAATCGAGAAGTGCAGCAGGTGCCGCTATTTTATCTGGCATGAAGGAATCTGCATCAGCTTATGAAGATGCAATCAATAGTGCAGGAAGTGCTACAGAAGAGTATCAAACTTGGATGACCAGTGCTGACGCAGCATGTCAGAGGTTTTCTAACACTCTTACAGAGACATATCAAGGCATTATCAATGGTAATACAGTACGTGACCTTGCTAACTTAGGTTCGGCAGTTTTGGAATTTGCCAATAACTGGGGAATTGTAGAAGGTACGCTAAAAGGTGTAATTGCACTTGGTATTGGAAAATTCCTTACAACAGGCACAATGGCACTCATTACAGCTACAAAACAAGTAGAACAGTATGGAAAAGCCTTACAGATGGCAAGAAATGTTCCGAATGGTAACTTATCTGCTAGATTCCAGGCATTAAAGAGTATTGCACAGGCAACAAGTTCATTGACAACCGAACAGTTGAGAAACGTGTTAGTGACAAAAACACTTACTCAGGCTGACAGAGTGCGTATCTTACAGATGCAAGGTATGACAAAAGAGATGGAATTACAGAAACTTGCTGAAATGAATTTAACGCAAGCGACAAATGCACAGACCGCAGCTAATACAGCTAGTACAGCAAGTACATTTTCGCTTAAAGCGGCTATGACAGGACTTGGTGCGACATTAAAGAGTGTGTTTCTTAGCAATCCAGTAGGAATTGTACTTATGGGTATAAGTCTTGGAGTTAGTGCAGTAACATCCGCAATATCTAAGCATAATCAAAAGTTAGAGGAAGATCGGCAGAAAGCTAAAGAAGCAGCAGACGCAGCCAATACATTAGGTGATGAGATTGCTACATTAGCAAACAAATACATCCAATTATCGGATGCAGTAAAAACAGATGCAAGTGCAAAAGAAGATTTAATGACTACTCAGACAGAGTTATTAAAGAAGCTTGGACTTGAAGGAGAAAGCATTGATGATTTGATTGCGAAATATGGTTCTTTATCAAATGCCATTAAACAAGCAAGCATTGATTCATTGAAAAATCAACAGATTGACTTGATTGCTGGTGTAAATGCAGCAAAAGAAGAGTTGATGGATGTTGCAAAAGATAACTTCTGGGGTACTAACAATATTATTAGTGCATCGGGAGAAGAAGCAGTAAAAGCATTTAAAGAGCTTGAAAAAGCTGGTGTAATTGATAGTGGTTCATATGGTACTGGTGGTGGTCAGTTAGTTTTAATTGGCGATGATACAGTTGAGGGAGCATTAGAAAATTACAAAAAACTCGAAGATGCAGTAAACGCATTAAGAGATTCAGAAGCATTCACGGCTGATGAATTATCAGACAATTCACTGTTTAATTCTATCTATAGTAGGTATAGTGAGATGAAGGAATCAGTAGAGGCATACAATTCATCTATTGATAACTTAAATGAAAACTTGGCTCAACAGACAATGTTGACAGCGTTACAGGGTAATGAATTACCTAAGACAGAAGAAGACTTTAACAAATTTAAGCAAGAGCTGATTGATACAGCAGTTGCAAGTAAACAATTTATTGGAAACGAAAAGGAGATTACCGATGCGATTAACAATTATCTATCGACAGTTCCTGAGTTTGAAGGCTATTACAGCATTCCTCTGGAGAACGAACTTGATAAAGTAGATGAATTGTTGAATCAAGAGGACTTTTCAAAAACATTTACTGATACACTTGCACAAGTTCAGGCTTTATCGGATGGTTTAGACCAACTTGATAAAATCTATGCTGATGTATACGATAAAGAAGATTTTGATTGGTCTTCTATTCTAAATAATGACGACTTCAAAGAACAATTCGGGTCATTAAAAGATACTACAGAAGAATATGCAAATGCATATAATAATTTTATCAAAACAGTAAGCAATTCTCCGTCTGATTTGTCGGCTTGTCAATCAGCATTTGATAATCTTGCATCGGCATATATTTATAATTCTGATGCACTAAAAAATGTAACAGAAGAGACAAAAACAGCTACAGTGGCTATGCTTGAGCAAATGGGTGTTGCTAATGCATCTGAAATTGTTGATTATCAATTAGCCGCAAGCAAGGAGTATGCTGCACAGACAGGCAGAGACTTAAAAAATGCTACATTGGAAGAACTCGTTGCATTTGCACAGGAAGCAGATATGTCAGATGTGACAAAAGCTTCTCTAGCAAGTTACATAGCAGAAAAAATACGTGCAGCAAGTATTACAATCACCACTTCTGCGGATATTGCAAATCTTACAGCTTTATGTTCGCAACTTGGAGTCGCAGGAACTGCACTACAACAGTTTGCTCGCTTAAAAGCTATCGCAATGGATACAAGTGGAAAATATACAGATGGTTATAAAGAATATGCTACTACTGCGGCTGATCAGATTTTACAAAACGCTGTGAGCAAAGCAACAAGTGCGTATAAACCACAAGTTAACTATTCTGGTGGTGCATCTACTAAATCTGCAATAGATAAAGCCAATAAAGCAGCGAAGGACTCTGCTAAAGATGCAAAAGAAACCGCACAAGACATCGACTGGATTGAAACGAAATTAAAATTGGCTTCTAAGGAAACAGAAAAGCTTAGTAAATCTTTCGATAAAGCGTTTGGTATGAATCAGACAAGAGAAAGATACCATGCTTATATTTCTCAGATAGAATCCGAGATCCAGGACAATACAACCGCCGCACAGGTATATCAAGAGAAGTTAAATCAGATTGGTTTATCCTATGAGTGGATCGCAAAGATTCAGTCAGGTGCATTTTCTATTGACAGTATTACAGACGAAAATCTCAAAACTCAGATATCCGAATATCAGACATATTCAGATAAGTTAAATAGCTGTTATGACACTATTGAGAGTCTTGAAGAAGAACGTCTGCAAGCTTCTGTTAATTATGCAGAAAAATTAATTGACTCCCATGAAAAAGAAATAGATTCGATTAATAAACTGATTGATCGTAGAAAAGCATTAGTTTCCTTAAAGGAAACATTCGGTTTATCTGCTTCCAAATCTGATTTGAAATATCAGCAGGATCAGTATGAACAGGAAATTGATGCCCTTGAAAGACAGAATAAAGAAATATACGATCTCATGTGGACTACTACTTATGGTGACGAAGCATGGCAAAAGTATAATGACCAGATGATTGAGAATACTTCCAGTATTCAAGATCTCACACAGTCTCTTGCTGATTTAGCATCTGAAATGGCTAATCTTCCGATTGACAAGTATGAAAAAGCTTTAGATAAGATTTCTGCAAAGAATGATTTACTTGATGCAAAACTTGAGAATGCTACGAGTGATAAAGCTAAGAGTAAAATTATTGGTAGTCAGTTGAAGCTTACTAGAAAGAAAGATAACAGTGCTCAGTCTGCGGCTAAAACGACACAAAGTAATTTGAATCAGTCGGTTAAGGATTTAAAAACTGCAACGAAAAAGGATAATAATATATCTGTTTACAACGTTGACGCTTCGGGTCCAAATGTGAAAGCAAGAACTGCGGTAAATGACTACTATAAAAAAGTACAGAATTATACCAAGGCGAAGAAGCAAATTCCAGCTTCTTTAATTTCTAAAATTTCTGGTGACGGATACTCTACATTATCAAAAGCATGTGCTAATTACAATGCTGCTTTAGTTGCCAACGACACAGCACAAGCAACATCTGCTTTAAGTAGAGAAACTATCAGACAGGAACTTACTGATTTAGCAGAACAGAGAGCGAGTCTTGCAAAGACAACTGCTGATTCCAAAGTTGAGAAATATGATTCTAAAGACGAATTGTATGATGCCAAACTCGACAATGCTACTTCTACTTCTTCTAAGAATAAACTGATTGACAGAAAGATTTCTAATATTAACAATCGTCAGAGTGCTTATAATACTGCTGTTAAAACTGATAATAAGAATATAAAATCAGCACAGAAAAATATCAGCAAAATCAAATCTACAAAAGAGAATAAGAAGATTCTCACTTCTATCAAGAAAACTGCTAAAGCTGGGAAACGTATTTCCCAATCTTTGTTAAACAAAGCCGCAAAACTGAATGATGGTGGAAAACTATATGATGCATGTATTCAGTATAACGCTTATTTAGATGCGAAAGAAGCCGACAAAGCTACTGCTGATTTATACAAAGAAACAGCAAAACAGGATAAGGCTACTCTTGCAAAAGAAAAGTTTGATAATATTGTATCCAAGTATGATAATAAAATTTCTAGCAATGAGCAGAAAAAGACAAAGATCAATAATAGAATTTCTCTCGTAGAGGAATTTGGTGAACAGGCAAATGTATCTGATTATAAGTCACTTATCTCTGCTGAAAATGGAGAATATAAAAAACTCATTAAAGAGCGTGAAGAACTTCGGAGAAATTTAGAAAAGTCTGTTGTAAATGGTTCTATCAAAAAAGGCAGTGATGAATGGTATGATATGGTCGCTAAAATCAATGATGTAACAAATGCCATAGATGAATCAATTCAATCAATTAAACAATACCAGAATGCCCTTCGTCAGTTAAAATGGGATACTTTTGACAAGTCTATGGAAACTGTAAAACGTGTCAATAGTGAAGCTGATTACTACATTGATCTTTTGAGTCATAAAGAAATGACTGATAAAGATACAGGGAACTTCACTGAATATGGTATTGCTGCTATTGGTCTTCACAAGACGAACTATGACAGTTACATTGCACAGGCAGAAGCATATCAGTCTGAATATGATAAAATTATGAAACAGATTGAGAAAGGCGAATTATCTGCATCCGATGAAAATGTTATTCAACGTCTGCGTGATTTACAGGATGCTCATAGAGAAGCGAAAAAATCTGCCGAGGATGAGTTAGAGTCTATTAATGATCTTGTAAAACAGGGTTATGAAGCACAAACAGATGCGCTGAGTAAACTGATAGAAAAATACAAGAAATTAAAAGATTCCGAACTTGAAGCCTATAGATATCAGAAAGAAATTGCCGAAAAGACAAAACAGATTGCTTCTTTACAGAAACAGTTAACAGCTTATACTGGCAACAATTCTGAAGAATCCCGTGCAACAATTCAAAAGTTAAAAGTTGAATTAGAGAATGCCAAATCAGATTTAAAAGATACGCAATATGAAAAATTTATTTCTGACACTGAGGACATGCTTGACGATCTGATGAGTGATTATCAGGAATTCATTGATGAAAAAATCAATGATACAAATACAATTCTCGATAGTATCAAAGAACTTCTTGGTGGCAATGATGGTATTATTGCAACACTAAAATCCTTAGATTCAAGTCTGACAAATACTACAAAAGATCAGATTGATTCTAGTACTACCAATGGTGGTGACGGAGGACAAGGCGCAAAGGATTATGTAAATAATACTGTTACTAATGATCGGAATACTATCAATTCATCTCATAAAACTGGACTTTTACGACCAACAGCAGTTGGTACTATAACTCTTGATAATTCCTTGGAGTCAAAAAAGAAAAATACAACTTCTATTGATGATAAGTTAAAAAATGAAAAGAAAGCAGTTAAAGATGCCATTAATTCTGGTAAATCTCGCAGTAAGAAATTAACTGATAAAGAGAACAAAGAACATGCTGACTTATGGAAGTATATTGTAAAGAATTATGGTAGAACTCCTACTAATAAAATGTACAAGAAGTTAGGTGGCATACTAGGCGTAAAAACAGATGACACGGTTACATCGAAACAAAAAACTGCTATTCTTAATAGGATGAAATTTAATGGCTATAAAAAAGGTTCTGAACACATAGACAAGAGTCAATTAGCATGGACGCAAGAAAATAAACGAGAACTGATTTATCGTGCTGCTGACGGCGCACTTTTAACAGAACTCAATCCTGGCGATAAAGTGTTCACAAATGAGATGACTGAGAATCTTTGGGAACTTGCAAAGACGAATCCTTCTCTTCTTTACTCTAGTACTAACTTTGTACCAAAATTACCTGATATTGCAAAATCTGCTGGCACTTCTACGATTGTTGAGGTTGGAGATATCGTAATGAACGGTGTAAATGATGTTGAAACCTTTGGTAGACAATTACGAGAAGAAATTCTCAGGAACGGAAAAACAACTCAGTGTATTACCGAAGCAGTTTCTGCAAAGCAACTTGGTAAGAATGGTATAGGTAATGCGAGGTTATATAAGTAAATATGTCTAATCTTTAAGAGAGTGTCTTTATGGCATTCTCTTTTTAATGGAGGAAGGATGAAAATATATACAACAAAAATCGAGCGCAAGGTTTTTGATTGTTGAAGAAATGAATAACGACTTGCTACAGAAATATAAGGACATTTGTGAAATATAAAACATGGAGGAAAAATTAAATGACAAAGAAAATGGAAAAACTTATTAGAAATTATTGGAGCATCAGTAAGATTGTTGCGGTAGTGCTTACAATCTGCAATTACAGTATGTGGACAGAACCTTTTAACTTTATCAAGGCTATTGCGATGCTTGTTATTGGTTCAGTTGCTACGTTTATTGCAATCAATGTATTTGATATGGTTGTAGGTGTTATTGTGAGTATTTGTAAGAAAGTTCATAGACATTTCTATGACAAAAGATTATTAAAAGCATTCTGTGAGCAGAAGGAAGATGAGGTATAAAGATGCATAACATTAAAGCAAAGCATTATATAGAATATACAAAGGATGGTATTACAGACAAATTCCACGAAGGAGATAAGGTGATATGCCGAACTGCGGACAAGGAACACACAGGAACAATCACTTGTGTTGGAGAGTTCAAAGAGAATGAAGAAGCAGAACCAGTAACAGTTATTTGTCTTGATACTTCTAAATCTGTATGGAGTTATTCAAGTGAGATTATCAAATTTGATGATATTGAGTTTATGTGCAAGGATTTCTTGGCAGATTGCAATATAGATAATGATATGACGGATGAAGAGTTACAGAAAAATACATATATTAGCTTATTTGTCGGTATGGGATATGACAGAGGGAAGGTAGAAAATACATGGAATAACGTGTATAGCTTGATGAAACAGTTTGATATTCCATTTGAAAAAGCTATGGGATGTATGATGTACGCATTCCAATATGATTGTGGAATTGAAATTCCATTAAGAAATATTTGCGGTATTAATGTATCTGGTATCGAAAAATCAATGCCTATATATCAGAGAGAAGCTACAAAATGTTTATGTGGAGCGTTGGTAAGTGGTCTTGTTTACTTACTTGCCGATAAATTGGAAAAGGAATTAGAAAAATAATAGTGATGATTATAGGGCAGAGGTTGTAATGACTTCTGTCTTTTATTAAGGAGTGTGATTTTTATAGAAATGACAGAGCAAGAAGAAAGAACAAATTGTGTAATACCGATTTGGAAGAAGTACACACTATCTGTTCAAGAAGCAGCAGAGTATTTTGGCTTTAGTGATAAAAAGATTAGAAAGATTGTTGATGAACACGAAAACGATAACTTTATTTTGTGGAATGGTACAAGACCACGCATAAAACGACAGTTATTTGAAAAGTTTGTAGATGAGAAATTGACAGCCATTTAGTGCTGATTATATAGGTTTTTAATAGATTTTGAGCCTTGGTTATGATATATTAAGAAGTATCATACCGAGGCTCTTCTGTATGAAAGGAGAGATACTGATTGTCAGAAATTAGAAGAGACAACAAAGGTCGTAAGTTAGCGACTGGGGAGAGCCAGGATAAAGATGGAAGATACCGTTATAAATATAATGATTCATTTGGAAAGAGAAAATCAGTATATAGTTGGAGATTGACTGAATCTGATCCATACCCAAAGGGGAAACGAAAAGATATTTCTCTTAGAGAAAAAGAGAAGGTTATTGAGAAAGCATTAAGTGATGCAGTTTCTACTAATGGTGGAGATATGACGGTATTAGAATTGGTACAGAGATATATTAGTCAAAAACGAGGTGTAAAACATAATACACAGGCGAATTATAACTTTGTTATCAATGTGATTAAAAAAGAAGATTTTGGAGCAAGGCGAATTGATACAATCAAATTATCAGATGCTAAAACATGGCTGATAAAGTTACAGGATGATGGTAGAGGATATAGTTCTATCCATTCTATTAGAGGTGTTGTAAGACCAGCTTTTCAGATGGCGGTGGATGATGATTTGATAAATAAGAATCCGTTTGAGTTCCAGCTTGCAACAGTAGTTGTAAATGATAGTGTAACGAGAGAAGCTATCACAAGAAAACAGCAGAGAGAATTTTTGAGATTTGTTAAAGAGGATAAACATTTCTGTAAATACTATGATGGAATTTATATCTTGTTTTATACTGGATTGCGTGTTTCTGAATTTGTCGGATTGACTATCAATGATATTGAATTTGACAAAGAAAGAATCAAAGTAGACCATCAATTACAGAGAACACGCAATATGGAGTATGAGATATTGACACCTAAGACTGAAAAAGGTGAGAGATATGTTCCAATGCAGAAAGATGTTGCAGATTGTTTTCGTAGGATCATTCAGAATAGAAAGCATCCAAAGATTGAACCTATGATTGATGGTTATAGTGGTTTTTTATTCTTAGATAAGAATGATATGCCTATGGTGGCATTGCATTGGGAAAAGTATTTCCAACATATCCGTGAGAAGTATAACAGTATTTACAAAGTACAAATGCCTTGCATCACACCTCATGTTTGCAGACACACCTTCTGCTCTAATATGGCAAAGTCTGGAATGAACCCAAAGACATTACAATATATTATGGGACATTCAGATATAGGAGTTACCCTTAATACATATACTCATTTACAGTTTGAGGATGCCTTAGTAGAGATGAAAAAGGTCGTGGGCTAAAAGGTATGAAAATAGCCCAGAATTTAGCCCAAATGAAGGAAAAGTTATGCAAAGTTATTCCAAATTATGCTGAAAATGTGAACAAAAGCACTATCACAGAAATATTGCAGAATTGTTGTAAGTGCCGAAAATACAGTAAAATCAAGCGTTTAGAGAGGTTTTAGATATATGATAAAAATATTATTTATTTGCCACGGCAACATCTGCCGTTCCCCAATGGCCGAATTTATATTAAAAGATATGGTATCAAAGCGTGGTATAGCCGACCAATTTGAGATCGCTTCCGCTGCCACAAGCACCGAAGAAATCTGGAACGGCACCGGCAACCCGATCTATCCGCCGGCGCAGGCGGAGTTGAGGAAACATGGAATTGGGAAAACACCATACACAGACTTTTCTGAAAAACGTGCAAAACAGGTAACAAAAGAAGATTACAGGTATTATGACTATCTGCTCTGTGCAGATGCAAACAATATCAAAAACACCATCCGGATTACAGGGCAGGATGTAGACAGCAAGATAAAACTGCTTTTGGACTTTTCCACAGATACGAAAAGAAAAGGCAGATCCATATCAGATCCCTGGTATTCCGGCAGATTTGATGAAACCTACGAAGATGTCGTAGCCGGCTGTGAGGGGCTGCTTGCACATCTGAAAGAAACAGGACAGATCTGATTAAAAATTTCATAAATAAATATCCCCAAAAAACAGTGTTTATATTGATACGGAACACTGTTTTTTTTGTCAAATTATTATTTGAAAAATATTTTCGTATATTTTCGTTAAAAGTCAATACCCGAATAATATATAAAAATAGATTCGTAAAATTGGTGAAAGAGACGAAAATTAAAAGAATACACAAAAAGAACTTGTTCAAATCAACGAATGAATGTATGCTATAGAGGTACGAAAAAAAACGAAAATTCAAAGGAGGGGAAAAGAAAATGTATAAGACCGGTTAGTGATCTTATCCATAAACAGGGGTATGATTGAAAATCAAAAATGGGGGACTTTGAAAAATGAGAAACAAAAAGATTTTACAGAAGGCCGCTAAGAAATCACTTAGCTGGCTTTTAATTTTAGGAATGCTGGTAACGTTACCGGAAACACCGGGAGCCATATCTGCAGCAGCTGCAGAACTTGAGACTGGTACAGAGGAAAATGTAAAAGAAGAAAACAGTACAGCGGATGTTACGACAGAGAAGGAAGAAAATCCAGTTGTAGAGGTTGAAGCAGATACAAGCGAAAACCAGAAAACAGAAAAAGAAACAGAGACGGCAGCATCAGAAACAGAGACGGCAGAAACAGAAGATGTGGAAGCATCAGAAACGGAGACAGAAGATGTGGAATCAGCTGACACAGAAGTGGCTGAGGATGAGTCTGGGACAGTAGAAGATACGGAGGTAGTGGAGCAGGAAGAGACGGAAACAGAGCAGGAATTAAAAGCTGCAGAGGGATCGATGAACCTGACACTGCATTTTGATAACAGTGCTGCAAAGTATAAAACACCTGCATTGCAGTTTTGGGGAGATGATAATACTGTCGTATCCGGTGCAGTTAAGACAGATCAGGAAATTACCGGTTGGGAAGGAGCTGTCGGACAGATTTTAACGCAGGATAAAGGCGGTGATTTCTATAGTGTAACTTTACAGGGTAATTTTACCGGATTTCAGTTTTTAGATTATGATACACCATCCCAGAATACAAATGGACAGGGATTTGTCAGCACTATGAAATCATATACTGGTGACACTCCGACAGATCTCTATTACATCTGCAAAGACGGTAACTGGGGCTGGTATTTAGATGCAGCAGGCACAGAAGCCTTAAAAGAGCCGGAACTTGTTTACCTTACCATGCATATCAAACCGGAAACGAAATGGTCAAAGCCGGCAATGCAGCACTGGAATGACAAATTGACTATCACTGATACAAAAGGTCAGGAAACGATTACAGGATGGGGTGTTAAAGGAGATCTTTTCACAGCAGAAGAGAATGGATTTTACAAACTCACTGTCAAAGGAACATTCGGAGGCTTTCAGTTTGTAGATGCAGATAATGCGGATGATACAAAAACAGGTGACAATACTTACGACAAACTGTTGGATAAATTTGTAGCAGAAACGCCAACCGATGTATATTATATCCAGAAAGACGGCACCTGGAACTGGTACATGGATAAAGATGGAACAATTACACTTGCTTCCACAAAAGAGGTATCGGACCAGGCAGTCGACAATGCAGATGGAACTACCACATTCACGGCTGTTGCAGAAAATGTAAAAGATAAAGTAAAGGTTGTTTATGGTAAAAAATCAGAGGTGGAGGAAAAAGGAATTTCTGCATTAAAGACGGTTACCATGACAGCAGATAAAAGTGTTGCAAATGCATATACCACGGATGCGATTTTCCTTGGAGATGATGCATTGGACATCGTATATTACATCGAAGTAGATGGTGTAAAAAAAGACATTGAAACATCCGCTGGTGTTACAGTTGGAAAAGATACTTATCTTTCTTATACCAGAGATAAATTTACCGGCAGAATGGTCTGTGTACCGGGTACATTTCCTGGAAAAAGCTGGGATGCAGCATCAAATATAATGACATACATGGGAGAGGGGTTATATTCCTATACATTTAAAAATGTTCCGGCGGCAAATTACGAGTACAAGATTGCGATGGGTAACTGGAGAGAAAGCTATGGTGCAGGCGGTGCTGCAAGTGGATCGAATATTGCAGTAACGGTGACGGAACCACAGGATGTTACCATTTACTATTCAGATTTCAGCCACTATTCAAAATGCAGTATCGATTATAAGTTCGGGGCAAGCCTGTCATTGCAGGGAACAGGGATTCCATCGGATACAAAATTTTCTGACAGCAGACTGACCGGAATTTACAGTGCGACTGTGGAAAATATGGAGGCAGGTACTTATTCCGATACGAAGATCGTATCGGATGATGAGACGGTTGAAATGGAAACATATACCGTAGATACCACGAAAGATGTGACATTCTATTACGATCCGGAATCCGGCATCTATTATTCAGATGCTTCCGACAAGGAGGTTGCAACGGAAAAACTGGTATTTGATTCTAAGGACACTGCCTACAAATCAGTATATGGTGCAGTGGCAACCGGGGAGGAAGTTACCTACTCCATCGATACCGGAGATGAAGTTACTGCAGTCAAACTGGTCGTAAAAGGCGTGGCAAAGAAAACACTTTCCATGAAAAAAGCAGAGGGTGCGGAAGAGGGAAAACAGAGATGGTCTGTTACCACAAGGTATGACAGACTTGGAGAATATCAGTATTTCTTTGCAGTATACAATGAAACTGCAGTGGTAATGTATGGCGATGATGACGGATTTTATGGAACCGGTGTGGCAGCCAATTTGTTAAATCTTTTACCATATGATCAGATTGTATATCAGTCAGGTTATGAGACACCGGACTGGATGAAAAATGCAGTGATCTACCAGATCTTCCCAGATCGTTTCTATAATGGCGATGTGACAAACGATACCATCACTTCGGATGCAAGAGGTTCGATGCAGTATGAATATATGAATGACTGGTATATTTTGCCGGAGAATCCGGAGCAGGTCACATTACATCCGGATACATATCCAACTTATGCATACAAGGGAGATGGAAACTGGAGCAATGAGATTTATGGTGGAGACTTAAAAGGAATCACCAAACGGATCGATTACTTAAAAGCACTTGGTGTTACCGTGATCTACTTAAATCCGGTATTTGAATCTATTTCCAGCCACAGATATGATACAAGCGACTATAAAAATATTGATCCGATCCTTGGAACACTTGGAGATTTTGAGGAACTGGTCAGCGTAGCAGAAGCGAATAATATGCATGTTGTATTGGATGGTGTATTCAATCATGTATCGGATGATTCTGTTTATTTTGACCGTTACTATGAGTATCTGGAAGATGGAACCGATACGATCGGAGCTTATCCTTACTGGGCATATGTATACGATGCCATGAGCGAGAAAAAGATTTCCAAAGAGGAAGCAGAAAAACAGGCAAAAGAATATTTTACGGCAGAGTATGGAATTACAAACTATGACTATACAGAATGGTTTGATGTATTTTCCGATACAACTTTAAAAGATGACAATGACGATGAAGTATGTGATTCCGTAGGACTTCGTGCCGGAAAACCAGTATATGGTTATGATGGATGGTGGGGTTATGACTCCATGCCGATCATCAAGGCAACGAACGGTTCCGAATATCAGACCGGTACCTGGGCAGAAGAAGTAATCGGAAAAAATGAGACAAGTAAGACCGCAGATAACAGTGTAACACAGTACTGGCTGTCAAAAGGAATGGATGGATGGAGACTCGATGTTGCCAATGAAGTATCGGATGAGACCTGGCAGCACTTCCGTAAATCCGTGAAGGCACTTGACAGCGATAACGTGATCATCGGAGAAATCTGGACGGATGCGGTAAAATATCTGATGGGTGACATGTATGATTCCGTTATGAACTATATGTTCCGTGGAGCAGCGATCGCTTATGCAAAGGGCGGGAATTCCGCAGATGCATTAAATACTTTAGAGCGTTTGAGAGAGCGTTATCCGAAAGAAGCATTTTATGCAATGATGAACCTTGTTGACTCTCATGATACAACACGTTTGTTATCTTACTTAGATGGTATTGATGACGATAGAAAACAGAAAGAAATTGCAGAGGCATTCCCGACTTACGAGAATACTTCAGATGCAGCAAAACAGAAACAGTATTTAGTTGCGTTAATGCAGTTTACCTATGCAGGTGCACCGACGATCTACTATGGTGATGAGCTTGGTATGGTAGGTGCAGATGATCCAGATGACCGCCGTGCGATGATCTGGGGCGAAGGAAATGAGAATCTGGTAAAATGGTATGCAAAACTTGCTGCAATAAGAAGCAGTTACAGTGCATTGAGAACAGGCTCCGTAGAGCCGGTATATGGCACAGATAAAGAAATTTTAGGCTATGTCAGAAGTGATGATTCGGATATCATGCTTGTTTTGATGAACAACAGTGCAGCAGACAAGTCTGTGACAGTAAATGTTGCAGAACTTGGAATTAATGCAGCAGAACTTGCAGATGTGATCACAGGAAACAGCTGCAGTGCAGCAGGCGGCAGTGTAACGGTAACTGTTCCGGCATACAATGGTGTGATCTTAACAGACAAGGGTCATGTAAAACAGGTTTCTGTGGATGAAGAAAACTTAAAACCTGGTTTTGATCCTGCATATAAGATTAAGGCAGAAGAACGTGCAGTCAAAGTAACAGGAGTTTCACTGAAAAAGACAGAGATTACCTTACAGAAAGGTAAAATAGCAAATATTTCTGAAAATGTAGTAGTAGCACCGCAGAATGCAACAAACACAGCAGTAAAATACAAGACTTCTGACAAAACAGTTGCTTTAGTTGACAAAGATGGTAATGTAACTGCAAATGCCAAAGGAACTGCAACAATTACCGTGACAACAAAAGACGGACTGTTTACATCAGAATGTAAAGTAACTGTAGGAGATCAGGTACAGGCAGCGAAGATCAAATTAAACAAGACAAAACTCAGCCTGAAAAAAGGAAAAACATATACCTTAAAGGCAACAGTCACTCCGAAGGATTGTACGGATAAATCCGTGAAATGGAAATCTTCCAAATCCTCTGTTGTAAAAGTAGATGCAAACGGAAAAGTAACTGCAAAGAAAGCAGGAACCGCTACAATTACAGCTACCACAAAGAATGGTTTAAAGGCAACCTGTAAGATCACGGTTACAGATCCGGCAACCAAAGTATATCTGACACCGGCGATGAGTATCAAAAAGGGAAGTTCCGTAAAACTGACAGCATCTGTATTTCCGAAGACAGCGACAGATAAACTTACATGGTCTACATCAAACAAAAAGGTAGTGACAGTAACAAAGAGCGGTAAGATCAAAGGAGTCAAAACAGGAACAGCTACGATTACAGTTAAAACAACAAGTGGAAAGAAAGCAACCTGTAAAGTGACCGTTGTAAAGAGTAATAAGAAGTCAGCAGGTATTAAACTGAGTGCAAAGAAACTGACATTAAAGCAAAATGCAACAAAACAGCTGAAAGCTGCTCTTGATAAGAATGCAACGGACAAAGTGACATGGAGCAGTTCTAACAAGAAAGTAGCTACAGTCGATAAAAATGGTGTTGTAACGGCTGTAAAGAAAGGTACTGTAACGATTACCGCAAAGACATCAGGTGGAAAGAAAGCAACCTGTAAAGTGACGGTAAAAGTACCGGCAACCAAGGTAAAATTAAACAAAACCAAGGCGACTGTTGCAAAGGGCAGGACTCTGACCTTAAAAGCGACTATGACACCTTCTTCCTCAACAGATAAACTTACCTGGACGAGTTCCAACAAAAAAGTGGCAACAGTTGATAAGAATGGTAAAGTAAAGGCACTGAAAAAAGGAACAGCCACGATTACTGTAAAAACTGCAAGTGGAAAGAAAGCAACCTGCAAAATTACTGTAAAATAAAAAAAGTTGTAAAAAAATATTGCAAACAGGAAATCAATGTGGTATAAATGTTACAACGTTAAAACAGTAAAGCGATGAAAGAGACTCTGATCTTTGGGCGTCGACAGGAATACAGCGTCACCGACTGAGAGCGCTGTTTGAAAGAGAAGGTCAAGGGAACACTCTGGAGCAGACTGATTGAACAGGAATTTGCACGAGCGGTTGATCTTAAAAACAGCGGCAGTGGATCGAAAGTAGGTCAGTACGTGGGTGCGCGTTAAGCACAGAGAGCGGAAAGATGATGAGAACGACATCATTTTTCAATGCGGGTGGTACCGCGGGATACTAAGAGATTTCGCCCCGGAAAAGCATATGCTTTTCCGGGGTTTTTTGTATTCATGATAATAGAATGTTCGCGGAGCGTGCATTCTATTATTTGTTGAAAATCTGAAAGACAGAGTTTTGTTTTTCAAAAAGGTTCCCGTCCCGCACCTTATCATATCTAAAGGAGTGTACAGAATATGGAATTCATGACAGGTGTAAACAAAAAGGAAACCTTAGAGATCGGTGATTTACTGACCGGCAGCTATGAGGGAAAAAGTGTAAAAGTAAACGGAGCAGTGCATACCATCCGTGATATGGGTGAAGTTGCATTTATCGTCTTAAGAAAGAGAGAAGGACTGCTCCAGTGTGTTTACGAAGAAGGAAAAACACAGTTTGACTTAAAAGATTTAAAAGAGGCAGCAACGATTGATGTGGAGGGAACCGTAAAACCGGAGGAACGTGCACCACACGGATTTGAGATCCGTCTGGATAAAATCAAGGTATTGTCCGAACCGGCTGCACCGATGCCGCTTGCAATCTCAAAATGGAAATTAAATACCTCCTTGGAGGCGAATTTAAACAACCGTGCGATCGCCCTTCGAAATGTCAGGGAGCGTGCAAAATTCCGTATTCAGGAAGGTGTGGTACGGGGATTTCGTGATTTCTTATACGGTCAGGGGTTTACAGAGATCCATACACCAAAGATCGGTGCAAAAAGTGCAGAGGGCGGGGCAAACCTGTTCCGGTTGGAATATTTTCACAGACCGGCAGTTTTACAGCAGAGTCCTCAGTTTTACAAACAGATGATGGTCGGCGTATTTGACCGGGTATTTGAGACGGCGCCGGTATTCCGTGCAGAAAAACATAATACCAAACGTCACTTGAACGAGTACACCAGCCTTGATTTTGAGATGGGATATATTGATGGATTTGAAGATATCATGGCGATGGAGACCGGATTTTTGCAGTATATGATCGCACTGCTCAAAAAAGATTATACAGAGGAACTTCGGTTATTAGGCGTCACACTGCCGAACGTCGACAAAATTCCGACCGTGCGTTTCGATGAAGCAAAAGAAAAAGTGGCAGAAAAATATCACCGCCAGATCAGAAACCCATACGATCTTGAGCCGGAGGAGGAAACACTCATCGGACAGTATTTCAAAGAAGAGTATGATGCGGATTTCGTATTTGTTACACATTATCCATCCAAGAAACGTCCGTTTTACGCGATGGACGATCCGGCAGATCCGACTTATACCTTAAGTTTTGACCTCTTATATCAGGGACTTGAGATCACGACCGGTGGACAGCGTATCCACGATTACAACAAACTGATGGAAAAAATCGAAAAGCGTGGTATGGAGTCTGAGGGAATGGAACAGTATTTATCCGTATTCAAACATGGCATGCCGCCACATGGTGGACTTGGAATCGGTTTAGAGCGTCTGACCATGAAATTAGTCGGTGAGGACAATGTTCGTGAAACCACTTTATTCCCTCGTGATTTAAGCAGATTAGAGCCGTAATCAGGTTAGAACAGATGCAAAGAATCCAAAACAAAATAATTTTAGATCCATATCAGGTTCAAAATTGAATGTAAATTGAGTTTTGCAAACAGGGATCATATGAATGAAAAAGGAGAACAGCCGTGAAACATTTGGGAACAAAAACAATCGAAACAAGACGTCTTGTTTTAAGACGATTTACACTTTCCGATGCAGAACCGATGTACCGCAACTGGGCATCGGATCCGGAAGTGACAAGATATCTGCTGTGGCCTGCACATGAGAGTGAAGAAGAGACGAAAGGCATTTTAAAAGGCTGGATTGCCGCCTATGAGAAACCGGAAAAATATGAATGGTGTATCGAATTAAAAGAGATCGGTGAGGCAATCGGCAGCATCGGTGTGGTGATGGTCAATGAAAAAGTACAGTCCATGGAAGTCGGCTATTGTTTAAGCTGCGATTACTGGCATAAGGGAATCATGTCCGAGGCGCTTTCAGCCGTTGTGGAATACCTGACCAATGAAGTCGGCGCACGCAGGATCCAGGCGAGATGTGATACCAGAAATCCATACTCTGCGAAAGTGATGGAAAAATGTGGATTAAAATATGAAGGAACTGCGATCCAGGCAGAGTGGAACAACTCCGGGGCAGGGGATGTTGCCTGCTATGGTCTGGTTGTTGGACCGGTTGTTGTTGAAGAGCCGGAGGAAACCCTAGAACCGGAGATCGAAGAGGAAGAACCGAAAGTCATTAAAACAGGACGCAAAAATGAGATCTCAGACGAGACGATCGAGTATGTCGGAATCCTTGCAAAATTAGAGCTGAATGAGGAAGAGAAAGAACATGCAAAGAAAGATATGGAAGAAATGCTCAACTATATTGATAAATTAAATGAACTTGACACCACAGGAGTGGAGCCGATGTCACATGTGTTCCCGGTAAACAATGTATTCAGGGAAGATGTAGTGACAAACGGAGACGGCAGCAAAGAGACGCTTTCGAATGCACCGGCACAGAAAGACGGTGGATTTAAAGTGCCAAAGACAATTGGAGATTAATCAGATTGCTCAAAGAACATTTTGTGCAGCAGGCAAAGAAAATGTTCGGATAAAAAGCAGGAGCAGGAATGGAGATTTATATGAATATTATGAGTTTGACTGCCGTGGAACTCGGCAAAAGAATAAAAGCAAAAGAAATCTCAGTAGAGGAAGCTGTTACGGCGGCGCTTGACGCGATTGAGAAAAAAGAAAAACTCGTAAACAGCTTTGTGACAGTAGATAGAGAGGGAGCACTGAAACGCGCAAAGGAAGTACAGAAACAGATTGATGACGGCACACTGACGGGGCCGCTTGCAGGTGTACCGGTTGCCATCAAAGACAATATGTGTACGAAAGATCTGCTTACCACCTGTTCTTCTAAGATTTTATATAACTTTATTCCGACCTACACGGCGGAGGCAGTTTTAAATCTGGAAAAAGCAGGGGCAGTTATTTTAGGAAAGACCAACATGGATGAGTTTGCCATGGGAAGCACGACAGAGACATCCGCTTATGGCGAGACAAAAAATCCGTGGAACACAGAGCATGTGCCGGGAGGTTCTTCGGGTGGCTCCTGTGCGGCGGTTGCAGCAGAGGAATGTGTCTTTGCACTTGGATCAGATACCGGCGGTTCCATCCGTCAGCCGAGTTCCTTCTGCGGCGTGACCGGAATCAAGCCGACCTACGGAACGGTATCACGTTACGGACTGATCGCTTACGGTTCATCCTTAGACCAGATCGGACCGGTCGCAAAAGATGTGACAGACTGTGCCACGATATTAGAGGCGATCGCTTCTTATGATACGAAGGACTCCACTTCCGTGAAAAGGGAGGATTATGATTTTACCAGGGCGCTGGTGGATGATGCCGCCGGAATGAAGATCGGTATCCCACGCGATTATTTCGGGGAAGGCTTAGACCCGGAGGTAAAAACAGCAGTTTTGCAGGCTGCAGAGGAATTAAAGAAAAAGGGCGCCATCGTGGAAGAGTTTGATTTAAGCCTGGTAGAATATGCGATCCCTGCATATTACGTTATCGCCTGTGCAGAGGCAAGTTCCAACCTGGCAAGATTTGACGGTGTCAAATATGGTTACCGCACCAAAGAATACGAGGGACTTCACAACATGTACAAAAAATCCCGTTCCGAAGGATTCGGGCCGGAGGTAAAACGCCGTATCATGCTTGGCTCTTTCGTGCTGAGCAGCGGTTATTACGATGCATATTATCTGAAAGCACTCCGCACCAAGGCACTGATCAAACAGGCATTTGATAAAGCATTTGAAAAATATGATGTCATTTTAGGACCGGCAGCACCGACCACTGCACCAAAATTAGGACAGTCTTTAAGTGATCCGATCAAGATGTATTTAGGAGATATTTACACGATTTCCGTAAATCTTGCCGGCTTACCGGGAATTTCACTGCCGTGCGGCAAAGATAAAAACGGTCTGCCGATCGGGTTACAGCTTATTGGAAACTGTTTTGAAGAGAAGAAGATCATCCGCGCGGCATATGCATTTGAACAGACAAGAACCTATGAGCACAGCCCGCTTGCATAGTCCGAAAATGGAGGAATAGACATGAGTAAAATATATGAAACTGTCATTGGACTTGAGGTCCATGTTGAGTTAGCAACGAAAACAAAAATCTTCTGCGGCTGTTCCACGGCATTCGGCGGTGCACCAAACACACATACCTGTCCGGTATGTACCGGTATGCCGGGTTCCCTTCCGGTGTTGAACCGTCAGGTGGTGGAATATGCGATGGCAGTGGGAATTGCCACAAACTGCAGTATTACCCAGTACTGTAAATTTGACCGTAAAAACTATTTTTACCCGGATAACCCGCAGAACTACCAGATCTCCCAGTTATATCTGCCCATCTGCAGAAACGGTGGTGTCGAGATCGAGACAGCAGCCGGAAAGAAGATTATTGGTATCCATGAGATCCATATGGAGGAGGATGCCGGAAAACTGGTGCATGACGAGTGGGAGGATGTCTCCATCGTAGATTACAACCGTTCCGGTGTACCGCTGATTGAGATTGTATCCGAGCCTGATATGCGTTCCGCGGAGGAGGTTATCGCATATCTTGAAAAGCTGCGCATGATCATCCAGTATCTGGGAGCATCTGACTGTAAATTAAACGAAGGTTCCATGCGTGCCGATGTCAACCTGTCCGTCCGTGAAGCCGGCGCAAAGAAGTTTGGAACCCGTACCGAGATGAAAAACTTAAACTCCTTTAAAGCGATCGCAAGAGCTATCGAGGGAGAGCGTGCACGTCAGATCGAACTGCTTGAAGCCGGAAAGAAGATCGTGCAGGAGACACGCCGCTGGGATGACAATAAGGAATCTTCCCATGCAATGCGTTCCAAAGAGGATGCACAGGATTACCGTTATTTCCCGGAGCCGGATCTTGTCCCGATCGTGATCAGCGATGAGTGGATCGCAAAAGTAAAGGCAAACCAGCCGGAACTGCGCACGGAAAAATTAGAGCGTTACCAGAGAGAGTTTGATCTTCCAAAATACGATGCTGAGATCATCACAGGACACAAAAAATTTGCAGACCTGTTTGAGGCGGCAACCGAGCTTTGCGGCAAACCGAAAAAAGTGTCCAACTGGATCATGGTCGAAACTATGCGTCTGTTAAAGGAAAACAACATGGATCCGGAAGACATCCGTTTTTCTCCGGTCAATCTTGCAAAACTGATCAATCTTGCCGATTCCGGTTCCATCACGAACACGGTTGCAAAAGAAGTATTTGAACGGATCTTTAAAGACGACATCGATCCTGAAAAATACGTTGAGGAAAAAGGTTTAAAGACTGTCAATGATGAGGGAGCACTCCGCGAAACGGTACAGAAAGTACTGGCAGATAACCCGCAGTCCGTAGAGGATTACCATAACGGCAAAGAAAAGGCAATCGGATTCTTAGTCGGCCAGACCATGAAAGCAATGAAGGGTAAAGCAAACCCGGCGCTTGTGAACCAGATATTAAAAGAGTTACTGTAAGGTATTATATTTGATACCAACATCATGTGTATAAAAATATGAGGACTGAAAAAAGTCCTCATATTTTTGCGATAGCTTGACAATCTTGTTTATGCGTGCATATACTAAGATAATTGCGAAACTCATTCATGAACTGGCGATGTTGTGGAAAATTGACAGATGAAAAAGAAAGTGCTGGGGAGCCGTCGGTACTTAGTGACCGTATTTTGGTCACTTAGTATCCGCTACGAGCGACACGCAGCGAGAGCGTGCTTTCGTTTCAGCTGTCAATTTCCCACAACGTTCACAGCCTAAAGCAGAGTTTCGCCCAGGTAACTGTTTTATTGAATAGCATGGAAAGAAGGAGCAAAATGACCTATCATTTATCCGACGAGCAGGAAAAATACTTTTATGACACCTTAGAGGAACTCTGCAGGCAGTCCCGTCTGTTAGAGTCACACCGCTATATGCAGCACGGTGACACCAGCGTGTTCCGCCACAGTGTGTCGGTTGCATATTTCAGCTATTATCTGGCACTGAAAATGAATGCGCCGGTGGATATCCATTCGCTGGTTCGCGGTGCGCTGTTACATGATTATTTTTTGTATGACTGGCATGAGAAAGATGCATCACATAAATGGCATGGATTTCATCATGCAAAAAAGGCGTGTGAGAATGCAGCCCGTGATATCCCGGATTTGAACGAGATAGAGAAGGATATGATAAAATGTCATATGTTTCCATTAAATATCGTTCCGCCAAAATACATGGAAGGCTGGATCTTATGCTGTGCAGATAAGATCTGTTCCGGGGCAGAAACCGTGAAAGGACGCCTGCCGGAGCATATCGTTCTGCCGTGGAGGAAACAGATTCGTTCAGAATTATAGAATGTTTGTGAGTTTGACCAAAAATGGAGACTAAAACGGGCATATATAAAGTTTTCACTTTATATATGCCCGTTTTTCATGCAAAATGTTAGCCTTCCGCAAGATTTCCCGTGTAAAGCTGATAGTATTTTCCTTTTTCTTCCATGAGTTTGTCATGGTTACCGCGCTCAATGACGCGTCCCTGCTCTAATACGATGATACAGTCACTGTTTTTAACGGTGGAGAGGCGGTGGGCGATCACGAATGTGGTGCGTCCTGCCATCAGTTTATCCATACCGTCCTGAACGATCTTTTCGGTTCTGGTATCGATCGAACTGGTCGCCTCATCGAGGATCAGTACCGGCGGATCTGCAATCGCAGCACGCGCAATGGCAAGAAGCTGTCTTTGTCCCTGACTTAAGTTGGCACCGTCACCGGTTAAAAGTGTGTTGTAACCGTCCGGAAGCTGATGGATAAAGGTGTCGGCGTTGGCAAGTTTTGCCGCTGCAATGACTTCTTCATCGGTGGCGTCAAGTTTTCCATAACGGATGTTTTCCATCACGGTTGCGGTAAACAGGTGTGTATCCTGCAGTACGATACCGAGAGAGTGGCGCAGGTCATCTTTTTTGATCTTGTTGATGTTGATGCCATCGTAACGGATCTTACCATCCTGGATATCGTAGAAACGGTTGATCAGGTTCGTGATCGTAGTCTTTCCGGCACCGGTACTTCCGACAAAAGCAATCTTCTGACCAGGTGTTGCGTAGAGGTCTACATTGTGGAGCACGATTTTATCCGGGTTATAACCGAAATCAACATCATCAAAGACAACATCGCCTTTCAGCTCGATATAATCGACACTGCCGTCAGCCTGATGTGTGTGTTTCCATGCCCACATACCGGTACGTTCTTTTGATTCGACGATCTGACCGTTTTCTTTTCTGGCGCGGACGAGTGTAACATAACCTTCGTCTGTTTCCGGTTCTTCATCAAGCAGCTTAAAGATACGCTCGGAACCGGCAAGGGCCATGACGATATTGTTGAGCTGCATACTAAGCTGGTTGACCGGCTGGCTGAAACTCTTATTATAGGTAAGGAAACTTGCAAGTTTTCCGAGTGTAAAACCGCCGATGCCGTTTAAGGCGAGTACACCGCCGACTAAAGCACAGAGTACATAGCTGATGTTACCAATCTGTGCATTGACAGGCATTAAAATATTACCAAATTTATTGGCATTGTCTGCACTGTGGAAGAGCTGGTCATTCAATCTGTTAAAGTTTTCGATACTTTCTTCTTCATGGGTAAAGACCTTGACGACTTTCTGACCATTCATCATCTCTTCGATATAACCGTTGACCGTTGCGATATCTTTCTGCTGTGCGATAAAGTATTTTGCACTGAGTGCACCGATCTTTTTTGTGGCAAAAAGTGTGACACCGATCATAAGAAGTGTCACGATTGTCAACGGAACATTTAAGAGAAGCATGCTGACAAATACACTCACGATGGTGATGATACTGTTCAAAAACTGTGGCATACTCTGGCTGATCATCTGACGGAGTGTATCGATATCGTTCGTATAGGTGGACATGATATCTCCGTGATAATGTGTGTCAAAGTAGCGGATCGGAAGTTCTTCCATATGGGTAAACATGTCATCACGCAGGTTTTTTAAAGTACCCTGTGAAACATTTACCATGATACGTGTATATATATAAGAAGCGATTGCTCCGATCAGGTAAAAAACGGCAACACGCATGATGGCATGCAGCAGACCGGAAAAATCAGGATCTGCCTGACCGATGAGCGGCAGAATATAGCTGTCGATCAGAGTCTGCATAAACCAGGTACCCTGTACACTTGCAAGTACGGTAATGAAAATACAGATCACGACAAGAATACAGTGAACTGCATAATTTTTCATAATGTAAGCGAGCAGACGCATAAAAAGTCTGCCGGGATTTTCAACTTTCGGACGTGGACCTTTTGGACCTCTGCCACCCGGACCATGAACCGGTTTGGTATTTTTTTCTGCCATTATGCAGCACCTCCTTCATCGAAATCACCGCTTCCGCTGGTCTGTGATTCATAGACATCGCGGTAGATATCATTGGATTCTAATAATTCTTCATGTGTGCCAAAGCCATTTACAACACCGTTATCTAAAACGATGATGCGATCTGCATTCTGGACGGAGGAGATTCGCTGTGCGATGATGAATTTGGTTGTGTCCGGAATCTCTTCGGCAAAAGCCTTGCGGATCTTTGCATCGGTTGCGGTATCAACAGCACTCGTACTGTCATCTAAAATAAGTATTTTCGGTTTCTTTAACAGGGCTCTTGCAATACACAGACGCTGTTTCTGACCACCGGATACGTTGGTTCCACCCTGTTCAATGTAAGTGTTGTAGCCGTCCGGGAAGCGGTCGATAAATTCATCTGCGCAGGCAAGATGGCATGCGTGGCGACATTCTTCATCAGTCGCATTTTTATCGCCCCAGCGGAGGTTTTCATAGATGGTTCCGGAGAAAAGCACGTTGTTCTGCAATACTACGGAGACCTCATCGCGCAGGGTGTCAAGATCGTAGGAACGTACATCTTTTCCGCCGACGAGAACAGTACCTTCCGAAACGTCATAAAGACGGCTGATCAGGTTGACGAGTGAAGATTTAGAACTTCCTGTACCGCCGATGACACCGATGGTCTCACCGGAGTGGATGGTAAGATTGATATCATCAAGGATCGGTTTATCTGAGGTCTTGTTATAACGGAATGTTACATGGTCAAATGTGACACTGCCGTCGGCTACTTCGTAAACCGGATTTTCCGGGTTTGTGATATCACTTTTTTCATTTAAAACCTCACAGATACGCTCGGCACTTGCGATACTCATGGCTAACATAACGAAAACCATTGAGAGCATCATCAGACTCATCATGATGTTCATACAATAGGTAAGAAGACTCATCAGTTCGCCTGTGGTAAGAGAACCTGCAACGATCATTTTTGCCCCCAGCCAGCTTAATGCGATGATACAGCTATATACAGCAATCTGCATGACAGGGGAGTTGAAAGCGAGTACGCCCTCTGCTTTGACAAACATGTTATAAATATTTTTGCTTGCCTGTGTGAACTTCTTCTTTTCATAATCCTCACGGACATAGGCTTTGACTACACGGATCGCGGAGACATTTTCCTGTACCGATGCATTTAAGTCATCGTACTTTGGAAATACTTCCATAAAGTAATGATGTGCCCGTATTGTAATAAAGGCAAGGATCACACCAAGTACGATAACAGCGATCAGGTAAACGCATGCGAGTTTCGCATTGATAAAAAATGCCATGATCATCGCGCAGACTAAAGAGATCGGTGCGCGCACGCACATACGCAGCAGCATCTGATATGCGTTCTGCAGATTCGTCACATCGGTGGTGAGCCTTGTGACAAGACCTGCGGTGCTGAATTTGTCAATGTTGGAAAAAGAAAAGGTCTGTATATTTTCATACATTGCTTTTCGTAAGTTACGGGCGAATCCTGCGGAAGCGCGGGCACCGTATTTTCCACCCATCGTTCCTGCAAACAGGGAAACACCCGCGACAATGACCATACATCCGCCCATGACGTAAATATGGTGGATATCCCCGGCTTCCACGCCGTTATCGATGATCGATGCCATCATCAGTGGGATGATCGTTTCCATGAGTACTTCTAAGATCATGAAAACAGGAGTGAGGAAAGAATCTTTCTTAAATTCTTTGATCTGAGCTCCCAGAGTTTTTAACATAACATCACATCCTTTTCAAAAAATAATTGATTTTTATTTGTTAGTGTGCTAACAATATAGTTATAAGGCATAAAAAAAAGAATGTCAATGTAAAAAATAATATTATTTCAGCAGGAGATAAATCATGCATACAGATATGATAGGATATAAAATACGTTTGATCCATAACCAGATCCATAAGCGGATGGAGGCAAAAAAACAGGAAAATGAAAAAGAACCACTTACGGGAATGCAGCGCTGGACGCTTGGATTTTTGCGGGATCATGATGGAAAGGATATCTATCAGAAGGATATTGAAACGGAATTTTCGGTATCGCGGGCAACCGCATCAAACATGCTTGCAGTCATGGAACGGAAAGGGCTGGTGCGCCGTGAGACGGTGGAGCATGATGCGAGGCTGAAGAAACTGGTGCTGACAGATAAAGCACGTACTATGGTAGAGAGGTCAGAGCAGGATATGCGTGAAATGGAAGCTCTTTTAGAGAAAGGACTGAGTGATGAAGAGGTAAAAGATCTTAAGAAATATTTAGACCGGATGCTTTTGAATCTGGATGTGGATATTACCTGTCCGAAGAATTCTTTCTGTGGTGGCATGAAAAAATAGAAACACTAGATATTGTGGTTAATGATGCAGGATATACAAGTGAAAAAAATGACGAAGAAATCACCTTAAATTTGGTAATAGTGAATAAAGACCGCGTATTTACTGGGGTTGCAACGATCGATTCTGTCCGGATATCATAAAAATGGGAAAATATATATGTTCCAAACACATTGACAAAGACACAATATATTGTATAATAAATACTCGTAGGTTATGCGGCCGTATGGGTATGGCAGGCAGCCATCAGTCAGAACAGAAAGGGATTTGATCGGAAATGAAAATTATTAAAAGAAGCGGTATGGAGGATACCTTTGATATTAAAAAAATCGAGGCGGCGATCCGCAGAGCGAACAACAGCGTTATTGATTATGAGAAGCTGACGGACAAGCAGATTGACGAGATATCAAAAAATGTGGAAGTTGCCTGTGAAAATATGAAGCGTTCCCCAAGTGTAGAGGAAATTCAGGATATGGTGGAGAACCAGATCATGAATCAGCGTGCATTTAATGTGGCGCGCAACTATATTACATATCGTTACAAACAGGAACTGGTGCGCAAGTCCAACTCAACGGATGAACAGATCTTAAGTTTGTTAGAGTGTAATAATGAGGAAGTAAAACAGGAAAATTCAAATAAAAACCCGACCGTAAACAGTGTACAGAGGGATTACATGGCAGGTGAGGTCAGCAAGGATATCACAAAGAGATTTTTGCTGCCGCCGGATATTGTGGAGGCGCATGAGCAGGGAATCATTCATTTTCATGATGCGGATTATTTTGCACAGCATATGCACAACTGCTGTCTGGTCAACTTAGAGGATATGCTCCAGAACGGAACCGTCATCAGTGAGACGATGATCGACCGTCCGAAGAGCTTTTCAACAGCATGTAACATTGCAACACAGGCAATCGCCCAGATCGCAAGTTCACAGTATGGCGGACAGAGTATTTCACTTTCCCATCTGGCACCGTTCGTACAGGTCAGCCGTGAAAAATACCGCAAGCAGGTCCGCACGGAACTGGAAGCAATCGGAGTGACACCGACTGAGGATAAAGTCAATAAAATTGCGGAGATCCGTGTGAAAGAAGAGATCAACCGTGGTGTGCAGATGATCCAGTATCAGGTGATCACACTGATGACGACAAACGGACAGGCACCGTTTATCACGGTATTTATGTATTTGGATGAGGTACCGGAAGGCCAGCTTCGCGATGATCTTGCCGCAGTGATCGAGGAGATGCTCCATCAGAGAATCCTTGGTGTAAAGAATGAGCAGGGCGTATACATTACACCTGCATTCCCAAAACTGATCTATGTGTTAGAGGCAGATAATATCCGTGAGGGTACCAAATACTGGTATCTGACAAAACTTGCAGCGGAATGTACGGCAAAGAGAATGGTTCCGGACTATATTTCAGAGAAGATCATGAAAAAGTTAAAAGACGGCAACTGTTATACCTGTATGGGATGCAGATCTTTCCTGACTGTTGACCGCACAAAAGGAAATTATGCAAATGCAAAAAATTACGTTCCGGGTAAGAAGTATTACGGCAGATTTAACCAGGGAGTTGTCACTTTAAATCTCGTGGATGTCGCATGCTCTTCCGGAAAAGATATGGATAAATTCTGGGAACTTTTGGATGAAAGGTTAGATCTTTGTTACAGGGCTCTGATTATCCGTCATAAGAGACTGCTCGGTACACCTTCTGATGTGGCACCGATTCTCTGGCAGAACGGTGCACTGGCACGTCTGAAAAAAGGTGAGACGATCGATAAACTTTTATATGACGGTTATTCCACAATTTCTCTTGGCTATGCCGGACTTTGTGAGTGTACCAGATACATGAAGGGGGTTTCCCACACCGAGCCGGAAGGAACAGAGTTTGCATTAAAAGTAATGCGCCGTTTAAATGATGCATGTACGGAATGGAAAGAAAAACACAATATCGATTTCAGCCTGTACGGAACACCACTGGAATCAACGACTTATAAGTTCGCGAAATGTCTTCAGAAGCGTTTTGGCATTATTCCGGGAGTGACGGATAAGAACTACATCACAAACAGCTATCATGTCCATGTGACAGAGGAAATCAGTGCATTCGATAAGTTGAAGTTTGAGTCACAGTTCCAGGAGCTTTCTCCGGGAGGTGCGATCAGCTATGTGGAAGTGCCGAATATGCAGAATAATCTTGACGCTGTACTTGCAGTGATGCAGTATATTTATGACAATATTATGTACGCAGAGCTGAATACCAAGAGCGATTACTGTATGGAATGCGGTTATTCCGGAGAGATCAAGATCGTCAATGACAAGGACGGCAAACTTGTCTGGGAGTGCCCGAACTGCGGTAACCGTGACCAGAACAAGATGAGCGTGGCGCGCAGAACCTGCGGCTACATTGGAACACAGTTCTGGAATCAGGGCAGAACACAGGAAATTAAAGAGAGAGTGCTTCATTTATAAAATTCATATTGCGAAAAAGAACCGTATATCAACATTGATGTGCGGTTCTTTTTATGATAAACTGTAATGGTACTAAATCACTAAAATAAAAATTTAACTTTGGAGGATAAAATGTTAGAAGCAGGAATCAAAGGACAGCATACCATTATAGTAGAGAAAGAAAATACAGCAGCAGTGATGAAAAGCGGTACGTTAGCAGTATTCGCAACACCGGCAATGATCGCCCTGATCGAGGAGACCGCATGGAAGAGTGTTGCAGATGAACTTGAAGAAGGATGTGTGACTGTGGGAACGAGCCTTAATGTAAAACATCTTGCCGCATCACCAGTGGGAATGAAGGTGACCTGCAATACCACTTTAGTGGAAGTGGATAAAAGACGTCTTGTATTTTCCGTAGAAGTAGAGGATGAGACCGGAAAAGTCGGAGAAGGAACGCATGAGCGTTTTATTGTACAGGCGGAAAAATTTCAGAATAAGGCGGATGCCAAGTTAAATAGATAGGAGGAAACATTGAATTTAGTTATCGGGTTACTGGTTCCGTTTCTGGGAACTTCGCTGGGGGCAGCATGTGTTTTCTTTATGAAAAACGGGTTGAACCGTCTGGTACAGAAAGCACTGCTTGGTTTTGCATCCGGCGTTATGGTGGCGGCATCTGTGTGGTCGCTGCTGATACCATCCATCGACATGTCAGAGGGAATGGGAAAATTTGCATTTTTACCGGCAGCAATCGGATTTATATTTGGAATCCTGTTTTTACTGCTGATGGACAAAATCATTCCGCATCTTCATATGAATGAAGACAAACCGGAAGGATTGCCAAGCCACCTAAAAAAAACAACCATGCTGGTACTGGCTGTTACTCTTCATAATATACCGGAGGGAATGGCAGTCGGTGTTGTGTTCGCCGGACTTTTGTCAGGAAACAACGGAATTACACTGGCGGGAGCATTTTCATTGTCCATAGGAATTGCAATTCAGAATTTTCCGGAAGGTGCAATTATATCGCTTCCGCTGAAAAGTGAAGGCGGCAGTACAAAAAAAGCCTTCTGGTATGGCGTGGCATCCGGTGTGGTAGAACCGATCGCGGCGGGAATTACGATTATTTTAGCCGGAATCATCACACATATGCTGCCATATCTGCTTGCATTTGCAGCAGGGGCAATGATCTATGTGGTCGTGGAAGAGCTTCTTCCGGAAGCATCAGAAGGAGAACATTCCAATATTAATACGATTGGATTTGCGGCAGGTTTTCTGATCATGATGATATTAGATGTCGCATTGGGATAAAGGAGGAAATAAATATGCAGGACGATATAAGAGAACAGCTGATCAAACAGTTTCCATCAGATGTGGTAGAGATACTGGATCAGAGCGGTAAACCATACTATGGCTGTCCGACCTGTAAGAGGGCAGTTACGGTAGGAACTGATAAATGTCCGGGATGCGGACAGGTGCTTGCCTGGGATCATATCCGCAAGGAAAATCAAAAAAAGGGGACAATGACAGCAGTGCTGAAATTTGAGGTGGCAGGCGATTTTACAAAGGGAGACTGCAGAAAATGTCCGCTTTCCTACATTGCAAAAGAAAAAAATGAAAATGTTTATGAATGTCCGTTGAAAATGCGTGCAAACTGTAAACTTGAGCTTATGTAGAAAGGAAATTCATGCGCGGTGTACAGATGGTCATTATAGCAGTCGGAGGCATTTTATTATTCTGGTTCTTCGCACCGCTGTTATGCAAAGGAATTTTTAATATAGGAACGGCGACCGGGATTCTGATCTCGTTATTCCTGTTATGTTATGGAATTTTTTTCGGGCGTATGAACAGGAGAGCTTTGATATTGTGGAATGGCAGGAAAACACACTGGATATGTGTTTTCCTGCTTGTCCTTGTACTTATAATGATCATGACAGTGTTGGCAGAGACATTTCTGATGATCCACTCAGCATTACACACTCCGCCGCAAAATACGACAGCTGTTGTCTTAGGATGCAGTGTAAAAGGTACAAAACCAAGCAGAATATTAGAGGAACGTATTGATGCTGCATATGATTATCTGAGTGTAAATAAAGATGCAGTATGTATTTTGTCCGGTGGCAGAGGACCGGGTGAAGATATCACGGAAGCACAGTGCATGTATGAAGTGCTGACAAAACGGGGAATCAGTGAAAATCGTCTGATTTTAGAAGAACGATCTACAACGACGGAAGAAAATTTAAAATATACCGGAGAAATTTTAAAAGACCGTGGACTTGATATGACTGTGACACTGGTTACCAGTGAATTTCATGAATATCGGGCGAATCAGATGGCAGCCAGGCTGGGAATGAAAAGTTACAGTACCCCGGCACATACATTTTTTGTATATTTTCCCACCTATTATGTGAGGGAACTGTATGGCATTTTATATTATGAATTGCGTCATTGGGATTAGTGTGGAAGTATTTTTATAAAAACAGTGCAGTAATAAAAAGTGGAATGTCAGAGAGAGGAAAAGATGCCAGGAAAATATTATGCAGTAAAAAAAGGAAGAAAACCGGGAGTGTACCAGAGCTGGGCAGAATGTAAAGCGATGGTGGACGGCTTTCCTGGAGCAGTATATAAGAGTTTTAAAACAAGAGAAGAAGCAGTGGCTTTTGCCAAAGCTGCGACATATACCGGAGCAGATGCTGCGCCAAAGATGCAAAATGCAATGAAGAAAACAATGCAGCAGGAAGATGGGGCAATGCCGTCTGTCTATGCGTTTGTGGATGGTTCTTACAATGTGGCAACGCATGTCTACGGATATGGTGGCTTTCTGATTCATGATGGCATAAAAGAAGTGCTGCAGGGGAGTGATAAGGATGCAGAGATGGCAGCGATGCGCAATGTCGCAGGGGAAATCTGCGGCAGTATGGCTGCAATCAGAAAAGCGGTTGAATTAGGATTGCCGGAAGTTACGATTTATTATGATTACATGGGAATCGAAATGTGGGCGGCCGGCGCATGGAAATGCAATAAAAAAGGAACTATGGCATACCGTGATTATGTGGCTTCGGTGCGGGATGTGATCCGGATTCATTTCAGAAAGGTAAAAGGACACTCCGGGATCGATGGTAACGAGGAAGCGGATATGCTGGCGAAACGGGCAGTAGGAAATGAGATTTAAACCTAAGATCCGGGGGCAGATATATGGATAAAAAGTTAAAATATTATGATCTGATGGAGGACTTAAGAAAGCAGATTGTTTCGGGAAAGATAAAACCGGGAGAAAAACTGCCGTCGGAAAATGAACTTTCCGGGACATATCAGGTAAGCAGACAGACTGTGCGGAAAGCATTGCAGATCCTTCAGAATGAAGGATATATTTATGCGGAACATGGACGTGGAACGTTTTGTTCGGAGATGGCGAGACGCACGGGTGAAACAAAAAATATAGCAGTGGTCACGACATATCTGTCTGATTATATTTTCCCGAGAGTGATCCAGGGAATTGATAAAGTCCTTACGGAAAATGGATATAGTATTCTTTTAAAGAATACAAGAAATTCCAGAAATATGGAAGCAAAATGTTTAGAAGAATTATTGCAGAAGGGAATTGATGGGCTGATCATAGAACCAAGCAAAAGTCAGATCTTCTGCAAACATATTAATTTATACCAGACGCTGGATGAATATCGGATTCCATATGTATTTATTCAGGGCAGTTATGCGCAGCTTGCAGAAAAGCCCCATATCCTTTTAGATGACTGCCTTGGAGGATATCTGGTTACAAGATATCTGATCTCACTGGGGCACCATCACATCATAGGGATATTTAAAGCGGATGATACGCAGGGACAGCAGCGGCACAAAGGGTATGTGCAGGCTTTACAGGAAGCAGGGATTGCGTATGACCCGGATAAAGTGGTATGGTTTTATACGGAAGACCGGAAAACGCATCCATATGAACAGATGTGTCATATGGCTAAGATGAGATGTGAGCATTTCTTTGACAGTGTGGTATCGTATAATGACCAGATTGCACTAGAGGTCATCCGGGCATTAGAGGATGAAGGACTTAAAGTGCCGGATGATGTTTCAGTGACAGGATATGATGATTCCTATCTTGCGTCAAGTGGAAAAGTGCCGCTTACCACGGTGGCGCATCCACAGGAAAAATTAGGTGAAATGGCTGCAGAACTTCTTCTTGGACTGCTGAAAGAGGGAAACATCCCGGAGTCAGAAAGACAGATCCTTGTAAAGCCGGAGTTAGTGATCCGGGAATCCTGCAGATCCCGGAAAAAGGAGGAATAAAAGATGAACTATGCGCAGATCAAACCCTGTTCTATTGAGAATGGCACGGGCGTGAGGGTGTCTTTGTTTGTGTCCGGATGCAGACATCACTGCAAAGAGTGTTTTAATGAGGAAACATGGGATTTTTCTTATGGTAAGCCTTTTACAAAAACGACGGAGGATGAGATCATGCAGGCGTTAGCGCCGTCCTATATTGCAGGGCTGACGCTGCTTGGCGGAGATCCGGGTGAGCCGGAGAATCAGCAGGGACTGCTTCCTCTGTTACAGAGAATAAAAAAAGAATTGCCGGATAAAAATATCTGGGCATACAGTGGATATCTGTATGAGGATTTCCTTCCGGGAGGAAAGGTGTATTGTGAGGCGTCAGAGCCCTTCCTGTCAATGATCGATGTTATGGTGGATGGACCTTTTATTTTAGAAAAAAAGGATATTTCCCTGAATTTCAGAGGATCTTCGAACCAGAGAATCATTGATGTACCCGAAACGCGAAAGAACCAGGAAATCGTATTACTGATGGAATAAAGAAAATGAAATGGAGAGTAGTGTGAAAAATAAGATTTTTCACACACAAGATTTGTGCTTGCGCACAAACTTGAGATGCCCTGAGGAACGGGCTAGAAATGGAGAGTAAAATGAAGTTTTCATGGAGAATGATTGCTGCGGCTTTTAGTTATGCATTAGGTGTATTAGGCTGGTGTTATGTAGGTGGCTATAAGATCCTGACCGGTCCGGTGAGAGAACTGATCCTTGCACAGATGGCGGGAAGTATGTCTTTGGGACGACTGGTGGCGGCCCTGATCGAGGGATTTATATATCTTTCGCTGGCAGGCGGAGTCTGGTGCATTGGGTATATGTTAAGTAGTCATTTCAGGGAAGATTGATAAATACATAGAGAGGAACAAAAAGAAAAATGGTTTTTAGAGTGCCTTCATATTATAAGAATTTTCGGTGTATTGCGGACAAATGTCCGGATAATTGCTGCAGAGGATGGGAAATTGATATTGACGAAGATACCCTGGATTATTATAAAGATCTGAAAGGACCGATGGCAGAAAAAATCCGTGCGTCGATCAGCGAGGATGGAAGTTTTGTATTGAATGAAGAGGGATGGTGTCCGCTTCTGAATGAGAAAGGACTCTGTGAGGTGTGTCTGACTTTAGGGGAGGATTCGCTTTCAGAAGTATGCACAGAGTATCCGAGGTTTACAACGGAGTATCCGAAAACAAGAGAAAAAGTTTTATGTCTATCCTGTGGAGAGGTTGGAAGAATTGTCTTTTCAGATACAGAACAGATCGGATTTGATGAGCAGATCCTCTCGGAGGACTATGATGAATATGAGTGGGAAGATGGCGATGATGAGCTTGCAGAAAAACTCGAATCAGTAAGGTCGCATGCAATCGGACTGCTTCAGGATCGCAGCCGCCCGATTGCAGAGCGTATCGCGGTGTATCTGAATTACTGCTGTCAGATGCAGAAAGAATTATTTGAGACAGTACCCAAAGAGGAGGAACCGGAAAAAATCAGCCTGTATGAGGCATTTCTACAGCGGCTGTCCCAATACGAGGAGCTTGAATCCATCGGTGATGCATGGTCTGGGATGGAAGAAGAGCTGAAAGCTTTTTATCATGAAGAAAATTATGAAAAGACACATCGTGCTTTCATGGAAGCGCAGATGGAAAATGAATATCAGTATGAACATCTGATGGTATATTATACTTTCCGCTATTTTATGAGGGCATTCTACGATAATAATCTGCTTGAAAAAGCTCAGTTTGCAGTTGCCTCATTTTTGATGGTGCGTGATATGGATGTTATGGTCTGGATGAAAAACGGACAGAAATTTGATTTACAGGATCGCATAGAAACAACGAAAGTTTACGCAAAAGAAGTGGAACATTCGGAAGAAAATATTGAAATGTTAGGGGAATCATTTTTGTTTGAAGATGTATTTTCCGTAAAAGGTCTGCTTGCACAGATTATGTAAAAAATAAGCCGGGTGACAGGGCACCTGACAGCTTTCATAAGCTGACGGCCTGATCAACCGGCTTTTAGTATCTGCCTGTGAGAAAATGCAGGAAAGATACAGGTTTTTTTCCAGCGGCTTTTGTCTCGTCGATATATTTCTCATAGAAAGAAATAACTTCGCAAAAAGACATTGCCGGATCGATTGCATATGTCATACAATACACCTCCTTATTTGTTTTCTATAATATAGCACAATGCATCGGGAAAAACAACAAAAAATAATATGAAAGATTGTACAATATATACAAAAATGGAATGAGTGAATGAAAAATTCACAAAAACAGAAAAACAACAAGTGGGTATTTTTACTGATTTTTACAGAATGAAATTGTATAATATTACTTAAGAAATAAAAAATGAACATTTTTTGCCATAAGGAACAGGTAAAATAAAAAAATTATACAAAATATTTCTGACCTGGGAAAAGGGGAGAATATGGAACAGGGAGAAGCAGTCCGCAGACGTGAAGCGGAAAAGAGGAAAAACGAAGCGAGAAGAAGAAGACAGAAAAAGCGGAAAAGGCAGCAGATGTTTGCGCGCAGTGTGATGGTTCTGACAGGAGCTGTATTTGTGGGCGTTATTTTGTATGGGGGATGGCGTCTGTCCCACAGGACGGCACAGGCGCAGGAAGAGATCGTGGCAGGGGAAACGAAATATATTGCAGACCGCCCGGATTTTTCTGTGGAGCTTTTAGACTACAATGAATATTCAAGACCGGGAACGGCACTGGAAAAAGTAAACGGGATCGTCGTGCATTATACGGCAAATCCGGGAACAACGGCACAGCAGAACCGGGATTATTTTGAAGGACTGGCACAATCCGGGGAGACACATGCAAGCAGCCATTTTGTCATCGGAATCAGCGGAGAAATCATCCAGTGTATTCCATGCAATGAGATTGCATATGCTTCAAACGACAGAAACAGCGATACGGTTTCCATAGAGTGCTGTATTCCGGATGATACGGGAAAATTTACGGATGCGACTTATGGATCGCTGGTTCATCTGGTAACATGGCTGATGGGACGTTATGATCTGACTACGGATGATGTGATCAGACATTATGATGTAACAGGAAAGGCATGTCCGAAATATTATGTGGAAAATGAGGCTGCATGGGAGCAGTTTAAGTCGGATCTTGTCGATTACATAGAGACCAACGGTATTGCAAAAACAGAGGAAATACAGTAAAATGAGAGTATCAATTATGTCGAAGGAAGCAGTATGATAGAGAAATATTACGAAGCATTACAAAAAAGAGAAAACCTCCGCGAAAACCTTGTTGGGCTGCGTGCCCAGATCAAAGATGAGGCGGCAAAAGAGCAATTTGTATCGATGATCGGGGATGGCGGATTGCTGTTAGAATTATTAGAGGAAGAAGATCCAAAGGTGCGCAAAAATGTGGCGATGATCCTTGGGGAACTGGAATGGATGGGGGCTGCAGATGCACTTGTTACGGCATATGAAAGGGAGCAGACTCTTTTTGTAAAAAGCACATATTTAAAGGCACTTGCTTATCTTGACATTACGGCATATCAGGAACGGTTCAAAACGAGAATGGAAGAACTTCTTTCTTATACCCCGGCAGCAGAAGAAAAAAAGCATATTGATGAGGAAGTCCGCGCACTTAGCAGACTGTTGGAAAAGGCAGAAGAAAGCACAGGCCACACTTTTACGGGATTTAAAAACCCGCATGAGATGCTGCTGCTGACGGGACATGCGCGTACGGATGTGACATTAAAGGAAATCGGGGTACTTCCGGCGGATATCCGGAGAAAAACGGCGAAACATCCGCTTGGAGTGGCAGTGTATACAAAGGATGTACGCGCTATGGCGAACCTTAGAACTTACCGTGAACTATTGTTTCCAATTCGTTTAAAACAGGAAGCAGAACAGGCAGAAGTGCTGGCGGATGAGGTGTGGCAGAGCGGTATTGGGGATTTCTTAAAGGAGTGTCATAAGCAGGGTACGCCGTTTCGGTTCCGCGTGGAGATCCGGGCTGATATGGAGAATGACAAAAGAGCTTCTTTTGCGAAAAAGTTTGCGATACAGTTAGAGCGTGTGTCGGCGAGATGGCTGATCAATTCGACCGGTGATTATGAGACAGAGATTCGTCTGATAAAGAAAAAAGATGGAAGTTTTGCACCATTTTTAAAATTGTATACCATTCCGATGCGACGTTTTTCCTACCGGAAAAATGTGGTGGCGGCATCTATCCATCCATCACTTGCAGCGATGCTTGTATCGCTGGCAAAACCCTATCTGAAAGAGAACGCACAGATTTTAGATCCGTTTTGCGGAGTCGGCACGATGCTTATTGAGAGGGACATTGCACAACCGGCAAGAGAAAAGTACGGAATCGATATTTTTGGACCGGCGATCGAAGGCGCAAGGGAGAATGCCTCATTAGCAGGGGAAAAGATCAATTTTATCCATAGAGATTATTTTGATTTTAAACACGATTATCTGTTTGATGAGATTATTACCAATATGCCGGTGAGGGGCAGACAGTCGCGCGGTGAGATGGATGCACTTTATGCTTCCTTTTTCGAAAAATCAAAAGAAATCTTAACACCGGGTGGAGTAATGATTTTTTATTCGAATGAAGAAGGCATGGTAAAGAAACATCTTCGTTTACATTCAGAATACAGGCTGATACAGGAATTTGTGATTTCGGAAAAGCGTCATTTTAGTCTGTATATCGTTGGAATAAAGGGGTAGAGGGAAATGGCATTTTTGAGCAGGAAGAAGGAAGAGGATGCTTTGAAATCAGAACAGATACTTTTGGATGCAACACTGATGCAGAATCTGCAGGATCGGTTTTGCGACGCAAATAACCTGTATTTAAGATGTCTTGACAAAAATCGCACGGAAGTAACGAAGACATATGGTTCAAAGGAAGAACTTGAGTATCTGGGCAGTGTGATCGACATGGACAGACATATCGGACTGTTAGAGAGGCTGTTAAACAGCAGGATCGAAAGTGTGATCGAAGAGGATTGTGGGGCAGACGGGATCCGGATGTGTGGAGTGGCAGTAAAGGTAAGTGGAGAGGTGTCTGCGATCTGGATCGTGACCGGCGTTATGGAAGATGCCGGCTGCGATGTGCCGGATTATATTATGCGGACAACACCGGAACGCTATTATAAGTCGATCGAGTTTTTAGAGACGCTGTCAAAGCAGATGTTTGCCGTCAAATTAGAAGAACTTTTGGCGCAGGAGGCATTTTTAAAGAGCCGGGAGTCGGAAATACAGATGGAGACGGAATTAAAACGCAATGAGGCGATGACGGCAATCGTCCGTATGCTTGAGTCGGAGGAGGGTTTTGATAAGATTGTTCATGATATCTTAAAAGAAGCATGTGAGTATCTTGGAATTTCAGCGGCTGTTTTATTCCGGGAAAATATAGACGGCACGACGGTCAACATGATCAGCGAGTATTGTTCTGCGGGAAGAGAATCACGGATGGAGGCATCACAGAACATTTCAAAAGAAGAACTGCCATTTTTTAATGGAAAACCATATATGATTTCGGCAGATTCAATGATGCCGGAAGCGTTCCGCAGAATGTTTGAAGTACAGAAGATGAAAGCCGGGTTATTCCTTCCAATCGACGTCAGCGGGAAAACGGGAATGTACGTCTGCTTTTGCGAGGATGAAAAAGAGCGCATCTGGGACGGCGGAGAAATCAAGTTTGTCAATGATGTCCGAAGAATCATACAGACGATTCTGGTAAAACGCATTGCAAAAAATTCACTTGCCAGTTCGTATGCATCGTTAGAAGCAATCCTTGAAAATGTGGGATGTGGGATCTATGTGATGGATACACAGGAAAATACGATCCTGTATACAAACCAGCACTTTCGTAAAGCATTTGGGGAAGATGTGCGAAGTGCAGGTATTGAGGAATGTTTAAGACAGGGAGCGCAATCGGAGGACAGCCTGTATTTCAGGGAGGTTTATTCGAAAGAAGAAAACCGCTGGTTTGATCTGCACAGTACAAGGATTAATTGGGTGGATGGAAGAAAGGTCCTTTTGTGTACCATTTATGATGTGACAGACAAAAAGCTGTATCAGCAGAAGATTGAGCGTCAGGCAAACAATGATTTCCTGACCGGATTGTATAACCGGATGCGCTGTGAACAGGATTTAGAGCGTTATATCCGTCAGACGAAGGAGTTTGGCGGTGAGGGAGCGCTGCTTTACATCGATCTGGATGATTTTAAACATATCAATGACGGACTCGGTCATCAGTATGGAGATGTGCTGCTTAAGAATATTTCCGGCAGTCTGCAGAGAATTCCCGGTGTGGAGAATAACTGTTACCGTATGGGTGGTGATGAGTTCATTATCATATTGGCGCATCATCATATGGCGATGCTCCAGCAGATCTTAGATGAGATCAAGGCGCTGTTCACGAAACCGTGGATGCTAAAAGGGACGGATTATTACTGTACGATGAGTATGGGAGTCGTTCGCTTCCCGGCAGACGGGGATACGGTGGAAGAATTGATCAAGAAAGCCGATATTGCACTTTATTCTGCAAAATGTGCAGGAAAGAACCGTATCGAGTTTTATGATGACAACGTGGAGTCCACCTCTTACAAACGGCTTGACCTTGAAAAAAACATGCGCAATGCCACACGAAATGCTTTCAGTGAATTTGAGGTATATTTCCAGCCGATTGTAAATATTACAAAAGAGGGAAATCCATGTGCCGGTGCGGAGGCACTGATCCGCTGGAATTCCGGGGAACTCGGTCTGATCCCGCCGGCAGATTTCATTCCGCTTGCAGAGTATTTAGGCCTGATCAATCCGATCGGAGAATTCGTCCTGCGGGAGGCATGTATCCACTGCAAATACTGGAATGATATGGGACACCCGGAGTATAAGGTGAATGTCAATCTGTCTGTCGTACAGCTTTTACAGAACGATATTGTGGAGCGGATTGCGCGTGTGATCGAGGAGACGAGGATCACCCCACAGAATCTGACTCTGGAAGTGACAGAAAGTCTTGCAGTCAACGATATGAGCCGCATGAAACGGATCCTTGCGGATATCAGGCATCTTGGTGTGCGTGTTGCTCTCGATGATTTCGGTACGGGATATTCATCTTTAAACCATATCAGGGAGATGCCGATCGATGTCATAAAAATCGACCGCTGCTTTATCATTGATATCGGAAAAGATGATTTCTCCAATGCATTTGTAAAAATGGTCGGAGAACTTGCAACAGCGATCCATGTGAATGTCTGCGTGGAAGGTGTGGAAACAAAAGAACAGTTAGATGCACTGGTGGGGTCAAAGGTTCAGCTGATCCAGGGGTTTTATTTTGGAAAGCCGATGAAGGCGGAGATGTTTGAGAGACAGTACCTGTAAGGGTACTGCCTTTTAATGTTAAAACAATTAAAACAGTTCCAAAAATTAAAAAAATAAATAAAATTAAAAAAATATCAAAAAACTGTTGACATATTTATTTTTATCTGTTATTATGAATGAGTCGTCGCGAGAGAGTGATTGATACGCGGAAGTGTCGGAATTGGCAGACGAGCAAGACTAAGGATCTTGTGTTCATTGCGAACGTGTGGGTTCAAGTCCCATCTTCCGCATCAAAAGATTTCTTTGAATGACGGGTTTGCAGGAGTGGCGGAATTGGCAGACGCGCAGGCTTCAGGTGCCTGTGGTAGCAATATCGTGTGGGTTCAAGTCCCATCTCCTGCATTTTATATGTTGAGATGAGAGAAGCACTGAAGATTCGGTGCTTTTTTGCTTTATAGGATGATGTTGGGGGCAAATAGTGCATTCACAACATAACGACTGGCAAATTGCACAAAGCCGAGACTGCTTTTGTGACTTTGGGAGAAAATTAGTAAATCTTAGACTGCCTGGTAATACACAGTGATGTTCTGCCACGGATGGCAGAACAAGGCAGCATCGAGTCATGGAGGACTCGTTGTTGCCGTTCACGTCACTCTGAGAAAACCTGACTCAGGCAGGCTTAGATTTTCTTATTTTCGTACAACGGAACAAAACAGACACGGCTTTGTGCAATTTGTCAATCAAGAAGTTTAAATGCACTATCTGCCCCCAACATCACAGGATTCGGGTGCCAAAAATTGAAAGCCACCTTTTGGCACCCGAATCTTTAGTAGGAAATTTCTCATCTGAGAAAATTAAAATCCGTGAAAATAGTATCCAAGCGCGGCAGAAAAAATGCTGCGCTGTTTGCATTTATGAGGAAATCATTTATAATAGATAGCAATGCGGTGCAGAATGCAAAAACAAAGGATAAAAAAATGATTACGTTAAATGATTATCTTTATTCCGGAGATACGGTATTCCGGATTTTAAAAAAATATTCAGAAGATCTAAAACGTGCGGCAGAGGAAAATCAGAGTGAAGTGGATTTGTTACATTATTATTTCCTGCTGCAGATCATGGAGTTGTTAGAGCACAATGATTTCCTGACAGCACAATCACAGAAAATCCGGGAGTTTTATCAGTATATGGCAAAACAGTATCCGTATCTTTCTTTTACATTTAAAGGGCGGATCAAATCGCTGATCCGTGCGGAGGCAAAATTTAACGGCTATATTGTGGCGTATGTGTATGATTATTATCTGAAAAATCACGCATATCCGCCCGTGGACGAATTAAAAGAGCGGCTGACCCGTTTTAGGGATCTGATCGCTTACCGCATTGTGATATCCATGCCCAAATGTCATGTGAGAGATGAAAGGGAAAGAGAACAGGAAGAAATCAGGCATTTATATGAAATTGCAAACAGACTGAAGGTGTTTTTGGAGGAGCGGGGGTTTACAGCGGAACCGGCAGGAGGCGTAAAACTGAGTGATTCCCCGTTACTGAATGAAGATGTGCGGCCATATTACAGAGATTATATCGTGAACGAAGAATCCGATGGATACCGGTCACTGCATATTACCTTTTTTGATAACAGTGCACATTGTTATGTGGAGATGCAGCTTCGGACAAAAGCGATGGATGATATAGCGGAAATCGGACCAGCGAATCATCTGGGATATGAGAAGAAGCAGGAGAGTGAACGTGCAAGACGTGATGCTGTTCCGGTGGGGGAATGTATTTATTTTGATGAGGCATATGAAAGAGGAATGAAACTGCAGCAGATCGAACTGGCAAAACTGGATGTGAATATGTTTTCGGCAATTGATAACAGCCTGATCAATGATGGGTGTGGACTTTACCGGGGAAGACTGATCCTTCCATATGAACATTTATCTCGTTTTCAGAATGATTAATGAAAAAATAACAAAAATTTGTCAGTAATTTGTAATAAAAAAAGGAAATCGGAAAAGAACGCGGAATATATATATTGTAATTACTGTGTGGCAGGTTTATCCAAAGAGGAGGAACAACATGTCGATACGGGAAGATATTGAACGGATGGAATGTGAGACTTTAAGTCCGTATGCTACGCTCAGTATACATTCAAGAGGACGTGATGATCCGGAAGAACAGTGTGATATAAGACCTGTATTCCAGCGTGACAGAGACCGGATTTTACACTGTAAGGCATTTCGCCGGTTGAAAAATAAAACACAGGTGTTTCTGACGCCCAAAGGGGATCATTACAGAACCAGGCTTTCCCATACATTAGAGGTGTCACAGAATGCGCGCACGATCGCAAAGGCACTGCGGCTCAATGAAGATCTTGTTGAGGCGATCGCCTTAGGGCACGATCTGGGGCATACACCGTTTGGACATGCGGGAGAGTTTGTGTTAAACGGACTTTGTGATGAGAGCTTCCACCACAATGAACAGAGCGTGAGAATTGTGGAGAAGTTAGAAAAAGACGGTAAGGGACTGAACCTGACCTGGGAGGTAAGAGACGGTATCTTAAACCACCAGACAAGGCTGATGCCGCATACCTTAGAGGGAAAGATCGTCCGCCTGTCGGATAAGATCGCCTATATCAACCACGATATTGACGATGCGATCAGGGCACAGATACTGACAGAGGAAAACATCCCATTAGAGCTTCGAAAAACACTGGGATTTTCGACAAGACAGCGTTTAAACACACTGATACATAACATCATCAGCAACAGCGTTGGAAAAGATGATATCATCATGTCAGAGGAAGTGGAACAGGCGATGATCGAACTGCGCAAATTCATGTTCGATCATGTCTACAAAAATCCTGTGGCAAAAGGGGAAGAGACAAAGGCAAAAGCAATGATCGAGCAGTTGTTCTTCTATTATATGGAACATATCGAGCTTCTCCCTGAAAAATATCTGCACATGCGTGACGCCGGTGAGACAGAGCAGCGCATCGTCTGCGATTACATCTCCGGCATGACAGACCAGTACGCCATCACAAAATTCAGCGAATACTTCATGCCACAGGCCTGGCAGGTAGATGGATATTAAAGTTACAATTGCGAAATTCATTGAAATCGAAAGTGGTTGCGGCAGATTGGCAGCTGAATAAGAAAGTGCTGGGGAGCCGCCGGTCCTTAGCGACCGTGTTTTGGTCGCTTAGTACCGTTGCGAGCGACACGCAGCGCAAGCGTACTTTCGTTTTAGCTGCCAATCTGTCGCAGATGTTGGAAACTGGAGTTGAATTTCGCAGATGTAAGATGAATATAAACAACGAAAGGAGAAAAAGATGCCGTATTATTCTGATGACATCATAGAAGAAGTGCGTTCCAGGAATGACATTGTTGATGTGATTTCCCAATATGTGCGTCTTTCAAAAAAGGGCAGTACCTATTTTGGACTCTGCCCGTTCCATAATGAAAAAACAGGCTCCTTTTCCGTGTCGCCGAACAAGCAGATGTATTACTGCTTCGGATGCGGCGCGGGTGGAAATGTATTTACATTTCTGATGGAGTATGAAAATTTTACATTTGGTGAGGCGATGGAAGCGTTAGCCGACCGCGCCGGTGTGGAATTGCCGAAACAGGAATACACAAGCGCACAGAGGCAGGAAGCAGACAAACGAGCAAGACTGCTTGAAATTAATAAAGAAGCAGCAAAGTATTTTTACATGCTGCTGCGTGGGGAGAGAGGTGTGCGCGCGCTTTCCTATTTCCGAAAACGGGAACTGTCAGATGAGACCATGCAGAAATTCGGTCTCGGCTATTCCGATCAGTACAGCGATGATCTTTACCGGTATCTTCGGAAAAAAGGATATGAGGATGACATCTTAAAAGAATCCGGTTTGGTCAGCATCGATGAGAGGCGCGGCGGGTACGATAAATTCTGGAACCGGGCGATGTTCCCGATCATGGATGTCCACAACAAAGTCATCGGTTTTGGAGGACGTGTCATGGGGGATGGCGAGCCGAAATATCTGAACTCACCGGAGACAAAGATCTTTGATAAGAGCCGGAATCTCTATGGATTAAATTTTGCAAGGAGCACCAAGAAACCACAGCTTCTTCTGTGTGAGGGTTATATGGATGTGATCGCCCTGCATCAGGCAGGGTTTGACAACGCGGTTGCATCTTTAGGAACGGCGCTCACAAGTGGACATGCCAACCTGTTAAAGCGGTACACAAAGAATGTTTATCTGACCTATGACAGTGATGGTGCAGGTGTGAAGGCGGCACTTCGTGCAATTCCGATTTTAAAAGAAGTAGGGATCACCACGAAGGTCATCAATATGAAGCCTTATAAGGATCCGGATGAGTTTATCAAGGCGCTCGGTGCAGAGGAATACCAGAAACGGATCGATACGGCGGAAAACAGTTTTATGTTTGAGATCCGTATCTTAGAGCAGCAGTATGATATGCATGATCCCGAGAGCAAGACAAAGTTTTACAATGCAGTTGCAGAAAAACTCTGCACGTTCGGAGAAAAATTAGAGCGTGATAATTATATTGCTGCGGTAGCAGATAAGTATATGATCGGTATCGAAGATCTGCGCAGGCTGGTCAACCAGTATGGTGCAAAGATCGGCATGGCGGCAGGCGGAGCACCTCCTGTGCGTGAAAGATCGGAACTCCGGAGAGAACAGGGCAGCGAAAAGAAAAAAGAAAACGGTATGATACAGTCACAGAAGCTGCTTTTGACCTGGCTGATCGAACATACCGGACTGTTCCCTAAGATTGAGAAATATATTTCGCCGGAAGATTTCACAGAAAAAATTTATCACAAAGCGGCGGAAATATTATATGAACAGTATCGGAATACCGGTACTGTCAACCCGGCAAAAATTGTCAGTATGTTTCAAAATGAAGAAGAACAGCGCGAGATCGCAGGTCTTTTTCATGCCACGATCCGCGGCGTAGAGACAGAAGGAGACAAAGAAAATGGTGGGTATTCCAAAGAAACGTTTGAAAAAGCGTTAAAAGAAACTATTGTCCGGGTAAAACAAAACAGCATTGAGTATCACCTGAAGAACATGGCACCGACCGATATGGCGGCGCTGCAACGGTCAGTGGCGGATAAGAAGGCACTTGAAGAATTAGAGAAAGTGCATATTTCCATTGATTAAGGACAAAATAGTAGAAAACCTGAGAGGATGAAACAAAATGGCAACAAAAAAGAAAGAAAACAACGAAAATACGAAGGTTTCCGGAAAAAAAGCGGAGGCATCTGCAGTAAATAATGCGGAAGCAGAAGCAGCAAGAGAAAAATTTCAGGAAAAATTAAAAGAGCTGTTAAGTCTCGCAAAAAAGAAAAAAAATATGTTAGAGTATCAGGAAATCAGTGATTTCTTTGCAGATATGCAGCTTGACTCTGATAAATTTGAGAAAATTCTTGATTTCCTTGAGGCAAATAATATCGATGTTTTAAGAATCACAGATGATGATGCGGATGATGACATTCTGCTTGAAGTGGATGATGATGACGAGATCGAGGTGGAGAAGATCGACCTTTCTGTTCCGGACGGTGTATCCATTGAAGATCCGGTGCGTATGTACTTAAAGGAGATCGGTAAAGTGCCGCTGCTTTCTGCAGAGGAGGAGATCGAGCTTGCGAAGCGTATGGAACTTGGTGATCAGGAGGCAAAAAAACGTCTTGCAGAGGCAAACTTACGTCTGGTAGTCAGCATTGCAAAACGTTATGTGGGACGTGGTATGTTATTCCTTGACCTGATCCAGGAGGGAAATCTTGGTCTGATCAAGGCAGTTGAGAAGTTTGATTACCGCAAGGGATATAAATTCTCAACTTATGCGACATGGTGGATCCGTCAGGCAATCACAAGAGCGATTGCTGATCAGGCGCGTACGATCCGTATCCCGGTACACATGGTTGAGACAATCAACAAACTGATCCGTGTGAGCAGACAGTTACTGCAGGAGTTAGGACGTGAACCGACCCCGGAGGAGATCGCAGCAGAGATGAACATGCCGGTGGAACGTGTGCGTGAGATTTTAAAGATTTCACAGGAACCGGTTTCCTTAGAGACACCGATTGGTGAGGAGGAGGACAGCCATCTTGGAGATTTTATCCAGGATGATAATGTACCTGTTCCGGCAGATGCCGCTGCATTTACATTATTAAAAGAACAGTTAGAAGAGGTTCTTGGCACACTGACAGAGCGTGAGCAGAAGGTACTTACACTTCGTTTTGGCCTTGAGGATGGACGCGCAAGAACACTCGAAGAAGTTGGAAGAGAATTTAATGTCACTCGTGAACGTATTCGTCAGATTGAGGCGAAGGCACTGCGTAAGCTGCGTCATCCAAGCAGAAGCCGCAAGTTAAAGGATTATCTGGAGTAAGATGGTAAAGATATCAGACAGATTAAAAACGGCGGCTTCGTTGATCCGGGAAGGTGCGGTGCTTGCAGACGTGGGGACAGATCATGGTTATGTTCCAATCTACCTGTTAGAGCAAAAGAAGATCAAGAGCGCGATCGCAATGGATATCAATAAGGGACCACTGGAACGCGCAAGGGAACATATTCATTTATATGGTATGGATGCATACATACAGACCAGGCTTTCGGATGGAGTCGCAGCACTAGAAAAGGGCGAGGCGGACTCCATACTGGTTGCCGGTATGGGTGGCGGACTTGTGATGCATATCTTAGAAGAAGGAAAAGATATCTGTCAGGCGGCGGGAGAACTGATCCTGCAGCCCCAATCGGAACTGTGCAGTGTCAGGGAGTATCTTGCCGAAAATGGATATGTGACGGAAGCAGAGCGCATGGTATTTGAGGATGGCAAATATTATCCGATGATGCGTGTACACTATCAGGCAGAGAAAAACGAAGATGCAGATAAAGCAATAAAAGATATGGAAAACAGTAAAGAGCAGAAAAAAAGCAGATATAAGGTCGAATGTTTATACGGCAGATATCTGCTTATGGAAAAAAATCCGGTACTGCATCAATATCTGGTGAAAGAACGCCAGGTGTTTGAAAACATACTGGACAATCTTTTTAAACAGCCTGAATCAGAAAAAATAGCCGTGCGCATGGAAGAGGTAAAAGAAGCGCTTGGTTATAATGAAGCTGCGCTTGCATATTATAGAACGTGAGCTGTCATTGATGGAAACGAGGCTGCGTAGAAAAGCCAGTTTCTGTCAGAAGGGGCGGACAGGAAAAATGACAGCAGGCGAAGAGAATGGAGACCTTGTATATGGGAGAAGAACAGATCGTTGTAAAAATCGGGGAGAAAGAAAAAACATATCCGGCAGGAGTCAGTTTCTTAAGTATAGCACAGGAATATCAGGATCAGTATGAGGATGATATCGTGCTTGCACTGTATAATAACAGACTGCGCGAATTAAAAAAGACCATAAAAAAAGACGGCGAATTGTCTTTTCTTACAACGTCTGATAAGACCGGAAAGCGTGCTTACCGCAGAAGTGTTACGCTGCTGATGCAAAAAGCAGTTTACAATCTGTGGGGCAGAGAGCATATTGGCGTTTATGTCAGATATGCCATCGGTCAGGGATATTACTGTGAACTGATGAAAGACGGGGAAAGCTGTAAGATCACGGAGACAATGATCGGGGCATTGAAAAAAGAAATGTACCGTCTTGTGATGGCGGACCTGCCAATCGAAAAATACAGTATGAATACGGATGAGGCAGTAGCTTTGTTCCATGAACTTGGAATGAAAGATAAAGAAAAACTGTTTCGTTACCGCCGCAGTTCCAGGGTAAATATTTACGAACTGGATCATTATAAGGATTATTTTTACGGGTTTATGGTACCGTCGACCGGATATTTGAGATATTACGATGTGACAGCATATCAGGATGGTTTTGTACTTTTATTTCCGGGAAAAGAGGCGAAAAAAGTTTCTGAATTTGTGCCGTCGGATAAATTATTTTTCACGTTAAAACGTTCAAGAGACTGGGGAAAACTGCAGCAGATTGATACGATCGGTGCACTCAATGATGCCATTGCAGCGGGAAAAACGCAGGAGATGATCTTGACACAGGAAGCATTGTTTGAAGAGCGTATCGGTGCACTTGCGGAAATGATCGTTAAGGAAGAGGGAAAGAAATTTATCATGATCGCGGGACCTTCTTCATCCGGAAAAACGACTTTTTCACACCGCCTGTCCATACAGCTTGCAGCAAAGGGATTAAAACCGCATCCGTTTCCGCTTGATGACTATTATGTGGATCGTGATAAATGTCCGCGTGATGAAAATGGTGAACTTGACTTTGAATGCCTGGAATCACTGGATGTAGAGCTTTTCAACCATGACATGAATGAACTTCTGGCAGGAAAAGCAGTCAATCTGCCGATCTTTAATTTTAAGACCGGAAAAAGAGAATACAAAGATAAGATCATGCAGTTAGGAAAAGATGATGTGTTAGTCATTGAGGGGATCCATGGACTGAATGATAAATTGTCCTATTCCCTTCCGGTGGAGAGCAAATTTAAGATCTATATCAGCGCACTAACACAGCTAAATATCGACGAGCACAACTATCTGCCGACCACGGATGGAAGGATGATCCGCCGTATTGTGCGCGATGCAAGAACAAGAGGTACCTCAGCGAAAGAAACGATCGCTATGTGGGATTCCGTGCGCCGCGGTGAGGAGAAGAATATTTTCCCATTTCAGGAGGGAGCGGATGTGATGTTTAATTCCGCATTGATCTATGAACTGGCAGTATTAAAGATATATGCCGAACCGCTGCTTTTTGCGATCGACAAGGACTGTCCGGAGTACCTTGAGGCAAAGCGTCTCTTAAAGTTCCTGGATTATTTCCTTCCGATGTCTCCGGATGGAATCGGGCAGAATTCCATTATCCGTGAATTTATCGGCGGTTCGTGTTTTAATGTGTAAAACATGGAAAAAACCTTGCCTCGGCAGGGCTAAGAGAAAATAAGAAAATCAGGCTTGCACAAATAAGAAAAAAAGTGTATAGTTAATCGGGTGTCATGCTGGCAGAATGTGCCGGAAGACAAATGATGGATTTAAGTAGGACAAATGATCGCGGCCCGTTTATCGGGGTGAGGAAAGTCCGGGCTTCACAGGGCAGGATGCCGGATAACGTCCGGTAGAGGCGACTCTAAGGATAGTGCAACAGAAATATACCGCCCGGTATATGCCGGGTAAGGGTGGAAGGGCAGTGTAAGAGACTACCGCCTCTCTGGTAACAGAGGGGGCATATGTAAACCCCATCCGAAGCAAGACCGAACAAAAGCGTTGACGTGGCCCGCCAGCTTTAGGTAGGTTGCTTGAGGCGGCTGGTAACAGTCGTCCTAGATAGATGATCATTCCGACTGTGGCTTGCTGCAGTTTAGACATAACCCGGCTTATCGTCCTGCTTAAATCAGATATCAATAGATAAGAAGATATCCATATGTGGAAATATAACCAAAATCTAAAATGTTTCTTAAAAGACAATAGGAATGTTGACGTTTGTGAGTATTGGGTTTACCATAGCGTCATGGACAAAAAACGGTGCCAGAAAGGTGCCGTTTTTCCGTACATAAATAAAAATGCGATTGACGGGATACATGCAGTTATATAAGGCTGCATGTGATTACACGCAGTTGTATCTGGGTAGAAAGGGATGTCATAGATGAAAGAAAAATTACGGCAGTTTATGATCGGCAGATATGGAGTGGACGATCTTTCACGGGCACAGATTATCGTGTCGATGGTTCTGTTACTTGTATCCACATTTTTATCTGCATTTTTCCGGGTAAATATTTTATACTGGCTTGGCCTCGCATTGTTAATTTATTCCTATTTCAGAATACTCTCACGGAATGTGTCAAAGCGTTACGAAGAGAACCAGAGATATTTAAATGCGAAATACCGGGCAGTGGTAAAGAAAAACAATCTGAAAAAACGCTGGGCACAGCGCAGTACTTACCGTTTCTTTAAATGTCCGCAGTGTAAGCAGACAGTCAGGGTGCCGAAGGGAAGAGGAAAGATCTGCATTACCTGTCCAAAATGTAAAACAGAATTTATTAAAAAAAGCTGACAAAGGAGAAAGGCCTTGTGTTTGGTTATATCAATATCAATCAAAAAGAGCTGACGGAAGAAGGCAAAAAAGCATATCAGGCATATTACTGTGGGCTTTGCAGACAACTGAAATCAAATTGTGGAACCAAGGGACAGATGCTGCTTGCATATGATATGACGTTTCTGATTGTTCTGCTGACCGGTTTGTATGAACTTCCGAATGAAAAAACAAAGTTTACATGTGCGCTGCATCCGACGCAGAAGCGTATTGCATGGATCAATGACGCCACAAAATATGCGGCGGATATGAATCTGATCTTAGCGTACCACAATCTGATTGACGACTGGAATGATGACAGGTCGTATACCAAGAAGGCATTTGCAAAAATGCTGGATAAGGATTATACTCGTATCATGTCAAAATATCCGAGACAGGTAGGTGCCATTGAGGAATATATGAAAAAGACTGGGGATGTTGAGAAACACCAGGAGACAAATCTTGATCTCGTTGCCGGTCTGACCGGAGAGATGGTTGCGGAGGTGTTTTGCTGGAAGGAAGACGAATGGGCAGAGGAACTCCGCACGATGGGATTTTACATGGGAAAGTTTATCTACCTGATGGATGCGTACGAGGATTATGACAGGGATAAGAAGAAAAACTGCTATAATCCGCTCACATTTGTTCAGGAAGAACAGGCGCAGGATCTTGATACCTGGTGCCGGCTGCTTTTGACAAGTATGATGTCAGAGTGTGCGAAATCGTTTGAGCGTCTGCCGATTCTTTTGCATGCGGATATTCTGCGCAATATCCTGTATTCGGGTGTGTGGTCGAAATATGAATATCTGCAGATCAAAAAACGCAGGATTGAGGAAAAAGCAAAGAAAAAAGAGCATAAACAATGAGGTTTGATTTATGATGGATCCATATCAGGTACTTGGTGTGTCACGAAGTGCCTCCGATGAAGAAATAAAAAAAGCATATCGTTCCCTAAGCCGCAAGTATCATCCGGATGCCAATGTCAATAATCCGAACAAGGCACAGGCGGAGGAAAAGTTCAAAGAAGTACAGCAGGCGTATGACCAGATTATGAAAGAAAAGCAGCAGGGAAGCGGCTATGGATATAATTCAGGAAACAGTTACGGATATGGGGGCGGACAGAGTTACCATTATAATCAGAGTACTGAAAATCCGAAGCTGCAGGCTGCTGCAAATTACATAGCAAACCGCTGTTATGCAGAGGCACTTAATGTTTTAAACGGAATTCCTTTCTCTGAGAGAAGTGCACGCTGGTATTATTACAGTGCCATGGCAAATCAGGGGGCAGGAAATAATATCATCGCAAAAGAGCATGCCGCGCGTGCAGTGGAGATGGAACCAAGCAATTTTGAATACCGGCAGTTCCTGCAGCATTTAGAGTATGGCGGAACATGGTATACGAATATGGGAAGCAGCTATGACAGACCTTATTCGAGTGCGGGTAACTGGTGTCTTAGCATGCTGTTTTTAAATATGCTCTGTAACTGCTGTTGTTTAAGGCCGTTTTAGAAGCGGGATAAAGTCTTGCCACGGAAAAACATAAAATACTGGAACGAAAAATACTGCCGGATTGATGGATCCGGCAGTATTTTTTATTCCAGTATTTTATTGTTAACGGCGGTTTGGATTTGTATATTTTTCCTCACAGTATTTGCAGCGGTATACTTCTTTTTCCGGGTCGGTCAGAATAAAAATCTGATCTAATTCCTGTTCGATTGAAGTGATGCAGCGTGGATTTTTACATTTGATCACGTTTTTGACCTGCTTTGGAAGACGAAGTTCTTTTTTGGAGACAATCTTATCATTCTGGATCACATTGACGGTAATATTATGGTCAATAAAGCCTAAAATATCAAAGTCGAGTGCATCGATCGGACATTCTACCTTTAAGATGTCTTTTTTCCCCATTTTGCTGCTCTTGGCATTTTTGATGATCGCAACCGGGCAGTCGAGCTGGTCTAATTTCAAATCATGATAAATCTGCAGGCTCATGCCTGCCTGAATATGATCAAGGACAAATCCCTCATGGATTCCACTGATATTTAACATTGTTCTCCTCCTTATTTAACCTTAATTTCAAGCAGCGTTAAGATCAGCGCCATGCGCACATAGACAGCATACTGTGCCTGTTTGAAATAAACAGCTCTCGGATCGTCATCTACTTCTACGGAAATTTCGTTGACACGTGGCAGCGGATGTAATACGATCATGTCTTCTGGAGCAAGCTCCATTTTTGCTTTGGTTAAGATATAGAAATCTTTTAAGCGGACGTAATCCTCCTCATTGAAGAAACGTTCCTTCTGGACTCTGGTCATGTAGAGGACATCAAGCTGTGGGATGGCATCCTCTAAACGCTCAACCTCAGTAAAAGGAACGTTGTTGGCACGCAGGACATCTTCGCGGATATAGCTTGGAATACGCAGTTCTTCCGGTGAGATCAGTACAAATTTAATGCCTGGATAACGGATCAGGGCACTGATCAGGGAATGGACGGTACGGCCAAATTTTAAATCACCGCAGAGTCCGATCGTCATATTGTCAAGACGTCCTTTTAAGGAACGGATGGTAAGTAAATCGGCTAATGTCTGGGTTGGATGCTGATGACCGCCGTCACCGGCATTGATAACTGGAATTCTTGATTTCTGGGAAGCTACGAGAGGTGCACCTTCTTTTGGATGACGCATTGCGCAGATGTCTGCGTAACAGGAGATAACTCGGATTGTATCGGAAACACTTTCGCCTTTGGATGCGGAACTGGAATCAGCACTGGCGAAACCTAAAACAGAACCGCCAAGATTTAACATGGCAGCTTCAAAACTTAACCGGGTTCGTGTACTTGGTTCATAAAAACAGGTGGCTAATTTTTTGCCTTCACATGCGTGTGCATATTTGTTCGGGTACTTCTCGATATCATTGGCAAGGTCTAAAAGCCTGTCTAATTCATCGACGGAGAAGTCCAATGGGCTCATTAAATGACGCATATAAATCCTCCTTATGTGATGCTGACTTTTTTCAGCATTTTTTCTATCATATAATAATCACCATCTGATTTCAAGAAGAAAAAAATTTACGTTATATTGATAAAATATGCGTCCGTTTTCAGATATTTTCAGACAGGGAAGGTTATATATCAGTAATTGAAAATAAAAATTTCAGGGGGATTCCGAGGTGTTACACCGGATGAGAATGCGCTCAAATAAAAGTCCGGCAGCCATCCACAAGGGAGCATAATCGAGTCGTATGACCCCGTCTATGTTTGTTTTGGCATGACTGTAATCCCAGGGGCACATGCCGTGGCGTTTTAAAAATGTGCCGCTGATGTATTCAAAAGAAAAAATGCCAACGGAATAGATACAGCCGCGAAGAAGTGCCGGAAGATTTTTGATACTGTGGTACAACGGTGCAATTACGGCAGCAGTCCCGTAGATGGGAAACATCCATACGGATGTCCGCCCAATCAGACGTTTATCCTGTTTCAAAAAAGAGCCTGTGGAGGTAAAAAGAATCTCCATGCACCAGCCGGTCAGTCCGCAGACAAAGAAGTTTTTTGTAATCATATTTGCATGTCCCTTTTATATAAAATCATGGTATCAGTATGTCACACGGAATTTAAAAATATGTAACTTTTTTCTAAAATAAAAGCGGAAAACTTGTAAAAACAGGCGTTCTGTCATATAATAAAAAAAGTGTATTCTTGAGGAAAGAGAATGCGGTTAGATCAATTACTCAAACATTTTTCATACGAAAGCGTGCAGGGGAGCCACGACCTTATCATTACGGATATCTGTTATCATTCCGGAAAAGTAAAGCGGGGGTCCCTGTTTGTCTGTATAAAGGGGCAGTACACGGATGGACATGATTATATTATGGATGCGGTAAAAGCGGGGGCATTTGCAGTGGTGGTGGATGAAAGCTGTATGGTAAATGTCCGCTGGGAATGTTTCATTTACACAGAACATGGAAAAGTGCGCGTGCATGAACTCGTGCGCAATTACGGTATGGCTGTGATAGGTGTGAAGGATACCAGGCAGGCTCTTGCGCAGATTTCGGCTGCATTTTACGATTACCCGGCAAAAAAGCTTAAGATCATCGGGATCACCGGAACAAAAGGAAAGACGACGACGGCGTTTCTTACGGCAGGAATTTTAAAAGAAGCGGGATACAAGACCGGCATGGTAGGTACGATATGGACATATAACGGGAAAGATGTAAAAAAGGCCGGACATACGACACCGGAATCTAGCGACCTGCAAAGAGAATTAGCGCAGATGGTAAGCAACGGATGTGTGTGCTGTGTGATGGAGGTATCCTCACAGGGAATCAAGATGCAGCGTGTGGAAGGGATTTTTTTTGATATCGGGGTGTTTTTAAACATTGAACCGGATCATATCGGACCGGGAGAACACGCATCATTTGCAGAGTATCTGTACTGTAAAAGCCGGCTGCTTCGACAGTGTCAGGCAGGAATTGTCAACCGTGATGACCGGAATACGGAAAAAATACTGTTTGGTCATACCTGTGACATAGAAACTTTTTCCGTGCTGGGAGAAAACGGTGTGGATGCCCCGGGACAAAAGGCAGATATCGTGGCAGAAAGGATCACTTTTTCCATGAAAGAAGGAAGGTTATACAGCCACTTTTTTACGGATGGAAAAGAAGAATTCCTATTGCAGATGCCCGGAATTTTTAATGTTTCCAATGCGTTAGCTGCGATCCTTGTGGCACGTCATTTTAAAATAGCACAGGATGTGGTAAAGGATGCACTGCAAAGACAGACTGTGCCGGGGCGGTGTGAAAACGTCAGGATATCAGATAAATTTGTATTTCTGGTCGATTATGCACACAATGAGATGAGCCTGCGCAATCTGCTTGGAACATTGCGGGGCTTTGATCCGGGGCGGCTTGTCGTGATCTTTGGCTGTGGGGGCAACCGCTCAAAATTAAGGAGAGGCAGGATGGGTGAGACAGCGGGAAGACTCGCGGATTTTACGATCCTGACATCCGATAATCCAAGGTGGGAAGATCCGGAACTGATCTTAGATGACATTGAGAGCGGGATAAAGGGTACGAGCGGGGCATACATACGCATTGCTGACCGGAGAGCAGCGGTGGCATATGCATTCGATCATGCCAGGGAGGGCGATATTATCGTCCTCGCAGGAAAAGGGCATGAGGACTATCAGGAGATCGGTGGTGTCCGTTATCCGATGGAGGACAAAGAACTGGTAAAGAAAGCAGCAGAAGGACGTGGCAGATAGAAAGAAAGGCATGGAAATTGGAATGGCAGAATATGCAAATATCATTGTGGATATTTATCAGGGAAAATTAGATAAGACGTTTCAATACCGGGTGCCGGAGAGACTAAAGAGTACAATCGCAGTTGGTATGCTGGTAGCAGTTCCGTTTGGATCAAGAAAAATGCAGGGTTATGTGATCGAGCTGACGGATGTCTGCGAGTATGAGGAAGATAAGATCAAAGAGATCCTTTCGATTGTAAAGGGCGGTGTCCTGATCGAGTCGCAGATGATCGCCCTTGCAGGATGGATGAGGGAAAACTATGGCGGCACCATGAATCATGCCTTAAAGACAGTACTGCCGGTCAAAGAAAAAAAGAAGGCAAAAGAACAGAAAACGATAAGACTTGCACTGCATCCGGTCGAAGCGAAAAATGAGCTTGCGGAATGCGAGAGAAAGCATAAAACGGCAAGGGCAAAACTTCTTGTGGCATTGTTAGAACAGCGGGAGTTAGAGTGGGAGACGGCAACGCAGCAGATGTCTGTTTCCGCGTCCGTGATTCGTGCGATGGAGGAAGCCGGTATTGTAAAAGTGGTGAGTAAGACCGCATACCGCAATCCGGTCGGCGGTCTTGATCCGTGCGGGGAACAAAAGAAGCTGAATGAGGAGCAGCAGAATGTCGTCTCGAAAATTACGATGGAGTACGATGCAGGTGAGCGGAAGACTTACCTGATCAAGGGTGTCACCGGAAGCGGAAAGACGGAAGTCTACATGGAACTGATTGCACATGTGCTTGCGCAGGGAAAACAGGCGATCGTTCTGATCCCGGAGATTGCGCTGACCTATCAGACGGTGCGGCGTTTTTACAACCGTTTTGGTGCACAGGTATCCATCATCAATTCAAAACTTTCGGCCGGGGAGCGGTATGACCAGTTTGAACGCGCAAAAAACGGAGAAATTTCTGTGATGATCGGACCACGTTCGGCACTTTTTACACCATTTCCGGCGCTGGGAATCATCATCATAGACGAGGAGCATGAGGCTTCCTATAAGAGTGAGACCGTGCCAAGATATCACGCGAGAGAAACCGCAATACAGCGGGCAAAAATGACAGATGCGGTCGTGGTGCTGGGCTCCGCGACGCCTTCCCTTGAGAGTTATTATAAGGCAGAAAATGACGAGTACTGCCTGTTGGAATTAAAACACAGGGTACAAAAGCGCCCCATGCCTTTGTGTGAGATCATCGACCTGCGCGAGGAGTTAAGGAGGGGCAACCGCTCGATCTTAAGTGACCGTCTGAGTGAGCTGATGGAGGACCGTCTGAAAAAGGGAGAACAGACGATGCTTTTTATCAACCGGCGCGGTATGGCAGGCTTTGTCTCTTGCAGAGCCTGCGGTCATGTGATAAAATGTCCGCATTGCGATGTTTCACTGAGCCAGCATGGAAGCGGCGCGGCGACACGTCTAGTCTGCCATTACTGCGGATATACGACGATACAGCCCGGTTTGTGTCCGGTCTGTGGCTCTAAGTATATCAGTGGTTTTAAGGCGGGCACGCAGAAAATAGAACAGGTGGTAAAGGCGCGTTTCCCACAGGCGCGTGTGCTCCGGATGGATATGGATACCACCAGAATCAAAGATGGGTATGAGCAGATATTATCCGCATTTTCAAATCACGAGGCAGATATACTGATCGGTACACAGATGATCGTAAAGGGACATGATTTTCCGGGGGTTACGTTAGTGGGTGTGCTTGCGGCAGACCTTTCACTTTATATCAGTGACTATCGTGCGTCAGAGCGGACTTTCCAGCTCCTGACGCAGGCGGCAGGACGTGCCGGCAGAGGTGACATTCCCGGCAATGTCATCATACAGACGTATGATCCGGATCATTACAGTATCACGACTGCAAAAGAGCAGAACTATGAGGCTTTTTACGGGCAGGAGATCGAGTACCGCAAAATGATGCGGTATCCGCCGGTGTGGAACATGCTTTATATTTTGTGCGCGTCGAAAAACGAGGCGGCAGCAAGTGAGGCGGCGGTGGCATTGATGGGGAAAATCGATCAGATAGTGAGAGAAAACAGTGAAAAGATTTTTTCAATCGGGCCGTCAGATGCACCTGTTGCAAAAATTTCCGATGTCTACCGCAAAGTGATCTATGTGAAAACCCGAGAGTATCAGACACTTGTCATATTGAAAGATGGTCTGGAAGCTTTTATAAAAGACAACCGTCTGTATCAGAATGTAGCAGTAGGATTTGACTTTAACCCGGTCAACGGATTTTAAAATTGTAAAATACAAAATGGAGGATAAAAGAATGGCACTTAGAACAATCAGAATACAGGGAGATCCTGTACTTACCAAAAAATGCAGAGAAATCACCGAAATGACACCAAAGATCAAAGAACTGATCGACGATATGCTTGATACCATGTATGAGGCAAACGGAGTCGGACTTGCAGGACCACAGGTCGGTGTTTTAAAAAGAATCGTAGTCATCGATATCGGGGAAGGCCCGGTTGTTATGATCAATCCGGTGATTCTGGAAAAGTCAGGCGAGCAGACCGGGGATGAGGGCTGTTTAAGTCTTCCGGGAAAAGCAGGTACCGTTACAAGACCGAATTATGTGAAGGCACACGCGTTTGATGAAAATATGGAAGAATATGAGATCGAGGGGACCGAGCTTATGGCACGTGCAATCTGTCATGAGTTAGACCACCTTGACGGACATATGTACACGGAGATCGTAGAAGGACCGTTACATGATGTAACTTATGATGATCCGGAGGAATAAACAATGAGAGTAATTTTCATGGGAACACCGGATTTTTCGGTGGGGACATTAGAAGAGATCATAAAAGCCGGTCATGAGGTTGTGCTGGTTGTCTCACAGCCGGATAAAGCGGTGGGAAGAAGTAAGGCATTAAAATATACGCCGGTGAAGGAATGTGCCATCGCACACGGCATTGAGGTCTATCAGCCGGAGCGTGTCAGGGACAGCGCATGTATCGAGTATCTGAAATCGTTCCATGCAGATATCATGATCGTGGTGGCTTTTGGACAGATTATACCAAAGGCAGTGTTAGACATGCCAAAATATGGATGTGTGAATGTACATGCATCGCTACTGCCAAAATATCGTGGCGCAGCACCGATCCAGTGGGCTGTCATCAACGGCGATCCGTATACCGGAGTGTCCACACAGCGCATGGACGAAGGTGTTGATACGGGAGATATCATTTTAGAAGAAAAAGTGGAGATCCGGCCGGATGAGACAGGTGGAAGTTTATTTGACCGCCTTGCAGAGGTTGGAGCAGAACTCTGCGTAAAGACGATCGAAGCAATCGAAAATGGAACGGCTGTTTACACACCACAGGATAACAGTAAAGCCACACATACAGCAAAGATCCATAAAGAGTTGGGAAGTATTGACTGGACGAAGAGTGCGAAAGAGATCGAATGTCTGATCCGCGGTTTAAATCCGTGGCCAAGTGCATATACGAGACTTGACGGAAAGACACTTAAGATATGGAGGGCAAATGTGCTGCCGGATGAAAAGAAAGCGGCTCCGGGATGCATCATAAAAGCGGAAAAGGGAAGTTTTCTGGTACAGACAGGAGACGGTGTCTTAGAGCTTCTTGAGGTACAGTTAGAAGGAAAAAAACGTATGACCACGGATGCATTTTTAAATGGCTATACGGTGGAAGAGGGAACTTATTTTACACGTGGTTAATGAATGGAGGTAACCTGATATGCCTTATTACTATTATGGTTTTGATCCGACTTATGTTTTGGTTCTGATCGGCGCAGTGATCTGCCTGATCGCATCTGCAAGAGTAAAGAGTACTTTCAATAAATATTCCCAGTACCGCAGTATGAGCGGTATGACCGGGGCACAGGCGGCGGAACGTATTTTAAATTCAGCCGGTATCTATGATGTGACGGTCTGCCATATATCGGGAAGTCTGACCGATCACTACAATCCGTCAAAAAAGACACTGAATCTGTCTGACTCCGTATACGGAAGCAATTCTGTCGCAGCGATCGGTGTTGCAGCGCACGAGTGTGGACATGCGATCCAGCATCAGAAAAACTATGTGCCGCTGACACTCCGCACGGCGATCGTTCCGGTTGCAAACATTGGATCTACACTTGCATGGCCGTTAATTCTGATCGGTCTGTTTTTTAACCGCTCAACCGGTGCAATGCTGATCAATCTTGGAATCTTATGTTTTTCATTTGCAGTATTATTCCAGCTTGTCACTCTTCCGGTAGAGTTTAATGCTTCACGCCGGGCACTCCATATTTTAGGTGAGCAGGGAATTTTATCAGACAGTGAACTGCCTTATACCAGAAAAGTATTGAAGGCTGCGGCATTGACCTATGTTGCAAGTGCTGCGGCAGCAATCTTACAGCTGTTAAGGCTGGTTCTTTTATTTGGAGGACGTAATCGTGATGACTGATACCGTAAATACAAGAAGACTTGCACTTGATGTTCTGCTTGAGGTGACGGAACATGGGGCATACAGCAATCAGGTGCTCCGTGCCGTGCTCGAAAAATATCAGTATATGGAAAAATATGAGCGGGCGTTTCTGACAAGACTGGTGGAGGGAACGATCCAGTACATGATCGAACTTGATTATGTGATCGACCAGTTCTCAAAAGTGAAAGTGAAAAAAATGAAACCGGTCATCCGCAATATTTTAAGAATGGGTGTGTATCAGATACAGTATATGGATTCCGTACCGGATTCGGCAGCCTGCAATGAGGCGGTAAAACTGGCAAGAAAAAGCGGTTTTTCCACACTGAGCGGTTTTGTGAACGGAGTGCTCCGAAATATTGCAAGAAACAGTGGTTCCATCCGGTATCCGGATGAAGAAAAGGAGCCGGTTCTGGCGTTAAGTGTGCGTTATTCCATGCCGGAGTGGATTGTGGAAGAATGGCTTAACGCCTATGGCATGGAGCAGACAAAGGCAATTTTAGATGCTTTTTCAAAGGAAGCACCGATTACGATCCGTACCAATGTAACCAAAATTACGCCGGATGCGTTAAAGGAACAGTTAAAAGCCGAAGGCGTGACGGTGCAGACGTTAGAAGAACTTTCTTATGCCGGACTGCCATATGCGGATGCATATCACTATGCATTTGCAATTTCAGGTTTTGATCATCTGATGGCACTTCCATCATTTCAGGACGGTCTTTTTTATGTGCAGGATATCAGTTCCATGATGGTGGCTGAGGCCGCAGCACCGGAGAAAGGCGCACAGGTGATCGATGTCTGTGCGGCTCCCGGAGGCAAGAGCATTCATCTTGCGGAGATGCTGGACGGCACCGGAAGTGTGGAGTCGCGTGACCTGACAGGGTATAAGACCGGACTGATCGAGGAAAATATCAGCCGTTACCAGATAAAAAATATGACGACAAAAGTGTGGGATGCCACGGTGCCGGACGAGAGTGCAGAAGATACAGCGGACGTGCTGGTCGCAGATCTGCCATGCTCCGGTCTGGGGGTTCTGCGCAAAAAGACAGACATCCGCTATAAAATGAGCCGGGGGCAGCAGGAAGAGTTAGAGGAACTTCAGCGCAGGATTCTAGATACGGTCTGTTCTTATGTCAAAAAGGACGGGATCATGGTATATTCTACCTGTACGATCAACCCGGGAGAAAATCAGGAGAATGTCGCGTGGTTTTTAGGAAAACATCCTGAATTTGAACTGCTTGATATGGAACAGATTTATCCGGGAACACAGGTGGGAGATGGATTTTTCTACGCCAGATTAAGACGTATCTCATAGCCACCCGGAAAGAAAATGGAAAAGAGGAAATTATGCAGCAGGAAAAAACAGATATCAAATCCATGAATCTGGAAGAACTAAAATCATATATGGAATCTATCGGGGAAAAACCGTTTCGTGCAAAACAGCTGTATCAGTGGATGCATGAAAAACAGGCAGCATCTTTCGATGAAATGACAAATCTGTCAAAATCCCTTCAGGAAAAACTTAAGAAGGAATGTCATTTTGTAAGTTTAAAGCAGGAGGCGGTACAGGTATCAAAGATAGACGGTACCAGAAAATATCTGTTTGCATTAGATGACGGAAACGTGATCGAGAGCGTTCTGATGCGATATAAACATGGCAATTCAGTCTGCATTTCCTCGCAGGTCGGCTGCCGGATGGGCTGCCGGTTCTGTGCATCCACGTTAGACGGACTGGTGCGGGGACTGACGCCGTCAGAGATGTTAGACCAGATATACCGGATCACAAGAGATACCGGGGAGAGGGTTGCAAATGTTGTTGTGATGGGAACCGGAGAACCGATGGATAATTTTGACAATCTGCTCAAATTCATCGAACTTCTGACAGATGAAAACGGACTGAACATCAGCCAGCGGAATGTGACGGTGTCGACCTGCGGTATTGTTCCGAAAATGCGGGAACTGGCGGATAAAAAACTGCAGATCACGCTGGCACTTTCGCTGCATGCATCTTCGCAGGAAAAGAGACTTGAACTGATGCCGATTGCCAATAAATATGAGATACATGAAGTAATTGAGGCATGTCGTTATTATTTTGAACAGACAGGAAGGCGTGTCACATTTGAATATAGTTTAGTCGGTGGTGTCAATGATACCGATGAGGATGTAAGAAGGCTTGCAGACCTGATCCATGGCATGAATTGTCATGTAAACCTGATTCCGGTCAATCCGATCAAAGAGCGTTCTTATGTGCAGCCGGATCATGAAGCAATTCTTAATTTTAAAAATAGGCTTGAAAAAAATGCGATTAACGTTACAATTAGAAGGGAAATGGGCAGGGATATAGACGGTGCATGCGGACAGCTGCGCAAACGTTATATCAGCCATGCAGAAAGGTAGGAAGTAGAGAAGATGAAGACGTTTTCCATGACGCACATCGGGCAGCGACGGGAAATGAATCAGGATTATATGTTTACATCAGAGACCGCTGTGGGAAATCTGCCGAATCTTTTTTTAGTAGCGGATGGAATGGGTGGTCACGCTGCAGGTGATTATGCTTCCAGATTTACAGTTGAGAAACTTGTGGAACTGATTGGTAAATCGGGTGAAAAAGAACCGGTGGCGATTATGAAGAGTGCTGTTTCCATGACGAACAGTCTGCTTTTGACAGAGGCACAGGCAGATCCGGCCAAAAATGGAATGGGTACAACGATCGTTGCTGCAACGGTGATCGGGAATACACTCTATGCCGCAAATGTTGGAGACAGCAGGCTGTATGTGATCAATCAGGAAGATATTACACAGATTACAAGGGATCATTCTCTGGTTGAGGAAATGGTTCGTTTAGGTGAAGTGAGAAAAGAAGATGCGAAAGATCATCCGGATAAAAATATCATTACACGGGCAGTCGGTGTATTGCCGGAGGTGACAGCTGATTTCTTTGAGATCAGTTTAAAACCTGGGGATGAGATTTTGATGTGTTCCGACGGACTGACAAATATGATTGAAGATGATGAGATCCGGCATATTGTGTTGGGACAGAGGGACATTGTTGAGAAAGCAGAGAAACTGATTGAGACTGCCAATCGAAATGGTGGTAAGGATAATATTACGGTTGTATTGATAGAACCATTTTCTGATGAGGTGAAAGAATGTTGACAGAAGGTATGTACATAGCAGACCGCTATGAAATTTTAGGTAAAGTTGGCGCTGGCGGAATGTCAGATGTATATAAAGCAAAAGATCTTACACTGGGAAGATTTGTAGCAATCAAGGTATTAAAGGCAGAATTTTCCGAGGATATTAATTTCGTAACGAAATTCCGTTCCGAGGCACAGGCAGCTGCAGGGTTAGAGCACCCGAATATTGTAAATATTTATGATGTCGGCAGTGAGAATGGCCTGCATTATATCGTGATGGAATATGTGGAAGGAATCACATTAAAGACCTACATTGAGAAAAAAGGACAGCTTTCTTTTAAGGAGGCAGTCAGCATCGCAATTCAGGTGGGCAGAGGTATTGAAGCCGCCCATAATAAAAATATCGTGCATCGTGATATCAAACCGCAGAATATCATGATCTCCACTGAGGGAAAAGTAAAAGTAACAGATTTTGGTATTGCGCGGGCAGCAACATCAAATACGATCAGTTCGGATGTGATGGGATCCGTACATTATTCTTCTCCGGAACAGGCGAGAAACGGATTTGTGGATGGCAAGAGTGATATCTATTCACTTGGTATCGTGATGTATGAGATGGTGACAGGACGTGTTCCGTTTGACGGAGATACGACAGTTGCCGTTGCAATCCAGCATCTGCAGGAAGAGATAGTACCGCCAAGTGTTTATGCACCAAATCTTCCAATCAGTATGGAAAAGATCATCTTAAAATGTACACAGAAAAACCCTGACAGAAGATATGCTTCCATGACAGCGCTTCTGGCCGATCTTAGAAAAGCACTGATCAGCCCGAACGAGGATTTTGTTGTGATGGTACCTCTTGCAAATCAGGATAAGACGAGGGTGATCGGAGCAGATGATTTAAATCAGATCAAGAAACAGACTGCAAACGTCTATATAGATCCGGCGTCGATCAAAATACAGGAGCCGGTGATCGATGATGATGACGAGGACGACGATGATGATATTGATGACGAGGATGGTGATATCAATCCGAAGATGGAAAAGGCAATCACGATCATGGGAATCGCAGCAGGTGTAGTGATCATTATCATCATTATTTACCTGTGCATCACGTTAGCCGGGGGTATGAAGTCTAACAAGAACAATTCTTCGAATACAGAAACAACAAAAACGGAAACACAGACGGGAGACAGTCAGAGTACCCAGATCAAGGACGGTGTAGTAGTACCTTCCCTGACAGGAAAAACCATGGATCAGGCAAAACAGGAGTTAAACGGAACCGGACTCGGCATCAGACAGGCTGGAACCGCATCCTCTGATACCGTAGAAAAGGGACAGATCATAAGCCAGGATCCGGCAGATGGTAAGACTGTTGAAAAGAATACAACGATCGAAGTTATCATCAGCAGCGGATCTGCCGCCGGAACCAGTGAGAATACGGTCGAAATACCAAACGTTGTGGGACAGAGTGAGACAGATGCCAGCGCGGCATTGACGGCAAAGGGATTTCAGGTCACAAAGACAACTTCCTACAGTTCCTCCGTTGCGGAAGGATATGTAATTTCCCAGACACCAAATGGGGATACCCAGGGAAAAGAGGGCGATACGATCACACTTGAGATCAGCCTTGGCTCAGAGAAGATTACAGTACCTGATGTATCGACAAGCTATAAGTCAGAGGAACAGGCGAAAGAACTTTTATCACAGTTTAATGTTTCAACGGTCACAAAATACAGTGATACGGATGCCGGAATCGTAATCGGACAGACACTTGCGGCGGGAACACAGGCAGATCCGGGAGCATCCATCACGATCACAGTCAGTCTTGGACCGGAACCGGCACAGCAGATCACCACAAAGACTTATAAGCTGAATGTCAGCCTGCAGCTTCCATCAGATACATCGAATATCTCCGGTGCAGACATTGTTTTATATGATGATCAGGGCAATGTTTTACAGACCTGGTACGGCAAAACGATTGCAGATTTTGGTACTGGCGGACTGATTCTGACAAAGACCGGTATTCTTTCGGACAGTGGTAAAATCGTAGTTACCTGGCTGGACTTAAACGGAAATGATTTAAAAGACCAGACGATTGATGTACAGTTCCAGGAAGAATAAAGACAATAGGAAGATTTATGCGGGGAAAGATTATCAAAGGAATTTCCGGATTCTACTACATTCATGCAGCGGGATCCGGAATTTATGAGTGTAAGGCAAAAGGCATATTCCGAAATCAGAATATCAAGCCACTGGTGGGGGACAATGTCGAGATTGCTGTGTTAGATGAGGAACATAAAAAAGGAAATATTGAAAAGATCCTGCCGAGGGAAAATGAGCTGATTCGTCCTGCAGTTGCAAATATCGATCTTGCGCTGATCATTTTTGCGGCGGCAAAACCACAGCCTAATTTTAATCTGTTAGACCGTTTCCTTGTTATGATGGAATATCAGAATGTACCGGTTGCAATCTGTTTTAACAAAACAGATCTGGTTACGGAGGAGGAACTGCATGCGTTTGCAGACATCTATGCGGCGTGCGGCTACCGGACACTCTATGTCAGTGCAAAAGAGGAAAAGGGTGTGGACGCGCTGTTAGAACTTTTGAAAGGAAAAACAGCGGCGGTGGCAGGACCATCGGGAGTTGGCAAATCTTCTCTTGTGAACCGCCTGCAGCCGAACATCACCATGCAGACAGGGGAAGTCAGCCGCAAGATCGAGCGCGGAAGACATACCACACGACATTCTGAAATCATACCGATCGGCGGGGATACTTATATTATGGATACACCGGGATTCTCCACACTTTACATTCCGGGAATGGAAAAAGAAGACTTAAAAGGGTTTTATCCGGAATTCCGGAAATGGGAACCATATTGCAGATTTCAGGGATGTAATCATATCAGTGAGCCGGACTGCGGTGTAAGACAGGGGTTAGAAGAAGGAAGTATCAGTTTGCTGCGGTATGAAAACTATAAATTGCTGTATGAGGAATTAAAGGCTGTCCGAAAGTATTAAAATAAATGACTAAGATTACGGAGAAAAAAATGAACTGTTTATCGCCATCTATATTATCGGCTGATTTCAGCCGTCTTGGAGAACAGATAAAAGAGCTTGATGAAGCCGGGGCACAGTATGTCCATATTGATGTTATGGACGGAATGTTTGTTCCGAGTATTTCATTTGGAATGCCGGTCATCCGTGCTATAAGAGCATGTACAGACCGTATTTTTGATGTTCATCTGATGATTGAGGAACCGGGACGCTATATTGATGAGTTTGCCGAGGCTGGTGCAGATCTTATCACTGTTCATGCAGAGAGCTGCAGACATCTTGACCGTACTATTGAAAAAATCAAAGAAAAAGGACTTTTAGCAGGTGTTGCCATCAATCCTGCAACACCAGTTTCTGCAATATCCTGTGTCCTTGAAAAAGTGGATATGGTTCTTGTTATGACGGTAAATCCGGGATTCGGAGGACAGAAACTGATTCCCTATACGGTGGAGAAAGTCCGTGAATTAAGAAAAATCGTGGATGAGAAGGGATTAAAAACGGACATTGAAGTAGATGGCGGCGTAAATCTGTCAAACGTGGAAGAATTGATGGATGCAGGAGCAAATATTATTGTTGCTGGCAGTGCAATTTTTTCCGGGGATGTGACCGAGAATACGATTCGTTTCTTAAATATTATTAATGAATGATGGGAGCCGATGGATGAAACATTTTTTTATCATAGCGGGTGGAAAAATTGAAGATGCATTTGCGATAGAGGTTTTAAAAGGCTTTGCTGAAAAAACAGTGATCGCTGCAGATTCCGGTATGGAATTTTTGCGGAGAAATGAAATTGTTCCACAGGTCATTATCGGCGATTTTGATTCGGTAAGCAAAGAGACACTGGAATGGTTTCAGAAAAAAGAAGGGATCGTCTGGCACAGATTGAATCCTCAAAAGGATGACACAGATACAGAATTTGCGCTGCGTCTTGCAATTTCCATGGGAGCGGAGTGCATCACTGTGCTTGGTGGTACCGGTTCAAGGTTAGATCATGTGCTGGGGAATATTGAACTTCTGGGCATAGGGTTAGAGCTGGGAGTTGAAATTGAACTGCTGGATGCAAATAACCGTATCCGTATGACAGATCACGGCATGGTACTAAAAAAAGAGGAACAGTTTGGAAAATATGTTTCCCTGATTCCGTATACCGCGCAGGTAGAGCATCTGTATCTTGCGGGATTTAAATATCCGCTTGCCGATTATTGCTTAAAGGGTTTCTGTTCAATTGGTGTGAGTAATGAGATAACTGAAGAACAGGCAGAAATTACATTTGAAAATGGAATATTGATCGTCATTGAATCGCGGGATGATGCGGCAATGGCGGATGAATCATAGAAAAAGACGGAATCAGCCAATTTTTATGGCGGGTTCCGTCTTTTTGCAAAACAGTTATTGTTTTCGGCAGCCAGTGTGGTAGTCAGCGGAGGATTGGTTCTTCTGCTTTACAGGTATATCGGGCTTACAGGTGCAGCAAGGGAAAAACTCTGACGGAGAATGGAGTTCCAGTTGCTTTTCTGATATAGAAATCGTACAACAATTACCGTTTGCTTTTCTTTATCAATAGTGTAAAAGGCAAGGTAATTATTGATTATAATAAAACGAATTTCTCAACTCGCCAGAACGGGGTCATCTACAAGATAATATTTTTCGGGCATATCCGAGAGTGAGTTGATTTGTTTTGTAGCTGCATCAAGCAGATGCTCGGCTGCGGTGGGGTTCTTCAGTGTAAATTCGATGTAGTCAGCGGCACGCAGGATATCACGTTCTGCGGTAGCTGTGATGTGGATGCTATAACTCATCTGCGACGTTTGCTCCGAATATCAGCCATTGCTTCAGAGAATGGTCGTGTGTTGTCAGAGGCAATATCATTCATACCCTCTTTAATCTGGCTATATAATTCAAAGCGACTGGTTAATTCTTCGTAGGCTTCAATGCTCATAACGGCAAGGTCACCTTTTCCATAAATGATGACCAAGAAATATGCTTCTGGGTCATTTCATTTACCCTATGGCGGGGAGGATTTTTCTTGAATATTAGCACTAGCCATGTTAATATACTATTTGTCATATGGTGGCTTCTTTTATTTAATAAAGGGAGCAAATAAGAATATGGGAGTTGATTTAAAAGAGATTTAGGTCTAAATCTAAGCCAACGAAAAAAAGATGGTAAATATAGAGCATGTTTTATAACGGCTAGTGGAAAAAGAGTAGACAGGATATTTGATAATGTAAAAGAAGCCAAACAATGGAATGGATTTAAAGAAAACAACAAGAGACCTAATACGGTTAGAAATGGAAACTACCCAAAACTAAAAAAAGAAATAGAACCATTTGCAACACGATTTCTGGAAAGTGCATCAGGAGAGTATGCAAAGAGTTATAAAATGCTATCCCAAATGATGGAACATAGCTCAATAAAAATCACATTAGATTTATATAGTCACTTGACCGAAGAAACAGTGAAAACCGAGATAGATAAGTTTTCCAATTATATGGATAGAATGGTTTTTGCATAAGTTCATGAAAGGTCATAAATGAAATATATAAAAATGGGGGACAAGATGGGGGACAACCACATGAAAAGTCCTTGAAACACTAGAAAAATAAGAAAGAAGGAAAATAAAATGAAACTTGGAATCGTCGGACTCCCAAATGTCGGAAAGTCTACATTATTTAATTCACTTACGAAGGCAGGCGCACTTTCGGCGAATTATCCATTCGCTACGATCGATCCGAATGTGGGAATTGTATCCGTGCCGGATGAGAGAATTGTAAAGCTTGGTGAACTCTACCACACGAAAAAAGTTACACCAGCAACGATTGAATTTGTTGATATTGCAGGACTTGTAAAGGGAGCAAGCAAGGGAGAGGGATTAGGAAACCAGTTCCTGGCAAATATTCGTGAAGTAGATGCAATTGTTCATGTAGTACGCTGTTTTGAGGATACAAACATTATCCATGTAGATGGTTCCATTGACCCGGCAAGAGATATTGAGACAATCAATCTTGAACTCATTTTCTCTGATATTGAAATCCTTGACAGAAGAATTGCAAAGATCGCAAAGCAGGCAAGAATGGATAAGACGCTGGCGAAAGAACTTGAACTTGTAGAGGCGGTAAAAGCACATCTTGAAGAGGGCAGGATGGCAAGAACATTTGAAGTGCCGGATGATGATGATGCCCAGATATGGTTTAAAGGATACAACCTTCTTACTGCAAAACCTGTTATATACGCAGCAAACGTGGCAGAGGATGATCTTGCAGATGACGGAGCATCGAATCCGCACGTTGCGAAAGTCAGAGAGATGGCGAAAGAAGAAGGCGCAGAAGTATTCGTAATCTGTGCGCAGATAGAGCAGGAACTTGCAGAGCTTGATGAGGATGAGAAAAAAGAATATCTTGAGGATCTCGGTGTTGAGTCAAGCGGACTTGACAAGCTTGTAGCTGCAAGCTATTCACTTCTTGGACTGATATCCTTCCTCACTGCCGGGGAAGATGAGTGCCGTGCATGGACGATCAAAAAAGGCACAAAAGCTCCACAGGCAGCAGGAAAGATCCACACGGATTTTGAACGTGGATTTATCAAGGCTGAGGTTGTAAACTATCAGGATCTATTAGATAATGGAAGTCTTTCCGCAGCGCGTGAAAAAGGAATCGTCGGAATGGAAGGAAAGGATTATGTGGTCAAAGACGGAGATGTAATCTTATTCCGCTTTAATGTATAAAAATAGTCTAAAAATATACCGGGACGCATATGGTTTTCTAAATGAACGGATTTGGAAGACTATATGCGTTTTTGTGAATTTCAGAAAAAAGAAGTGATCAATGTCTGTGACTGCAAGTGTCTTGGAAATGTCTGTGATCTGGAGTTTGATGAGCATGACGGATGTATCCGGACGATTATTGTTCCTGGACCGGCAAAGTTTTTTGGATGTGTGGGAAGAGAATTTGAACTGCATATTCCATGGTGCAAAATCGTAAAAATCGGACCGGATATCATATTGGTTGATATAGAAGAAAAAGAAGTTCGTAAGAAAATACAGTAAAACGAAAATATTTCGAAACTTTTCGTTGAAATAACCAAAAACAGGTGGACATAACAGGGAAAATTATGTTGACAATTACAAAAACAATGGATATACTTTTAATAAATGGGGTCTGTGCATAGGAGGTAGCTTATGAAGTGTCCGTTTTGCAGCAGTGAGAATACGAGAGTCATTGATTCAAGACCGGCAGACGATAACAATTCGATTCGCCGCAGACGGTTATGCGATGAATGTGGGAAGCGCTTCACAACATATGAGAAGGTTGAAACGATACCGCTTATCGTGATTAAAAAGGACAATAACAGGGAGCAGTATGACCGTTCCAAAATTGAAGCAGGGGTACTGCGGGCATGTCATAAGAGACCAATTTCTGTCAATCAGATCAATCAGTTAGTCGATGAGGTTGAGACGGAAATATTTAATCGTGAGGAGAAGGAGATCCCGAGCAGTCTGATCGGAGAACTTGTGATGGATAAGCTGAAAGATCTCGAGGCAGTTGCATATGTAAGGTTTGCTTCGGTATATCGTGAGTTTAAAGATGTGAATACATTTATGAGCGAATTGAAAAAGATGTTAGACAAGTAACGGAACGCTAAAATTATGCTAAAGTATTTACAAAGGCAGACCGATATAGTTTTTGTCAAGAAGATGCAGATGGATGGGATTGGGTGGTATGAATATTTCAGGTATCCGTATACAGGCGGGGTTTTATGATTACAATACCATAAAGAATACTCAGATTCAGGAAGAAAGTGTACCAAATGTCATAGATACGGCGGGGGAAGATACCCGTGTGGCTGAGGTTACAGAGAGTGAGAGGGATAACAAGTCGGATCATGGTGTCACAGAGTATGCGAAACAATATCAGCCGGATGTAGAGTATGATCTGAAAGGAATCGCGAGCGATATTACGAGTCTGGATGTTGAGAAAGCTATCTCCGATATGAAGAAGGATCAGGTGTTACAGCAGTATCAGTTTTTTGTTGGAGAGCGTATGAGCCAGACCGGATTATTATATATTCGTCCGAATGAGAATTTCTCATTGTAAACAGAACATTGATAATGAAAAGGGGATTGCCTGTGGGTGATTCTCTTTTTTACTGGATATTTTTTGGAAAGTATAGTACACTGTATTTTGTATGAAAATTTACATGAAAAAATATGTATGCAGACCCAATTTGCAGGCAAATAAAAATATACATACAACCCCAAATTTGTATGAAAATGAGGATAAGAAAATATGATGGAAAAGTTCTATCCGGATGAGTATCTGGATTCAACCTACGAGATAGATTTTGATGAATTGTATGCACAGGGGTATCGAGGTGTGATTTTTGATATAGACAACACACTGGTGCGGCATGGAGCACCGGCGGATGAGCGTGCATGTGCACTGTTTGCACATTTAAAAGAACTGGGATTTGCGTGTATGCTGTTGTCAAACAACAAGGAACCGCGTGTGAAAATGTTTAATGATGCAGTTAATGTTTCTTATATCTATAAGGCGGGCAAACCGAATCCGGCAAATTATAAAAAGGCGATGGAGGAACTGGGGACAGATACCGGCAATACCATTTTTGTCGGAGATCAGATTTTTACGGATGTATATGGTGCAAAGCGTGCCGGTATCCGCTCGATCCTGGTAAAACCGATTCATCCGAAAGAGGAGATACAGATCGTGTTAAAACGGTATCTGGAAAAGATCGTGCTGTATTTCTACAGAAGAGATCTGGAAAAAAATAAAGAAAAACAATAGACAGCATATTTTTGGGCAGCGCTTTTGTCATGGATAAAATGCTCATTTAAGAGTAAATAAAATAGAAAGAAATGAGGAAAAAAATGAAAATTGCGATTGGAAATGATCATGCAGCAACAGAGTTAAAATTTGTCATCATGGATTATTTGAAAGAATTAGGTCATGAGGTCATTAATTTTGGAACAGATACCTTAGACAGCTGCAATTATCCGGAGTACGGTGAAAAAGTCGGACGTGCTGTTGTGGCAGGGGAGGCAGACTGCGGAGTGCTGATCTGCGGAACCGGAGTTGGTATTTCGATTGCTGCGAATAAAGTAAAGGGAGTACGTGCGGCTGTATGTTCTGACTGTGCAACTGCAAGACTTGTCAAAGAGCATAATAATGCAAACATTATTGCATTCGGTGCAAGAATCGTAGGAACAGAGCTTGCAAAAGACATCGTAAAAGCATATTTAGATGCAGAGTTTTCAGGCGGAAGACACCAGACGAGAATTGATCTGATCCATGAGATTGAGGAGCGAAATGAATAAATCCGCAGTTTTTTTGTCAATTTGATGGAGCAAAACGAAAAAAAGCTTGAAATGTACAGGCATTTATTATAAAATAGAAAAATCAGAGAGTCCAAAACTCGGGCGTATGTTTAAGGAGGAAGTTACATGATTTCAGCAGGAGATTTCAGAAATGGTATTACCATCGAGTTAGAGGGTAACATTTACCAGATCATTGAATTCCAGCACGTTAAACCAGGTAAGGGTGCAGCGTTTGTTAGAACTAAGTTAAAAAATATTAAGAGTGGCGGTGTTGTTGAGAAAACATTCCGTCCTACAGAGAAATGCCCACAGGCACGTATTGACAGAAAAGATTATCAGTATCTGTATGCAGATGGTGATTTATTCTACTTCATGGATGTTGAGACATATGACCAGATCGCTTTATCCAAAGACGATATCGGTGATGCCTTAAAGTTCGTAAAAGAGAACGAAATGGTTAAAATGTGCTCCCACAACGGAAGCGTATTCGCAGTAGAGCCACCTCTGTTCGTAGAGTTAAGAATTACTGACACAGAGCCAGGATTCAAAGGCGATACAGCAACAGGTGCTACAAAACCGGCAGTTGTTGAGACTGGTGCAACTGTATCTGTTCCATTATTCGTTGAGCAAGATGATGTGATCAAGATCGATACAAGAACAGGTGAGTACTTATCCAGAGTTTAATGGGTGCGAGTGCTGATTTGGCATAGAAGACCCCGGAAGCGTTTTGTTTCCGGGGTTTTTTCGTCTAGTACATCGTTTCGTAAATAACTATACCAATCCGCAGGCAAGTGAATGGTGTAGTTATTTTGAAAACGATGTACTAGTATAGTACTCTATCAGGATTAAGGTGGACAGGAGAGAGTCATGAAGAAAATTGCACTGATTATGGATGGCTGGAAAAGGTGGTTTACTTTTGCATGGCCGGCAGGAATTCTTCAGAGAATCAGACAGACCGGCGAGGAAGTGAGTCTGTACATCTTTAACAGTTCGGGCGGATGGAGCTGCGATGAGGAGTATAATACCGGTGAGTATAATATATACCGGCTTCCGGATCTGCGTGAGTTTGACGGAATCATTCTTGATCTCAATAACATTGGCTATCCGGAGGTGTGGGAAGATGTGATACGGCGGGCAAAAGAGTCCGGTGTACCGGTCATTTCCATTGCAAATGAGATTGAAGATTTTTATTATGTCGGAATCAACAATGAAAAAGCAATGCGGATGATGATTGAACACCTTTATGAGAAACACGGATGTAAAAAATACTGGTTTGTCATGGGCCCGGAAGATAATTATGAGAATGTAAAAAGAATTGCTGCCTTAAGGGCATATATGGATGAAAAGCAGCTTACATATTCGGAGTCTGATTTTTATTGTGAGAGCTTTGAATATCAGTGCGGAGTCAACGGATTTGAAAAATTGCTTGAAACACACGATAAAGGCAGGCTGCCACAGGCGATTATCTGTGGAAATGATAATATTGCAGTTGGCGTGTGCGAGGCAGCCACGGCGCACGGATACCAGGTGCCGAAAGATTTTTGTGTGACAGGTTTTGATAATTTTGACAAAGCGGCATATTATGAACCGAGGATTTCCACAATCAGTCATATCCGGGAAAATGTCGGAATCGCATGTGTAGATCTGTTTCTTCACATCTGGAAAGGGGAAAAACCGGACCGGTTTTATTATACGGATACAGAAGGCATTTTCTGGGACAGCTGTGGCTGTATGCCGGGAGAAGTGCCGGATCAGGCAGAATATTTAAAAGGGCAGGTCATGTATGGAATTGAGACAGCACGGTTTGAGGATGAAGTATTTTCCCTGGAATACGAGCTTCTCAAATGCAATACAGTCCGTGAGATGATGTATTGTATTCCACAATGTATCCCGTCTTTAAAGTGTGATGCGATGTATTTGATACTGGATTCACATATGGATACGTATAAGGAACAGGTGAAAACACATCGGAGCCTCAGCTTTTTTGAGGAGGAAGATTTTCATGTGGAGGGCTATCCGAAATGCATGCAGGTAAAGTTTGCATATAAAAATGGTAAAATGCTGGATACAGACCAGATGGAGATCGAAGGTATTTTTCCATTTTTTGAACCACAAAAGGGCGGAACGGATTTTCTGTTTCTGCCAATGCATTTCAGAAACCGTACAGTCGGGTATTTTGTTATTGAAAATGCAGTTTATCTGATGGAAAAACAATATCTGTTCCAGGTGATAAAAACACTGACCAATGCGATGGAAAATCTCCATAAAAAAGAAAAATTAGAGCATATGAACCAGATCCTTTCCGATCTTTATGTCAGGGATTCTGTGACGGGACTTTATAACCGCATGGGATACCAGAAGTTGTCGATAAGTTACTTCACGATTATGCGCGAGAAAAAAATGCCTGTGTTAGTGATGTTTATCGATTTAGACCGGTTGAAATACATTAACGATACTTTTGGACATGAGTATGGGGATTTTGCAATCGTTTCCATTGCAAAAGCGATGTTGAAACACTGTGATGCAGATGCAATCGCAGCGCGGACAGGCGGCGATGAGTTTATTGTGTTAGAGGGCGCAAAGGACGAGGAATCCGGCAGGGTATTAGCACAGAAGATCCGGACGGAATTGAGTAAGACACAGAGAGCAATGCAGCTCCCTTTTGATTTGAGCGCAAGTATCGGTGCTGTGGTCGCACATCCCGGGGAAGAAAACGTGTTAGAGAGTTATGTAAAACAGGCTGAGATGCTGATGTATGAGGAAAAAGCGGAGAAAAAAGTAAGCAGGGACAGTTGACAGATGAGAAAATTTTTGCGTGGCAGACTGCAGGGATATGGCAGGGCATACCGGTTGAATCTGAAAGATACCGGATGGGGAATGAAATTGGTGGTGCTTGTGATCACGGGATTTTTCTGCGGTGCACTGGCATCTGAATATTTTGGAACGAAACTGATTTTTTTTGTTGGAGGAGTGATCTTAGGCGATATGCTGTTCGCGGGGGCAGCATGTCTGTTTTCACGCATCGGCGGCCGCATCTGGTATCGCAATATTGAGAGTTTTTTGTATGGGATTGCAGGATTTTTGATATTTGTCTGCTGCTGTGTATATGGAAGTGTTGGCAATGAACATATGGTCAGCACTTTTTTTGCTGCATTAATTTATTTTTTGCTGCTGTTATCGGGAAGATTTATCTGGGCATGGCTTGTGAAACGACGGCATACACTGTTTAGTGGAATCCACTTTGCAGTGGGCTGCATCGTCTGGTGCGCATTTTTGGCATTTTTGTTTGGACAGGGATTTTCGGACAGATATATTTCGGATTATCTCAAAAAAAATATCTATGTGACACAGGCAGGTGAGGTGGCAGGATTTGCAGATTACTGTGCAAAAGGAGCATATACGCCCGCCTGTTTGACCTATGGTCCGGATGGTGGAACCGATATGACGACGGGGACAGTGGATTTAAGTCCATATGTGGCAAAAGAGAAAAAGTGGCACAGAATCTATCGCAGTTTCTTTACGAAACATACCAGAAAAGATGCACCAATCGCGGGAAAAATCTGGTTCCCAAAGGAGGCAGAAAACTGTCCGGTCGTGTTTATGGCGCACGGCAACCACAGCATTACAGCAGAGTCATATCGTGGATATGATTATCTCGGAGAGTATCTGGCATCACACGGCTATGTGTTCGTCTCTGTGGATGAAAATATTTTAAATGAGAGAAGTGGGGAAAATGATGCGCGCGCTGTTCTTCTTTTGGAAAATATCGGGGAGATCTTAGAGAAAAACGGGGATGAATCGCAGCCGGTCTACAGTAAGATCGATGAGGACAATATTGCACTGATGGGACATTCGCGGGGCGGTGAGATGATCGCGGATGCATATCTTTTTAATGAGTATGATGCATATCCGAGCAATGGAATGTTTATGTTTGATTATCATTACAGAATCCGGGCACTTATCGCAGTTGCACCGTCTGTCAGCCAGTATCTGCCGGCGGGGCATGAAACGGAATTGTCAGATGTCGATTATCTGGTGCTGCAGGGGGCAAACGATCAGGACATCAGTGTTTTTCTCGGAAATGAGCAGTATGAGAATGTTTCATTTTCAAAAGACGGATCGTATATAGCATCCTCGCTCTATATTGCCGGTGCAAATCACGGGCAATTCAATACGGAATGGGGAGAATATGATATCGGGAGGCCGTTTTCCCTGTGGCTGAATGTAAAAAATTTTATTACAGCGGAGGATCAGCAGGAGATCTTAAAAATTGCCTCGCTTGTTTTTTTAGATAAGAGCTTAAAGGGAAAAGACACCTATGCGGATTTTCTGACAGATTATGCAAAGTATGCGGAATATCTGCCGGAAACACTCTATGTGCAGCAGTATGAAACGTCAGACGCTTTGTTTATCACTGATTATGAGGAGGACTCTGATTTAGAAACGGCACCATGTGGCAGCGTATCAGCGGAGCATTTTACAATGTGGACGGAGGAAGAATTGGCGGATTCTGAATCGGCGATGGGAAAGAGGGAGAACCATGCAGTGCGCCTGAAATGGAAGGACACTAAAGCGGCATATTATGAGATCGCACTGGATGAGCCGATGGCAATGGGAGAGGGCGGAATCTGTTTTGATGCCATGGATTTGAGGGAGAAAGCGGAGAATGAACCGATAGATTTTTCTGTGGTGCTGACAGATATCCATGGAAAACGTGCGGTCAGTACTTTATGCGATTCTACGATCCTGTATCCGGCATTTCCGGTAAAATTATCCAAGATCCAGTATATCACAGGAAAAAATGAATATAAGAGGCAGCTTCAGACCGTGCATATCACGGAAAAGCAGTTTACGGAGGAAAACGGATTTGACAGGAGTCAGATCAGAGGTGTACGGTTTGCGTTTGACAGGATAGAAAACGGTGCGGTGAACATGGATAATATCGCTTTTGTAAACTAGAAAAAAGAAAATTTTCCGGAAAGGTGCATATAATAGTGGAAAGAATGATACAAAGGGGAAAATATGCAATTTTTAATACAGGGAGACCGTGGTATCTGGGTGGAATATTTGCAGCTTGCATTGACCAGAGCGGGATATCCGACGAGAATTGACGGAATTTTCGGGGAGCACACCTGTCAGGCGCTGAAAGATTTTACCGGAAATACGGATGTGTGTACGGTAAACCGTGCGGTATGGGAGCAGTTAAAACCATATCTGACCGGATACCGCATGCATACGATCGAAAAGGGAGATACGGTCTTTGGACTGTCGCGCAGATATGGGACAACGGAGGAGGCAATCCTTGTGGCAAATCCGCTGATCGATCCGGATGATCTGGTTGTTGATGCCGTTTTGGCGATCCCGCTTGGATTTCCGTTAGTTCCGCAGATGGTAAAATATACGTCAGTCCTGACACAGTGGATCGTAGAGGGGCTTGTGGTGCGCTATCCGTTTCTGTCCGCCGGTGTCATCGGAAAAAGTGTGATGGGAAAGGATATTCACAGCCTTTGGATTGGAACCGGTGAGAAACAGGTATTTTACAGCGCTTCCTATCATGCAAATGAGAGTATTACAACGCCGGTGCTCTTAACGTTTGCAGAGGAGTACGCGGCGGCTTATGCGGCGGGCGGAAACATTGCTTTTTCATCGGCCGCCCGGGAAAAAAATGACGGACAGACGGGCATGGGGCAGGAATCGGTGGATGCGCGGACTTTGTTTGATGAATTCAGGCTCTGCATGGTGCCGCTTGTGAATCCGGACGGGGTGGATTTAGTCAATGGTCTGTTAAACAGTGGTGTATATTACCGCAGGGCAAAACGGATCGCAGATGATTATCCGTCGATCCCGTTTCCGGATGGCTGGAAGGCAAATATTGACGGGGTAGATTTAAATCTGCAGTTTCCGGCGGGCTGGGAGATGGCAAAACAGATCAAGTTTTCTCAGGGCTATGACAAACCTGCACCACGGGACTACGTCGGAAAAGCACCGCTCACGGCACCGGAGAGTGTTGCAGTCTATGAACTGACAAAAGAGAATGATTTTTTACTGATCCTTGCATACCACACGCAGGGTGAAGTCATTTACTGGAAATATCTTGATTATGAACCGGCAAGGTCAAAAGAGATCGCAGATTATTTCGGCAGTGTGAGTGGCTATGCGGTGGAAGAAACACCGGGTGCCTCCGGCTATGCCGGATACAAAGACTGGTTTATCGAGGAATATGACAGACCGGGCTATACAGTCGAGGCGGGCATGGGAGAAAATCCACTGCCGATGACACAGTTTGAGAGAATTTATCATGACAATAAGGGAATTTTGGTTGGCGGCATGACGCAGCTGCGTTAAAATCAAAAGAAAAAGGGCGGCAGAATAAGAAAGAATCCTGGTTTACAGGATTCTCTGCCTGCTTTATAGAAAATTTTTCACGGCTGGGACTAATGTAAAAACTATAGCTTATGAGATAGTTCGTGGCAGATTATTTGAAAAGGAGAATGTGAAAAATGGTAAAAATAGATCTGATTACCGGATTTTTAGGTTCCGGGAAAACAACGTTTTTAAGGAAGTATGCCTCTTATCTGATCACGCGGGGGCAGAATATCGGAATACTGGAAAATGATTTTGGAGCCGTCAATGTGGACATGATGCTGCTTGGCGATCTAAGGGGGGACAACTGTGAACTTGAGATGATATCGGGCGGATGTGATGCTGATACGCATCGGAGACGTTTTAAAACCAAGCTGATCTCGATGGGAATGTGCGGTTATGACCGCGTGATCGTGGAGCCATCCGGGATCTATGATGTGGACGAGTTCTTTGACACGCTCCATGAGGAGCCGCTAGACGGCTGGTATCAGATCGGAAATGTCATCACCGTCTTAGATTCGAATCTGGAAGAAAACCTGCCGGAAGGTGCAGATTTTCTGCTTGCGTCGCAGGCAGCGAATGCAGGGTGTATTATTCTTAGTAAGACACAGGAGACAACAGAACCGGATCAGAAAAATGCGGTTGACCATTTAAACCGTGCACTGGAAAAAATCGGGTGTAAGAGACAGTTTGATAAAGTTTTCGCAAAAGACTGGGATAAGCTGACGGATGAGGACTTTAAAAAGCTGTTATCCTGTGGCTATCGCATGGAAAACTACCTCAAGCCGGATCTGACACAGGAGAAAACATTTCAGTCTCTCTATTTTATGAATATGCACCTGACGGAGGTCAAATTACAGGAAGCCGCACAAAAATTGTTCTCGGACAAGTCCTGTGGAAATGTATTCCGCGTCAAGGGATTTATGAAGAATGAAAAAGAGCAGTGGATCGAACTCAATGCGACCCAAAAGAATCTGGTGATCTCACCAATCAAAATGGGGCAGGAGGTCATCATCGTGATCGGGGAACAGCTGGTGGAGGATGCAATCCGCAGCTGTCTGGAAGTATAGGATCTTAATTGCATTGAACAGTACAGAAATGAGGAGTACCATGCAGACATATTATCAGTTTTACTGGAACAAAATCGATGAGGAAAGTATAAGGATTTTGAGGATATTTGGAGAGTCAGAGGACGTCATCGTGCCGGAGACGATAGGCGGACGTGCAGTCATGGAGGCGGGGGATTACTGCTTTGCGGCGTCGAAACACCTGCCGTCAGAATACGAGTGCACGGTCTGTATTTATGACACGGAGGAAAAAAAGTGGCAGGAGATACCGGCAGATGGTGCAGACTGGAACACACGCCTCGTGGAACTTAGCGGTGACAGGTTAAAAAAGGTGACACTGCCGGATAATATGCACAAAGTGGGAAACTATGCATTTTACAACTGCACCGCATTAGAAATGCTTGTGACCGGAAAGTATCTGGAAGAGATCGGAAGCGATGCTTTTATGAACTGTAAAAAGTTTCATTTTCTGACGGTAGGCTGTGATGTGGGGGAGCGCAGCGGGGCAAATCAGATCTTAAGCCGGATTTCTGCAGATATGGAAGTGACATTTCAAGGAAAAACTGGGCAGACAGCCGTCTTTTATCCTGAATATTATGAGAGCTATGATGAGATCGCTCCGGCACATATTTTTGGGCGGAGTATCGAGGGAGAAGGCTTCCGGGCAAGGCAGTGTTTTAAGGATGGAGTCCCGGATTTAAGCCAGTATGATACGATTTTTCCGAAAGCATGTGCGGAGGAAAAAGAAAGTACGCTGCTTCACATTTTAAGCCTGCGGCTGCGTTATCCGGTCAGTCTCACGGATGAGGCGAAGGAGCGGTATGTGGCACATTTAAGGGAGCAGGAATTATATATCATACCCAAACTTGTAGGACAAAAAAACATGGAACGGATCACATTTTTCTGTGAAAATGGCTGGATCACACAGGCGGCAGTCAAAGCCGGATTAGAACAGGCTTCCCGGATGGAGTGGGCGGAGGGAACGGCAGAACTTTTGCATCTGCAGAGAAAATACTTTACAGAACAGAAAAAAGAACGATATTCATTTGATGAACTGTGGTAAAAGAATGTTAATTTACTGTAATTTAAAGGAGAAACCCAAATGGCGCATATACAGACAGAGTCAGAGTGGCAGGAAGAGATGTCGGCAAAGATCGTGGAATTTGTACGGCATGAATTATACATGGAACTGCGGTATTTAAAACTGGCATTATCGCAGTTACAGTTAAAGTCCGATCCAGATCTGCGGGCATTTGCGACGGACGGTGCGTATCTTTATGTGGCACCGGAATGGCTGATCGGGATTTTTGAGAAAAATGCACAGTATTTAGGCCGTGCATATCTGCACACGGTATTACACTGCATTTTTTCCCATCTGTGGATCGGCGGAAACAGGGACAGAGAAACGTGGCATTTAGCGTGTGATATTGCGGTGGAATACACGATCGACCAGATGCAGGCGGAGTGTACAAAACGTATTTTAAGCTGGACGAGAAAACAGATGTATGACAGGCTGAAAGAGCAGAAACAGCAGAAACAGGGGATTTCCGCGGCAGTGATATACCGGATGATCGAGAACGAAGAGCTGGAACAAAAGATTCTGCTCCAAAAGGAATTTTACACGGATGACCATTGTTATTGGCCGAAAAAAGAGGACGGACAGGCAAAGCAGGAACAGGCGGTAAGAAACCAGAACCAGTGGAACAAGATCGCAAGGCAGACGAAGATGGAACAGGAGATGCGCGGCGGCGAGACGACGGACGGCGAAGATTTATTTCTGGCGCAGGCGGCAGCGGAAAAGAGCAGAAGAAGTTATAAGGATTTTTTGCAGCGTTTTTCCGTGCTGCGCGAGGAAATCGGAGTGGATCCGGAGGAGTTTGACTTAAACTACTATACCTATGGATTGAAATTATATGGAAATATGCCGCTGATGGAGCCGCTTGAGAGTCGTGAGGTAAAGAAAATCAGGGAATTTGTGATCGCAATCGACACCAGTTATTCAACGAGTGGTGCACTGGTAGAACAGTTTTTAAAGGAGACATTTTCTGTCCTGACACAGAAAAACAGCTTTTTTGCGCAGTCAAAGATCCGTGTGATCCAGTGTGATAATCAGGTCCGGTCGGATGTGGAATTAAGAAGCGAGCGGGATATTGCGGCACTGATGCAGAAATTTACGGTTGCGGGCGGTGGAAGCACGGATTTTCGTCCGGTATTTTCGTATGTCAATGACCTGATCGAGCGCGGAGAGTTAAAAAATATTGGTGGGCTTTTGTATTTTACGGATGGCAGGGGGACTTATCCGAAAATGAGACCGGACTATCAGACGGCATTTTTGTTTTTAGAGGACTATGATAATGCGGCGGTTCCGCCATGGGCAATCCGGCTTAAGTTAGAGCCGGAGGAATTTGCAGGGACGCCATAAGGGGGACACGAATCAGAAAGTTGAATGAAGGAGAAGGGAAAATGAAATCAAAAACAGATTTGAGCGGAATGTGGGAATTTTGCCTTGACGGGGACAAAAAAGGCATGGAACAGGAATTTTATAACAGACATTTTTCGGACACGATCGCATTGCCTGGAACGACCTCGGAGGCAAAAAAGGGTGGGCGGAGAGAGAAAAGAGAGATAGGATATCTGACCGAACCTTATCATTTTGAGGGGTATGCGTGGTATGGCAGAGAGGTGGAAGTAAAAGATTATCAGCCGGGGGATCAGGTCATTTTAAAATTAGAGCGCACAAGAAAATCTTATGTGTGGATCGATGGCGTGTTTGTGGGAAGCCGTGAGAGTTTCTGCACAAGCCATATCTATGATCTGACTGCATATTTAATGCAGGGCAGGGGACACCTTTCTGTCATGATCAGCAATGTGGATTATAAGGCGCCGGGTGGTCATATGACATCCCCGGATACTCAGACGAACTGGAACGGCATCTTAGGTGAAATTTCACTTCGGGTGTATCGCGGTGTGCGGCTTAAAGATGTTTTTGCAGAGTCGTGTTGGAAGAAACGGCAGCTTAAGATCGCTGTAAATGCAGCGGTGGATGATAAAATATCGCAGTTTTATGCAAAGCTTGCGGTCAGTCTTTGCAAAAAAGGGGAATCCGTGAACTGGTTTTGTGAGAGCGTGCCGGTACAGCTTACTGCGGGAGCAAATGAGATCACACATACATTTGATCTAAAAGGACAGAATGAACCGGAAGGCTGGAATGAGTACACGCCGGTTCTCTATGAAATGAGGGTGGAAATTTCCGGAGAGACGTCCGGCGGCACTTATGCGGATGAAAAAAAGATCTGCATTGGTTTTCGGGATCTCACAACGGATGAGCGGAGTTTTTATCTGAATGGACAGCCTCTGCTGCTGCGTGGAAAACACGACGGAATGATCTTTCCGCTGACTGGCTATGCCCCAATGGATGTGCAGTCCTGGGAAAAGGTGTTTCTGACCGCAAAGGATTACGGGATCAACCACTACCGGTTCCACACCTGCTGTCCGCCGGAAGCTGCATTTGTGGCAGCGGATGAGGTCGGAATGTATTTAGAGCCGGAACTTCCGTTTTGGGGAACGATCGCGGCGGAAGGGGAGCCGGAGTATGATAAGACGAGACAGGAATTTTTAAAACAGGAAGGCTATGATATCTTAAGGGAATACGGAAACCATCCGTCATTTCTCCTGTTTTCACTGGGAAATGAGCTGTGGGGAAATCCGAAAGTGTTAGATGAGATCCTCGGTGATTATAAAGCGGTGGACCGTCGTCACTGGTATGTGCAGGGATCAAATAATTTTCAGTTTGTGCCGACTGTGCTTGTTAATGATGATTTTTTCTGTGGGGTACGTTTTTCAAAAGAGCGGCTGTTCCGTGGATCCTATGCCATGTGTGATGCCCCGCAGGGCCATGTGCAGGTTAAAAGACCGGAAATGGAATACAGTTATGATGATAAAATCCGTCCGGCACAGAAAGCAGAGATGGAGAGTGGTGTCGGGGAGATCGAGATCCAGTTTGGAACAGGGACAAAGAAGGTAAAGGCAGAAGGAAAGGAAGAGTTGATCCCTCACATCCCGGTCGTATCCCACGAGATCGGGCAGTACGAGACATACCCGGATTACCGGGAAATCGAAAAATATACCGGAGTGCTTGTGCCGGAGAATTTAAAGATATTTAAGGAACGGCTGGAGCAGGCCGGCATGGTACATATGGCGCAGAAGTTTTTTCAGGCGTCCGGGAAACTTGCTGTGCAGTGTTATAAACGTGAGTTAGAGACGGCATTTAAGAGCAGAGAACTTGCAGGTTTTCAGATCTTAGATCTCCAGGATTTTACCGGACAGGGGACGGCATTGGTCGGTATCTTAAATGCTTTTATGGAAAATAAGGGATTGATCACGGCGGACGATTGGAGAAGTTTTTGTTCGGATTGTGTGCTGATGCTTTCTTTTCCATCCTTCGTGTATGAAGAAGGAATGAAATTTTCCTACCGCATCCTGTTTTCAAACATGAATCCGACAGAACTTAAAGATGCCAGAATCGTTGTGACCATGCAAAATAAAGTGACCGGGGAGCGCATGAGAAATGAGACAGAGCGGATGCATTTTACACAGACGCGTCTGAGTGAATACGCTGACGGAACATTTCGGATTCCGGAGTGTGGTGTGCCGCAGGTTTATGAGGTCCATGTGGAGATAGAGGGAAGCAGTATAGAGAACAGTTATGAGATCTATGCCTTTCCGAAATGCCATTCTAAACTGGGGGATGTTGTGAACATACTGCGTCAGAAGGCGGATACGCTGCCGGTCATCACCGATCGGTATGAAGAGTTAAAGCGTGCGGTGGCAGAAGGCAGGAAAGTGTTATTTTTTGGCACCGGTATCCGGGATGCCTATGCAATGATCGGAACCTACTGTACGGATTTCTGGTGCTACCCGATGTTTGCATCGATCTCCGAGAGCATGAACAGACCAAAACCGGTTGGAACGATGGGACTTTACATCCGCTCAGAGCATCCGGCGCTGGCGGAGTTTGTGACGGAGGAATATGAGACACCGCAGTGGTGGGATATCGTAACAGAGGAAAAAAATGCAATTTTAGACGGGACAGACATTGAACCGATCGTCTGGGTAATCGACAATTTTGCCCGCAATCACAGGCTTGGACTGATCTATGAGGCGAAAGTGGATAATGGAAGCGTACTGTTTTGTCAGCCGGATCTTTTGCATAAAGATGAGATCGCGGCAAAATGGCTGTTCTACAGTTTGTATCAGTATGCCGCGTCAGAGCGTTTTGTGCCGGAACAGACTATGGAACCCGGACAGATCGAAAAAATGTATGGATAAAAACAGAAAATTTTGAAGAAATGCACATTTTGTGATCTTATATTTGGGAGATACTTATGTATTTTAAAAGAAAAGTATATAACGAATTATTAGAATGGAAAAAGACTTATTCAGATAAATACGCTGTTTTGCTTGAAGGTGCCAGACGGGTTGGAAAATCGACGATCGCGGAAAATTTTGCCCAAAATGAATATAAATCATATATTTAATAGATTTTTCAAAAACAGCGAATAATATACGGGAATGTTTTGATGATATAGGAAATTTGAATATGTTTTTTTGAGACTTCAGGCGGAAACCGGAGTGACATTATATGAACATGAGTCATTGATCATTTTTGATGAAGTACAACTTTTTCCTAAAGCAAGGCAGGCAATAAAGCATCTTGTTTTGGATGGGAAATATAGTTATCTCGAAACCGGCTCTTTGATTTCAATAAAGAAAAATGTAAATGAAAAGACTTATAGTTGCAAGCAAAAAGCATGCGGTTCTATATAAATTTAGAAGCGGCATGCTTTTTTTGGGATTCATGTCAAAAAACGCAAATTCACAAAAATACATGCGAATAAAGTCTGAAAATTACCGTATATCCGGAAAATGACAACTGCTATAATGAAATCTGCGTCGACAAATGAAAAAAAGTACATGTGGTAAACAAAAATTTTTTTACCTAAAGTTATCAGACAACACGCAATATGACGCGGAAATAAGAGAAAAAATATAAAATAGTACTTATTTACCACACAACGGTTTCTGTGGATATTGAACGAAAAGCGGCACGAAAATAACTTAAAAAATAAAAAATTAAGTAAATGTGAACAAAGTGTGAAAATCCAATAAAATATCTTCTACAAAAAGCAGAAAAGAAAAATGTGTATATTACACAAAAATAATTACAAATATTGACATATAATAATGCAATATATATAATTAAAATTAAGTTAACGATAACTTAAAAGTTAATAGGACTAATAAAATTAGCTGGAAGGGTTTGAGGGGAAGAAATATTGTTATAAATTAAGAGGGGGATAGCCGTGAGAATGGGATTTTTGAAACAGGGGTTTTCGGGTGCACTGGCGGCAGTGATGGTTTTGACATCCGGAGGGCTTTGCGTGGGGCAGAGTGTGACGATTCACGCAGAGACAAAGGCAAAGACGTATGAGGATTATAAAAAAGTGCTCAATTATACGGCAGAATATCAGGGGTATGAAGCCTATAAAGAGGGACTTGAAAATGTAAAAAGACCGGAGACGTCTTATGAGATCAACGGAGCCGATTATGTGACATGTGAGGGCATGGAGCCGGAAGTTCTTACCGATTATGAGGGGATGGAAGGAACCTCTGTCTACACGGAAGAGAGTGGGATGCTTACCTATGAGGTGGACATTGCGGAGGAAGGCATGTATGAGTTTGGTATTTCCTACTATCCGGTAGCGGGAAACGGTTCCTCCATTCAGAGAAGTTTTTTTGTGGACGGCGAACTTTCGTACCGGGAACTTTCACTGATCGAATTTTCAAGAGTGTGGGTAAACACCTCCGATATCTGGGATGAAGACAATCAGGGAAATGATTTAAAGCCTACGCAGATGGAGGCACCGGAATGGCTCTTTTCCAGGTTTTACGATCAGGACGGTTATGTGACGGAACCGCTCTCCATTTTCCTCACAAAGGGAAAACATGAGATCACCGTCGTTTCCCGCAGAGAGCCGATGATCCTTCATTCCATTTATTTACAGAATGAGGAATCGCTTTTCGATTACAAGACCGTGTACGAACAGCAGAAAAAGGACGGGGTATCAGATACCAGCGGACAGTCCATTGAGATCCAGGCAGAATATGCGACGAAAAAGTCGTCGAGAATGCTTTATCCGGTACAGGATCAGTCCTCACCGGCGATCACACCGTACAGTGCGAAAGAGTTAAAAAATAACTCCATCGGCGGCAATAGCTGGAGACTGACGGGACAGTGGATCGAATGGGAATTTGACGCGGATGCGGATGGCTTTTACAATATCACCTTACATTCGAAACAGAACTTCGTCAAAGGAATCTATGTTTCCCGCAAGATCATGATTGACGGGGAAGTACCGTTTGAGGAATTAAACCATTACGGTTTTACTTATGACAGTACCTGGAAAATGACAACACTCTCCGATGCATCAGGGGAACCATACCGGTTTTATCTGAACAAAGGCCACCACACCTTGCGTATGCAGGTGGTGCTCGGCGATTTTGCCGGAGTCATCAGCGATGTGCAGAGCATTGTGACAGAGTTAAACAGCGAGTACCGCAAGATCATCCGGATCACCGGCGTGTCACCGGATGAGTACCGCGATTACCAGATCGAGAAACGTCTTCCGGAACTCGAGGGCGAACTGAAAGTGATTCGGGATGAACTCGATGAGGTGTTAAACACCTTAGATACACTGGGCGTTGCCGGAAGTGAGGAGACCGTCATTATCACCATGCGGGATCAGCTTAATGAAATCCTGCGGGATACGGAAAAGATCACGAAGATGGTGAAGGCATTTAAAACGAATGTCAGCGCACTTGGAACGTGGATCACGAACGCACAGCAGCAGCCATTACAGTTAGACGCCATCTATATCACTTCTCCGGATCAGAAGGTAACGGAAGAAAACGGATCCGTGGCAGCAGGCGTCGTACATGAGTTTAAGAAATTATTCTATTCCTTTATCGTAGATTACAATGCGATCGGAAATGTTGCGGAGGAAGGCGAGGACAGCAGGACGATCACTGTATGGATCGGAAGCGGACGTGACCAGGCGAACGTCATCAAAGCACTGATCGATGAGACTTTTACACCGGAGACGAATATCAATGTCAATGTACAGCTTGTGGATATGAATACATTACTGCAGGCGACGTTAGCCGGACAGGGACCGGATGTGGCACTGCAGGTGGCAAACGGAACAAACGGAACGGTAGCAACCTCATCCACCGGAACGACGGCATCTTCGAATGATCTTCCGGTCAACTACGGACTCAGAAGTGCAGTTGTGGATCTGACACAGTTTCCAGATTATGAGGATGTAGTGAAACGTTTCCGCGAGAGCGCGGTGGAACCGTTTATGTATGACGGTGCACTGTATGCGCTGCCGGAGACACAGTCGTTTGAGATGATGTTTTACCGGAAAGATATTTTAAACGAACTTGGAATTGAGATACCAAAGACCTGGGATGATATGAAAGTCGTGTTATCCGAGCTTTCCAAAAATCAGATGTCGCTTGGCATGTTGCCGACGGAGCTGACTTTCACCAGTCTTTTATATCAGCACGACGGCGAGCTTTACAATGAAGATGCGACAGCATCCGCGTTAGATTCGGATGAGGCGGTCAATGCATTTAAGACTTACTGTGAGTTCTACACAGATTACAAATTAGACCGTGAGACCTCCGTGGAACAGCGTTTCCGTACCGGAGAATCACCGATCATCATTGCAGACTATACGACTTACAATGTACTTGAAGTATCAGCACCGGATATCAAGGGCTTATGGGGATTTACGGCACTGCCGGGCGTGAAAGAGGAGGATGGAAGCATCAATAATATCTCCGCAAGCACAGGACTTGCATGTATGATGATGAGCGGCACGAAAGATAAGGAAGCATCCTGGGAGTTCATGAAGTGGTGGCTTTCTGCAGAGATCCAGACTTCCTATGGAGAAGAGATGGAAGGTCTGATGGGTGAGGCAGCACGTTATCCGACAGCAAATATTGAGGCATTTGCGAACCTGCCGTGGCCGACCGATGACTACGAGGCGTTGGAGGCACAGTTTGCAAACGTAAAGGGAATCCGTCAGGTACCGGGAAGTTACTTTACCTGGAGAAACGTGAACAATGCGTTCTATACGGTTGCAGTCGCAGATGAAGATAAGAGAATGCAGCCAAGAGAAGCCCTTTATGAATATCTCGAATATATCAATGCCGAGATCACAAGTAAACGCGAGGAGTTTGGTATGAAAACCGCGTCCGATGCGAAGCAGTAAACGCAGGCTGGACAAAGGGAATGGAGATTGGGATGGGAGAAACAAAGAAAATGCAAAAAAGGAGTAAGTGGCAGCAGACAAAACTGGAAATGAAAAAATACAGGATGTCCTATGTGATGATCGCACCGTATTTTATACTGTTCTTTTTATTCACGGTTTTGCCTGTGCTTGCCTCGATCGGGATCAGTTTTACCGATTTCAACATGTTAGAGACACCGAATTTTGTCGGTTGGAGAAATTACATCAAATTGCTTTTGGATGATGATGTATTTAAAAAAGCATTCAAAAACACGATCATCTTTGCAGTGATCACAGGCCCGTTAAGTTACATCATGTGTTTCCTGTTTGCGTGGATCATCAATGAGTTTAAGGGAAAATTAAGGGCGTTTTTGACACTGATCTTTTATGCACCGTCGATTTCCGGTAACGCCTTTATGGTATGGGCAATCATCATTTCCGGTGACCGTTACGGATACTTAAACGGCTGGCTGATGAAGTGGTCATTCCTTTACGAGCCGATTCAGTGGATGAAAACAGAAAAATATGTGCTGCCGATCCTTATTATCGTACAGCTCTGGCTGAGTCTTGGAACCGGATTTTTGACCTTTATCGCAGGTCTGCAGACGGTCGACAAGAGTCTTTACGAGGCTGGTGCGATGGATGGCATCAAAAACCGCTGGCAGGAATTGTGGTACATCACGATTCCGTCCATGCGTCCACAGCTCATGTTTGGAGCCGTCATGCAGATCACACAGTCGTTTGCGGTGGCAGATATCTCCATCAACCTTGCGGGAAATCCGAGTGTGAATTACTCCGGTGCGACCATCGTCACACATCTGATCGATTACGGCAGCGGTACCCGCTATGAGATGGGTTACGCCTGCGCAATCGCAACCGTTTTATTCGCGCTGATGGTTGGAACAAACCAGATCGTACAAAAAGCAATCAGAAGGGTGGGTGAATAGTTTGAAAAGAAAAAAAGATTACTATAAAAAACCATCCCGCTGGAAAATCAGACATACGAAACAGTTAAACCGTTCCATGGCGGGGAACACGATCCTGTTTGTGATCATGGGGATCTGTGGTGTGTTTATGGCACTGCCGCTTGTGATGATCTTAAACAATGCGTTAAAACCGCTGGACGAATTGTTCCGCTATCCGCCACAGATCTTTGTGCGGAACCCGTCACTGGATAATTTCAGCGACCTGTATGTACTGATGTCAAGTTCCTGGGTGCCGTTTACCCGGTATGTGTTAAACACACTGATCATTACAGGGCTCGGAACCGTAGGGCATGTGCTGTTTGCATCCTTAGCAGCCTATCCGCTTGCAAAACATGATTTTCCGGGAAAGAAATTTTTATTCTCGATGGTCGTATTATCATTGATGTTTTCCTACAATGTCACTGCCATCCCGAACTATATGATCATTTCCTGGCTGGGGATCAACAATACATATTTAGCAGTCATTTTACCGGCATTTGCATATGGACTTGGGCTTTACCTGATGAAGCAGTTCATGGAGCAGATCCCGGATTCGCTGATCGAATCGGCAAGACTTGACGGAGCCGGGGAGTTTCGGATCTTCTTTTCCATTATCATGCCAAACGTAAAACCTGCATGGCTGACATTGGCGATCTTCCAGTTTCAGACATTATGGGCAAACACCGGAAGCGGATTTTTGCGGAGTGAGCAGTTGAAACCTCTCCAGTACGCACTGTATCAGATCGTCGCAGGAGGCCCGGCAAGACAGGGTGCAGGAGCGGTGGTACAGCTTATCATTGCTGCGATACCGATCACGTTCTTTATCATCTGTCAGAGTAACGTCATCGAGACGATGACCACATCCGGTATGAAGGACTAATGGGGGGAGAAGAAAATGCCAGAAAAAGGAATGCGAAAGTGTATATTCGCCGCGGCGGCAGCAGTTGCAGTACTTCTTTCCGATATCGGAGGAACGGCTGTCTATGCCGGGGAGAATGTGCCTTATGAAACGTACAACTATGATTATTATGAAGACATCAAATACACACCGGCGGCGTATGTGCCGGACGGTACCGTAACGGGGGATGTCATTGGATGTGGAAATTTTTCCAGTCCGCAGGACTTAAATACCGATGCAGATGGAAATGTCTATATCGCAGATACCGGAAACAACCGGATCGTTGTGACAGACTCTGATTTTCAGTTAAAGACGGTGATTGAGGGGTTTTTAAATGACGGAAAGGAAGACAACTTTTCCTCTCCAAATGGAGTTTATATTTCGGAAAACGGATATCTGTATGTTGCGGACACCGGTAATTACCGCGTGGTCGAGTTAGACAAAAATGGAAATCTGATCCAGATCATCGAGAATCCGCAGTCGGATATCCTTGGAGAAAATTATGTGTTTTCTCCGCTTAAAGTAGCTGTTGACTATGCAGACAGGATCTATGTCATTGCACAGAACCAGTTTGAAGGGATTATGGCGTTTGATGCAGAAGGAAACTTCACCGGTTTTACCGGAACGATCAATGTACAGATCACAACAGCGGAGATCATCTGGAGAAAACTTTCCACGAAAGCACAGCGTGCAAAACAGCAGCTTTTCATTCCGACGGAATTTACCGGAATGGAGATCGACTCCGACGGTTTCGTCTATGCGACGAACGTGGATGCGGAGGGAGAACAGTCCGTGCGCCGCTTAAATCCAAGCGGGGAGGATGTGATCCAGAAAGGTGCTGCCGGGGTATCCGGTGATATTTTATGGCGGCTTACCGGTGATTATTCGGGAGCATCCCGCATCATCGATGTAGTGGTCAGGGAGAAAGGAATCTATTCGGTCATCGACTCCACGCGGGGAAGGATCTTTACCTACGATCATGAAGGGAATCTTCTCTATATCTTTGGTGGTATCGGAAGTCAGGAGGGTACCTTTGATACGCCGACCGCGATCGATACGATCGGGGATGAGATCATTGTACTGGACGGTTCCAAAAATCTTGTGGATAAATACAGGGCAACCAATTACGGTTTCCTGATCAACCAGGCAGTCGGTCTCCGCTACGACGGGGATGAGGCAAGCGCCGTAGAGTGCTGGAAACAAGTTTTAAAATTAGATTCCAATTTTGAACTCGCCTATGTCGGAATCGGAAAAAGTTATCTCGCCGCAGGAGAAAATAAAAAGGCGATGGAGTGCTTTAAGACCGGAAATAACAGACAGTATTATTCCATTGCATACAAGCGTTACCGGAATGAGATCTTAAAGGAAAACTTAACCGGATATCTGACTGCGGCACTGGTTCTTATCATTCTGCTGGTGCTCTGGAATAAGATCGGCAAAAAGAAATGGAAAGAGAGGAGGGCGTCTCATGTTTAAGAAAAAAGTAAAGTATGCATTTTATACACTGGGGCATCCGTCCGACGGTTTCTATGAGATCAGGCACCGCGGCAGGGGAAGCGTGGGACTCTCGATCCTGTTCGTCTTTCTGTTTGCAGTCTGCTTTTCTGCAAACAGGCAGTATGCGGGCTTTGTGGTCAACAATGTAAATCCGATGGAGATCAACAGTCTCGCGGAGATCTGTGCGGTATTTCTTCTGTTCTTTCTGTTTTGTGTCGGAAACTGGTCGATCACCTGCCTGATGGACGGTGAGGGAAGATTTAAGGATATCGTTACGGTGTGCGGTTACGCAATGCTTCCAATGATACTTACATTTATTCCGGCGATCCTGTTTTCACAGGTGGTGGCAGAAGATGAAGAAGCGTTTTATTATCTGCTCTTAGCAGTCGGAATTGCATGGTTTTTGTTCCTGGTGCTGGTTGGTATCATGACGGTACACAATTATACATTGGGAAAAACGCTTGCAACGATGATACTGACTTTTATCGCAATGCTGGTCATTATTTTTGTGGTGATGCTTTTGTTTTCACTGATCGGTCAGGTGATCTCGTTTATAGAGAGCTTATATAATGAGATCATGCTGCGGGTATAGGAAATGGGGGCAGAAATGGGGTTTACTATGAAACGAAAAATAAAATGGAAAGTGGTTGTGGCCGCCGGGGCAGCGGTCATCGCCGTGGGAGTGATCGCAAATGTCGTATTCCGTTATTTCAGATATGATGCGTACAAACAGTATCTTTCTTCCTATGAAGTGGAGAGTGGAAGCGAATTTCAGGCGGCAAAGGATGACAAACCGTCAGTTCCCGGCATGGTCTTGGTTGCGGAAAACGATACATTAAAACTTTATACCAATACAGAAACGACAGAGATCGCAGTCTACGAAAAAGAATCCGGAAATATCACCTATTCCAATCCGGTGGAGCGCGATTCCGATGCGATTGCCGCTGGTGTGAATGCGGCAGAACTGAATGCGACACTGACACTTACCTATTACAATGCGGCGAGAAACAGTGCGACGATGAACAATTATGATATGAGCATCGAAAAAGGACAGTTTACCGCAGAGAGTATTGAAAATGGCATCCGTTATACCTATACACTTGCAGATCTTGATTCGGCAACAGGTATCGTACCGTTGCAGATCACAGAGGAGCGGCTTCAGACACTGGTGTTAGATAAGTTAGACAAAAAGGATGCAAGAACGGTAAAAGCAAAGTTTCGTCTGAAAGACGGCGTCTATAAGCTGAATGAAAAGGCACAGTCCTCGAAAGTCGGAATGGGAAAATTAAATAAACTGTTCGAGCAGGCGGGATACACCGCAGATGACTATGCCGTGGATATGTCAGAGACGGATGAGAAGGAGAATATTTCCTTTACAATCCCGATTGAGTACCGGCTGACAGAAAACGGGCTGAGCGTTTCTGTTCCGACAAAGGAAATCGAGGAGAAGGGTGGAGCCGTGATCTCAAGGATCCGTGTCCTTCCATTCTTCGGGGCGGCGGGGACGGATGCAGATGGCTATATGTTCGTGCCGGACGGATCGGGAGCACTGATCAATTTAAACAACGGTTGTAAAAACGCAGCGTACAGCCAGAATATCTACGGGATCGACCCGGTCGTACAGAGCTATGTTGTGACAGAGTATACAGAGGATGCAAGGATTCCGGTATTTGGAATGAAAAATGGCGATAGTGCATTTCTTGGCAGGATCACAGGCGGCGATGCACTCGCAATCGTAAATGCGGATGTGTCCGGAAAACTTAACAGTTATAATTACGTTTACCCGGAGTTCTGTGTCAGGGAGATCGAACTATTGAATATGTTCGGTGTCAGCGGAAATCAGGCGGATGTGCCGGTACTTGAAAATGATATTTACGATGAAAATCTTACGGTATGTTATTCTTTCCTTTCTGGGGATGAGGCAGATTATTCCGGCATGGCAAAATGTTACCGCAGCCAGCTCATCAAAGAGGGTGTGTTAAAGGAGACAAACGACACCGGAGATATCCCGTTGTATTTAGATGTTCTTGGCGGTGTGGAGACGAAAAAACATGTGATGGGTGTTCCTTACACAGGAATCTCTGCGATGACCACTTACGAGGAAGCGGAAAAGATCTTAGAGGAGTTTTACGGCGAGGATATCACAAAGATCCGTATGAATTACGAAGGCTGGTTCAACGGCGGCATCTATCATGATGTGGCAGATAAGATCAAACTGGTTAAGAAAGTCGGAAGTAAAAAAGATTTTGAACATTTAAGTGATGTCTTAGAGGAAAATGGTGGAGCTTTATATGGAAATGTTTCCTTCCAGAAAGTACCGTATACTTCCAAACGTTTTAACGATGTGCTTGAGGCGTCAAAGTATTATTCCGGTTATGTGGTTGAACTTGGTGCCGTCAATCCTGCGACGATGCGGCAGACAAGTACCTTAAACTGGTATGACGAGCTCGCATATTATATGATCTCACCGAAGTTTTTAAACCGCTATGTAGACAAATTTACGGATAAGATCACAAATTACGAGATCAGCGGTATCTGTCTGAGGGATCTTTCGAATGTTTTAGTCTCCGATAAAAAGAGAACCGAGCTGATCGACAGACAGGCAGCAAAACAGATCGTGGAAGCGCAGTATGGAAAACTTGCAGCGACGGAAAAGACGCTGATGGAGGAGGGCGGCAACGCTTACACCTTCGGTTATGTCTCCGACATCATCGACGCACCGGTGGAGTACAGTCAGTTTTACATCATTGATGAGCAGGTGCCGTTTTATCAGATGGTCATTCACGGAAGTATTGATTATTCCGGGGAGGCATTAAATCTCAGGGATGCTGACATTGATGACGCACTGCTTCTTACTTACATCGAGTATGGCTGTGCACCGAGATTTACATTTTCCTGGGAAGATTCAAGCATCATGAAATATACTTCCTCGGCGGACCAGTATTCCACCTGCTACCAGACCTGGATGAGTGATGCCGTAAATGTTTACCAGACGATCAACGGAGCTTTAAATCAGGTGCAGGGTGCTGCGATGATCCATCACGAAGTGACAGAGGGCGGCCTTGTCAGGACCGAGTATGACAATGGTGTCAGCATTTATATCAATAAGACAGATAAGAGTATCACAGAGGACGGTGTGACTGTAGATGCAATGAGTTATCAGGTAAAGGGAGGTAAGGCATAATGAAGAAAAAGAAAAAGTTATCTTTACTGCAGAAACGTGCCCTGACAGGTTTTGCATTTATCACACCATGGCTGATCGGATTTTTATGGTTCTATGTAAAAAGCCTGATCCAGGCAGTGCGGTTTAGTTTAAGCAAGATGGAGATGCTTGAATCCGGCGGATATACATTGAAGTTTACCGGTCTTGATAATTTCAAATATGCACTGTTTCAGGATCCGACTTACAACCAGATCCTGGCGACTTCCATCCGGGATATTGTTATTGATGTTCCACTGATTATTTTTTTCAGTTTGTTTATCGCGATGATCTGTAATGGTAAGTTTAAGGGAAGAACGTTAGTCCGTGCGATTCTGTTTCTGCCGATCATCATGAATGCCGGAGCAATCAATAATGCGATCGAGATGGCAAGGGAGGCGGTTACCGGTGGTGTTGCAGCAGTATCTGCGGAGGCGGCAGTTGCATCGGGTGTGAATGTAGACTATTTTATGAACCTGTTTATGGATCTCGGATTTCCGGTTGCACTGCTCGATTATATCACAGCGGCAGTCGGACGGATCTTTGACATTGTGCAGGCATCCGGCGTGCAGATCATTATCTTTATCGCAGCACTGCAGTCCGTGCCGGGAGCGTTGTATGAGGTGGCAAAGATCGAAGGCGCGACAGGGTATGAGACATTCTGGAAAGTGACGTTTCCGATGGTATCTCCGCTTATCATCACAAATGTTGTGTATACGATCGTGGATTCCTTCGTAGACAGTGATGTTGTGGAAAAGGCATACGATATGGCGTTTGTCAATTTTGACTGGGGCGTGAGTGTTGCGATGAGTTTACTCAGTTCCGTGATCGTCATCGCATTGCTGGTCATTGTATGTAAGCTGATTTCAAAGAAAGTATTTTACTATAATTAGGGGGTGGCAGAGTATATGAATATCAGAAATTTAAAAGACCAGCCTCTCGATGAGATTCAGGTAAAGAAAGCGGGAAGACAGATCAAGGGTTTTCTGATCTGGCTGCTTAAGGTGGTGATCATTGTCGGTATTTCCTACATTATATTAGGACCGCTGATCACGATCGTTGCAAATTCATTTTTTACGGCAAACGATCTCTACAATCCGGTTGTCATGCTGCTTCCGGCAGAGGGTACTCTGCAGAACTATATTACATCTTTTACAAGAATGACGTACCCGAGGACGCTTGCGACAACGTTCGCCTATGTGATATCGCTGACGCTGATCCAGATCTTTATCTGCTCCATGGCAGGGTATGGATTTGCAAGATATGAGTTCCCGTTTAAGAAAGTATTGTTTGGCTGTGTGATCTTAACGATCGTAATTCCGAATGATACGCTGATGCTTCCGCTTTATACACAGTTCCGTAACTTTGATATCTTCGGAATCATACATCTTGTGACAGGACACGGCATCAATCTTCTTAGTACGGAAGTTCCAATGTATATCATGACAGCATTGGGATGCGGACTGCGGTCAGGACTTTACATTTACATTTTTAACCAGTTTTTTCGCGGACTGCCAAAGGAAATCGAGGAGGCAGCGGTCGTGGACGGTGCGGGATCGTTTTACACTTATTTCCGCATCATGCTGGTCAATGCGATGCCGTCTGTCCTTACCGTCAGCATTTTCTCACTGGTATGGCAGTACAATGATACATTTTATGCAAAATTATTTTCCATCAACTCAAAATTGCTCATGAGCATGCGGATTTCTACTTTGCGGGCATCGATCGAGTTTATCGATCAGATCAAGGATACGGCAGTGTCACAGCTTTATCTGTATGCCGGAATCGTGTTGATGGTGATACCGATCGTTATTATCTACATTTTGTTACAGAAGCGTTTTATCGAGGGAGCCAGCCGCAGCGGTATCGTTGGTTAGAATGGTAACTTCGAAAACAATATATTTTTATTTATAAGAAGGAGGTTTTCACATGAGAAGGAAAACAGTTGGAAACAAGGTGGTTTCAGTACTTTTGGCAGGTGCACTTGCAGCATCACTTGCAGCATGCGGCGGAAATACTGCGAACACGGGGGCAGATGCAGGAAATAACGCAGCAGATGCTGGCACAAAGGAAGATACAAAGAGTGCAGAAACCGAAACCGCAGCAGATACGGAGGAGAGTTCAGATGCAGCAGTGGCTGACAGTGGCTACGAGGCAAAGGATTTAGGCGGAAGAACCATAAAGATCGGTCTCTGGTGGGATGAATACTGGGACAGCAATTATCAGTCTTTAGATGATATCGAAGCAGCAGGCGGTTCCTGGACAAATGAGGAGACCATGCAGATGAAACTTGATGCAGTCCGTGCCGTAGAGGAAAAATGGAACTGCAAGATCGAGTGGGTAAACCTTGGATGGGATGGAATCATTGACAGCATCAATACATCTGTCACAGCAGGTACACCGGACTGCGATATCTACCTGACAGATCTTCAGTTTGGTATCTCACCGGTTGCAAATGGATATGTACAGAAAATTTCTGATTATGCACCGGCTGACTCTGATATCCTGACAGACGGAACGGTATTCACAAGACAGAATCTGCTTGGCAATGATGATTACTTATTCCATGAGTCGACCACGATTCCGTCCGGTGCCATGTATATGACATACAATGCAGCCATGATCGATTCTTTAGGTTTAGAGGCACCGGAATCTCTTGCTGAAAAAGGAGAGTGGACCTGGGATAAATTTGCAGAATATGCAAAAGCATGTACACAGGATACGGACGGCGACGGCAACATGGATGTATACGGATACGGCAGTGCATGGACTCTGACTGTTCAGGGATTCTGCGCTTCGAACAACGCTACAATCGCAGATTCCTCCACAGAGGGATTAAGTGATCCTAAGACGGTTGAGGCGTTCAACTTTATCGACCAGTTATACAATGTAGATAAATCTGCAAGACCTTACCAGGATGACTGGAACAACGACCTCTTAGCTTTCTCTTCCGGAAAAGTAGCTTTCGCATTTGCACAGCCATGGATCTTAATCCAGGAGATCGACAATCATGATTTTGATATGAGAATCTGCCCGGCACCGGTTGGACCAAGCGGAGATGGAAGCATGACGCCGGCTATGATCACAAACAACTACATGATTCCGGTTGGTGTTGAGGATGCAACTTCTGTTTACTGTGTATTTGAGGAGATGATGAACTGGTATCATGATGATATTTCTTATCGTGATGATCCGGAGTGGTTTGAGTCTGGTTTTGTTGATGAGGATCAGGTTACACTTGCAAACAAACTTGGCGCACTTGCAAATAATGATCTCTGGAACAGCATTGACTCTGAGGGTGCAGTCAGCAAAGTATTTTACGGTGATGTTGTAAATGGCGACAGCACAGTATCACAGGCGATTGAGTCTAACAAACAGATCTTACAGGATGAGATTGATACGTTGAAGATCCAGTAGTGAACTGGTATGATCTGGATGTCAAAAGGTATTCCGTGTTTGGCATAACCTTTTGACATCCGGAGCAGAATTAAAGTATTTATTAAGAAAAGAACTGTGCAAAAGAAATATTTGACCGATATCTGTTTTGCAGAATTTTTTTCAGGGAAAAGGGGCGAAGAACATGAACAGTATGTTTGGACCGGAGACGAAGTTTTTTAAGGTGACAAATCAGATTGGAAATATACTTTTAGTGTCGGTTTTGTGGCTGATCGGATGTATTCCGGTCATTACGATCGGAACATCGACGATCGCGATGTATTATGCGATGGTAAAAGCCGTGCGTTGTGAGGAAGGGTATGTGACAAAAGAGTTTTTCCGTTCTTACCGGCAGAATTTAAAGACAGGGATCGTGCTGACGGTTATTTTTCCTGGATTGGCAGCGGTGCTGTGGCTTGATCACAGTTATACGGTAAAGCAGGTTTCAATCGTGGCAGGGGCACTTGAAATGGTATATCTTCTGCTTGCGTTTGTGATCGCAGGGATCGTGCTCTATCTGTTCCCGGTATTGTCGAGATTTACGATGGATGTATTTTCGTGTTTTAAGCTGGCGCTGTTTATGGTCTTTAAACACCTTCCGACAACGATTCTGCTATTATTACTTGTGGCTGTTGGTGTAGTGCTTGCGCTGTTGATCCCGATCCCGATGATCTTTGTGATGCCTGGAGTGTGCTGTTATTTTGGAAGTTTCCTTATGGAGCGGATCTTAAGAAAATATATGGCAAAGCCACAGAGCAAAGAAGAGGAAGAAAAATGGTATTACCGGTAAGCGGTTTTAGGAGGAATTCAGATGGCAAACGTGACTATGCGTGATATTGCGGAAAAGCTGGGAGTCAGTATCGTCTCCGTGTCGAAAGCACTCACGGGAAAAGAAGGAGTCAGTGAGGAACTTCGTGAAAAAGTAAAAAAGGAAGCCGACAGGCTTGGATATCGTTATAACCTCGGAGCAAAGGGGCTTAAGGAGGGAAGAAACTATAATGTCGGTGTAATCATTCCTTCCTACTATACAGATGACACGAGCAATGCATTTTATATGAAAATGTACCAGTGTGTTGCAAAATGCCTGACCAATTACGATTATGCGACGATGTTGGAACTGGTGGATACGAGGATGCAGGAAATGATGATCCTGCCGCAGATTGTGGGGGATAACAGGCTGGATGGACTGATTCTGATGGGAGAGTTAGACGAGACATATTTAAAAAGATTAAAACAGATGAATATTCCGATGATCTACATGGATTTTTATGATCTCTCCATGGAGACGGATTCTGTCAGCATGGATAATATCAGCGCGGAATACAAGATGACGGAGTATTTAATTGAACTTGGACATAAAAAGATCGCCTATGTCGGTTCGATCAATGCCACTACGAGCATTATGGACCGTTATTTAGGATATAGAAGGGCATTACATCATTATAATATCCTATATCGCGAGGATTATCTGATTGAGGACAGAGGTGAGGACAGACTTTTTAAAGAACTGGCTCTGCCAGAGGATATGCCGACGGCATTTGTCTGTAACAATGATGAAATTGCCTGTATCCTGATCGAAAAATTAGAAAAAATGGGATACAGTGTGCCGGAGGATATATCGGTCACAGGGTTTGACAATTATCCGTTTATCCGACGCAATGCGTCGGGACTCACGACTGTGGATGTGGATATCGCAATGATGGCGTCCGAGGGCGTGGAGCTTTTGTTAGAACGCCTCAATGATAAACGGGAAACATTTGTGAGACGTGTCGTAAGCGGACATATTGTGATCCGGAAATCGACTGGGAAAGCGGCGACAGAGCCGTAAACTGAGCCAGAGAAGACTGGGAAAGCGGCGACAGAGCCGTAAATAAGTCAGAAAGCGGATTAACAGAATTATAAATGAAATGAGTCAGAAACGGCAGAACAGATGCCGCTATGAATAAAAAGGAGAAGGAGCGCACGGGTTTTATTGTCAGAAACATAAAAACAGAAAAGAGAGATGCGCAGAATGGAGGAGCAGACAAGATGGGAAATGTAAAAATGATCAGTCCGGCAGTGCCGAACATGCCGTGGCAGGAGAGGTCGGAGAAAATCGTAAATGCGCCGGTGTGGCGCTACAAGGAGAATCCGATTATTGGAAGAAATCCGGTAGAAGGGGTGGCAAGGATTTTTAACAGCGCAGTAATACCGTATGAAGGAAAATTCATCGGCGTATTCCGTGGGGAGCAGACGAATGGAATCCCGTATGTTTACCTGGGAAGAAGCGAGGATGGTATTCATTGGGATTTTGACAAAGACAAGGTACGTTTTGTGGATGAAGAAGGCAATGATTTTATGCCGGTATATGCGTATGATCCAAGGCTTGTAAAAGTGGAGGATACCTATTATATCATCTGGTGTGGGGATTTTTACGGTGCAGCGATCGGAATGGCAAAAACGAAAGATTTTAAGACATTTACCAGAATTGAAAATCCGTTCCTGCCGTTTAACCGGAATGCTGTACTTTTTCCGCGCAAGGTAAATGGAAATTTCCTGATGCTGTCAAGACCTTCCGACAGCGGACATACCCCGTTTGGTGATATTTTTATAAGTGAGAGTAAAGATCTTACCTATTGGGGAAAACACCGTCATGTGATGGGACGCGGCAATGAATGGTGGGAGTCCTTAAAGATCGGAGGAGGAGCAGCACCGATCGAACTTGAGGATGGATGGCTGCTGTTTTATCACGGTGTCAGTGGAACCTGTAACGGATATGTATATTCGATCGGCGGGGCGATCTTAGACAAAGAAAATCCATCTATTGTAAAATACCGCTGCACCGATTTCCTGTTAACACCGGAAGAATGGTATGAGGAACGTGGATTTGTTCCAAATGTCTGTTTCCCGTGTGCAACGATCCATGATTCTGCAACCGGAAGGATTGCCATTTATTATGGGGCAGCGGACAGTTATGTCGGTCTTGCATTTACAACGGCAGATGAGATCGTTTCATATATAAAGGAACACAGTGTGACAGGGGAATCTGATACGGAGATTGGAAGAAGATAAAACTTGAAGCAAGTTGTTCCCTGGCAAAACAAATTGTTTTGAAATGAGGATTATTATGAAGTTAAATAAGTTGGGAAAGTTCGCCGCACTGTGTATGGCAGGATGCATGCTGCTTGGTGGCTGTGGCGCAGAAAATCCGGCAGATGAAAAAACGGTGACGGGCAATGCCGCTGATGTGTCGGCAGAAAAAAGTGAGACCAGGATGGATTCTGAAAATAATACCACAGAAAAAAATGATATGGCAGCAGAAGATACAGCAGCGGAGACAGAAAGTGCAGAAACAGAAACGGAGGATAGTGGTGTGGCGATACCGGAAGTTGTAATTGAACCGAAGGAGATACCTGATACAGACGGAATGAAATTTGTGCGGGATATGAAGATCGGATGGAATCTTGGCAACACATTTGATGCAATTACGAATGCACAGAAAGAAGATGATCTCAGTATTGAGTGGTCGTGGTGCGGCGAGAAGACGACAAAAGAAATGATCGATGCAGTAAAGGCAGCAGGTTTCAAAACGCTTCGCCTGCCGGTGTCATGGCATAATCATGTATCGGGAGATCATTACACGATCAGTGAGGCATGGCTTGACAGGGTGCAGGAAGTGTTGGATTATGCGGTTGATGATGACATGTATGTGATTTTAAATATCCATCATGATACGGATAAAGAGTACTGTTACCCGGACAAAGAGCATTTAGAGCAGTCTCTTTCCTACATGACTTTCATTTGGGAGCAGCTTGCAGACCGTTTTGGAGATTATGACGAGCATGTGATCTTTGAGAGTATCAACGAACCGCGTCTGGTAGAGACAGATCATGAGTGGTGGCTGGATATGAATGCTGCGGAATGTGTGGAAGCAGTAGAATGTATCAACGAGTGGAATCAGAACTTTGTGGATGTTGTGCGAAAGACAGGGGGCAATAATGCCACACGTTATCTGATGGTGCCTGGCTATGATGCCTCTGCGGATGGGGTGTTGAATGACAAGTTTGTGCTGCCGACGGACACTGCGGAAAATGAGGGAAAGATACTTGTCTCAGTGCATGCTTACATTCCTTATCATTTTGCATTGCAGGCGGCAACGGAAAATGAGAGTATTGATCAGTTTAATGCTTCTGAAAAGACAAGTACCAACGATATCGACCAGATGATGGAAAAACTATATGCGAAATATATAAGCAATGAGATCCCGGTCGTGATCGGAGAGTTTGGTGCCCGGGATAAAAACGGAAATCTGCAGAGCCGTGTGGACTATGCGGCATACTACATTGCTGCGGCGCGCGCTTACGGCATGAGCTGTAACTGGTGGGATAACAATGCGTTTACCGGGGACGGCGAACTGTTCGGACTGCTCGACCGGAAAACAGTTACCTGGAGATATCCAAAGATCGTGGATGCACTGATGAAATATGCAGAATAACAGATTCCATGTCATGAATTCATGGGTTTATAATGGTTTTGTAATAAAGTCAGAACTCTTGACAGAAACCATAAGATTTTATAGAATAATGTGGTCATCGGAGGGTTTATAATACTTACGATATTATGAGCTGGATAAGAAGCCGGGTGGAAATCCCGGTTTCTTATTCAGTTTTTTTATGGAGAGTTTTATGGAACACGATTTTACAAGCGGAAGCGTATGGAAAAAATTGTTATTATTTGCAGTGCCGATCTTTGGAGCAAACCTTTTGCAGGCACTCTATGGAACGGTTGATCTGTTTGTGGTCGGCTTATTTGCGGATGCATCGGCAGTTTCAGCCGTGTCGACCGGAAGCATGATGATGCAGACGATCACCGGGATCATCACGGGACTTACGATGGGATGTACCGTTTTGCTCGGCCAGAATATCGGTAAAAAAGATGAGGCGGCAGCAGAGCGGACAGTCGGCTCTGCACTCTGGCTGTTTGTCACGGTGGGAATCCTTCTCGCAGTGATCGTTGCTGTATTGGCAGTCGGAATCGCATCTGTTATAAATGCGCCGGCGGAAGCATTTTCCCAGACGACCGATTATATCCGTATCTGCGGAATCGGTATCATCTGTATCGTCATGTTTAACGCAATCGGTAGAATGTTCCGCGGACTGGGGGATGCGAGAACACCGTTAGCCCTCATGGGTGTTGTATGTGTCGTCAATATTGCAGGTGACTTTGCGCTGGTCGGCGCACTGAAGATGGGCGTGGCAGGGGCTGCACTTGCAACAGTTGCGGTGCAGGGAATTTTAAGTACTTTTCTTGTGAGAATCCCTGTTTCGTACGCGATGAGCAAAGTGTCTGGATCGGATTTGCGACACCGCTTGCTACTGTGTTTGGAATCATTTTGCGTGCTTCCTGTGTGATTTATTATGAGAGAAAGAGAAAAAAAGCATAAAATGATTGGAAAAACTGCCAAAATGTATTAAGATAATAGGCGAACAAATAAAGAAATGAGATCTCAGAAATGAATATAAAACAGGCAAAAGAAGAAATTAAGCATACGGTAATGGCTTACCTTTCGAAGGATGAACAGGGAGAATACCGTATTCCTGTGATCAGGCAGCGACCGATCCTTTTGATGGGACCACCAGGCATCGGAAAGACACAGATCATGGAACAGATCGCCATGGAGTGTAAGATCGGTCTGGTCGCTTATACGATCACGCATCATACCAGACAGAGTGCAGTCGGACTTCCAATGATAAAAGAGGAATCTTTCGATGGAACAACGTATCCGGTCACGGAATATACCATGAGTGAGATCATTGCAAGTATTTACCGTAAAATGAAAAAGACCGGGCAGAAAGAGGGAATCCTTTTTATTGATGAGATTAACTGCGTTTCGGAGACTTTAGCACCGACGATGCTGCAGTTTTTGCAGTGCAAGACATTTGGCAATCAGGCGATTCCGGAAGGCTGGCTGATCGTTGCAGCGGGAAATCCGCCGGAGTACAATAAGTCGGTGCGTGATTTTGATATGGTGACTTTAGACCGTGTCCGTTATCTGAACATTGAAGCTGATTATAAAGTCTGGAAAGAATATGCGAGAGCGAAACATCTCCATAATGCCATCTTGAGTTATCTGGAACTGAGGCAGAGAAACTTCTACCGTGTGGAGGCAGATGTGGACGGCATCCGCTTTGTGACAGCGCGTGGCTGGGAGGATTTAAGCAGTCTGATGCAGGTTTACGAGGAGATGGATCTGCCGGTGGATGAGAGTGTCATCCGTGAATTTATCCATCACGAGGATGTGGCGGAGGATGTGGCAGCGTATTTTGAACTGTACCGCAAGTACCGGGATGATTACGGGATCGCAGATATCCTTGTCGGAAAAGTAAGACCGGAGACTTTTGCAAGGATCTATGCGGCGGCGTTCGATGAAAGACTGAGCGTGGTAAATCTGCTGCTTGACGGTCTGTCGGCATTTTTTGAAAAAGTGCAGGAAAACAAGCAGATCACGGATAACTGGTACGAATTTTTAAAAGAATATCAAAGAAGACTCAAAGAAGGCGAAGTGCCGGTGGACTGCTATCAGGCATTGTTTGAGGAGAGAATGGCAGTGGTGGAAGCAGAGAAGCAGGCGGAAGTCTGCACCAGGGCACAGGCAGCCAGATGGGAACGTATTTTTGCGCTCTGGAAAGAAAATGTACCGAACGGCGGATTGGATGCAAAAGAGAGTTTTACACAGGCAAAAGCCGGATTTGACAGACAAAGAGAAACTTTAGAGAATGCGGAACAGGAAGCGGTGAATGCGTTAGAGCATGCATTTGATTTTATGGAACAGGCGTTTGAAAATGGTGAAGAGATGGTCGTGTTTGTGACAGAACTGACTTTAACACCCGAAGCGGCAATGTTTTTATCAGAGCATACCTGTGAGCGGTATATGACATATAACGAACAGCTTCTGATCGGAAAGAGAAAACGGGAAATCTTATCAGAACTGAATCGATAGGAAATACAGACTGCGCAGAGAACAGCGCATGTATGGAGGATTATGATGAAACAGAGTGAAACAAGAAATCTTACAATGATGATGGATCTGTATGAAATGACGATGGCAAATGGTTATTTTAACGATCAGGACAAGGATACGAGAGTTGCATTTGATGTATTTTACCGCAGTAATCCGGACGGCGGTGGATTTGCGATCTTTGCAGGATTAGAGCAGATTTTGGAGTACATTGAGAATCTTCATTTTGATGAGGAGGATATCGCCTATTTTCGTTCTCTCAACATTTTTACAGAAGATTTCCTTGCTTATCTGAAAGACTTTAAATTCAGCGGTGATATTTATGCGTTCAAAGAAGGAACGATCATGTATCCAAATGAGCCGATCATCACGGTGGTTGCACCGTTAATTGATGCACAGCTCATCGAGACCGCTTTGCTTGCGCAGGTGAATCATCAGTCCCTGATTGCGACAAAGACAAGACGTATTGTGAGTGCAGCAGAGGGACGGGCTGTTTCTGATTTTGGTGCGCGCCGTGCCCACAACATGGATGCTGCAGTTTATGGTGCGAGAGCCGCATATATTGGTGGCGCAGTCGGAACGGCAACCGTGCTTGCCGGTCAGATGTTTGATATCCCGGTCAGCGGAACCATGGCGCATAGCTGGGTGATGTATTATAAGGATGAATTTGAGGCATTTAAACATTACGCAGAGAATTATCCGGATGGGACAGTGCTTTTAGTGGATACTTATGATGTCATCGGTTCCGGTATCCCGAATGCGATCCGTGTGGCAAAAGAAGTTTTAGAGCCGATGGGAAAAAGATTAAAGGGAATCCGTATCGACAGCGGTGACCTTGCATATCTTTCCAAAAAAATCCGTAAGATGTTAGATGATGTGGGATTAGAGGATTGCAAGATCGTTGTTTCAAACAGCTTAGATGAGTATACGATCACATCCATTTTACAGCAGGGCGGAAAGATCGACAGTTTTGGTGTTGGTGAACGTCTGATTACTGCAAAATCAGATCCTGTCTTTGGTGCCGTATATAAGATTTCTGCAGTGGAAGAAAACGGTACATTTGCTCCGCGTATCAAGATCTCAGAAAATGTGGAGAAGATCACAAATCCGGGACTCAAAGATGTGTACCGTATCTATGATGAAGCAGGACATTCCGTTGCGGATCTGATCACAAAGGCAGGAGAGAAAGTTGATATGTCTGTGCCATACCGCTATGCGGATCCGGTAAAACCATGGAAAAACCGTTCTTTTGAAAACTGCACAGCGAAAAAACTTCAGCAGCAGGTCGTAAAGGAAGGAAAACGTATCGTGGAGCCGGAATCCTTAGAAGATATCAGAGCTTATGTGGAAAAACAGCTTAATACCGAAGTGTGGGAAGAAGAACAGCGTTTTGAAAATCCACATGAACATTATCTGGATATGAGTCCGGCATATTACGAGATGAAGATGGATATGCTGCATGAATCACGCACCAGATAAAGTGTGTGCAGACGGATATGCTGCATGCATTGTGCAAAAATAAGACGTGTGCAGATACAGATAAGCAGTGTATCATGAGATTGTAAGAAATGATAGTAAGGAAAGAATAACGTGAAATTGATATACGACATCCCAGCATCTTTCTGGGGCCTGTTCCGGTCCGTAAACCGGGACATCTATATAGAAGCACTTCTGACCATCAATGACGAATACCAGTACAACAATTACTTTTTAAGCAGAGAAGCATGTGTCCAGATTTTAAGTGACATGTGCTCCTCTCGTCGTTATGCCTTTATGAGAGAGGATAATGAGACAGAGGAAGATGTAGAAACTGCATTGCCGGGACGAATCCTAAACTGGCTGGTACGCGCAAAATGGCTTAGAAAAATTGAAGATTATGAGGCAATGACTACAAATATCGTCATACCAGATTATGCGGCAGTGATGATCGAGGCATTTGAAAAATTAGCGGACGAACCGTTAGATGACACGGATCTTTATATCCAGAATGTTTATGCGACTCTTTTTTCTTTTAAGAATGACCACCGCATGAATCTTGCCATGTTAAAGACAGCACTTGTCAATACCAGAAAACTGAATAAGGCACTGCAGGACATGCTCCACAACATGGATAAATTTTTTGAGCGTCTTTTGAATAAGCAGTCCTACGATGAACTTTTAAAAGAGCATTTAGAGGGTTATGTGGAGGAAGTGGTCAGACGCAAATACCACATTTTAAAGACAAGTGACAATTTTTATATTTATAAAATGGATATCAAACGCTGGTTAAAAGAAATGCGGGAAGATGATGCCTGGGTGGAGCGCATCCGGCAGAAACAGCAGATGGAACAAAAGAGTGCAGAAAACAGATCTTCCGTATTAGATTCCAGGCGGACCGAAGAGGAACTTCCATTTTTATATACGCGAAGAAACAGGCAGGAAGATGTGTTGGATCTGATTGACCAGATCGAGCGTGGATTTGATGATATTGAACACCGGATCTCAAATATGGATAAAGAACACAGTAAGTATATCCGTGCGACCGTGAGCCGGTTAAATTATCTGCTCAGCGATGAGACAGAACGCCACGGCATGCTGATCCTGCTTTTGAACAAACTTGGATCGGCTGAGACAGAAAGCGAACAGAGTGAGATGTTAAAAGAGGTGGCGGAACATATGAATCTGTCATCTTTTGATGTTTTGAGTGACAATCCTCTTTACAAGAGAAGACGCCGCAGAAAATTTGAGGATGATCTGCAGGAAGAGGAGGAGCCGGCAGAACTTTCACGGGAAGATGTCCTGCGCTTAAATAAGATTGAGCACCGTTATACGGCAAAACAGATCGAGGAATTTATCGACGAACAGATGACAGATGGCATTTTAGAGACAGACCGGATGGATATTTCGGATGACGAATCCTTTGAAAAGCTGATCCTCGCCTACGATATCAGTATGCGCAAAAACAGCAGATACCGGGTACAGGTGGAGGAGAAACAGGTTCAGAATGGAAACTATTGTTATCCAAAGATGACTTTTAGTGTAAAACAAAAATCAATAGAAAGTGAACGGAATTAATGTTTGAAGGTTACGAAGAGTTAAACACGCAGGATGTGGAACGGATGCAGGAAGTGATAAGAACCTTACTTGCCCAGACATTTCTGCCGGAACGAAAATATGATAAAAAATACGGACGAATGATGCCGGACCGTATGTATGATTTCAGTGACAGGCATTTGGAATTTCTGACGGAGTATTTTGCGGTTGCAGGGATAAAACTTTGTCAGGATACGGAGCTTGGCATCATTTATTTAGAGGGAGCAGACGGAATCGGTGAGAAACTGCCGAAACTTGCGACCATTTATCTGCTGCTGTTAAAACTGATCTATGATGAAAAAATGGCGGCGGTTTCTTCCAGTGTCAATGTAATAACGACGTTTGGAGAATTAAATGGAAAAGCGGGAGAATTCCGTCTCATCAAGGGACCGTCATCGATGACGGAGATCAAAAGAGCGTTTGCCATTCTGAAAAAATATCAGATGGTAGAGTTTTTGGATGTGTTTGATGAACAGCTTGAAAATACGAGGATCATGATCTATCCGTGTATCAATTTAGTATTGATGAGAGAAGATGTGAACGGGCTTCTTGGCAGTTTTTCCGATGAGGTAAAAGATAACGAGGTAGACGGGCAGGAGAATCTGGAGTGGAGCAGTGAGGAAACACTTTCAGAAAATGATATGACGGATGAAGAAAGTGATCTTGAACCAGAAGAAATGAATGTGGATGAGGAAGGAGAGACAGAAGATGGAACAGATGAATCAGGCATATAAAGTTTTTACCAGAATCTGCCTCAACAACTGGCATTATATTGACCGCAAGGTGTTAGGCTTAAATGAGAGTATCAACTTTTTTACCGGTCATTCCGGAAGTGGAAAATCAACAGTGATCGATGCAATGCAGATCGTGCTTTATGCGAACACGGACGGACGTGGATTTTTCAATAAGGCGGCGGCAGATGACTCTGACCGAAGCCTGATCGAGTACCTGCGCGGTATGATCAATATTGGCGAGAATAATCAGGCGGAATATAAGCGGAACAAAAACTTTTCCACGACGATCGTTCTTGAGATGGAACAGACGATCACGAAGGAAAAAGAATGCATCGGGGTTGTGTTTGACGTGGAGACGGCGACCAACGAGATCAATCGTTTATTTTTCTGGCACAAGGGAGAACTGATCCCAGGGGATTACCGGACCAAGAGCCGTGCAATGACGATCAGTGAGGTGCGCAGCTATTTGCAGCAGAATTTCCCGAAAGATGAGATGTTTTACACCTCAAATAATGAGAGATTCCGCAGAAACCTGTATGACGTCTACTTAGGCGGACTGGATATGGAAAAATTCCCGCGCCTGTTTAAGCGTGCGATCCCGTTTAAAATGAATATCCGGTTAGAGGACTTTGTAAAAGAATATATCTGCATGGAGCAGGATATCCATATTGAGGACATGCAGGAGGGCGCGATGCTCTATGGCAGAATGTGCCGCAAGATCGAAGCCACGATGCAGGAGATCGAAGAGTTAAAGCAGATAAGTGCGCAGTATCAGGCGATGGAGGAGAAGAAAAAAGAACTTTTAAACTGCCATTACCGGATGGATAAACTGACGATCTTACAGTTAGAGCAGACCATAGAGGAAATGCAGCACCGTGTGGAAAACTGGAAAAAGGATGTTGTACTGCAGAACGAAAGTCTCGCCGAACTGCTTGAAATAAAGGGAAATTATGAAAAAGAGTACAGCGAGATCAATGAGCAGATCGCAGGAACCGGTTATGCAAGGCTTGAAGAGCAGTTAAAGAGTCTGGAAGAAAACTTAAGCCTTTTAGAGCGAAGTAAAAACAAGTGGGATGGTATCTGTGCAAGGTTAAACGGCTGGGAAGATGTAGATATTGTTTCGAATCAGATCTTATGGGATATCGAGAAATTCAAAGAAGGAACGATCACCGGCGAGGAGATCGAGCGTTTAAAACGAAGCCTGATCGAAGTGCAGAAAGAAGCGGAAAAAGACAGACAGGAAGCTTCCGCAGAAATCCGTTCCATGAATAAAGAGACGGATGTCTTAGAAAAAGAACTCGCAGAGTTAAAACTTGGCAAGAAGGCGTATCCGCGGGAATTAGAACTTGCGCGGTCTGAAATTGCGAGAAAACTCTCCGAACAGACCGGAAAAAATATTCAGGTACGCATCTTTGCCGATCTCATTGATATTAAAGATGAGACATGGCGCAGTGCGATCGAGGGGTACCTTTCCTGGAATAAACTTGCACTCATCGTGGAACCTGCCTACGTCAAACAGGCGATGGAAGTATACGAGACACTCGATGAAAAACGGTTTTTCCGTGTGTCTTTGGTGGATACGGAAAAACTGATGCAGGAGGAGTGGCGCATAAAGGATAATGCGCTCGCGGAGGAAGTGGAGGCAAAAGAGCCGTATGTGCGGGCATTTGTGGATTTCCTGCTTGGAAATGTGATCAAGTGTGCTTCTGTCGATGAACTGCGCCAGTGTAAGATCGGTGTGACGGCAGACTGCCTGTTGTACCAGAGTTATCAGTTACGACGGTTAAATCCGGACAATTATAAGAAGTATGTATATATCGGTGAAAAGAGTAAAAAACAGCGCCAGAAGGAACTTGCAGCCAGCCTGGAGAAATTAGAGCAGAACAGAGCAGAATACAGAGAGCGTGAGACAGAGGCGAAAAATATTCTTGCCCAGGAATTTTTAAATGATACGGTCGAGGAATACCAGAACCTGATATCAGATCTTTCGGAGAAGAAAGAAAAGGAAAAACAAAAGGCAAAAACAGAAAAGAAAATGGCAGAGATCGGTGCCGGTACTGTTGAGATCTTAAAGAAACAGGCAGAAGAGATTCACAAAAAACAAAAAAATCTGGAAGATAAGATCGATGACTTAAAATACCAGATCCGGAAAAAAGAAGATGCCATTGAAAAAGACAGCAGTGATTTCATTACAAAAAATGAGGAACTTCTTACGAAAAAAAGAGAGCTTCGCGGTTCCGCTGCGGAAGAAGAGGCATTTGAGGTTTATATTGCCGGGCAGAAAAATAAAAAATATGACAGCCTGAAAGCATCGACACAGGAAGAAATGGAACAGGTGTCCGGTCAGTGTGATGTACAGAAAAATAAACTGGTGGATGTACGTATGAATTATCTTCAGAATCATCCAAAACGTGATTTCTCAGCGAGCGCAGAGAATAATGACGATTATGACAGCCTGCTGTCAGAGCTTTCCTGCAATGAACTGGAAGAATACCAGAAAAAGGCAGCCGAGCAGGCAAAGGCAGCAGTGGAGCATTTTAAGGAGGATTTTGTATACAAGATCCGCAGCGCTATCAAAGAAGCCTATGTGCGCAGGGATGAATTAAACCGTATCATCCGCAACCTGAATTTTGGTAAAGACCGCTATCAGTTTAAGATCACGAGAAATAAGGGAGCCGACGGCGCATTTTATGAAATGTTTATGGATGAGGACTTAGATATCGATCCGTCCTCACTTGCATCGCCAATGGAGCATCAGATGAATCTGTTTTCGATGGAGCATGAAAATAAATATGGTATGTTGATGAGTGATCTGATCCATATCTTTATTCCGCCGGAAAATGCCACGCAGCAGGAACTTGATGAGGCAAAACAGAACATGGTGAAGTATGCAGATTACCGTACGTATCTTTCATTTGAGATGGAACAGATCGTGGAAGGTGACGAACGTCTTGTCATTGGTCTTAGCAAGATGATCAAGAAAAATTCCGGTGGTGAGGGACAGAACCCGCTTTACATTGCACTACTCGCAAGTTTTGCGCAGGCATACCATATCAATCTGTCTGCAAGACTGACAAGACGTCCGACGATCCGTCTTGTTGTTTTAGATGAGGCATTTTCCAAGATGGATGCAGAGAAAGTGGCGAGCTGTATCGAACTGATCCGCGGGCTTGGTTTTCAGGCGATCATCAGTGCAACAAACGATAAGATCCAGAATTACATTGAAAATGTAGATAAGACATTCGTTTATGCGAATCCGAATAAGAAGAGCATTTCGATTCAGGAGTTTGAGAAAAAGGATTTTTCACAGTTGGTTGTGGAGGAGGAGTAAGACTATGCAGACATCGGCAGAGTTAAAAAATTTATTACAGCGTATCGATCATAAGGGATATTCGGCATATAAGGACACAAGAGGTTCTTATGAATTTCCGGGATATGTGCTTTCCATTGACCATGTGCAGGGAGATCCGTTTGCAGCACCGTCGAAGGTAAGTATCCATGTCCGCGGGAAACAGGCGGGATTCCCGGAACATCTTTATCAGAAAGACTGCAGAAGGACCGCCGTGCAGGATTATCTGCTGCGCCAGTTTGCGCGCCAGGTCGAGAAAGTTTCCTTTAAAGCGAAAGGATCTGGAAAGAGCGGCCTTATGGCGGTCAGCCGTCCGGGACAGGAAGTGTTAGAGCGCAGTGCCTGCCAGATGGATGCAAAGAACGGCGATATCGTGCTGCGTATGGAGATCGGTTTCCCGGCAAACGGGAGAACGGTCAATTCCAGGGAGTTAGAAAAGATCTTCTTCGATTTCCTGCCGGAGTGCGTAAAAGGCTCCCTTTATTTCCGTTCTCTGAGAAAAGAAGCGGTGGAGGCAGCCGCAGATCTCGCCGAGGATCAGGCGTATATCAGGGAGCAGTTAGATCCGATGGGACTCTGTGCGTTTGTGGCGGACGGTGCAATCCTGCCACGGGAGTCCGGTGTCTCCGGCAGACCGATGAAAGATGCGGTGCGTTTTCAGTCACCGGAAAGTCTCTCCGTCACGCTGACGCTGCCGCACCACGGAAAACTGACCGGAATGGGAATAAAGAAGGGCATCACGCTGATCGTCGGCGGTGGTTACCATGGAAAATCAACACTGTTAAAAGCGCTTGAGACAGGTGTCTATAACCACATTGCAGGGGATGGCAGGGAGTATGTCATCACGGACGATACAGCAATGAAGATCCGTGCCGAGGATGGAAGAAGCATCCGTGACGTGGATATTTCCATGTTTATCCATGACCTGCCAAACGGGAAAGATACGGTATCCTTTTATACGGAGGATGCCAGCGGAAGTACTTCCCAGGCGGCAAATGTGATCGAGGCGATGGAGGCAGGAACAAGAGCATTTCTGATCGACGAGGATACCAGTGCAACGAATTTTATGATCCGTGACGAACTGATGCAGCGCGTGGTCAATCGTGATGCCGAGCCGATCGTACCTTTTATTGACCGTGTCGAGGAGCTGTATCACACATATGGTATTTCGACGGTCCTTGTTGCCGGAAGCTCCGGTTCCTATTTTCACAAGGCGGACTGCATTATCCAGATGAACCGTTACGAGCCGTTTGAGATCACAGAGTCAGCAAAGCAGGCAGCGGCAGAGTTCCCGCTTCCAAAACAGGACATTGCCCCGTCAAAGCAGCCTGATTTTGACAGAAAAATAAAGCCGGACCGGATGTTTCAAGAGGACAACCGCTTAAAGATGAAAACGATGGGAAGGGATTCTATCTCTATCAACCGGGAAGTCATTGACGTCCGCTATGTGGAACAGCTTATGGACACGGAGCAGCTTGCAGCACTCGGATATATGTTAAAATATATGCAGATCCACTTTTTTGATGGAAAACACACCCTGACACAGGCAGTCGATGCGCTTTGGGATGTTTTGCAGAAGAAGGGGATCGCAGCAGTCTGCGAGAGTAGTTATCTGCCGTGCGGACTTGCGATGCCAAGAAAGCAGGAAGTGTTTGCGTGCGTGAACCGGTATCGGAGGCTGGGGCTGTAGGGATGAGGCATTGTTAGAGATATGCCGGAACAGCAAAAAATAATCTCCCTTCTGTTGGATTACTTAACAGTGTTGGTTTTCAATTGGTTGGAACAGAGCGGATTTCGTTTCATAAAGACAGTGAAGGAAATGATATTTATTTTGAAGGTGGAAATTTTGTGAAGGAACTGTGCTGAGCGGCATCTTGTGTCTGTCAGTTTTTTGTGATGGTGGAAAAAGGCAGAGCTGTTTGGACTTGTTATGAAAAAACTGGAATAGATTAGAGAGGGGGGAAAATATGAGGTATTTACCGATATTGGGAGAACTCTTTGCGTCTGATACGATCATCTTTTTATTGATCGGTTTTGTGATCTTTTGGAACTGATACTGTTGTTTGCAGGCACGATTGCGCTTGGTGGAATACTGGACTTTTTCGCCGGGATTGTTGTGTCTGGAGTGCGGAAGTGTTGATAGGATTGTGGCGGGAAATGAAAGTATTGTTAGGGATATTTTAGCGCAAACGCCAGCGGACGTCTGCGGAAAGTGATCGATGACAATGCAGGGTTGACCGAAAATTTTCTTGCGCATCAGCTTCCTGATCTGACGGGGGCAGTGGTAATGCCGGTCGCAGTGTTTGTACTGATCTTTTAAAAATTTCCATGCTGCGATCGGTGATCAGGATAAGACGAATAAATAAGGAGTACCATCATGGAAACCAACCATAATGAACCAAAATATATCAGGGTAAAAGGGGCGAGAGTCCACAACCTGAAAAATGTAAATGTGGATGTCCCCCTGCATCAGATCGTGGGGGTCGCAGGTGTGTCCGGTTCGGGCAAATCTTCGCTGGCACTTGGTGTTTTGTATGCAGAGGGTTCCAGACGATATCTGGAGTCACTTTCTACTTATACAAGAAGGCGTATGACAGGAGCGGCGAAAGCACAGGTGGACGAGGTGTTATATGTCCCGGCAGCTTTAGCACTCCATCAGCGTCCGGGAATACCGGGGATCCGCAGTACGTTTGGAACCGGAACCGAACTTTTGAACAGCTTAAGGCTGATGTATTCGAGACTGGCATCCCACCGCTGTCCGAATGGACATTACATAGAGCCTACGTTAAAAGTAGCGGCAGAGCAGGAAATCTTATGTCCGGTGTGCGGGGAAAAAGTACATGCACCGAGTGCGGAAGAACTTGCCTTTAATTCACAGGGGGCGTGCCAAAGATGCGGCGGTACGGGAAGTGTGCGGACAGTGGATTTTGATTCGCTGGTGCCGGACGATTCGATCAGCATTGATGAGGGAGCGGTCGCACCGTGGAACAGTCTGATGTGGTCACTGATGACAGATGTCTGCCGTGAGATGGGCGTGCGCACGGATGTCCCATTCCGGGAACTGACAGACGAGGAGAAAGAGATCGTCTATCACGGCCCGGCTGAGAAAAAACATATTTTTTATAAGGCAAAAAAATCCAACCAGGCGGGTGAACTGGATTTTACCTATTATAATGCCGTTTACACCGTGGAAAATGCGCTTGCAAAAGTAAAAGATGAGAAGGGCATGAAGCGTGTGGAAAAATTTTTAAAGGAAGATATCTGTCCGGAATGTGGCGGCAGCAGGCTTTCTGAAGCTGCGAGAGCACCAAGGCTCCGTGGGATAAGTCTGGATGAAGCCTGCAAAATGACCTTAAAAGAACTGGTGGACTGGGTGGCAGGAGTGCCGGATTCCCTGCCGGAAGAAATGCGTCCCATGGCAGAATCCATCTGTGAATCGTTTCAGGCCGTTGCGAAAAGGCTGATGGATCTGGGACTTTCTTATCTGTCGCTTGACCGGACGGCCTCAACATTGTCGACCGGAGAGAGGCAGCGGATGCAGCTTGCCAGAGCGGTACGAAACCGCACGACAGGCGTTTTGTATGTGTTAGATGAGCCTTCGATCGGTCTGCACCCGTCGAATATCAAAGGGCTTAATGCCGTGATGCATGATCTGGTCGCGGACGGCAATTCCGTTCTTCTGGTAGACCACGATACACAGATATTATCGGAGGCAGACTGGCTGATCGAGATGGGACCCGAAGCCGGTGTGGGAGGCGGATATGTGATCGCGGAGGGCAGCATTCCGCAGATTATTTCCAATAAAAAATCCATGATCGGTCCATTTCTGGCGAAAACGGCAGATATGCATGTCCGCACACAGGCAGGGAAAGAGGAAGTTTTTACACTTGGAAAATTGCATCTGTCTACGGATAACATTCACACGGTAAAGCCATTGGAAGTGGATATTCCAAAGGGCAGACTTACCGTGGTGACCGGTGTTTCCGGTTCGGGGAAGACCACGATGGTTTTAGAGAGTCTGATTCCGGGACTGGAAGCCTCTTTTTGCGGGGAACATCTGCCGAAACATGTGAAGAGTATTTCGGCGGAAGGAATTGCCCATGTGAAACTGATCGATGCCTCACCGATCGGTATCAATGTCCGTTCAACGGTGGCAACTTATGCAAACATACATGATGAACTCCGCAAAATCTATGCAAAAACAGCGGATGCGAAAGACCGGAAATACAAAGCGGGGGATTTTTCCTACAATACTGGAAAGCTGCGCTGCCCGGTCTGCGACGGAACCGGGCAGATCAGTCTGGATGTACAGTTTTTACCGGATGTGGACATCCCATGCCCGGAATGTGGCGGTTCCCGGTACGCGAAAGGGGCATGGCAGATCAGCTATGAAAATAAACAGGGAAACAGGTATTCCCTGCCGGAACTGATGGAGATGGATGTCAATACGGCGCTGCAGGCAGTCAAGGATCTGAAACTGGTGCACCAGAGGCTTGGTGTCCTGAAAAATTTAGGACTTGGATATCTGACGCTGGGGGAGGAAACACCGAGTCTTTCCGGCGGCGAGGCACAGAGACTGAAACTTGCCAGTGAAATGGGGAAAGGACAGTCGGATTCTGTCTTTGTGTTTGATGAGCCGACCATCGGACTGCATCCGTTGGATGTACAGACGTTACTTGGCGTATTTCAGGCGCTGGTCGATAACGGGGCGACTGTGCTCGTCATTGAACATGATCTGGATGTGATCCGAAATGCAGATTATATCATTGATATGGGCCCCGGCGGCGGAGAGGAGGGCGGCAGAGTGGTCGCCTGCGGGACACCGGAGCAGATTGCAGCGAATGAGGAGAGTGTTACGGGGAAATATCTATAAAGAATAGGGGTTGCGTTTCTCATTCATTTCTGCTACAATGACCACGTCATTTTCAGACATATCAAAATTCAAATTTTAATGGAGGTGAATTTTCATGGACAGTTGCGATAGCGTAGGACGAAGTAAAATATGCGATGTACGAAGATGTAAAAAAAGAATGTGGCTGTCTGTGAAAGTCTGACCGCCATATTCTATATTGTTGTGCACCTTTTTATACATCGCATCAGAGGATCCTTGCAATCACAATGAAGCGATGTATTTTTATGCCCATTTCAGGCGAAAAGGAGGACACAATGAGAAAAGTGTTAATCCCGAAAAAAGACTATGTAAAAGAACTGATAAAGATCATCCGTGTTACAAAAGATGAGCAGAAATTACGGAATCTGCTGTCAGATTATCATGAGAAAGATATCGCGGAGGCAATCACATTTCTGACGGAGACTGAGCGGAAGCATCTCTACCGTGTGCTCGGCTCTGAAAGGATCGCAGAGATATTTTCCTATTTTGATGATGCGGAAATGTACTTGGAGGAACTGTCTTTAGAGCAGGCAGCAAAAGTAATTTCCTACATGGATGCAGATGATGCACTTGACGTGTTAGATGATCTGTCCGAGTCAAAGAAAAATGAGATCGTGAGCCATCTGGATGCGGACGCACAGAAAGATGTGCAGAAACTGCTCTCCTATGAGGAGGATGAGATTGGAAGCTGCATGACGAACAACTTTGTCTGTATTTCAGAGGAGCTGTCCGTCCGGGAAGCGATGAGCGAACTGGTCCGCCAGGCGGGGGAACATGATAATATTTCAACGATCTATGTTACCGATGAAGAGGAAAAGTTTGCCGGTGCGATCGATCTGAAAGATCTGATCATTGCAAGAGAAAACACACCTTTGCAGGAAATCATAAGCAGTTCCTATCCGTATGTGTATGAACATGAAAATATCAGTGAATGTGTGGAAAAGATTGCAGATTATGAGGAGGATTCCATCCCGGTACTGACACAGGATGGAAAGATAGCCGGTATTCTGACTGCAACAGATATCGTGGAGTTAGTAGATGATGCGATGGGAGATGACTATGCAAAACTTGCAGGTCTGACCTCCGAGGAGGATTTAAAGGAACCGACGATCGTGAGTATGAAAAAGAGACTGCCATGGCTGATCATACTGTTGTTCCTTGGGATGGCAGTGTCCTCTGTTGTCGGAATATTTGAATCTGTGGTTGCAGTTCTGCCGATCGTGATCTGCTTTCAGTCGCTGGTGCTTGATATGGCAGGAAATGTTGGTACGCAGTCGCTTGCAGTAACGATCCGTGTACTTGTGGATGAGGATTTAGATACCAGAAAAAAACTGGCTCTTCTTGGAAAAGAAATGAAGATCGGCTTTTTGAATGGAGCGAGCCTTGGCGTCATGGCACTTGTATTTCTTGGCATTTACATCCACCTGTTCAAAAAATATGCCTGGATGTCAGCATTCCTGATTTCCGGGTGCGTTGGGATTTCTCTGGTCGTTGCGATGGTAATCTCTGGTTTTGTAGGTACGATCATCCCGATGTTCTTCCACAAGATCCATATTGATCCGGCAGTTGCATCCGGTCCGCTGATCACGACGGTGAATGATCTGGTTGCAGTAATCACTTATTATGGATTGGCGATGGTATTTCTGATCGATATTTTTCATATTTAGGAGGAACGGAGATATTATGAATACACAAAATTTAAGAACTCTTTTTCCAACTGTAACGAAACAAAAAATACTGAATCTGTCATATGGCGAGGGAGAACATTATACAGTGCTTCCCATGATTGCCCAAAAAGAGGATACATTTTATCTGTGGGAAATTTCAGCCATGTCGGAACAGGAATATGAACACAGAAACAGAACATACAAAGAAGCGAAGACAAACCGGGCAGAGTTAAAGCAGAATCTGGAAGAAGCAGACCAGGTGTGGATCGAAAAAATTGTAAGCGGTGGCTGTTGTTTTGAGGCCGCTTCAGCAACAGGCACCTGTCTTGGTGAGCGATATAATATAGAGGAACAGATACAGTTTTTATATATGCTTGGACAGGGCGCGGAGTTAGGGGAGTTAGAACAGGTGGAGCTTGACAGGCTGTTTATCACCTGCTATGAACTGACGGGAAAAGACGGGCAGAAATTATCCGAAGAAGCATTTTGGAATATGGGAAATGAGGATGTTACTGTTACGCTGTCGGAACAGCACCGTTCTGTTCTGGTACAAAAAAGATTCCGCTTAAAGACCGGGGAATATGCAAAACCCAAAGTGCTCCATCTGACCGGAGAGGCAGAAAGCAGTGTTTATATTCATGGCATCCGGTTCCATGATGTCTGGAAAGAGGCAGAGACACGTTTTGAAGATAAACGATATCTGGAACATTTCAGCAAAGAACAGATTGCACAGATGAAACGGGAATTTATGGAACTTCTGCCGCAGATATGTCCCAAAGGCTGTGTCCTGCCCATGATCGAATACGAGTGCGACAGGGATTATCAGATGCAGTTTTATACGACGGAATATCTGAAACGCGCACCAAAGCATCATTCTACGGCATTATTTTTCGCGATGCGTCCGGACACGCAGATTGGACCGATGGGATACAAAAACAGGGTATGTCAGTTAGAAGCAATGGAGGAAGGCTTTGAGGGAGAGATATCCGTTGAATTATTTTTGTGTCATAAAACAATACCGGGAGAAGAGAAAAAAGCAAGGCATTAATGCAAATTTTGTGTTATCATGAGTGCAGGTGAAAGAAAGCAGGAGTGGAGATTTTTATGACACAGACTCATATAAATATTGCAATGTTAGCACATGTTGACGCCGGAAAGACGACATTATCAGAGGCGTTATTGTATAAAAGCGGCAGCATCCGCAAAGCCGGACGTGTGGACAATAAAGATGCGTTTTTAGATACTAATGAAATGGAGAGAAACCGTGGAATCACAATTTTCTCCAAACAGGCTGTTTTTTCGTATGGAGGATGCGAATTTACATTGTTAGATACACCGGGACATGTGGATTTTTCTGCGGAAATGGAGCGTACCTTGCAGGTGCTTGACTATGCTGTGCTGATCATAAGCGGTGCGGACGGTGTGCAGGGACATACGAGGACACTTTGGCGTCTTCTGGCACGTTATAATATCCCGACGTTTATCTTTGTCAATAAGATGGATCAGCAGGGAACGGATCACGAAAAATTATTAGATCAGATCAAGGATACATTGAGCAGTGCCTGTGTGGATTTCTCAAAAAATGAAGACGGAACTTACCAGGATAAGGATTTTTATGAAAATGTGGCGGTCTGCAATGAAAAAGTGTTAGAAGCGTACTTAGAAGGCGGCAGTATCGAAGATGAATCTGTCCGTGAAATGATACAGAAAAGGGAGTTATTTCCATGTTTCTTCGGTTCTGCACTGAAAATGGAAGGGATCGAGGAGCTGCTGTTGGCACTTTCCGAATATACGAAAATGCCGGAGTATCCGGGAGAGTTTGGTGCCACCGTATTTAAGATCACACGTGATGCGCAGGGCAGCCGTCTTACACACTTAAAAGTTACAGGCGGTGTGCTCAAGGCGAGAAATCTGCTGTCAGGACATAAGCAGAATAAAGCAGAGGATATCTGGGAGGAAAAGGTAAACCAGATCCGTATCTATTCCGGTGAAAAATACGAGACAAAAGATGAGGTGGAAGCGGGAACCATCTGTGCCGTGACCGGATTATCCTACACCTATCCGGGTGAGGGATTGGGAAGCCAGGAGGAGTCCGAACTGCCGATCTTAGAGCCGGTGCTGACCTATGAACTGATTTTGCCTGACGGTGTGCAGCCACAGGCGATGATGCCGAAACTTGCGATGTTAGAGGAAGAAGAACCGGAACTTCATATTGTCTGGAATGAGGAACTGCAGGAGATCAAGATACAGATTATGGGGGAGGTGCAGATTGAGATTTTGAAAGCACTGATCTCAGATCGCTTTGGTGTGGAGGTGGAATTTGGCACCGGAAAAATTCTCTACCGCGAGACGATCGCAGATACCGTGGAGGGAGTGGGACATTTTGAACCGCTGCGCCATTACGCGGAGGTGCATCTTTTATTAGAGCCGGGAGAGACAGGAAGCGGACTTACCTTTGCGGCGGATGTCAGTGAGGATATGCTCTCAAGAAACTGGCAGAGACTGGTGCTTACACATCTGGAAGAAAAGGAGCATGTCGGTGTGTTGACAGGATCGCCGGTCACAGATATGAAAGTCACATTGGTCGCCGGACGTGCACATATAAAACATACGGAAGGCGGCGATTTCAGGCAGGCGACTTACCGTGCGTTCCGACAGGGATTAAAGCAGGCACAGTCCGTGCTGTTAGAGCCATGGTACGATTTCAGGCTGGAAATACCGAATGAATGTATTGGACGTGCCATGAACGACATTGAGGGAATGTCCGGTAAATTTGATGCTCCGGACAGAAACGGGGAGATGGCAGTGTTGACAGGAATTGTTCCGGTTGCATCGACGCGTGACTATGCAAAAGATGTGACGGCATACACCAAGGGACATGGAAGCCTTACCTGTACACTTCACGGTTATCTGCCCTGCCATAATACGGAGGAGGTTATGGAAATTATCGGTTATGATTCGGAACGTGATCTGGCAAATCCAACCGGCTCAGTATTCTGTGCGCATGGCGCAGGATTTGTGGTCCCGTGGGATCAGGTCATGGATTATATGCATTTGGAAAGCGTATTAAAACCGATAAAACAAGCGGATGAATGGCAGCCCAAACAGATCTATATGCAGCAGCAGAGCAGGGAAGAAGCGTGGATCGGCACAGATGAGATTGACAGAATTTTAAATCAGACATACAATGCTAATAAACGGGAAAAATCTGCTCCGGGGCGCAATGTCTGGAAACGGTCAGGCGGAAGCAGCACGAATATATCGCCGGTAACACGGACTTACACACCGCCATTGTCGGACAAAGAATATCTGCTCGTGGACGGTTACAATGTGATATTTGCATGGGATGAGTTAAACGAGCTTGCCCGTGACAATGTGGATGGAGCGCGTGGAAGGCTTCTCGATATTTTATGTGATTATCAGGGAATGCGTGGATGTGAACTGATCGTGGTGTTTGATGCATACCGCGTACAGGGACACAAGACTGAAATGTATGATTACCATAATATTCATGTGGTTTACACGCGGGAGGCAGAGACTGCGGATCAGTACATTGAGAAGTTTGCACATGAAAATGGCAGAAAGTACCGTGTAACGGTTGCAACATCGGATGGATTAGAGCAGATCATTATCCGGGGAGCCGGATGCGGACTGATCTCGGCGAGGGAGTTAGAAAAAGAGATCACACGCAAACGTGGGGAAATGTTAGAAACATATCAGGCAAAACGTGAACCGGAAAAGAAGGTGCATATGGCAGAGCACATTCCGGATGAGGTGGCAGAAGCAGTCAGAAAGGCGGATTTTCATGAATAAACAGGAAGAAGTAAAATTTACACAGTCCGGCTTTTTAAAAATTGATGGGAAAAAAAGAGTTTCAGTTCGATTTGAACGTGGAAGTGATATTGCAGAGGGCATGCTTCCGCCGGGAAAAATCACAAAGAATCATGGATTTTCCGATAAGGAAGTAGCAGGATTAGAAGTCTATCTGGAGATGAACTGTGATGAGATCTACAAAAAGGCGAAGGAAATTGGTAAATTTACCAACTTATTATAAAAGAATATTTCCGTTATTTTTCGCATGGATGATCCTGCTGACGACCTGTGTTGGCAGTCAGTCGGATGCCTTTCAGATGATATCAATCGAAAAGGCGTCCGGTCAGACTATGTTCTCAGGCGAGCGTCTGGTAAAAACACATGATGCGCTGTTAGAGACAGCCAGAGGACGCAGCGAAACATTAGAGAGCGGGAGAGAAAAAGAATTTGCATCCGTAAACTGGCGCAGAATGGCAGGCGCTACAATAAGGATTCTGCTTGTCATACTTCCGGCACTGATTCTGCAGTTCTGGAGCATCTGGTATCGCAGGGCGGATGAGATCGTGCCGCGTGGACTGCTCTTAGTGAAGTTTGTGAGGAGGGCGGACGGAAAAAAGAATGGCATTTTAGCTCTCATGAAATAAAGATAAAAATATTATTTTATGAGAGGTAGAAAAAATGCAGATTCTTATTTGGGTTATGATGATCGTTGGTGGTGCCGCAGGACTTCTGTCCACGGCTTATCTTGTTTTGGCTATGCCGATAATTCTGGTGTGGAAGATTTTCCGCAAGGTGAAATACCATATAGCGATTTGTGACTGATGAAGTGGATTTGTAAGGTTTGTAGAAAAAAATGAACAGTTCCCGTAGGTCATTTAGCTGCGGAAAATGGAAGCAGATGATATGCAGGGAAAAGAATACTTGTAATTGGTAAAAAGGGTCTGGCTATGCTGGATCCTTTTTAAATGGCGTAAATTAGGTGTTGAAGCTGAAAAGGCAGAAGAGGCAGGTAGATTTAGAAAAGTGGTGTAAATATGGAAGGAATATGGTAAGATGAAAGCATGTGTGGAAATGGTAGTTGGTAAAGATCAGGGATAATTTGAAGAAGATAGTATTATTTGAAAAATAGCAGAAAAATTGTGATAGAGTGCTAGATGACGGAAGCATAGATAATATTTTTGATACAGGTTTTACAAATAGGGCAGATATTATCTCCCGGAAAGGAGACTGGCAGATGAATGATGCATTGAAAATTGAAAATAATGATATTATGAACAAATTTCAAAAAACGGAAAATATCTTAAATGATGTTCAAAATATCATAGAAGTTTCACAGAAAGAAGCCTATCGTGCAGTTAATACAATATTGTCACAGAGAAACTGGCTGATCGGGTATCGGATCGCAGAGGAAGAACTGGCGGGTGAAGATCGTGCAGAGTATGGGGTAGAGATTATCAAAAAATTGTCAAAAGAACTTACAGATAAATATGGAAAAGGTTATGACAGAAGTAATCTTTATCATTGTGTACGATTTTATAAAGCTTTTCCAGAGATTGTCGACACACTGTGTCGACAATCTAATATTAGTCTTTCATGGTCTCATTATAGAACTTTATTACAGGTGCATGATAAGACAGCGCGTGATTGGTATGAAAAAGAAGCATATGAGCAAACATGGAGTGTGCGTACTTTACAGCGGAATATAGATACACAATATTATTACAGATTACTGCAGTCGAAAGATAAAGATGCTGTAGAGCATGAGATGCAGGAAAAGACGTTTGAGTATCAGCAGGACAAGTTAGAATTTATAAAAAATCCAGTTGTGGTAGAATTCTTAGGATTGACATTGGACGCTTCTTTTAATGAGACAAAATTAGAATCGAGCATTATCTCAAATTTGCAGAAATTTCTTATGGAAATGGGAAAAGGCTATGCGTTTGTTGCAAGACAACAGCATATTCACACTGAGAAACAGGATTATTTTATAGATTTGGTGTTCTATAATTATATTTTAAAATGTTTTGTATTGATTGATCTGAAAACAACCAGAATTACCCATCAGGATGTAGGGCAGATGGATATGTACATTCGCATGTATGATGAATTAAAAAAGTCACCGGATGACAACCCTACGTTAGGCATTGTTTTGTGTTCGGAAACAGATGAGGATATTGCAAGGTATTCTATATTGCATGGAAATGAACAGCTATTTGCCAGCAAATATAAATTATATCTGCCTACGGAAGAAGAACTGCGTGAAGAAATAGAAGCACAAAAGGCGGTTTTTTATTTACAGCAGAAAGAAACGGAAAAGCAAAACAAGGAGGAAAATCCTCTGCTTCTGCAAGAGGCACATGCTATGCAAAAGTAGCATAGCAGACATTTTGCTCCGCAAAACAAGGAGGAAAATCCTCTGCTCCTGCAAAGGCAGTCGCATTTTGCTCCGCAAAACAAGGAGGATTAAAATGCTTCCACAAGCGTTTTTAAACAGAATGGAATCAATGCTCGGAAATGAATATCCGGCATTTTTAGAAAGTTATGACAAGGATAAATATCAGGCATTACGGTTAAACAGTATCAAGGGAGATACTGCGCAGATGAAGGAAAAAGTACCTTTTTCCCTGCAGCCGGTAGCCTGGGCGAAAGATGGATTTTACTATGAAAAAGATGACACTCCGGGTAGGCATCCGCTTCATGAGGCGGGCGTGTATTATATCCAGGAGCCGAGTGCCATGGCGCCGGTTTCCTATCTGATGGAAGATTATGATGTGGTGCAAAAAGAAGCGGCAGACTGTCAGGAACGGATCTTAGATTTGTGCGCGGCTCCTGGCGGAAAAAGCACACAGATCGCGGCAAGAATGCATGAAATGTACACATCAGGGAAGTGGAAGGAGCAGGGACTTCTCATCTGCAATGAAATCCATCCGGCACGCGCGAAGATTTTATCTGAGAACGTGGAGCGGATGGGGATTGCAAATGCAATGGTGACGAACGAGACGCCGCAGCGTTTAGCGGAGGTGTTCGAGGATTATTTTACCCGTATTCTGGTGGATGCGCCGTGTTCCGGGGAAGGCATGTTCCGCAAAAATGAGGCGGCATGTGAAGAGTGGAACCCTGAGAATGTCCGCCTTTGTGCCGAAAGGCAGGATGGAATTTTAGACTGTGCGGCTTCCATGCTTGCACCGGGCGGCAGGATCGTGTATTCGACCTGTACCTTTGCGCCTGCGGAGAATGAGGGCAGTATGACACGCTTTTTGCTGCGTCACCCGGAGTTTCATATCGTGGAAGTGAAAAAGGCAGAGGGTATGTCGGCAGGAGTACCGGAATGGGCTTATTTCGGGGAAAAAATGGGACAGGTATTGCCTGAGATTGCACAGACGATCCGTCTCTGGCCACAGCATCTGAAAGGAGAGGGCCACTATCTGGCTGTCCTTGAAAAAGAGGGAACACTAAGACAGGGTTATTGCCGGAATGGGGAAGAAAAAGGAATCACTGCAAAAGATCTGAAAGTACCGGGCAAAGGAATCGTGGAATTTCTGGATTTTGCGAAAGATACATTCGATCCACAGACATTAGCCGGACTGGAGAAAAATGGTACATATCTGAAATTTGGAGATCAGCTTTACCTTGCACCGAAAGGTATGCCTTCTGTAAAAGGTCTTAAAGTCCTGCGACCGGGACTGCATCTTGGAACGGTAAAAAAGAACCGCATGGAGCCGTCACATGCGCTTGCACTGGCACTAAAAAAAGAACAGGTGCGCTATACGGCAGATCTGGCTTCGGACGGAGAGGTGATTCGTGGTTATTTAAATGGCGGAACTTTTTCTTATGAGGGAGAAAAGGGATGGTATCTGATCATGGCAGACGGATTTAGCAGCGGCTGGGGAAAACTGGCGGGTGGAATCATGAAAAACCACTATCCGAAAGGACTTCGAAAAATGTGGTAGTGTGAAAATGAGATTTTTGTCGGGGCAGAATGCCATTGTGCAGGGTGGAACGCTGATCGTACTGCTTATGGATAAAAACTCAATGAAATGGCATTATGGCGAGAAATATTAAATGTAATCATTACAATTACATCGGCTTTCTGATATGATTACTGCCAGAGTGAGGCGTTTAAGCAGTTTCAATAAAGAAAAAAATAATGCAGAGATGTATATTCATTTACGGATACACATCTCTGCATTTTGTTTACGATTATAGCTATGCCTGCGCAGGATACAATCTATGATTCTGAACTTTGACTTGCAATTCTAAAAAGAATCCACTATCAGATTTTACCCATCAGGCACGTTCCTTCGCACCTGATTTTACTGTGAAAAATCCAAACTGCGCCGCAATCTTTTTCGCATAAGTCAGTGCAAAGAACAGGATAAAGCTGTCAATTGGCAGCATGATCACGTTTTTGATGACACGCGGACCAAGCAGTGCAATAAAGCCTTTTCCGTAAAGCATGGAGATCCAGAGCGTATTCAGACCGCAGTTGATGACCAGCTTTACAAAAAACTCGGCGATCACGATACGCTTGATTGAGACCGGACGGCGGTAGAGCAGGGTGCCGTAAATCAGACCGGAAAGCATGGCATTAAAGGTGAATCCAAAGAAAAACGGACCATCCGGCTTTAAGACATACTTTAAAAGATCGAGCGCACCGCCGAACAGGCATCCGACCGCCGGACCGAATAAAAATTCAACGATGCGGTTTGGCAGCCCGGAAAAGCCGATCTTGATGTAAGGACCGAGCTGGATGCTTGCGACCATACTTAAGACGATGGCGAGTGCAGCTAAGAGTCCGCAGAGCACGACCGTCTTTGTGTGGCACAGTTCCTGAAGTGATTGTTGATACAGTTCCTTTAATTTTTTCATAAAAAAAGCCTCCTTCCTTAGCAGTTTCCTAAAACCACATAGAGGAGACATAAATACCTTTATGCAGCAGCGGGATGCGAATTCTGTACCGCAAACAAAAGCAGCGCCTTTGTTTTTCGTCCGTGTGACAACTCCCTGTTCACATGGCACTTAACGCACAGAGTTCTACTCTGCTAATATGAAATATTAGTTTTGACAAGTTTTGTTATAGCATACTGATAAGGCTTTGTAAAGAAGAACTTATATTTTGTGATGTATTTTTAAATATTTCTGATAAAACAGATTCCTGTAAAGGCTGATGACGGATCAGGATTTCAGTGTTAGAATAAAAGGTATCATGGGCGTAAGCAAACGGCGAATTGGATCATGTGACGATTTTGCACATGATATGAATGAAAATAATGTGGGAGGAAGCATATGAAGCTGACCGGTATCCATATAAAAAATTTTAAAGCGATCCACGAGATGAAAATCGACAGCATCGAAAATGCATTGATTCTGGTAGGACAGAACAATACAGGAAAGACAACGATCTTAGAGGCGATCCGTGCGGCTTTTGGAGATTATCATATTTCTGCGGAAGATTTTGACGGTGACTGTGCCAACATTGAGATGGATCTGTCATTAGAATTTTCCATTGAAGATTTAAAATGGCTGCATCAGAACGGCATAGTCAGCCAGTATAAAAGATATGAGACGTGGCTTGAGGATTTCGGCAAAAAGCTGCCGTCATTTTCTCTGAACGAGGAAGCGACAGGCGGCGTACTGCAGTTTACGTTTATCGCACACAGGGATGGCTGGGTGCGTTATCAGGATAAGGAACATAAGAATAATTCCTGCATCCCGCAGGTGTTCCCGAAGATCTATTATCTGGATGCGGAGCGTGATCTAAACCAGCTGCAGGGAGATCTTTTAATGCTGCAGGAGGATGAGCTGTTAAAACGGATGCGAGCGGACACCTGTATGTTTAATCAGGCGAAAAAATGTGGGCACTGTTTTTCATGTATCGGTCTGATCGAGAAGAAAACACCGGCAGAATTGGATGCATTTGAGACGGCGAAACTTTTGGATTACAAACTATACCAGTTAAATCTGGATGAATTTGCAAGAAAAGTAAATCGGAATTATAAAAAGAACGGCGGGCAGGATGAGATCTTATACTCGATGAACCGGGATGTGGAGCGGATGTTAAAAGTTACGACCGAGATCCACAATCCGGCGCAGAACCTGACCAGACCGGTGGCAAAGATGGGAAAAGGCATGCGCAGTATTTACATGTTGTCGCTGCTTGAAACATATACGGGAACGGAAAGTCGGATCCCGAGCATTCTTATGATCGAGGATCCGGAGATATTTCTGCATCCGAAATTACAGAAAGTTTCCGGGGAGATTTTATACCGCCTGTCCAGAAAGAACCAGGTGATCTTTTCCACGCACTCGCCAAATCTATTGGCGAACTTTAACAGCAGGCAGATCAGACAGATTGTTTTAGACGGCGAAGGATATTCGAAGATGTGTGAAAAGACGGATGTGAGTGCGATCCTTGAAGATCTCGGTTACACAGCAAGTGATCTGATGAATGTGAACTTTGTATTTATTGTGGAGGGGAAACAGGACAAGAGCCGCCTGCCGCTTCTGATCCGGAAATATTATTCGGAGACTTACGATGAGAGTGGAAAACTCTCAAGAATTGCGATCATCACGACAAACAGCTGTACCAACATCAAGACTTACGCAAACCTGAAATATATGAACCAGATCTACCTGCGGGATCAGTTTCTGATGATACGCGACGGGGATGGAAAAGACCGTATGGAATTAGGGCGGCAGCTCTGCCGTTACTATGAGCAGCGGAATTTGGAGGATGTTGACACTCTGCCAAAGGTCCGGCCGGAAAATGTCCTGATTTTAAAATACTACTCATTTGAAAACTATTTTTTCAACCCCAAAGTGATGACCGAACTTGGTGTGGTCGAATCTGAGGAGGCATTTTATGAGACGCTGTTTGAAAAATGGAAGGAGTATTTACACCGCCTTAGCAGCGGGAAACATCTGACGGAGGTGCTTGGATTTGAGATGCAGAGCATTTCTGATATCAAAGCACATATGGAAGAAATAAAAATCTATTTGCGCGGACACAATCTGTATGATATTTTTTATGGAAGATACAAAGATCAGGAAGAGGAACTCTTAAAACGCTATATCGATCTTGCACCGCGGGAAGATTTTTCCGATATTTTAGATGCAATCGATCATTTTATTTATTTTGAGAGCAGAAAACGAGAAAGGGATACAAAGTGAAATGAAACGAAATGGTGCAAATCTGACAGAAGGAAAGCCGGTCAAACTGATCCTGCAGTTTGCAATCCCGGTATTTTTGGGAAATCTGTTCCAGCTTTTTTATGGGCTGATTGACACAAAGATTGTAGGCAGTACCCTTGGTGAGGGAGCGCTTGCGGCAGTCGGTTCCGTCTCGATCCTTTATAATCTGCTGACGGGATTTTTTAACGGTTTAACGCTTGGTTTTTCGGTCGTGACGGCAAGATATTTTGGGGCAGGGGACACGGAAAAATTAAAAAAGAGTGTTGCGGGAACGATTCTTTTAGGATTTGTGACGGCGGCGATACTGGTGACCGGCGTATTTGTATTTTTACGTCCACTCCTTAGCATCATGCATGTGCCGGCAGAACAGAAAGAGATGGCATATACCTATATCAGCATCCTGGTGCTTGGGATGTTTGTGACACTTGCCTATAATATGTGTGCAAATGTATTGCGTGCGATCGGAGATTCCATGACACCGCTTATTTTTCTGATCCTTGCGGCGGTGTTAAATGTCATTCTGGACTATGTCTGTATTCTGGTATTTTCCATGGGTGTTGGCGGAGCCGCAGCGGCAACTGTGATCTCACAGGTGGTATCCGTGGTGCTCTGTGTGATCCATATCAAAAGACATTTCCCGATCCTTCAGGTGGAACGCAGACATTTTAAACTGGAAAAATCAGAAGTGCGTACGATGTTGTCCGGCGGGCTTTCCATGGGAATGATGTCAAGTCTTGTAAATCTTGGTACACTGATCTTACAGACCGGAATCAATACACTTGGAACTTCCGTGATCGTGGCACATACTGCAGCACGAAAGGTTTTTGAAATATGGGGACTGCCGGTCACGGTGCTGGGAGCGACCATGGCAACCTACAGCGGACAGAATTATGGCGCTGGTAAATATGACAGGATTACTTCCGGCTTAAAGGCGGCGCTGATGCTTGGCTGTGGCTGGGCGGTGATGGTCATGATCATGGCATATACGATTTCTACCTGTCTGGTTGGCTTTATAGCGAGTACGCAAAATGCAGAAATTCTATACTGGGGAACAACGTATCTGCGGGTTGATATGTTGTTTGAGATGGTCTGTGTGTGGATCGTGATCCTGCGCAACACGATGCAGGGAGTCGGAGATTATAAGACACCGATCTTTTCCAGCTTTCTGGAACTGGCATGTAAGATCGTGTTCACGGCGGTATTCGTCCGGTATTTCGGTTACTGGGGCGTCATCTGGACAGAGCCGGTTACATGGATCATTATGGTGATACCGTTAATTGTCATGCTGAAAAAAAATCCTGTATTTCACCAAAAGAAGACAGCTTAGAAAACATCAGTAGAATCGAAAAAACAGCAATTCGCATGGGAATATATCTCAGCAGCAAGTTGCTCAGAAACGAGGAATATTATGAAAAAACAAGTGAACTATATAGAGATTGCGAAAGAAACCGTGATACTGACGGCAGCGGTGGCAGTCATTGCGGCTGCAGTGTATTTCTTTTTGGTGCCAAGCCATGCGTCAGTCAGCAGTATTTCCGGTCTTGGAATCGTGCTTTCTAATTTTATTCCACTGCCGTTATCGGCAATCACCATGATTTTAAATGTGGTGCTTCTGGTCATCGGATTTTTTACCTGTGGAAGGGAATTTGGGGTAAAGACCGTTTATACCAGCATTATGCTCCCCGTGTTTTTAGGGATATTTGAAATGGTTTTCCCGAATCTTGGATCACTGACGGACAGCCAGGAGTTAGATGTGCTGTGTTATATTTTAGTGGTCAGTGTAGGACTCAGTATTTTATTTAACCGCAATGCATCCTCCGGCGGACTTGATATCGTTGCGAAGATCATGAATAAATATCTGCATATGGATCTTGGGCGTGCAATGTCCTTATCGGGGATGTGTGTTGCACTTTCAGCAGCTTTCGTTTATGATAAAAAAACAGTGGTACTCAGTATTTTGGGAACCTATTTTAATGGGATCGTTTTAGATCATTTTATTTTTGATCATAATATCAAACGCCGTGTGTGTATCATTACGGAAAAAGAGGAGGAACTCCGCAATTTTATCCTCAATGATCTTCATAGCGGGGCGACGATCTATGAATCCATCGGTGCTTATAATATGCAGAAAAGAAACGAGATCATTACCATCGTGGACAAGAACGAGTATCAGAAATTGATGAATTATATGAATCATGAAGATCCGAAAGCATTTATTACAGTGTATTATGTGTCGGATATCAGGTATCAGCCGAAAGGGTAAGGTGCAGTCAGTGGAAAAATGGAGTATGACCATACACAGGTTATTCAGTAAAGATCCAAACGATGAAGAGGAGAACGTGACGCAAAATATTTATGTATTCCGGTTTATACTGTTTTGCATTATCGTTTACTCATTTGAGATGCTGTTAAACAGTGTTGATATTTTTATCGTTGACAAGACGATTTTTACAAGAGGGTATGTTACAGGATGTCTGTTTGCAGCTGTATATGTTTTGATTTTACTGCATCTTGGACTGGAGCATCCGCTGACGAAGTATGTCAGTATTACGGCGGTCAGCCTTATCATCATGGCTGCGAGTGTGTCCTTAACCTATCATATGATCATTATTATTATGATGCCGATCATCATAGCCGGTATGTACACGTCAAAGCAACTGTCCATATATACGTTTGTACTTACAGTGCTTTCCATTATTATCAGTACCTATGCAGGATATTATTATGGTGTGTGCGATGCCAATATGGTGCTTCTGACAACTACTTCTATGAATCATCTGGTTGAAAATGGAACTTTTTTACTGAATCAGGTAAATGAAAATCCGGGAGTCACGCTTGCACTGTATTATGTGCTGCCGCGCTGTCTGATGGCAATGGCGTTTGTCTAAGTATCCAACATTGTAAATCAGGTAATCCGAAAATCACTGAAAAATGCGATGAAGATGGAAGAGAAGGCAGCGACGGATGAGATGACAGGGCTATACAATAAAAACAAGCTGCTTGCGACCATTGAGAAAAGAACATATGATTACCAGCAGGTTGCCATTGTTTACTGGGACATTAACCGTTTGAAATATGTAAACGATACATACGGACATTTTGCCGGAGATCAGATGATCGTAAAAGTGGCACAGTCAATACGGATTGCTTTAGGAGATGCAGGGATGGCATTCCGGTATGGTGGAGATGAAATGCTTGCGCTCATTCCGGGAGGAACCGGCGAAACTGCGGAAAAGATGATAAAAACCTGGAAACAGACACTTGCAGCGGTACAGGTGGACTGTGAGATACCGATCTCAGCGGCGGTTGGATATGCCATCGGCGAGCATGAAAAGTTAAAAAATGTGATTGCAGAGGCGGACAGAAATATGTATGCATGCAAACATGCAGGCAGAAATTCAACTGAAAAATAAAAATTTAAAAAAATTCTTGACTTGAAGTCCACTTCATGGACTATACTCTTCGAAAAAAGGAGGTAATGTTCATGATGACAGAAAAAATGATAACATTAAATAATGGTGTGGAAATCCCACAGCTTGCACTTGGAACATGGATTGTTGATGATAATAAGGTTGCGGAACCGGTGAAGACAGCGATCCGTTTAGGATACTGTCATGTCGACACGGCACAGGCATATGCAAATGAAGTGATATGTTGTGAAGTGTAGATGTCAGATTTCCCAAAACAGTGTTGTTTAGCGGAAACCTCCATCTGCTAGTCAAATGCAAGCATTT